>OMFI01000282.1_pt1 | contig 18535 bp, 15 predicted proteins | sample 1645591 | NCBI WGS metagenome assembly OMFI01 (sample SAMEA103958112, study PRJEB25191) | human gut metagenome | biome: human-associated habitat [ENVO:00009003]; feature: intestine environment [ENVO:2100002]; material: feces | place: Germany | collected 2013/2015 | reverse complement strand
TTGCCGTGGTCGCTCTGCCCGCACCTATCATATCACTGAGCGGTAAGCCCCATATCTTTTCACGGAATGACGCCCTCGGTATCACTGTTACTGCATCGGGCTTTTTCATATCGCTCCCAAGCTTTGCAAAAACCTTGTTGAACGATACCCCGACCGATATAGTAAGCTCCAGTTCCTTTTTCACGACGCATCTTATCTCGTCCGCCACCTTTTCCGGCGGACCGAACAATCTTCTTGTTCCGCTGATATCAAGCCAGCATTCGTCCATTCCGAACGGCTCGATAAGATCCGTATACCGTTCGTATATCTTTCTTGCAAGCCTGCTGTACTTGAGATATTCCTCAAAGTGCGGCGGCACGATCACAAGCCCACTGCACTTCGACTGCGCCGACGCTATTGTTTCTGCCGTCTTTACACCCTTTGCCTTTGCAAGCTCATTTTTTGCAAGTACGATCCCGTGTCGTTCTTCCACCGAACCGCACACCGCAACCGGATAGCCTTTTAGCTCCGGGCGCAGTTTACATTCCACCGATGCAAAGAAATTGTTCATATCACAGTGCAGAATATCACGTTCCATTATCTCACCTCTTACACGTTTCACTTGACATGATACGCAATTTATGGTATCATAAATACGCAATTAAAATTCCAATCAAGATTATACGCAATTATTTTGCGTTTGTCAAGAGAAAATGCAATGTATTTGCATATTTTTGAATTTTACGGAGGATACGATTATGATCGAACGTTATGATGTCAACGAAGAATGGGCACACAGCGGTATTATAAAAGCAGGCGATTTCTGTTTTCTTAATTACTGCGTCGGAAATGTCGGCGGCAGTATCGAACAGCAGGTGAACGGTGCGTTTGACGAAATGGAAAAGCGTCTTGCGCTTGTCGGACTTACATTTGAAAATGTAGTACAGATGGACTGCCTTTTCAGGGATATATGGGATATTCCCGTTATGGAAAAGGTAATAAAGGAACGTTTCGGCGGCAAATACCCTGTTCGTAAATCCATACAGACCGAATTTGCGCATATCGGTGGAGAAAACGGACTTAAATTTCAGGCAGACGCAGTAGCATACTGCAAGTAAAAGGAGTAATTATGAAATTCTGTGATAAAGTAAAGAAAGAGCGCCGTGCGAAAGGTCTTACGCAACAGCAGTTTGCCGATATGCTCGGCGTATCGCTGAGAACAATAACAAACTATGAAAAGGGCGAAAGCTATCCAAAACAGCGTGAGATATACGGCAAAATGGCGGAGATACTCGGCATTGATATAAACTATCTTCTTACCGAAAACGAAGAATTCTACATAAGCGCAAACGAAAAGTACGGCGCTACAGGCGCACAGCAGGCAAAGGCGCTCATGCAGGAGGTAACGGGACTTTTTGCAGGCGGCGAGCTTGACCAGGATGACATGGACGAAATGATGAAAGCCATACAGGATGCCTACTGGATAGCAAAAGAGAAGAACAAGAAATACGCTTCAAAGGGATAAGGAGCAAAAATGCTTAGTTGTTTTAACGAGGCGGTCGACAAGGCTGATGAGCTGATAGCCCTTTACGGCAGGTGCTCTCCGAAAAGGCTTGCACGGGAGCTTGATATAGAGGTTCTCGAAAGGGATTTTTCAAAGCAGAAAGGCGCATACAAGCTGATACTGAAAAACCCGTTTATCTTTATTAAACGTGACCTTAGCGACAGCATGAAAAAAATTGTCCTGATGCACGAGATCGGTCACGACAGGCTCCACAGGGATAAGGCAGACGACAGCGGCGGCTTTGCCGAATATGACATATTCGATATGCTTGACCATTCAATGGAATATGAAGCAAATCTCTTTGCGGCACAGTTTCTTATATCAGATGAAGAACTTTACGATTGCATAAATTGCGGCTACGATATTGACAAAACTGCGGCGGCACTCTGCACCGACCGTAATCTTGTTGCGCTCAAGGTCGATATTCTGAAAAAGCAGGGTGTGAAGCTGCGCTCCCAGCTTCACGACAATAAATTTCTTGCAGGCGACTGAAAAACGAGGTTACTATGAATAAATTTTTGATATGTTTCAAGGCAAGCGAACACGGCAGTGCGTATCTTATGCGTTTTATCTCCGCATGGCTGTGCGCTCTTGTTGTAATGCCGATGTTCAGCACCGTAAAGGTGTTTGATAAAGAATACGCCGGCAACATTTCTATACCGATACTTATAATATTTTTTCTTATATTCTTAGCGATATTTACTCTTATGCGTGCTGTAAAGCCGCTAAAAAATCAAAAGACAGATGCGGCGGCACTGCTTGCATCAATAACGGTTTTTGCCGTGACGCAGGCGTTGATGTATTTTGATGATAACGGAAAAAATACCGTAATATTTCTTGGTCTTGCACCGTTTCTCGCACTTGCCGTATGGTATACTCTCGGAAAGTTCCGGCTCAGGCTTCCCGCTTTTTCAAAAAAGCTCTTTCCGGCAGTGCTGATAATTTCGGCAATATTTATGCTGACGTTCACTGCGGGCGCAATGGCTATGAGGTACTTCAACCTGTATACGCCGTGCTTTGACTTCGGCATATTCACGCAGATGTTTGAGAATATGAAAGACGGAGTCGGACCGGTTACCACTGTAGAGCGTAACTATGAGCTGTCGCACTTTGCCGTGCATTTCTCTCCTGCCTATTATCTGATGTTGCCGTTCTATTTGATTTTTCCGCACCCGGTAACACTTCAGATATTACAGGGACTGTTTGTCACAAGCGGAATAATCCCGGTGTTTCTTATCGCAAGGAAATACGGTTTTTCTAAGATTCATTCCGCACTTATATCTGCGATATACGCTCTTTATCCTGCTTTTACAGGCGGCTGTACATATGGATATGCACGAAAACTGTATGCTCCCTGCACTTATTCTGTGGCTGATATGGGCGATAGAACGGGAAAAGACTATACCGATATTTGTCTTTGCGCTGCTGACGCTCACGGTAAAAGAAGACGCGGCAGTCTATGTGGCAGTTATCGCATTGTATCTGCTTTTATCAGACCGCAGTAAGAAAATCAGAAAATTATCCGTTTTTATTCTGGCAGGAGCAATAGTATATTTCCTATGTGCCTGTCTGTATCTTAACAGCAACGGTCTTGGCATTATGGACTGGCGTTATAAGGAGTATATCTACAGCGGAGGCTCTACACTCATACCTGTAATAGTAACTGCGTTCACAAATCCGGGATATATACTGTCAAACCTGTTTACCGATGAAAAACTCGGCTTTACCGTTCAGACGCTCGGCGTACTCGGATTTATCCCGCTTGTAAGCAAGAAATTCGCACGTTACATATTGCTGATACCGTTTGTGCTTGTCAATCTGATGCCGATGTACACATATCAGCACTCAATATTCTTCCAATATGTATTCGGTTCTTGTTCACTTCTGATATGGCTCTTTATAATGAATCTGTCGGAGCTTTCATACAACAAGGCAAGATGCTTTACCATATTCTCTCTTATCGCCTGTGCGGTAATGTTTGCGTCAACTATGTCGGGGCTGGCAAACAACTTTTATATTTCCGATAAGGAAACAAAGGCGGCGGTGATCGAATATCTTGAACAGCTCCCCGATAACGAAAACGAGAGCATAACAGCAAACACATTCTTTATATCTGCACTTTATAAGCAGAAAGAACTATATACGATAAACGACCGTGACGAACCGACAAACGAATCCGCACCGCTTTCCGATATCGTTCTGCTTGACAAAAACAATGCAAAGTTCGATGTTAATTATAAATACTTCATATCCCTCGGTATGAAAGAAACAAAAATAGATAATGAGCTTGTCGCAAAGAGAGTTGTAAGGCTTGAGATTAAAAACTGACAGAATATGAAACGAGCATCGGGTGACCGATGCTCGTTTCAATATTTATTTCTTTGTCTTTGCGGTTACTATAGTTGAATAAGCACTGTACTGCGTAACCGTACCGATTGTTTTATAAACTCTTATTCGGAATTTGTATGAAATATTTGCTTTTAAACTCTTGGATGTGTAAGTAGCGGTGCTGTCCGATAAATCTGAAGCGGCACATTGCCGCCCCGCCCTGCTTTGACTTTTTATGATTTAAGTGATATACTCTCTTACAGATATAAAGACAAAACACGGAGATACTATAAATGGATAACAAATACGAAGAACGGCTCGGCACAGCCTCGATGCTGCCTCTTATACTTAAAATGGCACTGCCGGGCTTTGCGGCACAGCTTATAAACCTGCTGTACAGCATAGTTGACAGGGTTTTCATCGGACACATAGAGCTTATCGGCACTGATGCACTGGCAGGTATCGGTGTTACAAGCTCGATAATCATTCTTATCTCGGCATTTTCACAGATAGTCGGCGGTGGCGGCGCACCGCTTGCCTCAATAGCGCTCGGCAAGGGCGACCGTGAAAGAGCGCACAGGATACTCGGCAACGGCTTTTCACTGCTCGTGCTGTTTACTGTAGTAACATCGGGCATAACCTACATCTTTATGGAGCCCCTGCTCCGCCTTATCGGCGCAAGCGACGCTACTATCGGCTATGCCACGGACTACCTCTCGGTATACCTTACAGGCACGCTGTTCGTAATGTTTGCAACCGGACTTAATTCGTTCATAAATGCACAGGGCAGACCCGGAATTTCAATGATAGCCGTAATAATCGGTGCAATCCTCAACATAGGCCTTGATCCGCTTTTTATCTATGTGTTCGGTATGGGCGTAACGGGCGCGGCGCTCGCAACGGTAATATCACAGGCGGTAAGCGCCTTTATAATAGTCGGTTTTCTTGTATCCGACAAAGCGACTTTGAAAATAAAGCCGAAATATCTTAAGCCCGATATAAAAATAATCGGCTCGCTGTTCGCACTCGGAATCGCCCCGTTTATAATGGCAAGTACGGAAAGTCTTGTCGGCTTCGTTCTCAACGGCTCGCTTAGCGGCTACGGCGATATATACGTCAGCACCCTTACGGTAATGCAGAGCGCAATGCAGTTTGCCGCCGTGCCTCTGAGCGGCTTTGCACAGGGCTTTGTTCCGATAGTCAGCTACAATTACGGCAAGGGCAACACAGACCGTGTCCGCCTCTGCTTTAAATATTCCGTGATAATTATGTTCTCATTCTTTGCCCTGACAAACCTGTTTATGATTACCTTCCCCGAATTTGTCGCAGGAATGTTCACAGACGATACCGCACTTATAAAAACAGTCGGCAGAATGATGCCTCTTTTCCTTACAGGCATGACCATATTCGGACTTCAGCGTACCTGCCAGAGTATGTTTGTTGCTCTCGGTCAGGCTAAAATTTCACTGTTCATAGCCCTTTTGCGTAAAGTGATACTGCTTATCCCTCTTGCCCTTATCCTGCCGAATTTTCTCGGTGTAAAGGGTGTATATCTCGCTGAATCCGTAGCGGATGCGACCTCGGCAATCTGCTGTACAGTTATCTTCGCTCTTACCTTCCGCAAGATACTCAAAAAGCGTGAGCAGACATAAATTAAACAATCAAGCGGTCACAGGGACAGATACAGCCCCGTGACCGCTTTTTCTTATACGATTTTCAAGCACCGCCCGCACATTTCCCGTGCAGGCGGTGCTTTTATGTTTATTTATTGAATATCAGAATTTTTTGTTTTTCTATATCAAATACAGCCATACTCTCCTCACTTATATTTTTGAGTATGAGCCACTTTTCGCTTGCATTATGAATACCCGAATATCCGTCCGCCGTCTTTTCTCCTTTTGCTTCAATATCACTCGTTTTATAGAGCGAATTTTCGCTTATATAATAAAAACTGCCGTCCGCATATGTAACATCATCTATGTATTCGGGCACGTTTTTAACATATTCCCCGAACTTTATAACGACCTGTCCGTCTGTACTGCTGTAGCCTATGATAATATCATCACTGCACACCTGACAGGAAGGAACCGCAAGTGACGATGTATCACTTATTGTCTTATCAACGGACAGATCGCTTTCACTTATCCGGGCTATCCCATCGTCCCCCTGAACGTATATGTAATTATCATAAATACCCACATAGTCGCTGCAGCTTTTATCGTATACTGTCTGCCTTATCCCGGTAAGCGGATCAAGTCTTATCGGTCGGCGTTCATAATCATAGCCGTAGATATATCCCTTATGAGCATAGAAATTGCTGAAATCATCAAACGCCGCATAAGTGTCTTCGTTTATAAGCGGCTCGCCGTTTTTAATATCCGTGTTATTTTCATTATACTGCTTTATTCTGACAGTATGCTTTACCTCGCCCGCAAAATTCAGATAGTACACAGTCGAATATGATATATCGCCATCATAGCAGTCACGGTTTTTTGCTCCCTCCTGCGACATCATTATAAACCCTGCGGGGATAACGCCGTAGTTTGTCGCAGGCACACCGCTGTTATGAATGTTAAGTGCTGTATCGGTTACCTGCTCATAATCGATCACTTTCGTTACCGTGAGTGCTTTTGTGTCATACTCCCATATGCCCGGGTGTTCCGAATAATCCGGGATATAAAAGCAATCCCCCTGCGTTTTTACGAAAAACGGATTTGTGTTTCCCGTGGTTTCGTAAAACGTGCAGTCAAAGCTGTCCGCACAGCCCGACATACAAAGTGCGGTAACTATTGCCGCCGCAATTATTGCTGTTATTCTTCGTTCTTTCATAATACCTCCACATTACCTGATTTTATCCGAGCTTACCGCAGTGAAAACAGCGAGCATCACCGTGAGTATAACCGTTACCGCCATATAGAGCCAAAGCGAATCATATCCTCCGAGCCACACCGCATTCAATATATGCGTATCTATATCGGCAAAGCCGAGCGGCAGAAAACAGCTTACTGACGGTACGGTAGCTTTCAGCACCGCAGACAGCATAAGTATCCCGAGCGAAATTGTGAAATAGCGGTATGTGTCCCTTGCCGCTTTTGCGATGATGAAAAATATGAAGAACATATTTACCGCTGTCATAATTCTGAACGCAAGTGAACATACAAGATAATTCCCGAGTGAAAGCTCTGTAAAGCAGGTCGTGAATTTTTTAATTCCCTGTATCATCAGCGAAAACAGATCCCCCGACATCATAACATCGGATATCACCACATCTGCGGCAAACGAAATAACCGTAATCACTACCGTCAGCACAAACCAGAACCAAAACCTCAGCCTTGCCGTTTTACTTCCGTTCGCCGTTATCACTTCACATCTGTCCGTGCCAAGCTCAAAGCTGCGCAAAAATCCAAGTGCCGCTATAAGCAGTGCCGTTACAGCCGTAAGATCAAACCCCGTGATATTATAATAGCTGTCCCACACCTCGTTTATCACAAGAGATGGCGTATCAAGCCTTTTATACGCATCAAGATTATCATAATAGCGTTCTGCGGGTACATCGTGCGTTATGCCTGTGCCGTATTTCGCATTATCTATATATTCCTGAGCCTTCTGCAAGGTATACAAGTTTCCGTCAAGTATAAAGCCGATATTCTTCTCCTTATCAAGCTTCGTCTGAAGAGCGACAGGGTCGCTGCTTTCAAGGATAGCCTTCTGACTTTCCTCGACAGCTATCTCATCAAGCTTTGCTTCAGCCGCATTATGTTCCATACCCGCCACTGTCTGTGCTCTCGCACAAGCGTCCTGATAAAGCCTTGCGTTTCCGCTGTCATTTTTCAAAAACGGTTTGACCATAATTATCACAAGCAGCATCGCTGATACTGCTATAAGCTTGCCGCCCGCATCAAACCGCAAAAACGCTTTAAACATCACACTCCGCCTTTCCGAAAGTTACAGATGTACCTGCTGATGTACGAACTCTGCACAGAATGCGCCCCGTTATAATAACGATGGCAGTAACAACTGAAAACGCCGCAATAAAACAAGCCGTGCACAGCACTATATCCGGCACTGCGATATTAAATATCACCGTCAGATCAGCTCTGTCAAAGCAGTCTGCAAAATTTCCCGTAACAAACCGACCGAGCGCTCCTACCGCCGTATCTCCCGCAGTCACATATGCCGTATAAATCGGAACAGCCGATACGATACCGCACACCGCCGCAGATATGACATCAAGCGGACAAATAGCGGAAATAAATGCAAACAGCGAAAATGCAAGCAGATAATAGCAATATCTTGCCGCCGCCATAACAAGCAGATACTGCCATACGTTAAGCGGGAACACAGAATACGCCGCACTCTTAAGCACCTGGCACGGCATAAACAGCACATCGGCAGTGCCCGCCCCCGATAATATGAACAGAAGATACAAAACGCAGTACAAAATATACGCCGCAGTCATAATAACAAGGTGGGATAAGTACTGCACGGCAAAGAACTTCCCCGCCCCGCATTTTGTCGTTTTAATGAAATCAAGATATCCCGACTGTCTGTAGCCCGAATACATACGACAGCACAGCACCGCCACGAAAAATATGAACAGCACATCCTTTGCAAAGCTCTCCGAAAATATATCCGCACTGACAAGCGGTGCTATACTGTCGGGTTTTTCGGGAATTTCAGAGATATAGGAAAGTATTTTTTCACTTTTGATCTTGTCGGCATTGCTTGTGCCGGTTCTTGCAAGCATTCGCTCGTTTATCGTCCTTTTTTCGCTCAGCCGCTCCTCATATCTCAGCATAGGAGCATAATAATCGTACATATCCGACATCATTTCATAGTCGTTTATAACCGTATCGGCAAATCTTCCCGGCATTGAATACTGCTGATTTCGCCATATATTCTCTGCGTCACTGAAAGAATAATCACCCGCAAGCAGAGCCATCAGCTTATCCTCCGACAGATCATCTGTATCTATCCCCTCAAGGTTATCTATAGAAAAAAACTTATTGCGCGCGCTTTCATAATCGGCAGGATATTGTGTCAAAAATTCATCGGCGGTCATTTTGCTTACATATTTCTGTTCATATACATTCCACTTAAACGCCTCAGCCGACGAGGTGTACAGATATATAAACGCTATGCTTACAACCATTATAAAGGCGAATGCGGCTGACGGCAGTCGTTCACGGAGCATCGTTTTAAGCATAAGCTCCGCCCTTTCCGATAACCTCCAGATAATAACGTGACATATCCTCAATGCCCTCGTTTTTCCGACTTACTATCACCTTTCCGTTATCGATTATGTGCACCGTATCCGAAATATCCTCGATATCGGAAACTATATGCGTAGACACTATCACTATGGCGTTTTCTCCGAGCGACTTTATTGTCTTTTTCAGCTCCTCACGCTCCGCAATATCAAGTCCCGCACTCGGCTCGTCAAGAATTATCACCTGCGGCTCGTTCATTATTGTCTGTGCTATAAAAACACGCTGTCTGAGTCCGCCGGATAATTCCTTCAGCTTTTTAGCTTTACAGTCAAGCACATTCAGCCTTTTGAGAGAATTATCGATAACAGCCTGTCTGTCCTTGCCGCTCATTCCTTTCAGTGCCGCATTATAAAGCATATAGTCATTCACCGTCACAGACGGGAAATAGGGCTGATGCTGAAACAGCACAGACATCACCTTGCGATACTCCGTCCCGAGCGAACAAATCTCCCTGCCGTCATAATACACCGCGCCGCCTGTCGGCGACAGAGCGGTACTTATTATATTCATCATAGTGGATTTTCCGCTTCCGTTAGCGCCGAGCAATGCGTTTACCCCGACCGTAAAATCAAGCGTGACCGCGTCCAATGCTTTCTTGCCTTTATAGCTTTTAGCCAGATTTTCTATATGTAACAGTGGCATTTTCTTTCCTTTCATCAAACGTCCGTAAAGCTGGTATGCTCTACAAGACCGATAACAGTCTGTTTATCCTTACTGCACGAATAAATCATAATGCAATCGTCATATACGATACAACAGCAATGCCGACCGTCACCTGTCGCATAGTAAAACCCGCTGTGTCCGTTTATCGTTATGTCAGTCGGCAGAACCGATGCGCTTTCCGTGTTTATGCATATGTCACCCTTGAATACACTTGCGACCCACTGAGATATTATAACATCGCCGCCGTTTTTATCGGTATAATAAACGCTGTAATTGGTATCGGTATCGCACAAAATCTGCTCGCTGTATCCGTAAAGTGCATCTTCTATTGTGTAACGGCTCGTCAGTGTTTCGGGATACCCGCTTATATCGCCGAAATAATATACCTGCGACTGCTCTTTATGCGGTGTTAAATTGAACCCGCCCGCGCTTATATAATCGGTAAAGCCGACAATATACGAAATAGCGATCACGGTCATAATAAAAGCGTACTTCATTGCCCTGCGCTGATACACTGTATGTATATCAGCCGATCTGCGCACCCGTGCGTATTTTCTGATTATTCTTTTTCTGCGTCTGATGTAACGCTTTGAAAAGCTGTGCTCCGCCTCTTTACCCGGAACAGCCTCGGCAAACTCACTGAGGATATAATCTCTTATCCTGCTATCCGTACAGTTCATATCTTCACCCCTTTATAAGCTCTTCGATCGCGATTATAGCCTTATCCTGCCTGTAGCGCACCGTACCGAAAGTAACACCGAGCAGCTCCGCGGTTTCCTTAAGCGTATATCCCGCGACATATCTCAGCAGTATGACCTCCTTGAGCTCATAGGGCAGACTGTCGAGTATCGCCTTAAGCTCGCTGTTGCTGAGCTCCGAGGTATCGGGCAGCTGAGAGCCTATGGTGTTTTCGTTCAGTTCGACATTCCCGCTTTCGTGCTTTTTCTTATGTCTGTAGCGGTCAATAGCAATATTGCGTGTTATCACGCCGAGAAGTGTCTTTGTCTTAGCATCGGCGGAAAAATCATACTCGCCGAGATTTTTTATGATGCGCAGAAACGCCTCATGCACCGTATCCTCTGCGTCCTGTTCGTTATGAAGCACCGAAAACGCAACGGCATACATATACCGCTCATAGCCGTTATATAGCCTTTCTATGAGCGATTTATCCTCCGACGTTTCGGCAAGCGATATGTAAAAACTAAGCGTTGTAACCATTCCTTTAAGCTTGATAAAACCATTGTAATATAAAAGGTGAGCAGCTGTCAATCAAATAAATTTCTCTCTTGTCTTATGTAACGAAGCTGAAAGCCGATTTTGCGGTTTGGTTTTTATTTTCCGCCTTTTGCACAAAAACAGCAGTCGGGAATTGTCAGTTATAACGAAAAAACGCACAGGTGATAATGCTGTGCGTTTTGAACCGACCGCCTGCACATTTCCCGTGCAGGCGGTGCTTTGCGTTTATTTCAGAAATTCCGCCAGTATCTGACCGAGTACCCTGTACTGCTCATCGCTGAGCCTTTTTCTTACTGTATTGTTGTATTCGTGAAAAGCGTCTATAAGCAAGCGAACACAGTCAGACTGTCCGTCCGTAAGCCCGATAAGCGAAACCGTTCCGGATTGCTGTAAGCCGCACAATTCATCGATTGATACACATAATTCTTTTGACAATGTGCAGAGCGAATCTAAAGACGGACTGGCAGTATTGTTTTCATATTTGCTAATCATAGAATTACTCACACCAAGAATTTTTGCAATTCTCTCCTGTGTGATATTTTTTTCATTGCGATATTTCTTCAACCTTGCTCCGAAATCATACGGTTCATTCATAATCAACATTCCTTTAATTCACTATTTTGATTTAATAACTTGAATTTAATTCAAGTTTATGCTAAAATAGTTGCATTAAACGAAATAATTATTGAAAAAAGTTGAATTAAATTCAGCTTTTATCTATGGAGCAAAAATAACGTGCAACAACAAATAAAATCCAGACAACGTGTGACCGAACACGGCGAGGTTTTCACCGCCGAGCGTGAAGTAAAGGCAATGTGCGACCTTGTAAAGCAGGAAACCGAGCGTATCGACAGCCGTTTTCTCGAACCCGCCTGCGGAACGGGCAATTTCCTTACCGAAATTCTTGCAAGAAAACTTGCGGTCGTAAAGTCTGAATACGGTCGCAGTCCTCTTGAATATGAAAAATACTCGCTCCTTGCGGTAAGCAGTCTTTACGGTGTCGATATAATGGCGGATAATGTCGAAACCTGCCGTGAACGGCTGTTTAAGCAGTGGGACAAGCAATACAGATCCGTCTGCAAAAAAGAATGCAACGATGATACAAGAAAATCCGTCCGCTTTATCCTGTCAAGAAATATCGTCTGCGGAAATGCCCTTACTCTTAAGTGCGTAGACGAAAACTGCAACGATACCGAACAGGATATAGTCTTTTCCGAGTGGGCATTCGTTTTCGGCAGTAATATACAGCGCAGCGATTACAGCTTTGACGAACTGGTAAACGGCAATAAGGAAAAGGCTTCTCAGCTCACCCTCAGCGACAGCACAGAAGGCGAGGGTACTTTTTTACGGAAATATATATGCAACTACAGGAGGTTATGGGAAAATGGCTGATAATATTTCAACCGGAATTTTAAGCGGACTTTACGAAAAGGTATACAACCCCGATGTTCTGTCCTGCCTTGCCAATCTCTCAAGCGATGAGGTTTTCACACCTCCGGAGATAGTAAACAAAATGCTCGATATGCTCCCGCAGGAGCTTTTCTCATCTCCCGATACAAAGTTTCTCGACCCCGCCGTGAAAACGGGAGTTTTCCTGCGTGAGATAGCAAAGCGTCTTATAAAAGGCCTTGAAGCCGTTATCCCCGACAGACAGCAACGAATAGACCATATTTTTAAAAATCAGCTTTACGGCATTGCAATAACCGAGCTTACAAGCCTGCTCTCACGCAGAAGCCTTTATTGCAGTAAGTACGCAAACAGTGCTTTTTCGGTAACACACTTTGAAAATTCGGACGGAAATATCCGTTTCAAGCGTATCCCCCACTCGTTCGACAAGTCCGGCAGATGTATTTTCTGCGGTGCGTCCGAAACGCAGTACGACCGTGGCGAAGAACGTGAATATTATGCGTATGAATGGATACATACATTACACCCCGAGGAGATTTTTGGCATGAAGTTCGATGTTATTATTTCAAATCCGCCGTATCAGTTGAGAGATGGTGGTGGAACGGGTTCTAGTGCTATGCCTATGTATCATGAGTTTGTCTATCAGGCTTTTAAGATGAAACCTCGTTATTTAACAATGATAGTTCCTTCTCGTTGGTTTGCTGGCGGTAAAGGACTTGATGATTTTAGAAATATGATGCTCAATTCTGGAAAAATATCCGCGATAGTTGATTATGCTAACAGCGCGGATTGTTTTCCAGGAGTAACTATTGCGGGCGGAATTTGTTACTTCCTATGGGGCTTTGATTATAATGGCGAATGTAAAGTAGTGAATATGAGTGCAGGCGAACAAATATCAAGCACTATTCGCAAATTAAATGAATACCCTATATTTGTAAGAGATAATACAGCTGTACAGATTATAAGAAAAATAAAAAGCGTTTCTAAACAGTATCTCGATAATATTGTTCATTCAAGAAATTGCTTCAATTTGTTCAGCAAGGAAATCGGACATAATGAATATATAAAAGAAGATTGTGTACTGTATTCGCTGAATGGCAAATCGTATATCACCAAGAATGAAATATCAGACAGAGATAATTTATTGAACAAATATAAAGTGATAATGACAAAAGCAATGTCAGGTGGCAATAAACCATCCACTGACGGAACGTATTTAGTCATTTCATCAACAATGCGTGTGCTTAAACCTAACGAAGTATGTACAGAAACCTATTTGTGTATAGGTTCTTTTGAAAACGAAATAGAAGCAAATAATCTTTGTGACTATATGAAAACAAAATTTTTCAGATTCTTACTGCTTCAAGCACTGACATCAATCAATATTTCTAAAGATAAATTTTTATTCGTCCCCCTCCAAGACTTCTCAAAACCGTGGACAGATTCCGAACTCTACGAAAAATACAATCTCACAGACGAAGAAATAAACTTTATCGAGTCTATGATAAGACCGATGGATTTAGGCGGTGACAACAATGGCTGACGTATTTGAAAAGTATGTGACCCCTCGACCCGAGGTAAACCCGACTATCTATGCCTACAGGCTGAACGGCGTTACCACTCACGACGGCTACATAAAAGTAGGCTACACCGACCGTGATGTAAAGCAGCGTATAAAAGAACAGCTCCATACAAGTGCGATAAGCTACACCGTGCTTTGCGAGGAATCGGCAATGCGTCCTGACGGCTCGTGCTTCAACGACCATGACGTACACGCCGTTCTTAAACGCAACGGCTTTCACCGTCTTAACGAAAACACCGACAAGAACGAATGGTACAACTGTACCGTAAATGATGTACGCTCCGCCGTGCGTGAGCTTCGCACTGGCGAAAGGACGGACGAATACCGCACCGCCGACTTTAAAATGCGTCCGGAACAGAGTAAAGCGGTAGACTGCACAATCGAATACTTTGAAAACATTAAAAAGACCGAGCCTGAGCGCATACCAAAATTCCTGTGGAATGCAAAAATGCGTTTCGGCAAGACCTTCGCCGCTTATGAGCTTTGCAAGAAGATGAATTTCAAGCGTATTCTTATTCTCACCTTCAAGCCTGCCGTAGAGTCGGCGTGGAGCGAGGACTTAAGAACTCACGTTGATTTTGAGGGCTGGCAGTACGTTTCAAACAAGGACGCACATAATAACAAACAGAATATCGACGAAGCATATTACAATGCCGACAGCACAAGACCGATAGTAGTTTTCGGCTCGTTTCAGGATCTGCTCGGTACTAACGAAAACGGCGGTATAAAATACAAAAACGAGTTTATCCATACTACCAACTGGGATATAGTCATATTTGACGAATACCATTTCGGAGCGTGGAGAGAAAACGCAAAGAAGCTGTTTGACGATCCCGACGATGAAGATATAGACTTTGACGCAGAAAAATATCAGAAGGAAGAAGCAGGAAATGCCGTAAACGAAACCTTCCTGCCGATAACCTCGTCACACTACCTTTATCTGTCCGGTACCCCGTTCAGAGCAATGCACAGCGGTGAGTTCATAGAAGAACAGATTTTCAACTGGACTTATTCCGATGAACAGAGCGCAAAAGAAAACTGGAAGGGCGAAAACAACCCATATCTGTCGCTTCCCCGTATGGTGATGATGACCTATAAAATTCCCGAAAGTATACGCTCTGTAGCCTCTGAGGGAGAATTTGACGGATTTGATTTAAATGTATTCTTTTCCGCAAAGGGAAAAGGCGAGGACGCTCGCTTTGTAAACGAGAACGAGGTGCAGAAATGGCTCGATCTTATCCGTGGCGCATATCTGCCTGCAAGCGTAGACGACCTTAAAATTGCGGTAAGTCTTGGCGTTGACAAGCGTCCGCCTATGCCCTTCTCAGACACAAGACTTCTTAACGTACTGTCGCACACCCTATGGTTTTTGCCGAGCGTAGCGTCCTGCTTTGCGATGTACAATCTTCTTATGCAAAGCCAGAACAACTATTACAATCAGGGCTATAAGATAAACGTCTGCGCCGGTATAAAAGCAGGCGTAGGTCTTGATGCGGTAAAGCCCGTTATTGATTCTATGGGCGATCCTCTCGTTACAAGGACAATAACCCTCACCTGCGGAAAGCTGACAACAGGCGTTACCGTAAAGCCGTGGACAGGCATATTTATGCTCCGCAATCTTAAAAGCCCGGAAACCTATTTCCAGTCAGCTTTCCGTGTGCAGTCGCCCTGGACGGTAAAAAATGAGAAGGGCGAAGCCGAGATAATCAAGCACGAATGCTATGTGTTCGACTTTGCACTTGACCGTGCGCTCCGCCAGATATCCGACTATGCCTGCAATCTGAATTCCGAGAACACAAACCCCGAAAAGAACGTCAGCGAGTTTATAAACTTCCTGCCCGTCTTAGCCTATGACGGCTCGACTATGGAGCAGGTAAACGCACAGGCTATTCTTGATATTACCCTTGCCGGAACCTCCGCAACCCTCCTCGCAAAGCGCTGGCAGTCCGCCCTTCTTGTTAACGTTGATAACGATACATTAAAACGTCTTATGGCAAGCACAGAGGCAATGACCGCACTTGAAAATATCGAGGCTTTCCGCAATCTCAACAAGGAGCTTGAGGTAATCATCAACAAGTCCGAGGCTGTAAAGAAGCTGAAGAAAGACGGCGTAGAAAAGCTCACCCCGAAAGAAAAGAAAGAGCTTACCGAAGCCGAGAAGGAGTTCAAGTCAAAGCGTAAGGAGGTACAGGAAAAGCTGATGAAATTCGCTTCAAGAATTCCCGTATTTATGTACCTTACCGACTACCGTGAATCCTGCCTCAAGGACGTTATAACCCAGCTTGAACCCGGTCTTTTCAAAAAAGTGACCGGTCTTGATACAAAGGATTTCGACCTTTTATGTTCGCTCGGCGTTTTCAACTCCAGCCTTATGAATCATTCCATTTTCCAGTTCAAACGCTACGAGGATGCAAGCCTTACCTATACCGGAATTGATATGCACCGTAACGATAAGGAGATAGGCGGTTGGGATACCGCCATAAGAAAAGATGAATACAAAAAGCTGTTCTATAATCAGCAAGAATCAATGAACGCTCCTCAACCTACCGAAGCCACCGAAGATATAGTGGAGTTAAAGAAAGAAGTCGCCCGGTCATCAGCGGTAAAATCCGTTCAGCCATCCGGCAAGTCTACCGCTGCAAGTCCAACCACTCCGCCTCTTGTGACCGAAAAGTTCGGCATTAAATCACCCGTTCCCAAAGCCGCTTTACCCGTTCCCGACAGAAAACGCAGCAACACCCCTAATTTTGACGAATCGTCAATAACAGTAGGTATGACCGTAATACATAAAAAATTCGGCGAAGGAAAAGTACAGTCAATCGCTGATAAACATATATATGTAAAATTTGCTGACGGTCAGAAAAATTTCACCTTCCCCAACGCCTTCACCGCCGGCTTCCTGCACCTGCCGAAATGATCAAAAGCAACAGCCCGACTGAATCAGCCGGGCTGTTGCAGATACATACAACAAAAAATCCCGTGCAAAATACACGGGATTAAACTTGGTACACCTTCAGGGACTCAAACCCAGGACCCACTGATTAAGAGTCAGTTGCTCTACCAACTGAGCTAAAGGTGCATATATGTCGGCATCTATCTATCTTCCCGGGCAGTCACCCGCCAAGTATTTTCGACGTAAATGAGCTTAACTACTGTGTTCGGAATGGGAACAGGTGGACCCTCACCGCTATCGGCACCGACTGTATGAGAGAGCTCCAGGAGGCACACCGTAAGCCCCACCGCGGTGTTCATGATACGGCGGCGCTCAATCTCCGCAGGGGAGGTCTGCTGCTGTTCGACTTCAATACTATATATAAGCACGAAAAAGTGCTGGCGGATAATGTGTTCGTTTACGATCTTGACGACGTTTACTGCGTGTGGCAGAACGAATTCAATCCGGAGGATAAAGGCGTGGATATTTCGCTGAACATCTTCGCTGAGGCGGAGGACGGTCTTTACGAGCGCATGGAGGAAAACTTCCGCGAGATCACCATGCCTTCTGAACAGGTGGAGAAACTACTTTCAGAAAGCGGGTTTGAGGTCCTGGAGGTCAGGGAATACCTCACCAACAGGGAACCGGGCGCACAGAGCGACAAGCTTATGTTCTGCGCAAGAAAAAAGTAACATTTCATAAGCATGGTTCATATAATGGAGATACAACATGGGAAAGTTAGTAAGAGCGCTTTCGGAGGACGGAAGCGTATTATGTTCCGCTATTGATACAACTGATATCGTAAGGGAGATCGAACGGCTGCACCAGCCTACCCCGGTAGTAACCGCCGCACTCGGCAGAATGTGCACGGCGGGCGCTATCATGGGCGCGCTGCTCAAGAACGAGGGTGATACCCTCACACTGCGCATTAACGGGGGCGGCCCCTGCGGTACGCTTACGGTCGTTGCCGACTACCGCGGCAATGTTAAATGCTGCGCTGGCAATGCAAAGGCTGCTGTTCCGCTCAGAAGCGACGGAGGGCTTGATGTTTCCGCCTGTGTTGGCCGCGACGGAAATCTCACCGTAGTCAAGGATATGGGGCTGAAAGAGCCGTATGTCGGGCAGATCCCGCTGGTTTCGGGGAATATTGCCGAGGATATTACGGCATACTATACAGTAAGCGAGCAGATCCCTACGGTCTGCGCTCTTGGCATAGTGTTCAATGAGGACGCCACAATTAAAGCCGCGGGCGGGTATATGCTTCAGCTTGTGCCGCCAGTTCTGGACAGCTCTGTTAAGGTCATTGAGGATAATTTGCAGCATATGGAGTCCATTACGGGAATGCTGGAGAAGGGTCTCAAGCCGGAGGAACTTGCTGTTTCGGCTCTTGAGGGTCTCGGCGGTGAGATACTTGACCAGTGGGAAGCGGTGTACTATTGCGACTGTTCCCGTGAAAGAACCGAACAAATTCTGATCAGTCTGGGCAAGAAAGAGCTCCAGAAACTGGTGGACGAGGGTGAGGAAACGGAGGTTTGTTGTCACTTTTGCAATAAGAAGTATAGGTTTTCAACAGC
>OMFI01000266.1_pt1 | contig 19341 bp, 11 predicted proteins | sample 1645591 | NCBI WGS metagenome assembly OMFI01 (sample SAMEA103958112, study PRJEB25191) | human gut metagenome | biome: human-associated habitat [ENVO:00009003]; feature: intestine environment [ENVO:2100002]; material: feces | place: Germany | collected 2013/2015 | reverse complement strand
ACTGCGGGAAGTCCAGCCGCTCATCAAGAACATCTCCAACTACCAGCGGCTCAAGCCTGTATATGACGCCTTCCAGAAGGCGAAAGACAAGCCGAGCTTCAAGACAAAGCACGAAGCCGAGCTTGTGATTTTTGAGGCGGCGCGGAGTACACTGCTTGCCATGCAAGGCGACGAAAAACTGCCGAGCTTAAAGACGCTGCAAGCGGAACAGCAGAGACTTCTTGAAGAGCAGCAGCGGCTCTATAATGAACGTGCGAAGCTCAAAAAGGAAGCACGGATGATCGACACCTTGAAAGCAAATGTGGACGATTTCCTCAAGCCGAATATAGAGCATGACCGCGATCAAGTTCGCAAGAATCAACTTGAATAAAGATAACTGCCTGAGCTGATTTATAAAACCGGCTCAGGCAGTTTCTGTACGGCTCCATCGGACGATATATTCCTGCAAAACGGTCGAATTCATCCGAAGTTTACGAAACTTACTTGAATTTTAGCTAATGCTGTGCTATAATAAAATGAATTATGCTATACGTTCTGTGCTGAGGTGAAAATTATGAAAGCAAGCTACAAAAAATTGTGGAAACTGCTCGTCGATAAGGAAATGAGCAAGGGCGATCTTCATAAAGCATCGGGGCTTTCTTCAAGCACGATGACTAAGCTCAGGAAGGGCGAGGACGTTTCAATGGAAGCCTTGAGAAAAATCTGTGCTTGCCTCGGTTGCAATATCGGTGACATCGTAGAGTTTGTGGATGACAGTAAACGAAGTCCAGATTCTGCCGTGGAGGAAAAACGCTGAATATGGGTAAACAGATTTCAAAGTACGAATATCAAAAGCACGGCTCAGATGGGTTAATGAAACCAATCATTTTCTGCTGTCCGGACGAAGAATGCGCGAAAAAAGGTATCAGCCTAAATGTCAGTGTTGCAAAAGAACTTTTCAGCGTAAAACCAATTCGAAGGTCATTTATGCTGCCCAAAATTGTTGATACGATTATTGCGGAGTTACCGAAGAATAGCACGATAAAGGATTTCGATGTGCTATTCAATCCAGATTATCAAATTGATGTTTTGCAACTTTTGATTGCTGCGTGCAAAAAAAGAGAGTTCTCAATCATATGGTCAGGAACATACAGCAATGGAAAGTTAATGTATGCGGAACCTGGATACGCTGATTTTAAGACATACGATTTAGACAAGTACGATGTGACATGCATCGTCTGATGAGGGAGGCTAGCCAACCATGAAATACTCAGATTTGATTTCTTTCCATCCGATAGAGGATGTTATCCAGCTTGTCACAGCTGAAAACAAAGACAAAGCTCGCGAATATGTAAAAACCTATGTAATGTCTGATAGCATGGCAGAGAGCTTACAGGCTCCCGTGCTTGATCAGCTTCAAATGGATGAAGTTGTGGACAACAAGGGCGTTTTAATCGTCGGCAACTATGGTACTGGTAAGTCTCACTTGATGAGTGTCATTTCCGCCATTGCAACTGATGCGGGTAATGTACAGTATCTTCAAAACAAGAAATTTGCCGAACAGGTTAAGCCCATTGCTGGCAAGTTTGAAGTTCTGCGTATCGAAATCGGCGGCGTTGTAATGCCGCTGTATGACGTCATCATGGGATATGTACAGGATGATTTTGAAAAGCGCGGCATTGATTTTGAAGTGCCGGATTATAAGAGTGTTAAAAGCATCAAGACTGTCCTCAAGGATATGATGATTGCTTTTTCGGAAAAGTATCCGGATAAAGGCTACCTGATTATCGTTGATGAGTTTCTGTCCTATCTGTCTTCTCGAAACGAACGAGAAATCGTTCTGGATTTGGAATTCTTCCGCGCATTAGGCGAGATGTGTTCCAACTCCTCTTTGCGTGTCATGTTTGGTATGCAGGAGAAGATTTTCGACAATCCGCGCTTTAGCTTTGTCGCTGATACACTCAAGCATGTCAGCGACCGTTTTACGCAGATGATTATCACGAAAGAAGCGACTTCCTATGTTGTTTCTGAGCGTATCCTCAAGAAAACGCCGGAGCAGAAAGCTCTGATTCGCAACCATCTGGAAAAGTTCTGTGGGCTTTATACTGGCATGTCCTCTCGTCTGGAAGAGTTCGTTGATCTGTTCCCGATTCATCCTTCGTACATAGATGTTTTCAACAAACTGTACTTGATTGAAAACCGTCATATTCTGAAGAATATCTCCACTACTATCAAGGGTATCTTCGACACAACCGTGCCGGAGAATGCGCCGGGCATCATCTCTTTTGATAACTACTGGCCTGCAATCAAATCCAATGGTCTGCTCAAAAGTGATCCGACCATCAGCCGTGTTGTCGGTGCAAGCCAGCAGCTGGAAGATATTATCACCCGCGCATTCCCGAAACCGGCGTATAAACCGATGGCAATGCAGATAATTTATGCGCTCAGTGTTCATCGCCTGACAACGAACGGACTGGATGTACAGTTTGGTATGACGGCAGAGAATCTTAAAGACGATCTATGCCTATATATGCTGATGCCGGAGCAAGATGCAGACTTCCTTCTGTCTGCGGTAAAAGTCACATTGAAAGAAATCATGACAACCGTTTCCGGGCAGTTCATTATCTTCAATGATGCCAACAGCCAGTATTATATCGACGTTGATAAGGTCGTTGACTACGACGAAAAGATTAAGCAAAAAGCGACGCTTCTGACCGATGATGAGATGAATCGTTCTTTCTACGGCGTTGTGTATTCATGCCTCGATTGGGACGCCAAGCAATATGTGACCAATTTCAACATCTATGAATACGACCTGAACTGGGATTCACATCATATTTTCCGTGAGGGTTATCTGTTCATGGGTCTGCCCGGTGAAAGAAGTACTGCACAGCCGGAACGTGACTTTTATATCCACATCATGCCACCATACGACAATGGTGGTATAAGCGTGCAGAATCTTCCGGACGAAGTGTACCTGTATTTCAAATCCGCTGAGGAATTCCGCGAAATGTTGAGTCTATACGCTTCCGCAAACAGCCTTGCTGCTATGAGCGAAGGCAAAGACAAGGATGCATATCTGAACAAAGCAGCTGTGATCCGCAAGAAGTTGATCCGCTCCCTGAGCGAAAACAAGAACACCTGCTTTGATGTGGTTTATAAACGGGAACGCCGTCAGCTCATCGAAGTTCTGAAGGGACGCTATAACCGTGACATGACCTTTAAGGATACTATCGACCTTGCTGCTTCAATATGTTTGGATGCTTACTTCTGCGAGATTTATCCGGAATATCCCGTAATGAAGACTAAAATCACTCGCAAAAACATGGCTGACGCAGTACGTGCGGCATTTGACCATTTTGCAGGCAGAAAGTCTCAGCTTTCTGCAAGTATGCTGCAAAGCTTTGGCGTTTTAGATGGAGATAAGATTTCCACCAAAAACTCCAAGTATGCCGCTTACTATATCGGTAAACTGAAAGAGCTGCCGCCTCAGGGTGTTATCAACTACTCGGATATCTTTGAAGAGAAATTTATGGGGCAGTGTGTAGATAAACGCTTCAAGCTGAGTTTCATCTTTACTCCGATCATCTTCCTCTCCATGGTTTACGATGGATATGCCGTTATGACGCTGAAGAACGGCAAAGCTTTGACGGCTTCTAATCTGGACGAAGTTCCGAAAACAAGTGTGCTCGACCTTTATGAGTTCAAGTACCTTTCCAGACCTTCCGAAATGGCAATGGCGGAACTGAAAGCACTTTTCAATGTGCTAGATATCAATCCGGCGTTGCTGGATAATCAGGCTACGCGAACAAAGGGCGTAGAAGAGCTTTTGAAGCAAGCGCAGGCAATGAGCAATTCTGCGGTGATCGCTGGCACGAAACTCAGTCAGGATTTCACTCTTTGGGGTGAAGCTCTGGTGCCGCCCGCAAGAGTGGAACAGCTGAGAAAGGCTTGCCAGAATGTCCGTGATGAGTTCAGCAACTATCAGGCACGCTTCAATACACCGGCAAAGCTGAACAATTTCAGTCTCACCATGGAGCAGATTGACAAGCTGGCAGAGGATATTTCAGCAATCAAAAAGGTCAGTGAATACCTTGTCTTTAAGAACGGCTGTACGGCGATTGTGTCCTATATGACCAACATTGAAACCGTTGAACTCGGTGATGCGCTCAAGCATGATATGGAAACCGCTAAGGTCGCTTTCCGTGAGATCCGCGACAGCATCTGGAACGGCGAATCCGGCGAGGTAGCTGTGCAGAAAGTGGAGGCAGAGCTTGGTAAGGTCAAGGATAAGTATATCGACCTTTACTACTCGGAGCACAAGAAAAAGAGACTGGATATAACCGATGCGCAGAAACGCGGCAAAATTCAGGAAAGTCGGACACTCCTGACCCTGAAAAAGCTGCGCGGCATTGAAATTCTTTCTGTTGCGAAGCTGACCGATTTAGAAAACGAGCTTTCTGATCTGAAGGTCTGCTATGAGCTGACGCCGGAAGAATTGAAATCCTCGTCGGTATGCCCGCACTGTCACTTCCATCTGGATGATAACGTGAAGCCGGTTTTCGGCAAGCTGGACAACATAGAGATGCGTCTGGATTCCTTGCTTGAAGAATGGACAAAATCCTTGCTCGATACGATTTCCGATCCTATTGTTGAGAGCCAGAAGGAGTACCTGAGCGAGGCGCAGCAGAAAGCCATTGACGATTTCATTGAGACGAAGGAATTGCCTAAGCGCGTGGATGACTTCTTTGTGAAGGCAATTCAGGCACTGCTCAAGGGATTTGAACCTGTGGTTGTGAATGCGGACGATCTGGTAGAAAAGCTGACAAAGCTTCCTCCGCTGGATGAGCAGACATTCCGCAGCAAAGTCAGCGAACTGATTTCAGGATATACAAGTGGCAAGGATGCAGGCAAGCTGCGAATTATTGTGAAGAAATAAATCATTGCTCTGACGGGAATTGTGCAGATACCGTCTGCACAATTCTCCCGGAGATTTTCAGAAGAGATCGAAAGTGAGGATACAGCCATGGAACCGAGAAAGCTGACCAAAGAGGATATAGATAAGGTGCGCAATATTGAAGGCTTCCCCATCGGTACCGATGAGGACATTATCGCGCTGTCTGATGCACCGTACTATACTGCCTGCCCGAATCCGTTTATCGAGGAATTCATCAAGGAAAATGGCACTCCCTATGATGAGGCAACGGATGATTATCATCGTGAGCCGTTTGCAGCGGATGTGAGCGAAGGAAAGAATGACCCGATTTACAATGCACATTCTTACCATACAAAAGTGCCGTATAAAGCAATTATGCGTTATGTTTTGCACTATACTAAGCCGGGTGATATTGTTCTTGACGGCTTTTCTGGAAGTGGAATGACAGGAGTTGCATGTCAATCGTGTGGAACGATAAATGAACAAGACCGCTTGCAAATGCAGATGACGCAAAAAGATATTACTTGGGGGGCGAGAAGAGCAATTTTATGCGATTTGTCGCCAGCTGCATCGTTTATAACAAGGCAGTACAATAGACAAGTGGATATGACAGAGGTTTCCAGAAAAGCCAATGAAGTACTAAAAGAATGTGAGCGAAAATGTGAGTGGATGTATCAAACCAAACATGATGACGGAAATACGCAGCTGTCGTTTGGAAGCACTTATGGACAGATTAACTGCACAGTTTGGTCCGATGTTTTGATTTGTCCTCATTGTGGAAAAACGTTTGTTCTGTGGGATGTAGCATTGGATCATGATGCTGGAAAGGTAAAAGATGTTTTTTCCTGTCCAAATTGTACATCGTCCTTGAAAAAAAAGGATTGTGATCATGCAGTAGAACAATATTTTGATGATGCACTTGGAAGAGTTGTCAGCATGGACAAACAGGTTCCAGTGTATATTGATTATACATATGAGGGAAAGAGATTCAGAAAAAAACCAGATGAATACGATCTTGAAGTGTTGAGAAAGGTCGCTGAGTATAAAATATCAGACTGGTACCCTTCCGATCGTATGTGTGAAGGAAGTGAATCACGGAGAAATGATAAATCGGGCATAACCAATGTGCATCAGTTCTTTACCAAAAGAAACTTGATTGCATTAGCTTGCTTAAGAGAATGCCTCCAGATACCACGACTGTGCTTTGAATATACCGCTACTATTTCAAGAAGCACAAAACAGTTGCGGCTCCTTGTGAGTTACTTTTTCCATGGTGGTGGTGGATGGGTGGGCACCGGTTTATCAGGGACACTCTATTTGCCATCTTTTAGTATTGAACAGAATGTACTCAAAACATTCCGTGGAAAAATCAGCGGCATGGTTGACTTTGACTATGCAAAAATTGGGCAAACAATTGGGTCGACACAGTCAACAACGGATTTATCCAACATTCTAACTAACACTATCGACTATATTTTTACAGACCCTCCTTTTGGCAGCAATTTGAATTATTCTGAATTGAGCTATATATGGGAATCTTGGCTAAAAGTTAAAACTTCCCAGAGAACTGAAGCGATTATGAATGAGGTTCAAGGCAAGGGAATTGTAGAATATCAGCAACTTATGACGCAATGCTTCAAGGAGTACTTTAGAGTGCTGAAGCCAAATCGATGGATGACTGTTGAATTTCATAACTCAAAAAATGCTGTTTGGAATGCAATTCAAGAATCGCTACTACGTGCTGGTTTCATCATCGCTGATGTTAGAACCCTTGATAAACAGCAAGGTAGTTTTAAGCAAGTGAATAATGCTTCTGCTGTGAAACAAGACCTTGTTATTTCAACCTATAAGCCGAAGGAAAGTTTTTGCAGAGAGCTTGTTGAAAAAGCAGGAACTGAAGATACGGCATGGTCGTTTGTTCGTCAGCATTTAGAGAACATTCCTGTTGTTGTCATTAGCAATGATAAGATTGAAATCGTTGCAGAGCGCCAAGCCTATCTGCTCTTCGACCGCATGGTTGCGTACCACATCATGCAGGGCATTCCTGTACCGCTGGACGCCACCGATTTCTACAAAGGATTGGACGAGCGTTTCCTCAAGCGCGACAACATGTACTTCCTGCCGGATCAGGTCAATGAATACGATACTGCCCGCATCAAGACTGAAGTAGAACAGGTTCAGTTCTCGCTGTTCGTGACCAATGAGAAAACCGCAATTTCTTGGCTGTATCAGCAGCTGGACGAGCAGGGAGACGGTCCGCAGACCTACGCCGAGATTCAGCCGAAATTCATGCAGGAAGTCAAGAGCGTTGATCGTTACGAGGCTATGCCGGAGTTGGCTGTGCTGCTTGAGGAAAACTTCCTTCAGGACGATAAGGGACGCTGGTACATACCTGATGTCACTAAGGAAGGCGATGTTGCCAAGCTGCGCGAAAAGAAACTCTGGAAAGAGTTTGAAGGCTACCTGAACAGCAAAGGCAAGCTCAAGTCTTTCCGTTCTGAAGCAATCCGTGTCGGCTTCTCTCGCCTGTGGAAGGACAAGAATTATCAGGCAATTGTAGATATCGCCGAGCGCCTGCCGGAGTCCACCATTCAGGAAGACCCGAATCTGCTCATGTACTACGATATCAGCTTGGGAAGAGTGTGAAGGTTAGGGGGCTGCGCATATGGAGGATAAGAAATTCACCGTTTCGCTGAATGTTGAAAATATAGGACCTCACTCGGATGATAAGAAAATAGTTTTCTCCGATAAGGTCGATTCCAACAAAGCCATATTTTTTGCGACAAATGGGACTGGAAAGTCTTTCATAAGCAGGGCTTTCCGCATTTGTTCTCCTTCCATGGCTGGCTCTTTAGCTGATGATGTATTAACTATTGGCAAGGATAATGGGCAGATGCAGTTTAGTATTCAGGCTGATAATATCAAAAAAGAATTGAGAATTGATGTTCACAGAGGGACTGCACCCACCGTACAAAATAACACTGGATTGCTGTTTCATGTTTTCAACAACGATTACGTAGAAGAAAACATAAAACAAAAAAACTATACTCCGGATGGACAAATCGAAGGATATATCCTTGGCAAGGTGCAAATTGATTTATCGGAAGACAAACGGCAGGCAAAGAATCTTGATGATGAGGTGAAAAGAGATAGCAAGAAAATAGATGATGCTATTGAAAAGGCAAAGTCTGATCTGCGCAGCGAAGGGATAACTCCGCAGACAAATGAGTTTCGGCAGATTACACGCGAAAACGTTGAAAAAGGCTTTGACTTAGCATGTGATGATTCTGTTGAAGGTATTATCCAACAATTGCATACGCTCGAAAAGGTTCCGGAGAACATTCCAAGCATTGGATTTACCGTGCCTTCTTTTAACCTTGATTTTCTTCTAAAAATAAGCGAGATTCTAGGAACGGAGTACCCGAAATCAGAGTGGGCTGAAGATTTTGTTGAAGAGTACAAAAAGCATCAAGTCTTTATTGAAAGTGGTCTTGATGCGGAACATTCAGACACAGTCTGTCCATTCTGTAAGAGAGTATATGATGAAAATGCGCGAACGCTGATTTCCCAATACAATGCATACCGAGCAGACAAAGAATCTCAGATAATGGGCATGCTTTCCCGGCTGCTTAAAGAGATTGATAACATTACATCTGAAATGAAAAGTCAGGATGATCAAAACAAGCGAGCGTTCGTGAAACTGACAGAGATTCAGAAGTACTTTCCCTCGCTTCAGAATAGCAACATTCAAGAGCTTTCTGCTTTGGATAGCTACATTTCACCGTGGGCGATCGTTAGCGAGATGATTGAGTCCAAAAAGCAAAACCTTTGCAGTGTTCCAGCCGGAATATCTGATGCAATATCAAATTGTAAATCAGCATGTGAAGCAGTGATAAAGCTGCAAAAGGCTAATGCAGAAGTTGTCAAGCACGCTAATAGTGTTAAGGACAACTCCAAAACCGAGAGACTAACCTTGCGCAGGAAGCTGTGCAATGCCAAAGCTCTTTTTTTGCATGCTGAATTGCAGCAGCCTTTTGAAAACCTCAAAAAAAAGCAGAGTGATTTGAGAAAATTAAATGAAGATATTGAGGCGAAGGAGCAGACGGCAAAAGTTCGTAAAAGGGACAAGGTATACGAGACTCTTGAAGCCATGCTGGATAACTTCTTTGCTGGAAAGTATCAGATAGATAGAGATACATTCCAAATTAAGTTCCGCGGAAGCAAGCTTAACGGTAACGCGTCAAAAGTACTGAGTGATGGTGAAAAGAGTATCGTTGCTTTCTGTTGGTATCTTGCAGAGACTCATACTCTGGTCGAAAAAGAAACGGACTATGACAGGCTCTTCTTTGTGATTGATGACCCAATCTCAAGTATGGATTTTCATTTTGTGTACGCCGTTGCACAGGTGCTGCGGAGTATCAAATCCGTATTTGGAATGTCAAGACATGAACGCATGTGGGTTTTCACGCATAACATAGAGTTTTTCAGCATCGTTGCGAGAAACCATGTTTTGGTTGCTACATATATGCTCAAGCCCGGAAATATTGTCCAATTTAATCACCAACTATTGCTGCCATATGAAAATCATCTTTTCGATTTGCTCGAAATTGCAGAGCGTGGCAAAACACCAAATCATACAACCGGAAATTCCATCCGCCATGTGATTGAAACTATCTCAAAGTTTGAAGATCCGGAGATTAGCATGGAGAAGTATATCGCCAATTCGCCAGAGCTGCAAGAGGATCCGTGTATTTTTTCACTGTGCCAGGATTTGTCTCATGGAACGGTTCGGAGAGAGCTTCCATATGACGAAGAACTACTAAAAGGTGCTTGCAAAGCGGTTATAGCCTTTGTGGAACACAGGTATCCTGGTCAAGTGCATAAATTGAGGAGTAAGAATGTTTAATATCGGTGATTTCGTTTTTGATACTGCAACCAGAGCAAATGTACAAGTCATGGAGCGGATTGAACTCTGGGGCTATACGTCCTATAAGGTGTTCAATCCTGCCAATGGTAGTGTGTACAAGGCGACCGGCGAACAATTAAAGATGGGAGGCAATGAAGCACAGCTGGACGAAAACTATCTGCGCTATGTTATGTTGCTCTCCAAAATCAAAAACGAGACATCTGCCGGTGTCCTCTCTTCCCTTTCAAGCGGCATCATACCATTGCCGCATCAGCTGCATGTACTTGATAGAGCGTTGGAAACGCGCAGTATTCGTTATATTCTGGCGGACGAAGTCGGTCTTGGCAAAACCATCGAAGCCGGTATGATCATCAAAGAGCTGAAAACTCGTGGCTTAATCGAGCGAATCCTTGTCGTCTGCCCTACCGGACTTGTAAGCCAGTGGTCTGTGGAAATGCAGGAAAAGTTCCACGAGAAGTTTCAGGTAATCCTGCCATCAGATTTCGATACTATACGCCGCATTACCGATAACGAGGATGTGTATGGTCAATTCGATCAGGTCATTTCCCCCATGGATTCCATCAAGCCACTGGAAAAACATGCCGGTTGGTCAGACGAGCGGGTTGAAAAATATAATCAAGAGCGCATAGAAGCTATCATCAATAGTGGATGGGATTTGATAATCATCGACGAGGCGCACCGTGTAGCTGGCTCTTCAAGTGATGTAGCACGATATAAACTGGGATATTTGCTTTCACAGGCAAGCCCATATTTGCTTTTGCTGACAGCCACACCGCACAACGGCAAAACAGAGCCATTTCTCCGTTTGATCCGTCTACTGGACGAGCAGGCATTCCCCAACTACAAGTCTATTGTCAAGGAACAGGTTGCTCCTTATCTGATTCGTTCCGAAAAGCGTGAAGCAATCGACAATAACGGAAAACTGCTTTTTAAGAAGAGATATACGCATTTGGTGGAGCTTCATTGGGACGAGCGTCATTCACTTCAGCGACAGCTGTACGAAATGGTAAGCTCCTATGTCTCCAAAACCTATGATAAGGCACGTCGAAATCGCAAGAAGAACATGTGCCTTATCTTCCTCATGATTATCATGCAGCGTATGGTGACAAGCAGCACGGCTGCGGTACGCCAAAGTTTGGAACGACGTCTGCATGTGCTCCTTGAAGAAGAGACACGAGCAAATACTATGAGTGAAGCTGATTTGGATGAGCGTGATATTGAAGACGGCGATGCGGATGCTATGGAAGCAATATCCCTTGACCGTACTGCCGAAATTGAAGAGCTGAAAATGATTATTTCCACGGCAAAGCAAGCGGAATTCCAGCATCATGACGTCAAAGTGGATGCGCTTTTTGACACGATTGATGCTCTCCAAAGCGAGGATCCTGCGCAAAAAATCATCCTGTTCACTGAATTTGTGGGAACCCAAGCATACTTAAAAGAGCTTCTTGAATCAAGAGGATACTCTGTCAGTATCTTGAATGGCAGCATGGATATCGAAGAGCGCAATAACGCATTGAATGAGTTTAAGACAAACACAAGCATCTTTATTTCGACCGATGCGGGCGGAGAAGGCTTGAACTTGCAATTTGCTAATATCATAATCAATTATGATTTGCCATGGAATCCGATGAAAATTGAGCAACGCTGTGGGCGAGCAGACCGCATCGGTCAGCAGCGTGATGTTCATATTTATAATATGATAGTCAGAGACACTGTTGAAAGTCGCGTCCGAGAAGTGTTGGAAGAAAAGCTATCTGTCATAATGAAAGAACTCGGCGTTGATAAATACTCCGATGTGTTGGACAGCGAAGTGGCAGAATGCGATTTCACGGATGCTTACATGAACTCTATCGGACATGCTTCTCGTATTGAACAGAACATTGTATCCGTTGAAAAAGAAATGCGCCAGCAGGCAGCAAACGCTATAAAGTACAAGGATATTCTTCATGAAGAGAAGGACCTGACGAAGCTGGTTGGAAAGGAATCAAATTTCGACGTAGACAGTGCGTTGCGACATATGTTAGCATACTACGAGTCATGGAAAGGCAACGATTTAACACTGCTTGACAGAATTAGCATTAACGACGAGATGATTACAAGACATCTCTGTGACAGCATTTTACAAGACCATAATGGATGTCTCTTGTCAGTCGGAATACAGAACTTTCCAAATGAAGCTGGATATTTTATGCTATGGGAACTCTCCGTCTCAGATGACATGCGGGACAAACGCATCATCCCAATTTTCGTAAATGAGTCATATGTACTACGTCCTATGGCTGGAAGCAGAATTATGAATGTGTTCCTTGATGAGACCAGCAAATTGAATTGCCATATGGTATCTAATCTTCCTGAAGAAGATTATCAGCGTATGCAGGAAATCTGTATGGACTTCGCGTATAATACATTTGTTGAGCTGAAAGATAAACATGCAAAGCGAAGCTCCGAGCAATATGAGAAGTACAAGTACGCTCTATCTCTACGCAAAGAAGCTGCGGAGCACATTGGCATAGAGAACATTCGGCGTTCAAGAATTGCGAAACTTGTACGCGAAGAGAATGATATTGAGGCGGAGTATAAGCGCAGCGGCACCGTCCTACCAGATTTTCGCTTGATGATGCTAATTCGATTGGAGGCATAAACAATGTTTGGAGAGTATGTGTTTGGGAACTCCCCTGCATCCTATGCAAACCTCATATGGATAAATGATGTGGATTATCTAAATCGAATCACGTCATACAGCGATGTTTTCGAGCAGCATGGATTTGATGTGATCGAGTATAGTGACGATCTTAGCCTCCGAATCGGATATGAACAGAAAATAAAAGCCAGAAATGAAAAATTGGTTGTTCTGAACTTTAACAAAGTGTATATTCCATACGACATTATGAAACAGTTTGCACTGTACACAGTGTCGCTGAGAACTCTTTTTTCAAAGTTGAACGCGGACGTTTTGCATCATAAATCAAGGATAGATTTGGACTTGCTGGCTATGGTAGCCGCAAACAATTTTGATGATCTTACTAAGCCGGAGCAGACGAACCAATTCTTCGACACTGTCGTTTACGGCAGAGATAACCTATTGCTCTATTTTCGGTTGAAACTGGAAGGTATACTCCAAAAAGCGGCGAGCGCTTTTCACTACCATGAATGGTGCCGCATCGCTGAGCAAAAGGCGATAATTGACCGATATTCTGTCCAGTATGGACTGAACATTGATACAAGCGAAATCAACAGACTATTTCAAAACTATGTGCTCAAGGCATTCGGTACATTATCTACTAAGATCGATAGAGGTACGCCTGTGCTGGTCAGCCATGCGATGGAGTACATACACGAACAAAGCGAGAAGTTTGCAATTATCGTCATGGATGGTATGTCAGAATTTGATTGGAGCATTATCTCTCAATCATTTGCTGATGTCGGATACGAACAGGCAGCAGTGTTCGCCATGATTCCAAGCACTACTTCAATTTCACGGCAATGCCTACTGTCGAATAAGTTTCCAAGTCAGTTGGTCTCACCATGGACTCAAAGCAAAGAAAAGTCGGAATTTGCAGAGTGTGCTAAATTACTAGGGTATTCCGCAAATCAAATCGGATACTCTCGCGGTTATGACACTGATTTTGACAGTGCCGTCCGTTGTGGAGCTGTTATCATCAATGATGTAGATGAAATGGTACACGCGCAGCAGCAGGGGCGACTTGGAATGTATAATGATATTTCTGTTCTTTCTGATGAAGGCAAACTACGACGGTTGACCGATCGTTTGCGATTAAAAGGCTTTGACGTATATATTACGGCAGATCATGGCAACACGTTATGCACCGGAATAGGAAAATTTGTTGGAGCCGGAGTGGATATCGAAACAAAAAGCCACCGTATGGTGGTGCTGAAGGATTTTGCCGACAAGAAAAAAATAGCAGATAAGTTTGGGCTGATCGAGTATCCGAAATACTATCTTCCCAAAGAATATGACTATTTAATCTGTGACACGGGTGTATCTCTTGATAATCCCGGTGAACAGGTAATGACACATGGAGGGATGACAATCGATGAAGTCGTTGTTCCATTTATCAAAATAAAGGCGGTGCAGAACAATGGCTAAAATGGTTGGTTTATCTCGAAACTTGAAGCTCCAGTGGCTTAATAAGGTCGTGGAACTCGCTTTGGGAGAACTTACAGAACAAGAAATAAAAGATCAACTAAATGAGTATTTAAGTTTTGAAATCTCCAGTCAAACAAATATTCGTAAGACCAGAGAAATTCTGATGAATATATGGGTTTATGAGAACGAAGTTAACAGTAAGCTGAGAGATGAGGCTATCAGTATCATTCAAGATATGCCGGAATATGCGCTGGTAGTACACTGGTGTATGATGATGGCATCTTATCCTGTATTCGTGGATATGTGCAAGCTGATTGGCAGGCTATCAGAATTTCAGGACGAAATTTCATTAAGTCAAATTAAGCAGAGACTATATGACGAATGGGGTGAGAGGACTACTCTTTATCATTCTATTGATAAGTTGATCTCTACGCTAAAGGAACTGAATGTGCTCAGCAGTGATCGTCCTGGTAAATATAAAATTGTAAAGCATGCGGTTCGAAACAATAGAGTCTCTGTCTTTATGATATATGCTATGATGCTTATAGGCGATAGCGGATATTACTCCTTTGCAGAATTGAGCAACGCTGTTTTTTTCTATCCTTTTGAGTACCAAATAGAGAAGGAACTAATCCTTGGAGACAGCCGTTTTTCGACGAACAACTTTGGGGGAGAATTGTCTGTCTCTGTTAACGCATGAGTGTACCATATCTTTTGTTCGCCTACAAAAGTCTACCTTCAGGTATGGATAGCCGTATCAAAAAAGAGCCTCTGCCGACACCCAAAACGGGCATCGACAGAGGCTCTTGGTTCGTTTTCCGGGCATTCAAGCAAGTGCCGAAATCGACACTTATTTCCGCGCTAAAGATGAAACCACGCAGGGAATACAATCACTTAGGCTGGTCAATTTGCGCCGCTCTGAGGCTTGCAATCACAGGCTTTTTCGACCCCTAACTGTCTACGCCTCGATGCCCTGCGGGAGAAGTGCGGACAGGCGATGAGATCCGCACGGAAGCTCTGCTTGCAGCTATGGACGCAGCGGACGCAGAAGCGGTTATACTTCCGGCGTCCGCTGTCCCCGATGAAGAACGACCACTCCTGCCGCCATTTCTGACTTCTGCTCACAGCTCAATCTCTCCTTTGTGCTTTTTGGGAGGGCAGCATTCCTTCTGCTTTTCAGCCTTTGCAGACTTGAGCCTGTCCATGATGGAGGACTTTTCGCCCCTTTCGGGGGCTTTGACCTCTGCGGTCTTGTCCTCCTTCGGACCGTTGTTGATGATCCCATCAATCATGCCGTAGTCATCCTCCATCGACATCTCCGCTGCCTTGAGGTAGTTTTCCTTCTCAAGAGCCGCCATCCAGCTTTCCTTGCTGATACCGAGCATTCCGCCCTTTGCCGCATGATCGGCAATCTCCTTGGCATCCACGCACAAGCCCTCGGTGTTATCGGAATAAAGACGGTAAACCTCGCAGCCCTTCTCCAAAGCCTTCTCAGCCGCCTCCTGACCGGCGGGAAGAACGCCAGCCCATGCGTAGCCGTAGTCCTTCATATCCTGAACGGAGAGCGCGGGATCGGGCATTTCCGGCACTTCCTTGACCTCAAGGTCGAGAAGGCGGAGCGTGTCATCGTCGAAGCCGTTGTAGACATCATCAAGGACGAGCTTGCCGCGCTCATCGACGATGATGCAAGCCGCCTCATCGCCGTAGGTGTCATGCTCCATCAGATAAAAGCTGTGACCGCCGACTTCGTGCTGGTCAATGGTGTGCCACGTCCCGATGTGACCGGCAACCGTCAGACCGGAGGTGTCGGCATTCATCTCAAAGTCCTTCTGCTCGGTAGCTTCCTGCTTCTGCTGCTCCTTCGAGATCATGGGGATCGCCACAATCTTATCGCCCAGCTTGACAAACTGCTCCGGCACTTTGAAGTGGTCAGAGAACTTCTGCATCTGCTCTACGGTCAGAGAGCCGAAGCTGTCATCCGTCAAGCCGACTACCATGAATGTTCCGGCAACAACGTCGTAGATGTCACCGTCCTCATCACGCAGAGCGCGGTTCAGGGGCAGACCTTCCAGCTTGCCTTCCTCGTTGCAGACTAAGGCAACCGGGTCTTCGTAGGGATAAATTGCCTCGATGCAGCCGCCGACCTCATGCTGCAAGGACTTGAGATCCGAGTCAATCTCCTTCACATAAGGCTCCTTTCCCGGCTCAACGACGAGAACGGCGATGGTGCTGTCACGCTCGGCGGCTTCCCCTGAGCCGGTAATCCGGTATTCATCGGGAATATCATCAAGCTCCCCGTTAAACTGCCTGTCCCAGCGTTCGCTTGCAACGCGGACATAGCCCTCATCGGTGAAGCGTCCCTGCTCATCCATCGCAATGTCGCGCCCATAGCGTTCATAGTCGATGTAATTTGCCAGAGGACCGAGATCCTTTTCAGAGTAGATACCGGCTTCGTGGGCGTAATAATAGCCGAGATTGGATTCGTCGTTGATACCGGGCATGATGTCGTAGCAGTCCAGATTGAACGTCAGGTTGATGAGATCGTCGATGTCGCTGACCTCATCGCAGCCAGCCTCCATAATGGCAACGAGCTTTTCCTGATCGCTCAGGGAAAGCTCGTCAATCAAAGCGGCAAGGTAGTTGAGCTTATCAAGGCTCTCGTACTCGCCAAGCATCTTCTGGACGCCGTAGATCGGGCATTCGTAGTCGGTGATAAACCACTCTTCGTAGGGCTGACCGAACTCATCCTGCTTGCCGATCCCGATGCGCTCAAAGACCTTCTGCATCTCTTCTTCGGTGGTGGGCAGCTTCACCCACTCACCGACCAGCATACCCTCGTTGTACTTGCCAAGGTTTGTGACGAAGGCTTCAAAATTACCGTCTAATACGGGCATAGGCATCCTCCTTTCAGTCATCCACCATGCCGTCCGGCATGATATACAGTTCCTCAAACTCCGCGTCGGTCATGGCTTCGAGCTTCCGGACGGTCTTATACATCAGCTCTGCGATCTCGCCGTCCATGTCGTTCAGGGTGACGCTCTTCATATCGTCGATCAGCCGCTTCCGGCTGGACGTGTTGAAGCAGCACATCAGGTTGATTTCTTCCACGGTAAAGTTTTTCATATCAGAGTTCCATATCCTTTCCTTTGTTTTTCTGCGGCTTCGGTGTGTGGGGCGGCTGGGCTTTCTGTGCGGATTTCAGCTTGTCGCGGATGGATTCACGGGCAGCGGGCTTCTTTGGGATGGTGTCGTAGATGGCAGTCCCGGCATCCTCCACATACGAGCGGACATACTGGATGCTCTCAGAAAAGCGAATGGGGCGGTTCTTGTCCTCAATGTTCGTCAGCCGGACTTCATCGGCGGCAAAATCAACCGCGTCGATTCTGCACTTGATGCCATCCACATTCAGCGTCGCGCCGACAGGAATGTAATCTGCGGCTTTGAGTTCCTTGAAGGTCTCGCCGTCCTTGCTGAGAAAGACATCTGCGCCGGACTTCCAGAGCTTGTGAGAACCGGCTACCCATGCGCTTTCACGGAAGCCGGTCACCGGCATGGAGGGCTTGCCGCGTACCTTCTTCTCAAGGAGCTTTGTGCCGAGCAAGGGTGCGGCTTTTTCCGCGTCCTTGCCGTACAGCTCAAAATAGCCATTCTGGGCAAAGCAGACCAGCGCGTCCGGATGTGCCTTTTTGACCGCCTCATACTTCCGAAGTTCTGCAACGGGCAGAGGTGAAAGCGCCTCTGTCCTCTCTGCATCCGGCAGTCTGTCACGGCGGGTTTTCTGCTTAGACAGCACTTCCGCCAGAGCATCCGCGTCCTTCGGGAGCGTCTGGTGGGCTTGTACGCCGCCATGCTCACCGACCAGAGCCATTGCTGCATCGAAGCTGCTGCGGCAGGGTGCGTCCAGCACATAGCCGTCTGCGAAGGTCAACCGGTCATGATCCGGCGCAACCGCGTTCTGCGCCACATTTGCCGCCTGTTCCCGGTAGTTGATCTCAAAGACATCTCCGAAGACCTTGCCGCGCTTAACGGCTTTCGGGATGATGACGCGGGCAATGCACTCGTCGTAGGTCTGTTCGGCGTAAAAACGGAAGGTGTTGTGATCCCGCGTTCCCTGAATAAAGACCTGATTTTCATTGAGGCAGTGCGTTCCATGCGGACGGCAGAACCACATCAGCGTCTTGTCTTCGGGATTCTGGCTTTCGGCGGCGCGGCGGATGATGCGCTTGTCGATGTCGAAGTCTTCCTTGTAGCTGTCTACATGACTGTCCACGAGCTTCTGCAGCTCCGCAACGATGTCAACGTCTGTGTATTTCTTCATGCGTCTCCTTTCTCACAACTCCATGTCGTGCGTTTTGGATTTGACCGGAGACTTCTTCTCCGGCTTCGTTTTCGCGGCAGCTTTGAGCTGATCGCGGATGGAGGGCTTTTCCTGCTTCTGCTCCTGCTTGACGTATTCCAGCGTCGGCATCAGCTCACGGTAACAGCCCTGTGTTTTCCGCGCCGCATGACGGCGATGGATTTTGAACAGCGGCTCACCGTTCTGCGTGACCGTGTTGCCCTCAATCCTGACGCCGTTCCGTGCCAGCAGATTGAAGGAATGGTTAGAGGTGCGATAGGACGCCCGCATTCCGTCGTTGTTATAGGCGATCTGCCCCTTGAGCGTGTCCATGACGGCGGCTTTGATCTCCTTCTCTTCGGCAGTCAGGCGGTGCGCCTTGGGCGCTTTCTCTGCTTCCTCCGGCAAGGGAGCAAAGGGAGACTTGACCTCCACGGTTTTTACCTCAATAGAGGTGATCTCATCGTTCTCCCACGCAACGACCTCCGGGTCTCTTTCCTCTATTTTCTCAGGCATGACCTCCTTTTGAGATTCGGTCTGCTGGCGGAACGCATCGACGAAAAGTGCCGTCAGTCCGGGATTGGGTTTATCCACAAGGAAGCGGGAGGCATTCTCCGGACAGACCTCAACGCTCTTCGCCCACTCCTTGAGGGGTTGGGGAATACGCCCGTCAAAGTCTTTCTGCTGAATGGTGTTTGCAAGGACATACCGAACTCGCTCCGGGGAGAACTGATCAAGGACACTTTTTACGGCGGTATCCGCATCCAGCCGGTTATCTCCATAGTTGGAGCTGATTGCCGCCTCAATCGCACGGCGGCATTCCTCGTTTGCGGCGAGAGAAGCACGATATGCGTCCATCTCACCGGCTTCATAGGCGTAATTCGCTGTCTCGCGGTAAATGGGGACTTCCGACATCGGTTTTGCGGGGGCTTCGGCTTCCTTCTCTGCGGACTGCGCTTTTTCTGCCAGCAGCACCTTGAGCTTGGCGTCAATGCTTTCGATCATCTCAGCCGCCGTCTTGCGGATGGTGTCCAGAGAGCTTTTCAGTTCCT
>OMFI01000252.1_pt1 | contig 19947 bp, 19 predicted proteins | sample 1645591 | NCBI WGS metagenome assembly OMFI01 (sample SAMEA103958112, study PRJEB25191) | human gut metagenome | biome: human-associated habitat [ENVO:00009003]; feature: intestine environment [ENVO:2100002]; material: feces | place: Germany | collected 2013/2015 | reverse complement strand
CCGCTTCCAGAATTTTTCGGCTGTTCGCCGCCATTTTGAAGGACAGCACGTCCCGCGCCAGCAGCAGTCTTCGCACCAGCCAGGGCACCTGGTAGGGCGTGATTCCGCCATCAATGATGGCTCGGTCAATCGGGAACAGCCCCAGCGCCAGCAGGCGGGTCAGGCACGCCCCACCCATAGAGCAGCCATAGGCCGCATCCAGTCGGGAGACGCCGCGGCTTTTCAGATATTCCGTCACTTCATCCACAGTCTGCTCCACGGAGGTGAAGTCCCCGGGGTACTCCGGCTGATGGCCGTCATACACCACCTGAAAAACATGCCATCTCTGAGAAAGCAGCGTGATCGTGTCGGCAAAAGCCCATACAGGCTCTGCCGTGCAGGGGAAAAACAGCAGCGTCCGCTCCTGCGCCTGCCCGTGTTCCAATATCTGCATGGCTCACCCCTCCGATTTCACGCACTCTGCGTAGGTCAGCGGGAACGAGGCTTTCAGCACGGTGCTTTTCCGCACCGTCCAGCCGTTTTCCCGCAGGAACGAAAGGTAATCTGCACTCGTCCATTTGCTGTGCAGCGGAAAGCCCGCCAGCTTCATGAAAAATGCTTTGACCTTTCCACGAAAGTCATTACCGGCATGAGTAAAGGTCGGTGCGACCAGTATCCCGTCCTCTTTCAGCACCCGGCGAATTTCGGAGAGAGCCTTCTCCGGCTCCGGCACGATATGCAGCGCATTGGCCACGATGACCACGTCAAAGCTTTCGTCGGCATAAGGCAGGTGAAACATATCCTGCCCGGAGAAATGCAGCTTGGCGGATCGGTTGTCCCGCTTCGCTTCTGCGATCATCTCCGGCGAAGCGTCTGTGGCCTCAATATGAGCGGCACTGTTTACAATGTTTTTGGCGATCAGCCCCGTGCCGGTCGCCAGTTCCAGCACGGTTTTGTGCCGCACCACGGGGCGCAGCAGCTCGTACAGCCGCTCGTAAGCCGCTGCGTCCTTGCGCATGAAGCGGTCGTACCGCCCTGCGTTTTTATCCCAGAAATTTTGACTGTTTCTCATGATTTCGCCCTCACAACGAGATGTTAAACTCCTCTAACTCACACAGATGGCACAAGCGAGTTAGGGTAAGCTAACTGTATTCCTTTTGAAAAGCCGCATCACTGCGGCTTTTCCGCTTATGCAAATAGCTCCTGACAGGCGCCCCGCACCAGCGTTTCCAGCACCTGCGGATAGAGTACCCCAATCTGCTCCTGATGGGAGACGGTTAAAATCAAGCCCCGCACTGTGGCGGCAGCCAGCGCCATACCGCCCTTGGGCTGCAGGCCGCCCATCTCCAGCAGGGTACGGATGTGCGTCTCGTCATCGTGGTAGTGGGCGGTCTTCACTTCTTCCGGCAGTCGGTGCAGAAGAAAATCTGCGTCATTTTCGATGAACACAAAGGCTTTTGTCCTGGAGAGCCAACGGCAGGCCGCCAGGATCGCCGCTGCCGCGCGGTCGGCAGGAAACAGGGGTGCATTCTCCTGCAAGGACTTCTGCGCTGCCGCGAAGCACTCGGTATGAATGTCCTCCAGTACAGCGAAAAACAGCAGCTCTTTGGAATCAAAGAATTTGTAAAATGACCCCTTGGAAATCCCAACGGCCTCCGTCAGCTGCTCCACAGAGGTTTTCCGCATCCCAATGGTAATGCCGCAGCGCTGGGCCTCCCGGATCAGGTCATTGCGGATCTGTTCATTCTGTTCGTCTGTAAAAGCCACTGCGCACACTCCTTGGATTTATGACCGCATTTATCATTTCAGTCAAATTGTAGCACGATCCGAAGATGTTGTCAACGGCGTCGTTTTGCTTTCCATCATGATCAAATCAGATCCAGCCTTTCCATCTCAAACGGCACAACCACCGATTTCAGCAATCTCGCCTTCGGCAATGCTGTGGTTGCGCTGGGCAATGGTCAGCAGTTCATCCGCAGATACGCTTTCATCCTTGTATCCGCTTTGGACGGCAAACTCGGAAATGACTTCTGCGCGGTTTTTGCCGAATTGTTATAGATCGCGCCAATCTGCCGCACGTGCCGATACTCCGCAAGGCTGGCAAAGGAACCGGCTTCGACCATCATGCGGCAGAACAGCAGCCCGTCCCGGACATAGTGTTTCGCGTATTTCAGGAACTCCGTTTCCTGCTCCGGGTCGAGCCTCGGCAGACAGTACAGCAGCATTTGCAGAACTTCCAGCTTGTAGTCCAGAAAGCGCGCCGGATCGTAACGGTCAATGCCATTGCGGGTGAGAAAGCGGTAAATCGCGCTGTTCAGACGCTTTTCAGCGTGGTGCAGGAAGAAGCAGAAGCACAGCAACTCAGAGAAAACGAGCGGCTGTGCTTTTCTGTTCTATCCAATTACGCCCGTGTCCTGCGGAGATGGAAGGTGCAATATGCAGCAAAAGCACCGGATAAGCGGTTCGTGGAAGCCTGTCACAAGCTGGACGAGGCGGAGTATTACTTGGATATTCTGTGCGCCGGGGATTCCCATGAACGTGCCGAGGTTGTCAGTTATCTGCTTGTAGATGGTCGGTTGGACAAGCTCAAGGAAACAATCAATGGGAGGAATGCAGCGTGAACAAGAAGTATGCCGGGTTGGATTTTCCAGCATGGTTCGATGGCAAGGATGTCAATGAGGCAGCTTTTTGCCGGGAGTTTCTATCGAAAAACAAGCTCATCTATGCGGACAACGCATTCTTCACACCGGATGGGCGGCTGACAGACCCGCTGCTGCTGCTGAAAGAGAAAATCTATGCCGAGCTGGAGTGCTGTGCCGCAAAAAACATTCTGCGCACCATTTCCAATATCGTGAAGATCATGAAGCTGGTGGTTCATGCAGAGAGCTTTCCGCCGAATCCGGATGAAATTCATGTGCAGAACGGGACGCTCCGCATTGACGGCAGTTTCCTTGCGGGACGGTCTGAGATCGTGCGCAGCCGGTTTCCCATCGACTACAATCCACAAGCAGGAAAGTCGGTTGTCTGGCTTCGGTTTCTTTCCGATCTGCTCTACCCGGAGGACATTCCCACCTTTCAGGAGTATATCGGCTATCCCTCGTGGATGAGGCTTACCAGATACTGCTGAGCAGCAATGCGCGGGAGATATTGGATGCAGCCGGATGTGCGGATGCCAAGATCACTTGGGGCAGTAAGTCAGTAGAACCTGTGGAAGCCATTGTGCGGGCAGCCGGATTGCGCTGAGCAATTCTGAAACAGTCAGCAAAAAAGCATTGTGGAGAAGCAGGCTGGAATGTATAGGGAATGCTGCTGCGCATGGATTCCCTTTGCGGCAAACCAGTCTGCCTGTGGCTGCCGGAACGGTTCAAAAAACCAAATACATCCACCTATGTGCAGGGTGTAGAAGGGCTGACGGATTATACCGGTCCTGTTTCTGAAGGCTTTGATGTGATCGAGCTTCCTACGGCAGATTATCTGATGTTCCAGGGCGAGCCGTTTGCCGAGGAAGATTACTGCGATGCGATCTCTGCAGTACAGCAGGCCATGAACGGATATGATCCCGACATCATCGGCTACTGTTGGGATGACAGCAATCCCCGTATTCAGTTGGAACTCCGCGGCAATCGCGGATATATTGAACTGCGGTCCGTGAAAAAGAAATAACGATTCCTACAGGGAAGATAACTGGTATAAACGGAATACGCTTATCCCATCTCCATGTTGAAGTCGATTCTGTATACTCCTTCACAGATGCTTTCAAGATGAAATTTCCAAAAAGAAATGAGGTGACGCTTGTATGCGTCACCTCATAACGATTGATTTGGTTGATTTTTAGAGGGTTAGGTTTATCCAAATTAGTATAACACTTTTATTTTCTGTATTTTGAGGGAGTAAATCCATAATACCTTTTGAATATTTCAATCAATCTACTGGGGTTGGAGTATCCAACAATTCTTGAAATTTCCGCAATGGTGAGGTCGGTCTGAATAAGCATATGCTCGGCTACAGAGATCCTTTTCCTCTGAATGTATTCAGTAATGGACATATTATAAACTGACTTAAATAGCTTTTTCATTTTGCTTTCACTCATACATGCAATGGTGGAAAGCGTCTGCAACGTAATATTAAAACTGTAATGTTCGTCCATGTAATGCGTTAGTTCAGCTAATGCCTGCAAATCTGTTTTGTTAATGGGCTGGCCATTCTCTTCATTTAGTCTGTTTTCTTTCAAATATGAAGCAAGATAAGAGATGATTTCATATATTTTTGCTTCTACTGTAATTCTGGACGCTTTCATGGAAAGCAGATACTCATATAGGCTTTGCATAGCATGATTAACATTTGGTAAATAGAATTTCCCTTTTTCTTTGAAAAAATCAGAAAAGTTCACTTCAAGATCACCGGAAATTTCCTGGAGATACTGATCAATAAATTCCTGGTCAACCTGCACGGTAATACATCTTAATGGAATCTGAGGATGATAAATAGCTTTATACTTTTCAGATGGTTCATAGCAGCGCAATGTATTCGGAGAAATATTTTGATACGGATAGAATTCATCTCCTGCGCCACTAATATAGAGAGCAAGTACATAACCAGACCCAATATGTTCTCCGACCATAGTTTCCTGGTTAAATCTTATATCTGTCGCTGTAATGATGAAATCGTGGTGAACCTCACTCGTCCATTGAAATCCGGTTCCATATTTTGGGTTGATCTTATAATATGTTCCGTGCTCTATTGGATTCTTTATCGATTCAACAAAGAAATCATCTCGTTTAACTTCTATCATTGGCTCCTCCCAAAGATACCTCGTTTAGATTTATTAATACCTTGTTTAGACTTTATATCTGTTTTTCCCTTTACAGTTAGCTACAACTAATTATAATGAAAGAGTTGATGTATGTCAAACCGTTTTTAAGCAAAAAGAGGTGTATATTTGAAGTCAATGCGCAGTTTATATAAAAAACTATTTCATTATGTCCCAGATAAAAGAATTTTGGCATATTTCTCCATGGCACTATCTGCCGCTGCCGTCTGCTCATATATGGGAGCATATTGGTTTCTGTGGCAGTCCATTGTGTCTATTCTGGTTATTCCCGTATATGAGAAGGCTATGTATGACGCAATTATTGTAGTCATACTTATGATTTTACGAGGCATTCTCAACATTGCATCGGCAACGTGTTCCCACTACTTAGGCTTCCGGCTTGAAACAAACTTAAGGAAAAATGGGCTTCATAAATTATTGGATGCCTCTTCTTCCTTTTTTGACCATAACAGCTCTGGAGAGATTCGAAAAATTATTGATGATAACGCAGCAGAAACACACAAAACAGTGGCCCATTTGATTCCGGACAACGTCACTGCTGTTATGACGCCGGTGTTAATGTTTGTGCTGATGTTTGCAATAGACTATCGCCTTGGTATTCTCCTGATCCTTACAACTGTGATTGGTGTTCTTCAGTACCGTAAAATGTCCGGTGGTACTGAATTTCTGTCTGGCTATTCAGCGGCGCTTCAAAAAATGAGTGCGGCAACAGTAGAATATGTCAGAGGAATGCAGATCATAAAAATCTTCGGTGTAACTGTACAGTATTACAAAACTCTGATTAACTCGATCAAAGAGTACAAACAGTACGTCTATCAGTATAGCCTCAGCTGTAAGAATCCCTACGTCGGATTCCAGGTTCTGTTCAACGTGTTTTATGCTTTTGCTGTACCAGCCGCAGTTGTATTCATCAGCTATGGAGAACCTGCTATGCTAATCCTGGCAAAGATTGTTTTCTTTGCTGTGTTCTCCGGAGCTGTATTTACTTCTTTCACATCGATCATGTTTACGGGGCAGGATAACTTTGGCGCACAAAATACGCTGAATCAGCTTGATGAGCTGACTACTTCTATGGATCAGGCAAAGCTTCCACATGGAAACGAAGAGACCTTCCAAGATTTCAATATTGAATTTCGTCATGTTGACTTTAAGTATGATGACAACTTCGTGCTGAAGGATTTCAGCCTGACACTTCATCAGAATAAAACTTATGCGCTCATCGGGTCTTCCGGGGGAGGAAAATCTACCATTGCAAAGCTGATTTCAGGTTTTTATCCTGTCGATGGCGGCGAAATTCTGATTGGTGGAAAGAACATTCAGAGTTATTCTGAAAAAGCTCTCATTCAGAACATCGCATTTGTTTTCCAGCGCAGTCAATTACTAAAGACCTCAATTTACGAAAATGTCCGAATCGGAAATCCTCAGGCAACACGGCAGCAGATTATGGATGCACTTGACGCAGCGAACTGCACATCCATCCTTGACAAATTCCCCCAGCGGGAGATGACCGTCATAGGGGCAAAGGGCGTATACCTTTCCGGTGGTGAGGTGCAAAGGATCGCCATTGCAAGGGCTATTCTAAAGAATGCGAATATCGTCATTATGGATGAGGCTTCTGCAGCTGCAGATCCGGAAAATGAATACGAGTTGCAGCAGGCTTTCCAAAAACTGATGAGGGGCAAAACAGTTATCATGATTGCACACAGGCTGTCCTCTATTCAGAATGTAGACCAGATCCTGTTTGTCCAGAATGGAAAAGTTGTGGAACAGGGAACCCACAATGAACTGATGGCCTGCAATGGACGTTATAAGGATTTTCAGGATGTATACTGCAAGGCAAATCAGTGGAGGTTGGCATGATGAAGACATATCTAAAAAGAGCCTTCCAGCTGAGTGATTCGGGTGTGAAGGGCCTTGCAAAATCAATCTGGTCATTCTTTCTCTATTATGTTTCTTTTGTACCGCCGATGATCTGTGTTTTTCTGTTTGCAGACAGGCTGTTGAATGGAAATACCGGGAAACCGGTGGTATATCTCCTGTTTATGCTGGCAGCGACCCTGGTGATGTACTTAGTTATTAACTATAACTATAAAACGACCTATGATGAAACCTACCAGGAATCTGCAAATTTAAGAATTGATCTGGCGGAACAGCTTTCCAAACTGCCCCTATCCTATTTTTCAAAGCACAATTTGTCTGACCTTGCTCAAACAATCATGGCAGATGTGGCTTCGATTGAGCATGCTTTTGCGAACGCAGTGGCTAATTCCATAGGGTTTGCAATTTACTTTTTGGTTATCAGCGTAGCCCTTCTGATCATGAATTGGAAATTAGGTCTCTGTGTATTGCTTCCCGTTCTTACTTCTGCTTCGGTTCTTTTCCTGACAAAGAAACTGCAGGTCAGAGATGTAAATAAACATTATGATAAGTTGAGAGATATTTCCGAAAGCTTTCAGAATGCAATCGAACTGAATCAGGAAATTAAAAGCTATGGGTTGAAAGAAAAAGTAGAAGCTCAAATGGACCAGCAGTTGGATGAGTCAGAAAATCTTCAATGGAAAGCTCAGATCATCCAGACGATTCCTGTTACAATCGGCCAGACTTTATCTATTCTTCCTATTGGAATCACGGCGACTGTTGGCCTTTCAATGCTCGCCTCCGGTCAGGTAAGTATCCTGATTCTTCTGGGCTATATTATTATGGCGGCGAAACTCAGCGGGGCCATGGGTGGTGTTTTGCTCTATCTGACGGAAATCTTTTATTTGGACGCAAGAATTGCCCGGATTGGTGAAATCAAGAATCATGAACTTCAGGGTGGAGAAAAGGCAGTCCTTTCAGATTTCAATGTAGAAATAAAGGATGTTTGTTTTTCCTACCAGAAAGACACCCAGGTGATTCGCCATGCATCCTTTACGGCGGAGCAAGGACAGGTAACCGCATTGGTCGGTCCCAGCGGCTGCGGAAAAACAACAATGCTTAAGCTCATCAGCAGACTATATGATGCAGATTCCGGTACCGTTCAGATCGGAGGAACCGACATACGAGAAATTCACACTGATAGCTTGTTCAAGTATGTTTCCATTGTTTTTCAGGAAGTCATTCTATTTAATACTTCTATTATGGAAAATATTCGCCTTGGGCGGCTGGATGCTTCTGACGAAGAAGTAATACGAGCTGCAAAACTGGCTGGTTGCAATGAGTTTGTCAGCCGTCTGCCAGACACCTACCAGACAATAATCGGGGAAAATGGAGCCAAACTCTCCGGCGGAGAACGTCAGCGGCTGTCCATTGCCAGAGCAATCCTGAAGGATGCTCCAATTATCATTCTGGATGAGATTGCTGCATCGTTAGATGTGGAAACAGAAGTCCAGATACAGACTGGATTAAATCATTTGATTCAAGGCAAGACCGTGATTGTTATTTCACACAGACTGAAGTCTATTGAAAATGCAGATAAGATCGTCGTTATGAAAGCAGGTACGGTAGAAGCCTGTGGAAAACATGCTCATCTGCTGAAACAGTCGCCCACATATAGAAAGATGATTGAAAAGTCCAATCTGGCAGAGAAATTTAACTACTAAGCAGGTCACCCTTCAGATGCAGACCGCACTGAAGGGTAACATAAAGGCATTTGGTTAACTATGTCTAACTGATTTCTGATGTGAGGAGGTGCATTATTTGAAGAAATATATTGGAAAAAGGATCATTAGCTTCCTCATTGTGCTGGTAGGCGTCAGCATTCTAAGTTTTTTGTTGATTGCTTGGTCCGGAAAAGATCCTGCAGAAATTATTGCACACCGAGGCGTATCCAATCCTACGCCGGAACAGATTGAGATGATTCGGGTGGAAATGGGATTGGATCAACCTCTCCCTGTGCGATATATTCAGTGGCTTTCCGGAATGTTTACAGGAGAACTTGGGACTTCTTTGACCACTCATCAACCGATTGTAAAGGATCTGCACAAGTATCTGGCTACGACCACATCTCTTGTAGGGATGGCCATTCTATGGATTATCGTGCTCACCGTTCCGATTAGTTTGCTCTGTGCCAGAAAGCGGAACCGCCTTTTCGATCAGGTTACCAGAGGCATTACTATCTGCGGTATTTGTGTGCCAACTTTCTGGCTGGGATTCCTTCTTCTACTGTTCTTTGCGATTCATCTGAAATGGTTCAGTGTCTTACCAAGTCCAGGTTGGAGGGGCTTTTTACTACCTTCATTTGCCCTGGCGGTTCCCAGTTCGTGTTCACTCATCCGAATTATGCGTTCCTCTCTTCTGGCTGAATTATCTTCTGATTATGTTCGGTTTGCAAAAGCCCGTGGACTATCTGCCAACAGAATTCTGGTATGCCACATTCTGCGAAATGCCTTACCGCCTGTTGTTACAATTTTCTTTCAGCAATTCGGCTTTCTAATTGCCGGAGGGGCGGTAATCGAAAGTGTTTTTTCAATCAAGGGAATCGGAACTTATCTGGTGGACAGTGTGATTGCAGCAGATACGATTGCAGTTTCTACCTGTATAGTCGTCATTGCAGCAATTTTTGTCGTCGCAAATTTCATGGCAGACATAATCAACCGTCTGCTTTGTCCATGGATGGTGAGGGAAGAAAATGATACATAAGCTACTCAAAAGGCCGCAGGCAATCATCGGTCTGTGCCTGATTGCTATTGTGATTGTAATTGCGATTGCAGCACCTGCTTTTTCGCCTCACGACCCTGAATTGGTGAATTTATCGCAAAAGTATGCTCAGCCTGACGCAGAATACCCTCTTGGAACAGATCAATTGGGCAGGTGTACCTTATCAAGGCTGCTGTATGGAGCCAGATATTCCATCGGAATCAGTTTACCTGTGCTGCTGATTTTGTCTGTGATTGGTCTGATTGTCGGTACTTTTAGCGCCTGTGCTGGAGAAAAAGCAGACCATTTCATTACTATACTCTGTGATGTGTTTATTGCTTTTCCTTCTCTTATCATTGCTATTGCTGTCATAGGAGTTCTGGGGAACGGACTCCAAAACATTGCCGTTTCTGTTGTGATAGCGACCTGGGCTTGGTTTGTTCGTATTGTCAGATCTTATTCCGTTCAAGAAATGGGTAAAGATTATATCCTGGCAGCCCGGATTTCTGGGTGCAATACAGGAAAGCTGGTCTTCAGACATCTGATTCCTAACATTCTGCCACAGTTTCTTGTGTATGTTTCCACTGGTGTCGCTTCTTCCATCATTATGGTTTCCAGCTTTGCTTTCCTCGGACTTGGCCTTCCCTCCGGCACACCGGAATGGGGTGCCATGTTAAATGATGCCAGGACAGCGCTTTACTCTCATCCGGAATTGCTAATCTATCCAGGCTTGTGCATCTTCGTAACGGCAGCAGGCTTCAATTTATTTGGAGAAGCACTCCGTGATATTCTGATGCCGGAGGAGGACAGCCTATGATGCCATCACTTATGATTGATCATTTAAGCATTAATCTTCGGTCAGGCACGGATAACTTGGTTTCTGAAATATCCTTTGCAATCAAAGAAGGAGAGTCTTTGATCTTGTTAGGCCAGTCAGGCAGCGGCAAAACAATGACCTGTAGTGCGGTGCTAAACTTATTGGACCCTAAAAAATTTAAGGTGTCGGGTTCCGTTTTCTTCGGCGAGACTGATCTTTTGAATTCGTCAGAAAAGCAGAGACGAGGAATATACGGAAACCAGATTGTCTATATCCCGCAAAATCCAATGACTGCATTGGACCCTTCTATGCGTATTGGCAGACAGATGGATGAAACGCTACGGCTTCATTCCGACAAATCCCGCCAGCAGCGTTACAACTATATTCTGCGGCTTCTGCATGATGTAGGCTTAGATGATCCTGACAGGGTATACAGAGCATACCCCCATATGCTTTCCGGAGGAATGCTTCAGCGTGTCATTATCGCAATGGCTATGATGCTTGATGCAAAATTCGTGCTTGCCGATGAGCCGACAACTGCTTTGGATGTGATTCACAGAAATGGAATCATAGATTTATTTTCGCAGATGAAAGCAAATGGAGTTGGGATTCTTATGGTAACTCATGATTTCGCAACAGCTCTTCAATTAGGTGGAAACATGTTGGTGATGAAAGAAGGAAAAATTATAGAATCCGGTGAAGTTCAATCTGTCTTCGATCATACCACAGAACCTTATACAAGGTCGCTGATTGAAGCTTACTCCCTTTCCTGTGCTTTCACGAAAGGGGCGGAATCATGATTAAAGTCAACAACCTATCAAAAGAATTTCACGAACAAGGCACAAGCAACGAGCTTCTGGCCGTTGATCATGTAGATTTTACTATTCAGAATGGTTCATTTTGCGCTTTGGTAGGAGAAAGCGGATCTGGTAAAAGCACTTTGGCTCAGCTCATGTGCGGTCTTCTGGTTCCATCTTCTGGAGAGGTACTGTTTGAAGGAAAAAACATTTCCCTCTGCCGGGGCAAGCAAAAGCAGGTACTGCGATCTAAAATACAGCTGATTCTTCAGGATGGCAAGGGAGCAATGGACCCTCGCTTTACGGTATATCAAATCATTGCAGAGCCAATTCGCAATTTCAGAAAACTCAGCAAAAAGGAAGAAGAACGGGAAATCAATGATCTTCTTACCATGATGGAGCTTCCCGAAGAGATCAAGCTGCGAAAAGCTCATGAGCTATCCGGTGGACAACAAAAACGTGTATGTATTGCAAGAGCGTTAGCGGCTCAACCGGATGTGTTGATTTTTGATGAAGCAGTCAGTGGGCTGGATGTCCTGGTTCGTAAACATATTCTTGATTTGCTGAAGCGACTCCATCAGGAGCGAAAAATGACTTGCTTTTTCATTACCCATGACCTGGACGTTGCGCTATATCTTGCAGACCGTGTGATGGTGATGCGCTGCGGTAAGATTATCGAAGACCGTACATTTCACGGTTCGACAGACTGCTTTACACATCCGTATACCAAGCTTCTGCTGCATTCTATTGCTCCATATTTGGGTTAAACCATTCAATAAATACGTATACCCTGCTGAAAAGCATGATATAAAAATAAATAAAGGAGATTTTGTACATGAAACTGAAAAAACTTTTAGCTTTCGGACTCGCACTTGTGATGTGCCTTGCTATGGCTGCTTGCGGCACGAACCCTGACGAGAAAACCGATGCAGAGCCGGTCTCAATCACTGTCACCGAGAATTGGGACTTTTCTGTAGGCTTCTATCCTGTCATCACGCCTATGGTATCCAGCACTTATGGTGCCGGATTCTGGAGTCGTAATTTTTACAACACTCTGGTAAGCTACGATGATAACGGGAAGATCCAGGGCGAGTTGGCTGAAACCTGGGAAATCAGTGATGACGGCAAGACTTACACCTTCCATCTGCGTGATGGTGTCAAATTTTCTGACGGTACTCCTCTGACTTCCGAGGCAGTAAAGATGACCCTTGAAGCAGTAGTAACCCATCTGGGTCCCCAGAATGGTGCCTTCGGTAAGCTCACTACTTTGTTTGACAAGCTGGAAACCCCGGATGAAAAAACCTTTGTAATGACTTTGAAGACCCCTTATTACGCTGCTCTTGACAATCTGACCATGGCGCTGCCTCTTGGTATTGTGAATCCCGCAGCCTTTGAAGGCGGCGTAGAAAAGGCTTACGAGAATTGCGTGAGTGCAACTATGGGTACTGGTCCCTATATGTTTGACCGGGTCGAGGGAGATACCTATACCTTTATCCGCAATCCCTACTACTGGGGCGAAGCTCCTGAAGTGGACGAGTTCAAAGTCAAAGTGATTCCTGATAATGCTGCAAAAATTCTTGCTCTGCGCAACGGCGAAATCGATGCAATTCTCGGCTCCAGCAGACTTAGCGCAGAAGGCTACACGGAAATTTCCCAGGATGCCGCTTTCGGTCATGCCATGGATGACAGCACCAACCAAACTCGTTATCTGGGTATGAACCTGAATAAGGCTCCCTTTAATGATCCTCTTGTAAGGGAAGCAGTATCCTACGCTGTTAATCAGCAGGAGTTGGAAACCTCTGTTTTCGATGGTCTGGAGACTGCTGCCGAAACCCTCTTTACGAATGAAAAGCCCAACTGCGGTGTGGAGGTTAAGACCTATCCTACCGACATGGAAAAGGCAAAGCAGCTCATGAAGGAAGCCGGCTATGAGGATACCAATGATGACGGTATCCTGGAGAAGGACGGAACTTCTCTCGCCATTCATTTCAACTATTCTCAGAGCCTTGCAAGTGTTGACAATGCAGTTCTTTCTATTGCAGCTTCTCTTAAAGAACTCGGCTTCGATGTTACTATTGATGCAGTAGACATGAACACCTGGTATGGAGCCTTGATGGCTGGCGAATATGATCTGACCTTCTACAATACTGCTGGCGGTTCCTTTGACCCTGCAACAGATATGAGCAATATGGCTCCTGGCGCTATGGGTGATCCGATCCTCTGCCAGTTCTCTGCTTTCTTTGAGAATCCTGAAATTTTCGCAGAATTGGACTCCACTTCTGATTCTCAGCGTGTGCAGGAAATCTATGGAATGATTCTGAATGGTATTGCAGATCAGAATCTTCTGGTGCCTGTAACCGGCACTCACGATCTGGCTCTGTGGAATACTGATAAGATAACTGGCTATGACTTCTACACAGATGCCAGCTACGTAGACATTGCATCTGTTCATGTGAAATAATGTCCAGCAGTGTGGCTGAGGCGGTTACAAAAGAAAGACTTCATTCTTCAGGAGAAGACTATCTAAAAGCCATATTTATTCTTGAAGCGCAACATGGTTCAGTTCGTTCAGTAGAGGTTGCTGAGTACATGAATGTATCTAAAGCGAGCGTTAATCATGCAGTTAGGCACACGCGAAATCAGGCACATTATTTTGAATAATCAGGTTGTCAACTCATCCAGGGCGCTCCATTCACTCAAACACACCGTGCCAAAATCACACAAAAATATTGCCATACATATGGTAGATCACATTAGAAGACTGGGCGTTTTCCCAGCTAACTACGCATTAGATTTAGGCGAATTTATTGACAGCAACGGTAATTCGTATATAGACATTGTAGAGTTAAATCCCATATCATGTTCTATGTGCTATGTAAATAATAGCATCTATGCTGATGTGGTTCCTGAGATTGGCGAATGTCAGCGCCAACTAATGATGGGTGCTGAGTTTTGCTACGATGCCATCGCAAATCCAAAGAATTACGATATGCTGAGAATATCCAATAAGAGTTATACTTATACTTCGGATAACCAATACGCTCTTTTATAGTTTGCATATCATAGAGGGTTTTAGAGCAATTCTGGAAGTGACGCTTGTTTCTTTCTCTGTGTTAAATCTCCGATAGAGTGAGTCCTTCTGGGAGGTCCATCATGAACCTCCCCTGGGTCCAGCAAATGGGCGCAGTCCTCCCTTGGCGGAGGACTGCGCTTTTTTTACGGCCTTACTGCATGGAATACAGGTTGGATGTGCTGCTCCCATTGTCACGGTAGCGTGGGATCTTTTGCAGGTATCCATGCTGCTCCAGATCCGTCAATGCCCGTTTGACCGTGGAGCGTGACAATCGCATGTCGGACGCAATCGTCTTGATTCCTGGCCAGCATTTTCCCTCGCTGTCTGCGCGGTCACGCAGATACATATAAACTGCCCTCGCTCTGGAGGGCAGTTCGGTGTCGGCGTAAATTGTTCCAAAGTAACTCATAGATCCTCCTCACCGTAAGTTTTCATCTGCTTGCCGCCCCTGCGCCGGGGCTTATCTACAGCAGGCTCATGGGCAATGCCGCCGCGTCCGGAAACGGCATAGGCTCCACGCATATCCGCATTCTCCGCCTTGCTTGATTGCGGAAGATTTCGCTCCAGATCCTCACGGTTTGCATAAGCTACCGCACGATCTACCCGCTCCGGAACAATATAAGGCTCCTCGAAGGAGATACCCCATTCCAGAAAAAGCCGCAGGCGGGTACGCATGGGATGCTGTCCCGTCTTTTGGACAATAAAATTCCCCTTGGGAATAGACTTCAGCTCATCTGGCGTCAGCAGCGGACGTTCCATCATCTGCAGACTTTGGCTGGGATCGTTTTTCCCACGGCTCACCGATCCAGACAGAACGGTGCGGTTTCCGAGCGCCTTAGACAGCACCTCCGCCGTCTGGCTGTTGGGTGCGAAGCCGCCGAAGATGGTGTCCTGGCAGTTGTCCTGAATAATTTCGCTTCCTTCTTTTCCGTAGTTTTTTTCAAGCTGCGCTAAGGACTGAATGATCGGCACCAGCGTCAGGCGGTGGGAACGGCCGGCTGAGAACAGCGGGAGGACATCGAAGGGCGGCATGGTGTCAAATTCATCGCAATACAGTACCACGCGGTTTTGCAGCTTTCCACCGTTTTCATCCGCCACAGCAAACAGTTCACGGCTCAGATTTTGAATCATCAAGCCCGCCATGAAGTTTTTGGTGGTGTCCTCCTCCGGAAGAATGAGAAAGATGGCAGACTTTTCAGAAGCAAACTTCTCTGCATCGATGACGCTGTCGAAGCAAAGCACCTGCTCCAGCTCCGAGTCCAGAAACGCATTGAGGCGAGAAAGCACCGTGGACATGACAGAAGCCATGGCCTGTTCCGCGCTATTGAGTGCAGCGCCCGCAAACCATCTGGCTTTGTGGTCAGGTGGCAGCTTGCCCATCAGGAGCTGGAAGTGACTCTTGCCCTTTACCTTGCTGGGTTCCAGCAGATCCTGCACCAGCTTAAAAACAGAGACGATATGCCGGCGCTCCTGTGGATGCTCCTTATCCGGCGGTAGAAACTCCGCCAGCATCAGGATGACCGAGGTGAGCAGTCCCTCCGCCGCATCATAGAAAAAGGCGTTCTGTCCGCGATTGCTGTCATCGCCATCCGGATTGACAATGGTTTTGGCAAGGATCTTAGCGTATTTCTCTGCCTTAGCTCGAGCCGCCAGGTTCTTGGGGTCTTTCCTTGCGATATCCATGTAGCGGTTGACCAGTGTCAGCAGGTTGTTGCCGTCTGAACGGGTCGGATTTCGCAGGTCAATGACGGACACATTATAGCCGTAGCAGTTTTTGGCAATCGTGCCGTAATTGCGGGCCAGGTCACCCTTGCTGTCCAGCGCCAGCCAGCTCATACCGGAGGCGCAGGCATATTCCAGATTGGGATACAGGAAGAAAGCGGTCTTGCCAATACCGCTGGCGCCGATCATAAGGCAGTGAATGTCATCGCTGTCTACCAGTGCGGTGAGCTCCTGCGGTTTCCCCTTACAGCCGAGAATCAATCCCTGCTCCGTGGGGAGGTTCTGTCCGCTGCGCCACTCTCTGACTTTGAAGGGCACATGGGCATAGGTCTGCTTGATTTCCTTGTCGGTGGCCCATCGGGCTGTGCCGTGCTGCCCATCGCCCACAGTGCGGGATTTGATATTGCCAAGGGTATAGTGATGAGACATCATGGACAGCCCACCGATGACAAGGAACATTGTTGCTCCCGCTGCGATCAGGATCCAGATACTTGCGTTCAACATTTCACCTCATTTCATTCATAGCAAAGCCCTGAGCGTTTTCGATGCTCAGGGTCAGATCGTCATTCCAGTCTTTGTTTTCCGGGATCAGGCGCTCCACGGAATAGCGCATTTCCAACTGCTCCCGCATCCGGCGGCTGGCCTGATGACCGGCTTCATCATTATCAAGACAGAGCAGAATGGTATCGAGCTGCGGCACTTGTTCCAACATCTGCAATACCGGCTGAATGGATGTGCCGCAACAGGCTACATAGCTGTGCCGCTGCCAGTTCTCCGGATAAAGGGTGATGAAGGACAGCATATCGATGGGCGCTTCGAACACATACAGGCTTCTGCCTGTGCCGACATAATGGAAGCTGTATCGTGGATCACTGCCCTCGACATTCAAGCGGAAGGCTTTTCCGTAGCTGTTGGCGCTGCGCTTGTGGGCGTGGCGAGGGATACCTTCTGTATCCGTGCCGACAAACACGGCGTTGTGATACTCGGCATCTTCATACAGAAGTCCGGCCTTGGCGAAGTGCGCCACCACATCTCTTGCGATGCCGCGATGCTTGATGAGATACGCAAACACTCTGCGCATCTCTTTGTTGGCGGGCGGCAGTGCAAATGGTTTCACCGGTTCCTCGGTGCGCTCCCCGGCAGAGGGATACGCTGTTCCCAGCTCACCACCCAACAGTAGTGTCACTGCGTCCGGGTAGCTGAGACCATAGAAGCGCTTCACAAAGCTGACGGCATGTCCGCCTCGCTCCTCCGCATGGTCATACCATTCGTTGCCTCGGACAGTCACGCTGTGGTCACTGGCAAGGCGTTTTTCTCTGCCGGAGGAAAGCAGCTTTTCACCGCGGCAGCGCAGAAACTCCTCCAGATCCACTGCGGCGGCGCGCTGTTTCTGTTCTTCGGTGAAATGAATATAGCTTGACATGGAGACCTCCTTTTTTACATACTCTGCTGATACTGCGTCTGCTCCTCACGGTCATCCGCCTTGTGGCCCATGGCCATACGTTTCTCCATAAGCCGTCTGCGGCGTTTGGAATCGATGCGGATCCCCGCCGGGTTACTTGGTGGAACGGAATTGCTTTGAAATATCCTGCTCATGTGATGGAGTAGTTTGGTTGCTGCCAGCATGACAGACGGATCCCGGAACTGGTCAAAGCGGTCGAGAAAAAATCGTGCATACTCATTGCCCTGTGCCGCGGCTCGGATCAGCCATTCTCTGGCCTGCTCACGATCCGGAGGGACATCCCGCCCCAAGAGATACAGCTTGCCCAAGGTGTACTGTGCAAATTGATTTCCCTGATCAGCGGAGGCTGTCAGGTACGCAAGAGCCTTTTCCACATCCTTCGGTACAAACTCACCGGTGAGATAGATCTTTCCGAGCCGATACCGTGCAAACTGATTGCCCTGTTCTGCGGCCTTGTCCAACCATTCCAGAGCTTCTACTGTGCGCTTCTGCGTGAGGAGCAGCTTCCCGAGGGCGTATTCCGAGAAATCATTACCGGCTTCTGCCGAGCACCGAAACCATTGCTCTGCTTTTTCGTGGTCACGCAAGGTGGAGAGATCATCCCGATAGAACTTACCAAGCTGATGTGCCGCAACGGTATATCCCTCCTCCCAGAGCTGCTCCAGCGCTTTGACCGCTTCTGTGTGTTCCGCATCCAGCGCATAGATATCCTGCAGAACAGCCTTTGCGGCGCGGTAACGCTGCGCCTGCTCGTACACGCTGTAGGACTGATGCTCCTCCTTCTGAGTTTCCAGCTCCGGGTCATCCTGCATTCCTTCATCCTCAAAGGTCGGGAGGCCGAGACGAATGCTCTCGGCCTCCCGGATGATGTCGTTCTTGATTTTGCGAAACTCCTTGCGTTGAGATAGCGGGAGTCGTTCCCACGGGGTACTGTGACCGTAGCACTCGCTCAGTTCCTCATGGATCTGATTCCACACCTCATAGCACTCAGAGACCTCCGGCAGCTCCGCCAGCGCATCCACGATGGTATCGACGAGCTGCTTCAGCGGCTTCTTGAGATAGCCATACTGTTTCTTTCCGGTAGTCGTTTCCAGTGCCTGCACAAGCTGACGCATGTTGTCCGCGATGATCGGGCTGTCGCAGATCTGGTGCTGCATCCGGCTGATCATTTCCCGCATGGCATTCTGCGCTGCCTCCACCAAGTCTGAGTAGGCCACATCCTTGCGCTCATAGATTTGCTGCATCTCATCCCGGAAGATGGCATTGGTCAGCTTGGATCGCATGGCCGCGATTCCATCCTTAGTCAGGAAGCCTTCCTTCGGATCATCCGACCAGACCATCATGTGAATGTGCGGGTGATGCCCTTCATCATGGAAGGCGGCATACCAGTGGAAGTTATCGAGCGATATCTTCATTGACTTTGCCAGCGTCGGTGCGTTCTCCATGAGGAGCGTGCGCCACGCATCGGCGTTGTCGAATTCCAGACGAGCGGCATCCTCACGGCGCAGCGAGTAGATGATGGTCCACACATTTCCCTCATGCGATTCCAGCTCTGACATTGCCGAAGCGAGATCTACGGAAGTGCTTGAGCTGAACAGGCCATGGCTTCCGTGCTTCTGCACGCGGGGGCGGGTAGCGATGTACTGCATATATCCGCTCTCCGAATCAATTCCGTGGAGGTTGGCATCCAACGCCATGGTGATGAATGCGGAGGCCGTACCAAGCGTCGGCGTTTTGCAGTAGTCCTCGTACTCAAACAGTTCCACCGCGTCCGGAAAGTCCGTGAGCAGTTTCTGGATGAGCTCACGCTGACCTTTTGTGACCGCACTGTTTCCGGCAAGCTTCTCCACACCTTCACGGGTAGCAATGTAGCGCATGTACCCGCCTGCTTTCCCAGATTTGATATAGCCGCTCTTCTGTACGAGCTTCGCCATCGCTTACACCGATTTCTGAAAGTCCAGTGCATCCTTGAAGGATATACGGCCATTGGTCCGCTTCATATCACGGATGGCCTTGCCGCGCAGTCGCTCATACGCTCCTTCATCGATGTCGGTATCATAGGCAATGATCTGCGCCATCAGGTTGATGTCCACGCCCTGCTTGAAAAGCAGAGAACTGATGCGGCCTGCGAAACCGTCCAGCGTTCCGGTCAGCGTTGCGGAGAGTACTTCAGGCAGAAATGCACTGGCGTTCTTCGTGTTCAAGTAGCCGACATAGAACTTGAGCGCGTTCATCACAAACTCGCTTCGGCTGCTGCAGTTATCCAGCTTCAGGTGTGCATCGATCTCTCTGTCCATATCCTCGGTGATCCAGAAAGCCTTTTTGATCTTATTGTTGTGTTCCATTGACAAATTCCTCCTAATTTTCGTGTTGTCCCCGCTGGAAACCCTTGTCCCACGGGGATATTTCGGTTTATAGGGTCCAGGCCGCCCTGCAAGGTGCTATTTTGTCCCCAGCCTAAAAAGCCGAAAACTGCCCGCACTGCGGGCAGAAGTGGTTCGAGCCGGGGTGCTTTGTCCCCGGCTCTTTCTCCTGCTTTTCTTTCGTCGGATGCTGATATCCCCACAAAGCGGTTCAAAGCCCGCCCAAATCCCCGGTGGGGTACTCGCTCGGGCTGCCTGTAAAAAGCGCACACAGCGGCCCACAGGG
>OMFI01000235.1_pt1 | contig 20461 bp, 6 predicted proteins | sample 1645591 | NCBI WGS metagenome assembly OMFI01 (sample SAMEA103958112, study PRJEB25191) | human gut metagenome | biome: human-associated habitat [ENVO:00009003]; feature: intestine environment [ENVO:2100002]; material: feces | place: Germany | collected 2013/2015 | reverse complement strand
AAAAGCTTTGCGCAGACCACGGTATCGCCCATCAGCCCGGCACGGTAGACATAGGTGTTCGTGTTGAAGTGCGCAACGAAATTATTGAAAAAATCAACGATGTGCTTTATGAATCAAAGCTTGTGGGCTATCCGAAGCCGTTTAAAAACAAGGTGCGCACATTCTGCCAAAATCCGGGCGGCTTTGTGGCTCAGGAAAATTACGACAACGACCTTGCCGTTGTTAACGGCCATTCATATAAAGAGCTTAAAAGCCAAAACACAAACCTGGCAATTTTATGCTCCCACAACTTCTCCGTGCCGTTTAACCAGCCGATTGCATATGCGCAAAAGGTTGGCGAGCTGACCAATATGCTCGGCGACGGCCATATTCTTGTGCAGCGCTTCGGTGATATTCTTGAGGGCAAACGCACTTGGCAAAAGGAGCTTTCGCAAAGCAACCTGCGCCCCACTCTTCCCGATGCGGTTGCGGGAGACATTACGGCGGCAATGCCTTATCGCGCAATGACCAACATCATCAACTTTATTCACGCAATGGACCATGTTGTGCCCGGCTTTGCGGGAGACGAAACCCTGCTTTACAGCCCTGAGCTGAAGTTTTATTCAAACAGAGTTAAGATGGACACGGATTTCAACACAAACATTCAGGGGCTTCACTGCCTCGGCGATTCAAGCGGATGGACAAGAGGCTTGATGATGGCTTCCGTTCACGGCGTTTTGATGGGCAGAAAGCTTGTTTAATAAAACAGAAAGTAAAATCAACTGAAATTTTTAAGCGGTCGGCGATTTTCGCCGGCTGCTTTTCTGTTTCGCTGCGGCGAAATAATAAAAGGAGACTCCGAGGAGCCTCCTTTTATTATTTATTTGATTTGCCTTTAATCTCTTTGGGCTTTTGATTTTGATTAAAGCGCTTTCTGATTTTTTCCTTTTCGGCCTGCTCATGCTTTTTATAGGAAAGATAATAAAGCCAAATGAGCACAGCCACAACAACTGCGGCAAGAATGCCGGCACCGATTTTCAGACCGGTGGTGAGCTTATTTATATTTTTCAAGCCGGCCAAAACAAAGCCGACATCAACATGCACGCTGCCTTTTTCCTCGGAATAATAGGTGCCGTTTGAAAGATACATTTTTTCGTGCGAGGTGTCGCCGCCCGGATAATAATAATACTTCAATGAATTAAGCACATTGCTTGTTTCGGCATCGTAAACAAAATCGGGGTTCTTTTCTGCATAGAAAGTGATTCCCGTGGCATCATCAGTCAACTGCGAGGGCACGAATTGATTAAAAAGCTTATATTGATTTGAATCGCTTGAAGCCCAGGCAACGGCGATAATAAGCGCAATTATAACAACTGCCAGCACGGCGATTGCGATAATTCCGCCCTTATGATTTTCAAACATTTCCTTTGCGGATTGCCTGATTATTTTTTTATCAACGGAAGCGGCTTTTGCCGCTTTTTTATTTTTTGCCATTAGGTGCATTAACCTTTCCGACTGCAAAATAAATAAGGCAAGCCCTGCGCAGCCGTGCAGGAGCAAGGCGGCATTTGCCGCTTTTTTATTTTATCATAAACGCACTGTAAGGTCAAGCGGCAAGAGTTGTTAATTCGCGGCGAAACGGGGGTGAACTTGTGAGGAGCACTGTTGCAATGCCGTATACCACTTGTTTCCAACCCCTTATCCGAGCGCTTGAGCCACTTCCCGCGAGGAGAAAGGCGAATTTGTTGCCAAAGCACTGTTTAAACTGAATAGCGGATTCCCGAAATGCGCTTGCTTTTTGGGAAAAGGATAAACAACCGCCATGCCTTTTGTGGTTTGAAAAGCAAATTGCATCGGCACGGTGCTTGTTTCGGCGCCGGGGAACGGCAATATATGTTGCAACGGTGCTTTTAGCAAAAAAGGCGCAAAAAAAAGAGGGCGCCGAAGCGCCCTCCCAAATCTTGCGATTTAATTTTGCAAATTTCCGTTTTCTTGCGGGAAAGCGGAAAACAAGTTGCAGAAGTTACTTAGAACTCAATGTAGCCTTCTTCTGTGGATGTTGTGATAACATCAACAGAGAGGAACTGTTCAACTTCTACAACGGGCTTTGTGTAAACTTCTTTCATTATGAAAGACCTCCGTTTAGTTTATTGATACGGCAGAGCCGAAGCCCTGCCGATTTCATGCTTAAACTAAATTAAGCACCGAGAGTAGCAGTTTGCGGTTCTGCGTAAATTACCTGTGACACACCGTCTTTTTCAACGATGATGTATGCACGAGCCGAAACAGAAGAAGCAGTTGTCTTAAGAGTAAGAGCGAACTGGCCGTCTGCTGCGGTGTTGCTGTTCTTATAGATGTAAGCGCCGTTGCCTACATTTTCAAGAACGAGTGAAGCTGTGTCAGCAACATCCTTGCCGAATACGAAGCCGGATTCAAGAAGATTGTAATCTTCAGGAACGGAACGTGTTGCAAGGAATCTTGCCTTGTTAGCTGCAAGCTTTTCAGCTGCAACTGCGGTTACAACGGGCTGAGCTGTTACAGCGCCTTCAACAAATTCAACGTTAACATCAGCTGTTACGAAGAATGTGTATTCGTTGCCGTAAGCGGCATCCTTGCCGTTGATCTTCCATGTGCCTTCGTTAGCTGCCTTAACAGTTACCTTAGCATCATGAGAAACAGTTGCCGTTGTGCCCATATCCTGGCCGCCAACAGCGATTGTGCAGCCTTCCGGAACCGTTACGGTGTAGGAAGCAGCCTCATCCTTAGAGTAAGAAGCAACTACTGTTGCAGCACCCTGGAGAGCCTTAACTGCATCAAGATCCATGCTCCAGCCCTTGAAGGTGAAGCCCTTATATTCATAAGGAGTAGGCATAGCATCAAGTGCTGCTACTTCTTCATTGCTGAGCTTAGCGATAACATTGTTGAACTGGTCAACGAATGTTACATTGAATGCCTTAGCCTCATCTGCTGCGAATACAGGTGTGTAAGTTACATCTGCGAAAGCAGCAGTTGTGTAAGTAGCCTGGTTAGAAACGAGCTTGCCGTTTACTTCCCAGCCAACGAACTTAGCGTTTGCAGCAGGAGTTGCGGTGAGGGTGTATTCCTTCTCATAAGCAACCTTTTGAGCTGCGCCTGTTGTAGCCTCGCCGTTAAGAGTTGTTGTGCCCTTATCGGAAGCATTAACAGTGATCATAACGCCTGTTGCAGGGATAACCTGACCCTGTGCAACAACATCGCCGCAAGCTGCGCATACAGAGTCGCCTGTGTAGCCGTCTTCGCCGCGAGTTGCTTCCTTAGCATTAACGCCTGTTTTGATTTCGCCAACATGGTTGTTCTTATCAATAGGAGTTTGCTGCTGAGCAACGATTACAACATTACAATCTGCGCAATGAGAACCTGCTGTTAAACCGGTTGCAACGCAAGTTGCAGCAACAGCATCGTCTGTTACGATATTTGTATGGTTGTTAGGATCGAGATCTTTATACTCGGTCTTTGTTTCGCCGCATACGCAGCTGTAGTGAATTTCGCCCGGAACCTTGCAGGTCGAATCTGTTTCGCTTGTTACCTTCCAATCATGAGCACTTGGATCTGCAGGAATTACCTCGCCGCCTGTGGTGTAGCCGCAAACAGAGCACTTTTGAACAGCTGTTTTACCAGGTGTTGTGTGAGTTGCGGGAACTGTAGCTTCGGTTTCTACCATTGTATCCGCGCAAGAAACGGTGTTTACTGTTTCGATTTCATCATAGGTTGTTGTGCCTTCAACGAAATCCGGCCAAGAATAAGTCTTGGTGGTGTGTTTGCCTGCATTGTCAGATGTGGGTCCGACTGCAGGTGTGTTCTCCGGAGCTGTTGGTGCTTGACCGGCAGGAACAGTAACAGTTGTGCTCTTGCCGCCAACATAGTTGTAAGTATAAGTTACATCTGTTGAGGTTTCTTCAGGCTGAAGACCCCATTCGGGCATAATGAACTTAGTTCTGGGTGAGGGACCTGTTTCCAGGTCATTAGTTGCACCATAAACAACAAGGTCCTTATCATCAGCACGGGGAGTTGTGTTAATGAATGTATCGCCCGAACTATTGTAAAGAGGAAGTGCCTCTGTTAAATCAACTTCATCAGTCTGCATTTGAAGACCGAAAGCTGCAAGGAACTGACCCTTATAGATAGATTCGGTATTTTCTTCGTCTTGCTGATAAGAATTCGGCCAAGGTTCATGAGGAGTTGAGTTAAGAATAACAGCAAGTGACTGAACGCTGGCACGAAGGTTGATACCACTTACATCGGAAGCGTCAATATCGGTGTTTGAGTCGCCCCATGTTCCAAGAACACAAGATTTACCGGCAGCTTCACCGGTTGTAAGCTTATTCTTCTTACCCGCATAGCTTGCAGGGATAACATCGTTATTTGCAAGGCCTTTTGCATATTTCCAAATGATGGAAAGACAGTCTGCCGTGTCAACATTTTCAACTGTAACAACAAGTGCAAATGTACCGTCATCAGACTTAAGGTCAGACTTCTTTAAGTGTTTCAAATCATATGTGGGAACTGCACCCGATTCTACTACATCATAGTAGTAGTTGGATGTGTAACCCCAAGAATCGGTGCCGTCATAATCCACAACATAGGTGTGAAGAACAACGTCATCGTCATAGCTGTATCTGCCGTCTGCATTATCCGGATTCGGGAGTGCGAACGAAGTGAGAGGGAAGCTGAAAGCCACCATCAATACAGAGAGCAACACAGCCAAAGCTTTTTTAAAGCTTTTCATTAAATTACCTCCGCTTAACTAACAACAGTATCTGTGTAAGTAAGGTTTTCTGAACTATATCCTGCAAAAGCAAGATAAATTTGCTTGTCTTTAGTATTTATGGTTCCGTTTCTGTCAAGGTCAACGCCGACATCATAACCGTCATCCTCAGACCTAAAACCGGAGAGGCTTATATATGACGATTTATCCTTAGCGTTGATAGTGTTGTTACCATCCCAATTGCAGGCAACAATGCCAACCATTGTTGAAGATTCAACATCGGAATCTGCCACTTCAATTGCGAAGGTGCGCGTGAAGCCGTATTTATAAGAAACGGTTGCGGTGTAAGAGCCGGCAGGAACATTATTAAAAATGAACTTTCCGGATTCATCCGTTTCCGCCGTTACCGTTTCGCCGCCGACTTCAACAGAAACCTGTGCCCCTGTTACGGGGTAGGAGCCATATTCATCGCTCGGCGCAGCTAATGCGCCGATATATGCCGAAACCGAATGGCCGGTGGCCAATTCGGGAGAGAGGTCACACTTCATGGGATGAACCTCTCCGTTAAAATCGGATGCCGTGCTTAACGCATAGCATTTATAGAAATACGATGTTCCCGAAACGGTTACATCGCCGTAATCCACTTCGATAAAGGTTCGATTTGGATTTTTGTCTACCTGCAAAGCAGTGTTCATATCTACAGCGGTATCGTTATTATCAGACACAGTTACATTGATTCTTAACAATTCGGCACCGTTTGCGGCGAGAGCCGAATTTGAATCATAATTACCCGAATTATAAGCAAACACAAAGGAACCGTTTGAAAATTCGCTTTGCACCGCATTTATATTCAGGCCGGTGGCCGAGGCGAGGGGCAAAGACCCATCGGAAAAGGCCAGGAGCGCCGGGTCATAAGAAGCGGTGAATTGCATTTGAGAGATTGATGCAAGATCATCAACCCGCAAAACCATTTCATATGTGCCGGGCGTTAATGCATTGCCGTCTGCTGTTTGGCCGGAGGAATCCGTGAATTGCGCGAACATTACCGGCGTCTGCGTGCCAACAGAAGAAATCGGACCATCTGCGGCCGCTCCGTATATATTAAAAAACGATATGATTAAAGTGCAGGTAAGAACGGATGCCAATGCAACCGATAATTTCCTTTTGAATTTTTCAAGTTGCATTAAACAGCTTCTCCGTTAAAACAAATTTTCGCATAACGCGAATATCGGCCGAACATTCGGCGGATTGCTCCGCCGAATGCCCGATAAAATCAATATATGTTAAACAAAAGCACACACTTATTATTTAACAGTTACATCCGTATAGCTTACATCGCTATCTTTGTAACCTGCAAATGCAAGATAAATAGCTTTATCCTTGGTGTTGATTGTTCCGTTTCTGTCAAGGTCAACGCCTACATCGTAGCCGTCTGAACCCTGTCTTGTGCCGGAAGCAGCCAAGTAAGACGATTTATCATTTGCATTAACAACAGTATTGCCATCCCAGTTGCAGGCAACGATACCTACCATGGTTGAAGAAGCAACATCGGCACCGTTTACGGTGATGGTGAAGGTTCTTGTGAAGCCATATTTATAGGTTACGGTTGCTGTGTAAGTGCCGTCCGGAACATCCGTAAGAGTGAACTTACCGGAATCATCGGTGGTTGCCGTAACAGCCTTGCCGTTTACATCAATGGAAACAACTGCGCCTGTTACTGCGTACTTACCTTCTGTATCCGTAGGAGTTGTCATTGCGCCGATATAAGCAGATACGCTGTGGCCGGAAGATACCGGCGGCTGAGGTTCAGCGGATTTTTCCGTGAGTCCGTTTTCTGCAAGCATAAGCTTTTGCCTCATTGTATAGAGGTTGGAAATGCAAAGCGTGTAGTTATCCTTATCGGAAGGAACGAACGGGGAAACATCCTGGTGCTTATAAAGGCCCGACTGGAAGTTTACTGCATCAACAGCATCATAGAGTGCATCAATAAATGCAGACCAGCTCTCATCCGAATAGGTTACGCCATCCGGGTTGGAGGATGCTGTGTAAGTGGTGTTGCCAACAGTGTAAGTTTTAGCATCGGGATCTGCATCAATTGTTGAAATATCAAGCGAAGCAGAGCCTGTGCTGTTCTTACCGGCAACCGCGCAACGGATTTCCTGCTCAAGCTGAGCCGGAACATAGCCACGCTCAAGAACCTTTGCCATGTAATCGTTGAAGTTACGAAGAGCTTCACGAAGTTCAAAGGTGGAAGCGGTGGAGGTTACGACAGCCTTGCTGTAATCAACAACGGCTTCGAAATCTCTGAAGCTGCGGTTTGCATTATTGGCGGTGTTGTATGCTTTAAGAGCATCATCTTTCTCAGAATCAAGAGAGCTGAATACAAGCGTTTTTTCGCCGCCTTCGGGAGTATAATAATAATCCCTGTAAAGATCTACATTGATAAGAGCTTCTGCACTGCGACCTGCGCTTGCCATCTGCTCATACTTAACAACATCGAAGTTTACATTATTAAGGCCGTTTCTAAGAACGTAAACATTATTGTAAACATTCGTTGCATAGGAAACATTCAGATTTGCATCAAGAAGTTCCTTAGCATAAGTTACCTTATCGTTTACTGCTGCAACAGTGCCTCTGGAGGCTGTGCCGGGAACGATTTGATTTTGTGTATTTGCATACATTACAACCCAATCATCCGATGCGGCAACTGCCTTGTTATCGGCATTGTTATGAGTGTATTCAACAGCTGAGTAAACGAGAGAGCCGGCGCTGTCTTTAACCTGAGTGGTTGTGGTTGCAAGATAGGGAGCTTCAAAATAAGGAGCTGTGCCCGAGCCTGCATCCTGCCATTCGGTTTCATAAGCTGCGGCATTAACGAAATGCCATACGCCGTCAACCTTAACAACCTTAACGCCGGTTGCATTAACCGTGTAAACATCAAGATCTGCTGCGGCACCGTTTACCATAACGGAAACGGTTTCGTTTGCTTTGGTAACATCGGCATCTGCGAGCTTGGTGTTACCGTAAACAGGATTAGCGAATACCTCTTCACCGTTTGCATCGGTGTAATGAGTGAGATAGAATACGCCATCCTTAACAACTGCGGAAGCTTTAAGGCTTGCAAAGTTTGAACTGCTCATAACATCTGCCGTTGCGGGGGCATATGCTATTTCGCCGACAACATTGGTTGTGTTGGAAGTTTTTGCAAAGTTAGCTTTCTGAGAGCCGAGGCCTGCTGCGTTATCGGCAGTAAGCACGGTTGCAGTTGTGGAAAGAGCCTGCATAACTGCTTCCTTATAATAGTTATAATATTCGGGAGCCTTTGCATCGGCAGCCGTGTAGTTATTCAGGAACTCTGCGCCGGTGTTATAAAGGCTTTCGGATGTGGGAACATCGGAAAGATCGCCGACGATAAGATTTGTTGCAAGATTATAGCCCTTATCGGTTACAACGCGAAGTTTAACATCGCTGCGGCCCTGCTTAATGCTGTGGTCTTTATCCCATTCAACAAAGTCGAGCTTTGTGCTGGTTGCGGACATTGAGCCGGGAGTGATGGAGAATACAAGGCCCTGAGAACCGGTGGAAGCTGTTGCGCTGCCCTTGATTCCCTTATTGATGGCCACACTGTAATCGCCTGAGCCGGTTGTGGAAATATAAACGCAGTTATAAGAACCGTCGTTATTTCTATCTGCAATGATGCTTGCGGGGATGTAACCGTTTACACCTGTGGTTGTGATTGCATCAAAAGAGCAAACAATATGCTGCCTGCATTCGGGAACCGTATTATCCGTTGCAACAAGATTTACAGCATCATCTCTGCTGAGAAGCTTATCTTCGGCGGTTACCCAAGCACCCTTAGGATTACCGTTTTCATCATAAACGATTTCCTTTAAGGTTGAGCCGTCTTCCAAAGTTTTGGTGGTGTACTCATATTGATAGTAATCATACCAAGATGTATTAACAAGGTTACCTGTTGCGGGATCTGCCGCAGCTGCAACATATTCCTGACCGCCGGAAGTAATATAAGCTTCAAATCTGATGTTAGAAGTTGTTTTACTTGCGCGGTTAAGATATACGGTGGAGTTGGAAACCGCAGCCGGATCGTCTGTTGAAACAGCGATATTATTGGGAACAATAAGGTAATCCTGCGATCTTGCCGCGCCGGCAATTTTATCCGTTGTGGAGATCGTGGTGCCTTTTTTGTTTACACCGGTGAGGGTTTCAACAAAGCCTGTTGCAGAATCACTGCTGTAGGTTTGTGAATACAGATCCTTTTGAGCGGATACATAGTAATACATCGTTCTGGTAAAGTCGCTTGTATATTCATCAGAATATGCTTTGCCGTCCTTGCCGACGATTTGATATGTAACCGTGAATGTAACAACAGCTGCATTTGTTGAGCCGAGTTCATCTGCGGTAAGAGAACCGCTTATGCCGATAGAACCTCTTGCCTCGGGATCGAGGGTTGCGGAAGTGTCTCCCGTAAAGGTCCATGTGCCCTTATCGGCCTTAATGCTCTTAATCTTGATCCAAGAGCGGCCGAGTTCTTCGGTGGAACCATCCGTTTTGATTGTGAAACGGTTGATACCTTTACCGAGGTTCTCCAGGTTGACAGTATTTGTCAGAGTGTTGCCTGCAGTGTAGCCTTTAGCAACGCTTTCCGCAAGCTTAGCATCAAGGTTGCTAACCTTATAGTTTTGAAGCTGAGGAAGGAATCCGTTAAGCAAGCTTGCAACGGACTGAACAACGAACATAGCGCCCTTCCAAACAGTGTCGGGATAGCTGGAGAATACGCCGGCGAACTGAACAATATTAACAATTGCGCTTGAGATAACGCCGAAATTGGAAGCATCATCGGAAGTGCCTGCAATAACGCTGCTCTGAACAAGGTTGTGGAACGGCTTATTCACATTATCGCCGGAAACATCCGGAATAATATTCTTGCCATACAGCGGCTGATTTGTGCTGCGGGCATTAAGGAAACCGTTCAGGAGTTCTTTAAGAACATCGTAAACGCTGAGGTCTACGCCCTTTGTTGCAATAGTGGGAGCGTTAATGATTGTTGCCAATCTGTAAATAAAGTTTGTTACGCCGCCTACCTGCTCACCGTCTGCGGAGTGGGTGCTTGCGATATTAAGAGCGCCTGTTACCAGGTCATCCATAATAAGCGCATGAGAATCAAGTGCGCCACGCTTTGAAGCTGTGCCGAATTGAAGCTCACCGAGAACGGGGAGAAGCTTATTTGCGATAATATCTATATTCTTCCAAAGTGAATTGTTAAGAGTAATCAAACTGTTACCGTTTGAATCTGCACAACCGAGAAGAGGACCAACACCCTTATCCTTTGCATAATATACGATTACGGAATTAAGAATGCTGAAGATATCTGTGCCTTCGGCAACCTGTTCGTCATAAGTTTGAACAGATTTAACATTATAAATGCTCCATGCCGTACCTTTTTTATCGGTGATCGGAACATATTGCATCATAACATAGCCAACGGCATCGCGGCACATTGCATAAATTGTTTCCATAGATATATCATAATATCCGTCGCTGCCCACAGTTAAGAACTGTGAATAGTCGTTTTGAGGAAGAATAAATGCAAGGTGTTCCTGAAGAATAACTGCTGCAACGCCTTCTGCGTCATCACATTTATCCCACTTATCATAGTGGATGGATTTAAGATCCTGAATGTTATTCTGAAGGCAAGCGATGAGGAACGGAACCATTGCGCTTTCGAGATTAGACTCGGAAAGAACAGCTGAATCGCCGCTTGTGTGATAGAACGAAGAAAGAATGTTCTTATCGGTTGCATCGCCGACGTACTGAACAACTTTCAGTGCGTTTGCAACAAGAGTTTTGCCGATTGTTTTGGCATCATTCGTATTGATTGTTTGAAGAGAAGCTGCGCCTGCATAATCGGGAAGGAAATCCTTAACCGCTGCAACAAGGAAATCATTAAGGCCTGCAAGGATGTTGCTGTAATTGCCATACTGATTTGCCATAAACGCATCGATATTTGGAGTGCCGGTGCACTTAAGGTTTGTGTTAAGAGGACCGGTTTCCGCCTTGAAGTAATAAACCATAAGCGGGCTTCTGCGAAGTTCGTTAAAGAGCTTCGTGGAATCAATATCTCTCCAATTATACACAGCGTTTGCTACAACGCTTCTGTCATAAGTGAGAGCTGCCTTAACATCGTCAAGGTTAAGACCGTAGTCTTTAGCCCAAGCCTGAACATTAGCGGCGGAATAGTTGGCGGCAGGATTTGAGTAATCCCAGGTTTTGCCCTTGCCGAGGAACCATTCCATATAATCCCAGTCATAATCCTTAATCGCCGAGTTGAGGAGCTTAAGGGTGGGCTGAAGAACCGTTTTCCAGGCAATGCCCAACGCATCGTAAGAAAACTTAAAGAGCGTTGTGCTCGGTGTCAATGTAAGATTTGCATCATCTGCGCCGTCGCCGTTGCCGTCATACTGGAAGAGGTAAACATTACCGTCCGGAGTGTAGCAAAGGCCGGGGTCTTTTTGACCTGCGGCGTAGCGTGACTGAGAGCTTGTGCCGTCTGCATAAGTTACATTTACATTGATCTTGCGAAGAAGTTCATTCTGCAAAGATCTGAAAAGCATGGTGTCAAGATCGTAGCCGCTTTCATTGTTATACATTTTAGTAGCTTCGTCGCTTGTGTACCAAGTGGTGTTTTCGGTGAGAAGCTTAACAATAATGTTATAAACAAGGTTCTTTTCATAGCCGTCTTTCATACCAAGTTTTGCAGCATTGTTAAGAATGCTGTAAAGGTTAAGGTTGAGAGGCAGGCTTAAAGAGCCTCTGAGAAGCTGGTTAACGATTGCATGGCCGCCGTCCCAGTTTGACACATTGTTATAAACAACATTCAAAAGGGCTTTGACAATGCTTTTCGCGGAATTGTTGGCTCTGTAATCTTTACCGCATGCCGGCCAGTTGCCGTCAACCTTCGTGTAAGACATACCTGCGAGCGGGCTGAGGGTAATGTTTTTAAGATCTTTACCCAAGGCGTTTGCCTGATCAACAGTGGGTTTGAGCTGATCAACTATATCAAGAAGACCGCTGACACTGTCGAGCGTGCCGTTTAAATTAACGGAAACTACAACATAGTTTCCGCTGAGTGAAACGGGCATTTTAAGATCGTAAAGAATGTCGTCCACATAATCAAGAAGAGCCGCGCAGGTTTGCTCGTCCGTGAGCTCAACCCAAGCCAAGGCATTTGCCTTAAGTGCATCGTCATGATAAGAAGGGTCGGCGGAGGCCGCATAGGCTGAGAAGGCGCCTGTGAAAGCAGTGAGCGCCATCAGAACTGCAAGAAACAAAGCAAGCAATTTCTTGCCAAATTTTGTTTTCACAATTTTTACCTCCGTGAAAATTTTAAACACAATGAAGTTTTATTCATAGAATGTTCACACACCGACTCTCTGACCTACGGGCAATCCGAACAGAGCGGAAGCGTGCGTTGCGGCGCACCGAATGTGAACAGGTGTTTACAAAAACGAATATTACTCCATTCATTAAATATTAAAACACAAGGCAATAAAAAAGTCAACACGAACAAAGTCGAAACGAACTTTTCAGCAGTTTTTACGAAATTACAAGTGCGATTTTGTGCAAATTAAACACTGAAAAATTTACAATTTGTTCATAGATTCTTACAAAAAGTTTACTGTGTAACAATTTCGTAACCCATTACAGAGGGTAGTTTTCGTAAATGTAAAACCCTTTACACAACAACATCTTGTATATTTTTCAACAATATTTTTCAAAAATCAACAATTTCGGCAGGGCGTTTTACTTGCCCGAAAATATCTTGTTTTGAACGCCGTTTTTATGCAGGCATAACGAAAGACAGGTCAAAAAATGGCCCATTTTAGGAAATGATTTACATATAATCGCCGCTGTTTGTTCACAGTTTGTTAAAAAATTCAAAAAAAAGTGTTGACTTCCGCTTTTATATTTGGTATAAATATAGTGTATTGTTCGTGCGTGTGGGCATTTTGCGCCCTGCAAGGCGATTTGTTAACACTTCGTTCACAAACTGCTTTGCCAAGCAAATACCCGTGCGCTTACTGAGGGCATGTTTATGTTCCCAAATCATAAAAAAGGAGAGATGATTATGAAAACGAGCAAACGATTACTCAGCCTGTTTTTGGCTGTGGTAATGGTGGTAACAACCTGCTCCGTCGGCATGAGTGCATTTGCCGCCGACAAGAGCGACGATGTTTTCACCTATGTTACCGACGAGGGTAAAGCGGTAGATATCACATATGAATCGCTTAACAACCTTGTCAACACCTACGCTCCCGAAATCATTAAGCTTATCAACAAAGATGGCAAGCTCACCGATCTCGGCGTTGACGTAGATGCGGTTTGCGCTTCCGAAAAGCCCATTTATGAGCTTTTGGCGCAGCTTTCACCAACGCTTATCCAGCTTATGAGCGGCAGCAACGGCGATTCCGACGAGGTTATCAAAGCCGTTCTTTTGGATGCCGGCGCAATTCGCTCGGATTTGGCAGACCAAGATAAGGAAAGAGCAATGCGCCTTGTTTATGCGCAATATACTTATCTTGCCGACGATGACGCTGCAATGAGCATTTGGAGCCTTTATAAATTCTGCATGGATAATGCAAATGCGGATAATAAAGACTTAAAGAAATATTGCAACGACACTAAAGACGTTCTTAAGCCGCTTATTTTGGCATTCAGCAAGGCTTACGATGCTGCAAAAACTTCCGTAAATTCCGATTTTGCGGCGGCAGAGGAATATGTAAGAACGAATATTATCGGCAGCAATGCTTTCCAGGAAAACAGCTTTGCAAGCCAGGTTTCCGTTTCGTTCTATGCACCCTATATTTTGAACGCACCTTCATTCGGCAGATCAGAGCTCAGCCAAGCAGGCGATGTTTTAAACGCATGCGGCGCACAGCTTACCGCTATTCCGGCTTCTTTAACAGAGGCAAAGAAAATAGTTGCAAACGGCGACTCCTTCAAGGGCACAAAGCTTACAGACATCAATGCTTCGAGCGACAGCAATGTTGCGGCATTTATCAATGAGGTTGTTGAGCTTTGCAAAGCGGTAAACGCTCCCATCAGCGCAAATCCGTCTCTTGCCGAAGCTGCTTATTGGTATTACAACCAACCGATCAGAAGTGCAAACGCAATTCTTTCAAAGGTTCTCACCGATATCAGCGGCGAAGCAATCACCGTTTCCGATAACGGCAATGCAGATGTCACCATCGCACCCGGCGAATACTTCATTGACGCATGTAAGAGAGACGACTTACCGTACAGTGTTTTTGCAGAGATAACCGGCGCTCCCGAAAATGCAAGCGAGGACTCCTTCTGGTATGCTCTTTTTGACACTAACTTTGTATGGTGTGAAAATGTTTCCGCAAATGTTTTCTCGAATGAACCTCAAGGCTCCCAATACACCACTTGGATGTATCAAAAGGGCTTCACGGCAAGCGATTTTGCGGCAATCAAATCAAGAATTGAAAATGTTCTTACCAATAAGGGCACAACGGATATTACCGCTATCACGGCGGACGAATTTGTTAACGGCGTAGGTTCCGTTCCTGCTGTTAAGGCAGACGACAGCCTTTCAAACTTCGTTAAATTCTATCTTACAAACGAAATATTCTCAAGCATTCCGCTTGCGGCAATCAAAGAGTGGGACGGCACAGAAGAAAATATTACCGACGCAATGAACGTTGCCGGTAATCACGCGCAATATATTTTTGAAAGCTATCTTGAATTCATAACTTCAAAAGAGGTTGTGCCCACAATCACAGAAAGCTATGATTGGAATGCGGTTAAGCCCGATAACGATCTTGCAATCGAAATCGTAAACGCAAACATCAACGGCTATGTTGATTATGTAAGAACCGGTATCCCCGGTGTTTCGCTAAATATCTATGCAATCGCAAAAGACATTATCGCAAACCTTACCGATTCGCTTACACTTGACACATTGCTTGAAAAGGTTACCGACATTTACAAGAAGCTTGCAGATGACCCGGTTAAAACCATATTCGAGCTTCTTCCCGTTATCGTTGTTGTTCTTGACGATGTACTTGTTCCCCTGCTCTTTAACCAAGACGGCGATATGTACTACGGCCAGATCAACGGCATTGTTGCAAACCTGCTTAACGATAAAAAGCTTACTCAGGCAACGGGCAGCCCCACGGGTATCGGCCAAATCGGCTGGAACCTTAATGAAGTGCTTCCCACATTGCTTCACTGGCTCAACGGCGATAACAGCTACACCTATACCTATTATAATGTAGACACAACAAACGAAACAAATTATGTTTACGGCACGCCCACAACAGGCGCAAACGGCACTAAATACGATAATGACGGCAATAAGCTTGATCATGTTCCCGTTATCCTTAACATTTATGCCGTTGATAAGATGCTTGCAGGCGCTTCCGCTTCAGACCTCGGCAGCAGCGATATGGTTTCGGAAATTATTGAAACCCTTATGAATCTGCTTGTTTCCGATGTTGACGGCTATGTTGCAGACCACGGCTCCGATGTGGGCAAATACATCACCGCGCAGGACGGCAAAAGAGAAATCGTTTTCCGCGGAGTAAACAACATTCTTGTTGCTCTTCCGAGCATCATCAGCTCCGTGGGCGAAAGCTTCCTTGCAAAATACGATGTTCCCAGCGACTGGACCTTCGGCGAATTTGCCAAGGATTCCGACGGCTGCAAATATAATGTTTCCGCAAAAGAATTTAAAGACCTTTGCAAAAACAACTCCCCCGCAGCGGATGTGCTTGAAACATTCGTTGACATGTTTGTAAACAATTGGTTCAACGCACTCACCGATTTCTTAAGCGATGTTGTTTCCACGGATAACACCATCACGCAGAATATTCCGGTTGTTGCTTCCCTGCTTCAGGGCGCAGACCTCTTTGGCGAAACCAGTATTCTTACCGATGTTCTTAACGGCTTCTTCCTTATGAACAGAGAGCATGCGGACTCCTTCACATTCGAGTCTCGCGAAAACGGCTATGTGGGCATCAGCACACTTTCCGCTTACTTCCTGCTTTGCAATGTTGAGCCGCTTGTAACATTCATTATGAGCGTTGTTAACGCAAATAAGAAAACAACCGGCGAAAATACGGTTTCACTTACATCACTCGGAAACGACTTTGTTGCTCAGGCAGCGGCAAATGATGTTCTTGATTCAATTGATATCAACAAAATTACAAAAGAATATTCAAACATTGTTTCCGACAGCGAAAATACCAAAGCTGCGGAAGACTTATTAGATGCAGTTGACGAACTTCTTTCAACTCTCCTTTCAAACACATATATTGACGGTTTCACCGTTGACAAGGTTGACGGAATCCTTTCCGGCGCGGTAACATTCCTTGTTAACCACTTCGGCGTTGACACTGCAAACGATATCCTTGATCTTGTTATGCAGTATGTTAAAACAATCAACGCAGAAAATGTTGCAACAGACGACGGTTCGGTTGATACCAAGAAGGTTTACTGCAAAGAAAACCTTTCAAACCTTGTAACTCAAACCTATGTTCTTGTTGAAACGATTATCGACCAAAAGCTCAACATTAAGGGCGATACAAACAAACTCGTAAACAGCGCAATCAAGGGCATCATTTCCCCGAGCGCAATTGCAGTTCGTTCCGATTCAATCAACAAGAAGATTATGAAAGAGCAAACCTGGACCGATCTTTCGGCAACAGGCTATGCAAAAGACCTTGGCTATAAGAATCTTGTTGCGGGCGATAAGAACACCTTCTATAAAGACCTTATTGATTCGCTCGGCGTTATCCCCGCTGTTTTCGGCACACTTCTTTGCTCAACGGGCTACTACAACAATGTATTCAGCCACATTCTTTCCGATGTTTGCGGCAATCTTGATATTTCTTACACCAAGACTCTTCCTGCAAACGCAGACGGCAAGGATGCAACCTTCGCAATTATCGAAGTTGTTTCCAAGCTTATAAACAAAGTTCTTGAAGCTCCCGCTTCATCACTTCTCGGCATAATCAGGGGCCTTGCTATTAACCTTACAGACGATAAATTCGGCGCAACGGTTAAGGCAGCGGTTGCTCCGATTACAAACGAAATCAACGGCGCTGCCAATATTGTTTCCAACCTTTCACCGACGCTCGGCGAAACAGTTTCCGGCTATGCAACACTTGTTAATGATTTTGTTAACACCAACATTCTTAAAGAAGACAATTATTTTGTTAACACAATCAATGCTATTCTTACCGCTGTAGGCAAGAATGCAATTGACCTTGATCTTAACTCATTGCTTGCTCTTGTTGGCAACACATCAAATGCAGAGCTTCTGCTCCTTGTTTACACTGTAGGCGTAAGCGTTATCACAAACAGCTCACTTCTCAGCTCCTTGCTCAACGGCAAGTATCCGGGCATTGTTGATATGGTTTCAAAGCTCTCTCCGAGCAAGCTTCTCACAATAATCAGAGAGGTTATCGCATCAACACAAAACCCGAAGGAAATTGCCTGGACCTTCACTAACTATGCTGCTCAGGCAAGCAACACCTTCTCTTATCCCAAGGGAATCACAGCTTCCGACGCAACTAAGGCTGTTTCAAGCCTTGATGATCTTGTTAAGAACATCTTCCCGCTTCTCAAGAGCTTCGGCGTTCTTGACGCAAACGGCCTTAACGACATCATTAACGATAAACTCTTCACAAACGAGCTTATCACAAAGATTGCAACCGGCGTTTACGGCGCAATCGAAAAGAGCGTAAATCTTATCTCCCCTGCCGACCTTGCAGCTTATCTTATGGATTCAAGCTATGGCGCAACATATTCATCGGCAGCAAACACACTTAAGGGCTGCGCTAAGTGGAGCGATGTTAAATCGGTTAACTGGGGCTTCACAGACGGCTCTTCCTCCGCTCAACAGGGCTTCATCAATGCACTTGCAGCTCTTTGCAGACCTGTAAACGACATTGTTGCTGCGCTTCTTGCAGGCGGCGATGTGAACATCGGCGAGCTTCTTCAGTTTGTTCTTGATAAGCTTGAAATCAACACAACAACTTCTTCCGGCGATGTTAGCATTAAAATTTCTCTCAACAACAACGTTCTTGTTGTTGAACTTCTCAACAAAGCTGCAACAGATGCACAAACAAACACCATTAAGGTTAATCTTAATGACATAATCGCTCAGCTTAAAGAGCTTGGCATTAAGGGCGGCAACGGCTACGAAAGCGCAATCATTCCGCTTCTTGAAGCTCTTATGTGCGATAATGTTAAATCTCCTTCACAGTATCTCAGCGATTACAAGAAAGCTAAGGATAACCTCCTTATCAACATTCTTAATCCGCTCTTCGGCTTTGTAAACAAAGTTGCCGACAAACCGTTTGACACACTCACGGCAGTTCTTCCGAACCTTGCTTACTTTATTGACAACAACGGCATCGGCAAGGTTCTTGACAACCTGCTTTCACCTGTTACAGACATCATTAAGGTGCTTGATAAGAACGGTGTAAGCGTTGACAAGATTATCGAAGCCATCGCAGGCAAATCACTTCCCGATCTTATCGGCGGCCTCATCGGTGCAAACCTCAGCGGCCTTGATTTAAGAATCGGCAACCTTGCAAATTGCAACATTCAAGATTACCTTGCAGACATCATCAATGCCGTTCTTAAGAGCAACAATCTCAACATCAAGATCGGCAAGATTGATTTCGGCTTCCTTGCAAGCCTCGGCGATCTTAACACGGTTTACGGCGCGGCAGGCTCAATCAAGCAGATTACCGCAAACCAAGGCCAGGTACTTGTTACCCTGCTTCGCTACATCGAAAGCGTTCTTATCAACAACGCTTCCTCAATCAATAAGCTTCTCGGCAACATCGATGCAATTAAGAAGAACGCAACAATCAAGGGCATCCTTGACAGCGTATTCGCAAACATCGCAACGGCAAACAAAGATGATATTGTTCTTGCAATATTCTATCTCCTTCTTGCTCAGCCGACAGACACATTCTTTGATTATTCAAACTTCCAACACAAGGATTATTCGTTTGAATATCCTTCAACGGTTGACGTTGATTTCTTAACGGTTATCGGCCCGATGCTTGACGGCCTTGTAGGCGGCCTTGTTCCCGGCGGACTTTCAAGCCTTGTAACTGCCAATGTTTACAAAGACAGCATCATCAGTTCTTTGGCAACAGGCCTTTACGGCGCAGTTGAAAAGGTTAAGGTTGGCAATATGAGCCTTACCGATCTTCTTGCACAAACAGGCATTGATTTCTCAACAGACAATGTTGCTTCACTTCTTACGGATAAGACATACGGCCAAAGCTTTGAAGCAGCAGCCAAAACGATTAAGAGCGCAGGCTCTTGGGCAAATGTTAAGGCTGATAAGCTTTCTTGGGGCGTAACAGACAGAGACAGCTTCTTGCATGCTCTTTGCGCAGCACTTCGCCCGATTTACGGCGTGCTTGATGTGCTTCTTAACGACGGCTCACTTGGCCTCTTCAATCTTATCTATCTTCCGGGTTCGGACGGATATACTTCCACAATCGTTCCGATCATGGAGGCATTCGGTCTTTATAATATTAAGACTCAGTATCAGTACAGACAGGATATGAGCAAGGAATACGATGCTATTCTTCTTGACATTCTTAACCCGCTTCTTGACAAGGTTGAGGATATCCTCAATGCTCCTGTTCAAACTCTTATGAGCATGCTTCCGAACCTTTCACTCTTCTTCGCAAACGACGGATTGCTTCAGGTTATCGAAAACCTTACAACTCCGATCAGAGCACTTATTGATGCGCTCAAGCCCATCGCAAATATCAACGATATTCTCGTTGCGGCAGGCCTCAATATTCAGAAGCTTCTTTCCGGCTACGGCCTTGTTGGCAGCAACTATAAGTTCGATATCTACGATCTTACTGCTTCGCTCAAGCCGCTTATCGGCGCCGACAACATCGTTGGCCTTCTCAATAAGGTTCTCGGCATGATCAAGATTTCCGGCACACCGCTCGGCATCGAGCTTATGCCTATCGATTGGTTCCAGCTTGCTTCTCACGGTGAATTGATCACCGACGAAGCTTCTCAGGCTTCCACCACAGGCAAGAGAATTTATGTTAAGGCCGATTCAAGCGAAGTTCTTATTGCATTCCTTCGTTACCTGATTAACACAGTTAACTACAAGGATAACTACAGCACCATCAGCAACCTCATCGGCGGCCTCATCGGCGGCGCAAGCAGCTCCGTATCTCAGGTAATTGATCAGGTTCTCGGAATGCTTTCCGGCGACACGGATAAAGTTATCTCCGATCTTTGCGGACTTCTTCAAACTCTTGCTTAATTCAAATTGAATAAGGCAAAAGCCTAAAAATTAAGAGCACCTCTTCGGAGGTGCTCTTTTTCTTTGCCTGCAATGCTCTTTGCCAAAAGTTATTCTGCCTTATTCGGCTATTGCTTGAGGCAATAATCTCAAAGCAAGCAAACATAATATTTTGATTATATATGAAAAATCGGCTGCAATTATTTGGTTTGTTATAGCCGCGTTGCAAATTATCGGCGGCATATTTACCTATTACGCCCCTGTGCTTGTGGGTTGCCGGAATATTTACACGGGTGTTCAGCGAATTAAGCACAGCAAAGCCCTTGCGAATATGCCCTCAGGAATTTAAGCAGGCGGGAATCGAACGCAATATGGTTTAAAGCAACCGATTTCCGCGTGTT
>OMFI01000178.1_pt1 | contig 23915 bp, 4 predicted proteins | sample 1645591 | NCBI WGS metagenome assembly OMFI01 (sample SAMEA103958112, study PRJEB25191) | human gut metagenome | biome: human-associated habitat [ENVO:00009003]; feature: intestine environment [ENVO:2100002]; material: feces | place: Germany | collected 2013/2015 | reverse complement strand
TAGAATGTGCAAGATATGTAGAATTTAATGCAGTTATGCACAATAAAGGTTATTCATTCGGTGAAATAAATGATGAATCCGTTATTTATCATCCTTATTGTGAAGAACCAATTTATATAAGATCACTTGGTAATCAATATCATAGAGAACAAATAAAAGAACGATTAACAACAAAAGTCATTCCCTTTCAAAATATGGAACAAAACAAAAATGTAAAATGGGAAAACTTGTTTCTATAAACGGTAACGTTAAAAATGGTCTGATACATACTCCTAATCAAGATGTTCTTGCTTATAACAAAGAAAGAAAACCTCGATTTAATGGACGTTATTCTAAACCTGGATTGCATAATCTTGAACTTCTTGTTGCTGATTTAATATTACCAAAAGGTAAAGTTAATATTGAACCTGATGTTCCTAAACGTTTAGGTTGGATTGAAGCACATAATAGATTAGTTGGTGCTGATATATCTCAAAAACCTTTAGATGCTAAAAAAGATAATACTAATGTTGCTCATACTATTTCTGAAACAGAAAGACGTACTCGTAAATTCCAAAATGGTGGTTCTGCTACTTATAAAGGAAAACAACTTTATCAACTTCCTTTTGACCCAGATAGTCTTTATTATCAACAAGTTGATGGATTTGGAGATGTTGGTTATATTAAAGTCGAAGATGGAGAATGGATTAAAGAAAATAATGTTTCTAAACAATCAACTTCTTCAAAAAGAAATCCTATAAATATAGATTCTATTGCTAATGCTAAACGAAAAGATGTAGCTGATTTTCTTATTAATACATTTAATTTAAAACCTCGTAATTATGTGGACGGAGTTACAGGTGCTGCTCGTAGAGTACCTACTACTTCACAATCAACTTCTCAATTAACCCGTAATATTACTAACGGTTTAGCGAATAACGCTCCTACTTATAAGAAAAACGGAGAAACTCATTATTTCGTTGAAGCTCCAAAAGTAGATTATGATAGCGGTACAAGTCTTGCTGATTTACAAAATCTTCTTAATCTGACCCCCCGTAAGGGAAGTAATCAATCAAGCTCATCCTCTACGGGGGGTGTTAATAATAGAACTTCTAAACCGACTAAATCTACTGTTCAAAGAATTAATAGATTAGCTTCTGCAACTAATGCTGAAATGGCTGGTATTAGAAGAGGTCTTGAACCGCTATTACAAAATACTGTTGTTGATAAACTTAATAAAAACATTGATAACGATTTGAATGTTATGCCTGTTCAAGACGATGTTGCTAAAACTCGTAATATGGATAATATTCTTTTAGGAGTTAATCTCGGTAGTTCTGTTTTAGATGCTGTAATGGGAAACATTTATGCTAATCAAATGCATGGATATACTGCTCCTACTATAACTGCTCCAACTATTAAGAATCCTGGAGAAATTAAACTTAATGAAGATGATTTAAAAGATATTCCTGCTCCCATTCTTATGGCTGCTGCTAAATTAAAAACTCGTTATAACGCTAATCCTCAACTTAGTAAAATAGAAGATGAAACTCGTCGTATAATGGGCGAAATAGACCGTAATACTTCTAACAGTCGGGTCGCTCTTGCTCGTAAACAACGTGCTGCTTTACAAGGACAACAAGCTAAGAACGAAGTTTATGGACGTAAAGAAAATATTGAAACTGAATTAATCAATAAAGATAAACTTAATCAGCAAGAAGTTACTGCTCGTAATCTTGCTCGTTATGACCAGTATAATCAAGCTCTTGCTGCTCAACGTGCCAATCGTGCAAGACTTAGACTTGCTGCTGATACTGCTAACATTCAAAATAAACTTGCTGTTAGTACAGCTAATGCTCAACTTAAATCTCAAGCTGATAAATTTAATACAACTAATAGAATTAATCAACTTATACATCAAGCTGGTATTGATGCTACTAAAGCAGAAGCTCGTTCAAGTATATTTAGTGGCATGTTAGGTAATATCGGTAGTGCTCTTAATACATGGAACAGAAATAAACGTCAAGCTAAACTTGACGAAGAAACTCTTAGAGTTCTTGGTTTACGTGCTCCTAATGCAAATAAACTTGTTCTTAGCGCTCTTGGTTATTAATTTTAAAACAATATAGATATGCCTTTTGGTAGTTTTAAATCAATAGATTATAATTATGTTCCTAAACATAATTTGGAAGTTATAGGTCAAACTTATGACTATCTTCAACAAAGACATGATGCTGCTGTTGCTCAAGAAAGTGCTTTAAAGAAACAAATTGGTGAACTTGAACTTAATGCTCAAGAAGATGAATTTAAACAAATGCTTGTTAATAGTATTGAAAGTAAAATTCAAGATGCTGTTGTAGGAGATTTTAAAGGTTATGCTCTTGATGAAATAATTGCCGAAGCCGGTAATCTTGCTTCTGACCCACGTGTTATTGGTCGTCTTCGTGCTCAACAACAATATAAAGCATATCAAGATAATCTTAATGCTCGTACCGATTTATCAGAAGATTATAAAAATTATTATCGTCAAGTTAATACTTATCATTACGAAGATAAGTTAGATGCTGCTGGAAATGTAATTGGTGGTACTGAATGGAAACCTGCTGAACAAGAAGTTAGTGAAATACCTACTTCTGTTATTTATAATCAAGCTTTGAAAATGGTTCAAGAAGATGCTGGCGGCGGTGAAAGTTATACTTTTCTTGATGCTAATGGTAAACCTACTGATGATTTTACTCAATCCGCTACTGGAGAAATCTTTATGAAACAAGGTACTAAGTATAATAGACTTAGTACTGAAAAGCTTCAAGCTGCTATTGACGCAGCTATTGAGGGAACTCCTGGTGCCAAAGCCAGTCTTCAACAAGATTATAAGATTGCTATGTGGAAAGACCAAACACAAGGTAAGAACGCTGATGTTCGTGACCATAATGGTAATCTTTTAAACGAGCAAGAATTTATTAATCGTCGTTTTAATAATTTTATTAAAGCTGCTACTTATAACCGTGTTTATGGTAGTGCTGAATTTGGAACCGCTCTTCAGTCTGCAAGAAAGCTTGCTGCTGGAAGAGGCGCTGCTGTTTCGGATATGAGCTTTCCTAATCAAATGTATGATGCTCCGAGTATTACTGTTAAAAATCAAAGTGCTATTAATGCTCGTGGAAATATTCAATCTAATAAAGCAGCTCTTGGCGAAGTCTTCGCTCGTAACGGTATTAATGCTGATGTAAATACTCTTACTCCTGATGCTTTGCGTCAACAAGTAGATGCTATGCCTAATGGTATGGATAAACTTATTGCTCTTAAAGCTGTTAAGTCTATTTCAGACGACCAAGAATTTCTTGATAATCTTCTTGGAGTTCAGAAAGGAACAGAAGCTGGTGATGCTTTTGAAATGTACACAGCTCTTAGTTCCGGTACTGATTTGCCTACCAATAATCAATTTAGAACTGCTGTAAATGAATATACTGATGCTGCTTATCCACCTCATGTTGAAAACGTTCGTGCTTATCTTCGTGATGATGAATATGCTTCTTTAGTTAAAAGTCTTGGTGGTGATGAAGCGGTTCGTTCTCTTGGTGTTCAAATCGGTAAAGAGAATGGTATGAATTATGTTCAATTGCCTCGTGCTTATAAAGATAATTTATTCATATTTTCTAAAGCTATTCGTGATGCTCGTAATGAAAACACTTCTTTCTTTAATGAAATAGGTCGTTCTTTTGATGCCATGACAAGAGGATTTGGTCTTGTTGATTATGATAAAACAAGATATTTTGCTAATGTTGTTACTCTTGACAAAGACGGAAATATATTTCATAAATTAGATACCAATCTTCCTACTCGTAGTTGGAATTATGGAGCTAATACAACTCTTGGTGGAGTATTAAATAACTTTGCTGATTTTGGTGACAATCTTAATCAAAACGCCGAAGCTATTATTCAACAAGAAGTTGCTATTCCTACTCAATATTCTCCTAATGCTACGCCTGCCCAAGCACAAGCTGAATATAATATCAAACATGGTATTGGTAAGCGTGAAGACAACAATGCTATTATGAATATTGAAGATGAACGTTTCTATCAAGGCATCGGCAATATTGATTTAACCCAAAGTCCTAATACTTATATCTACGATGAAGATTTGAATACTTATCGTGAAATGGATACGGAAGAAGAACTTAAATATACTAATCTTCTTGCTAATGTTAAAGAGAATGTTGTTACTAAAGGTATAACTCCTTTTAATAATTCTATTCAAGCTATTGTTAGCGTCAAAGACCCAAAGAAGCCTAATGACGCTCCTAAACGTATTCGTTTTGACCTTAATCCTGTTATGACTAAAGAATGGATGCAAGATACTAATATTAAAGCTGGTATGCGTACACAAAATCTTCGTAGTTATAAACAGCAATTTAATATTGGTAATAGTCCTTATGATGCTAATATTGGTAAATATCGAATTACTCCAGACCTTGACCTTGTTAATGTAACAAATAATCAAGTTATTCGTAGTCTTAATCCTATGGAAGCTCAAGACTTGATTGAAAAGAGTATTCGACTTGAAGATTTAGGAGATGCTTATGTTACTGGAAATGCTCCTAATACTGCTTATACTCAAGCCATTATTAATAGTATTTCTCAAGCATATTCTCAATATCTTTATGGTACTACTGATTATGCTGGCAATATATCAAATATTATTAGTAGGAACTTAACTAATTATAGATAACATGAATGTATTAAAGTTTTTACAAGAGGGAAATAGAGTTCCAAATCCTGATTATAATCCTAAAACTAAAAAGGGGGCACTTCAGCCCCCATTTCTCGTTAATACAGATACTGAGGGTAGTAGTACTACTGGACTTACAAGACAATTTACAGAAGGACTTAGTTATCGTAATGCGCCTATTAATCTTCATCCAAAAGATTACGCTCCTTACGATGTTTATGTAAATAACTTTGATGATGAAGAAACTCTTAATTTAGAACGTGCTAAAAATCAAAGTAATGTTGGTCAAGCTATTTATGCTCTCGGTAGAACCTTAAATACTATTACTGTTGGAACTGTTGTCGGTACAGCCGATTTAGCATCTGTTTTAGTAGATGCTTTAGATGAGGACGGTTTTAATTATGAACGTCCTGAAGTTGTTCAAGCTTTATCTGATTTCAAAGATGCCATAGATGCTCGTATGCCTCTGTATCGTGAAAATCCAGATAAAGCTTTTGACGTTGCTGATATGGCTTGGTGGGCTGAAATGGCTCCAAGTATTGCTTCATCTCTTACTCTTATGGTTCCTGGTGTTGGAGTTACAAAAGGTTTAAGTGCTGTTGGTAAACTTCTTAATCTTTCAAAGAATGCCACTAAAGCTGCCAATCTCATTAATATGGGACAAAAAACTCGTGACGTGATTGCTACTGGTGGTAAGCTTCTTACTCAAGGTGCTACTATGCGTTTACTTGAGAATTATCAAGAAGCTATTGGCACTAAAGAAAATGCTAAAGAATATGCTTTAGGTGAACTTCAAAATATGACTCCTGAACAGCGTATTGAATTTAATAAAAATAATCCTCAATATGCTGAAATGGATGATAATTCTATTGCGGAAGATATTGCAACCAATGCTGCTGATGTTACTTTTAACACCGACTGGTGGAATATTGGTTTTGATGTTTTTCAGCTTTATGGTTTGCGTAAACTTGCAAGTGCTCCTTTAGTTGTTGGTAAGAGTGCTAATCTTCGTAACCTTAATGAAGCTGTTACTCGTAGATTTGGAATGACTGCCGCAGAAGCTGCCGATGATGCTGCTCGAGTTGTTACTCGTCTTGATAAAGCTAAACAAATTATGTCTAATCTCGGTTACGATATTCTTCATGGTGTTCGTAACGAATGGACAGAGGGTGTTGAAGAAGCTGTTAACTATGTTGCTTCTGAGAAAGGTATGGAGCTTGCTCGATATGTTTTTGATAAAGATACTCCTATTAAAGATTTCACTGATTATCTTACCGACCCTCACATGTGGGAAAGTGCTTTTTGGGGAGTTCTTGGTGGCGTAGTTTTCAGTGCTGGCGCTGAAAGTGTTGGTAGTCTTTATAATCGTAAATTTAATAAAGAATTTGTTAGTGCTGAGAAACAACGAGAGAATGAGATTAATAATCGTGAACTTGTTGCACAGCAATATCAACAACAAATTAAAAAGATTAATGAAGATAACGTTAATCCTTTTGCTACTGATGAAAATGGAAATAATCCTGTTATTTCTAATAATGCTGAAAAAGAATTTCTTTTAGAAGTTGCTCGTAAACAATATACTTCACAGCTTGTCATGAACGCTGTTGATGTTGGCAATGTAGATTTTCTTGAAGCTTATCTTAATAGCGATGCTGTTCGCAAAGGTTACAAAGAACGTTTTGGTCTTACTGAACAACAAGCTGCTCAATTCCAACAAGATGCTATTGCAGATGTCGCTGCCGCTAAGAAAGACTATGTTACTATGGTTAATCGTGCTATGAAGAATGGAGCTAATTTTAATATTGCTCAAATTATTGCACGTCAACATCTTAATAGAAAGAATGCTGAGCATTATAGAAAACAAATGCTTACTGCTTATGAAAATCTTTATAACGAAGAAGTTGCTAATGCTGGACATATAACTCCTGAATATGAACAAGCTATTGAACAAGATGTTTATGAAAATCAGCTTCTTACTCTTCGTAATCAGCTTGTTAATCTTCGTCTTAGTGAAGATAATTCTTCTAATCAAGAATTGATTGCTGATGTTCAAGCTAAGATTAAATATCTTGAAGATAATCCGCCTATTGGTTTTACTGAACAAACCGATGATAGTGTTGCTAAAAAAGCTAAAGAATTTAGAGATTTATATAGTAATGAATATGATATTACTTATAATCTTTATAATCGTCGTTTAAGTAATGCTATTGAAGAAAATACTGTTAAAGATGATGATAAATCTCTTAAAAAGCAGATTAAGCATTATAATAAGTTTTTTGATAAAGCCCGTAAAGATATTATTGACGGAGCTTTTAAAGATTTGGAAAGACTTTATGATAAGTATGGAGATAATATTTTTGATAGTAATAATCTATCAGAAGAAGATGCTCGTACTTATGATAAAGTCAAAACTGTTTTTACTTCTTCTGATATTAACAATGACGAAATGTATGCGTACATTGACGGTCTTCGTAGACTTAAAGAAATACAAGACCAGCATGACGCTTTTAAAGAACCTGAACAAGAGCCCGGTGGCACGAATTTAAGCGAGGCAGCAAATGCTGATGCAGCTCAACCCTCTACGGGGCAGGTTAATGGTACTGCGTCTGAATCGTCTGCTGCGCCTGTATCTGCTCCTATTGACAATGCTGCTAATCCTACTAATCCAGTAGATAATGCCAATCCTGCCAATCAAGCCGATACAACTGAGCAACCCCCCGTAGAGGATGGAAACACAGATAAACCTGCAAATAAACCTGCGCAAACTGTTTATGATGATGTTGCTGTACATGATTTTCTACTTGAATGGTTTGGTACTAATATCGAAAATCCTGAAACTCTTACCGCTGATGATGTTCAAACAGCTTATTCTTCTTTTATTGTTGCGGCTAAATCTGCTGGTATAACTAAAGAAGATGCTGATGTTGCTTGGAATAATCTTGTAGGTGCTATTTACGGAGATTATGTCGTTCGTCAACAAGGTATTCTTACCAGTGCTTTAGATGATAACGATAAGATAATGCTTCGTAGAGCTTTGTTTGCGCTTATTAATCGTCGTCGTGGTAATCGTTCTGCTGTTCAAACTATTATCGAACAATTTGTCGATAAGACTAATCCTAATACTAAAGAAAAATTTGGTTTTGATATTAATGATAAAACTTATTTTAATATTGAAGATTTAGTTGCTCATATTTATAACATTGCTGGTACAGATATAGTTGCTGAGTTTTTGTTTGATGAAGTTGCTAAATATCTTCAAAGTCCTATTAATCAAAAATTTGTTGCTACTGACGACCCAAGTATTTATCGTTTAAGTAGAGAACAAAAAGCCAATCGTATTTATAAACATGCTGAAAATCGTCTTGCTTTGCTTTCTACAAGTAATCAAAATACTATAAACGTTGATGAAACTATTAATAATGAAGAAAGATATACTGCTGTTGTAAATCTTAATCCAGGGGACAAACTTGTAGCCAATATTAGTAAAGATAAATCTCGTTTATACTTTATTAATCCTAAAACTCATGGAGTTGTTGGTTACATGGGTATTCCGAGATATGATGATAGAACTGGTACTCTTAGTCATGTTAATTACGGTTGGAAATACAATGTTATTATTAACGACGACGGTAGTGTAGATAGCGATTTTAAAGATTATGTTTTTGATATTATAAACAATAATCCTACTTTAGCTAATGAACTATTTCTTCTTAATCAACGTATTCTTGAACTTAATTACGCAGGTCTTAATCCCGTAGAGGATGCAGAAGTACAAAAAGAAATTGCTCGTCTTTATCCTTTAATTGAGAATAATAATATTAGTGTTGGTGTTAAAACTGATGATGATATTTATAATCACGTTAAGCATCTTACTGATATTATCGGAACTGCTTTTGCACATCCTTCTGAAATTAAAGATAGTGTTGAAGATTGGTTCTTAAAGATTGGTTCTTCTTATGCTCAAACTTATGCTTATGCTAACGGTGAAGTTCAAGGAGATTTTGTTGTTGGTAAAGTTAATCGTGGAAATATACTTCTAACAGATGAAGCAAATCAAGAAATTCTTGATGCTGTTAATGATTATAACGAGGATAAAATTAAACTTGCTACTGTTACTCAAACTGGGTTGTTTCAAGTTAATGATGAAGACGGTCTTCGTGTTGCCAATGATAAAAAGAAATATATTGGTACTTCATTTTTGTTTATTCCTGATGGTCATGGCGGCTATGATATGGCTCAAATAGCTAAGCCTTTATTTGCTGATATATCTAACGATAAAATCAATGGTATTAAAGCAGGTATGCGTGGAGAAATAGCCGCTTGGATACACGGTTTTCTTACTAATAAAATAACTCTTGATGATGTAGCCAAATATGCTGGTGAACTTTTTGGTAAAACTGGTTTATTTAATGGAGTTGATTTTTTCCATAATACCAAACAAGGTTTTGTTAGTTTTTATTTTTATACAGAAGGTCGTGATGATGCTGGTAAACGTACTACTCATAAACATTATTTATTTACTCTTAATGAAGCGTCTGGACAATATGGACGTAACGTAGCTTTTAATACTGATACCACAAATAGAGGCAATCGTTCTGTTGAAGCTGCTGATACTAAACAAACTTATGCTTATGTAAGTAGTTTTAATCAAGCTAATACTAATCAAGATTTGCTTGAAGATATTGATATTTTTATCAATAATGCATTTATTAGCGTTCCTTTTAAAATGGCTGCTGATAAAACTAAAAGAGAAATTGCTGGTAGATATGTAGGTAAAAAAGACGATAAAGTTTATATTAATGTTGGTTCTTATAAAACTGAATATAATAGTTATCAAGAGTTTCTTGTTAATAACGGTTTGATTAGAACCAAACTTACTAAAGATGCTAATGGAAACAATTATAGTCACAATAAGTATGTTGCAGTTAATACTATATTTAATCCTGCTATTGTTAATAATAATGCTATTTCTTCCAAAAAATTAACTGACAAATTTGATTCTGCTGTTTTTGTTGATTTACTTAATAAAGGTAATACTATAATTGATACTTATCGAACTATACTTGACGGCAACGAAAATACGTTAAAAATACTTGATGCTATTGATAATTTAGGTTTCTTGCCTATATTAGCGGAAGTAAATAATAGTCTTCTTGATGCACAAGGAAATCCTGCTTATGCTGCATACGATTATGAAAATAATTCTATTGTTTTTAATTCTGATGAGTTTGCTAAACATGATTATTTTTGGGGTTTAAGACGTTTTATACATGAAAGTCTTCATCAGAATTTAAATAACAAATATACTCGTACAGAAGCTCTTGATAAACTTCGTCCTATATATGAAGCTTATAAAAAGTATGTAGAAGAAAATCATCCTGATGATGTTTCTTATACTAAATTCCTTAACATTCGTGCTGACGAAACTATTAATCTTGAAGAATTTATTGTTGAAACGCTTACTAATGGTGAACTTATTAACCATCTTAATAATATTTCTGCTGATGGAACTCCTCTTAATAAGACTGAGAATAAGTCTTTGCTTAGACAACTTCTTGATATTATTATAGATGTTCTTGGTATTGAAGTTAATAAAGATAGTTTGCTTGAACGTGAACTTGAATTACTTAATGATATTAATCCTAAATATGATAATATTACTACAAGTATAGATACTACTCCACAAACTTATGATATTGACCTTTCTGAACAAGATTCAAATAATCCTGAGTTTTATGGTAATGATGAATTTACTAATCCAGATGATAGTGGTTATAATGATGATAATCTACTTAGTGCTGTTAGTGACAATTATACGGCACAAAATATATCCGACTTCGTGAACGGTATGCCGACAGCGTTACAGCCCGCTATGCGTTCAGCGCTGCTACGTGGCGAACTTTATATGTCGTGCCGATAGATTAATCGACTGAAAATAAACGTGGCTTAGAAGCCAAATAAACCGCATTATCGGGCATGTAAGTATGTTTTACTTCGTGTCCGATAATGCTATTATTAATAATAAACTTATTAATGTTATGGATTGTAGTACAGTCATTATTAACAATGACGCTCTTAACAGAAAACTTGCAACTGAGGTTGGACAAGGAACAAAGAGTTACAATGCCCTTTTTGCCGTTACTCAAGAAAACGGTTTTAAAAAGTATTTAGTTGATAATAACATCGACTATACAAACATGGATGAGCTTTATAAAGCTATTATTGCTTATAAAGCTAATTTTACTCGTAGTATTGGTGACATTATAAATAATGAAGCCAAAGAGAAAAATCAAGGTTTTAGTTCCTATGTTGCTCGTGTTGATGCTATTAATTATTTAGCTAATGTTGCTAATGTTATTTACTTTAACGATTTGTTTAGCGGTCGTAATTCTATTAAAACTTACAATAAACTTCATAATAGATTATATGAAGTTATTGTTGATAATTTTATTGCTACTGCTCGCAATTATTATGCCAATGTTGATACTGAAGTGGGCAATACTATTCAATCTTTTATGAGTAATAAAAGTCCTCGTTCTCAAATACTTGGTTATCTTAACAATGTAATTAATACCACTCCTCTTAAAAATCATTATAATATGATTATGCTTCTTCAAGATAAAGCTTTCTTTAATGAAGTTGCTAATCATAAACAAGTAGCGTCTATCATTAATCGTCTTGATGATACTTCTGATGATGATACAGTTGATTCTGATAGTAAAGATTTCTATGAAACTGGAGAGCTTAATGCTGATGCGGTAGATGCTACCGATAATCAACTTGAACAGCTTACAAATACCCTTGGTGTAATTACTAACTATGAAGGCCATATTGACGAAATAGTTAAAGTTTTTCTTAATACTATTCCCAAGCTTGAAAATACTACGATTAATGCTACTGCAAAAGGCAATAATCGTTTCTATCGCAAAGTTAACGAAAATGTTGGTACGCTTGAATATGAAGATGCTGATTTTCTGAAAGCTCTTCTTTATACCAAAGTTCGTAATGATAATTTTGATGTATTTATGGATAGTCTTGAAGAAGTTGCTAATAATGTAAAAGGAGCGGAATCTCTTATTTATATTAAGCAATATCTTAAAGAAAATCCTCAATTTGCTTATAAGTTCAGAATGATTTTTAATCGTCCTATTCCTAATAAGACTGAAACTTATATTGATAGTAAAGGTAATCCTCGTACAAATGTTACCAATTTATCTGCTCACCCAGCAGATGTTATTTTCAATAAACTTGATAATACTGTTCGTAATATTTCTATTCCTAAAGCAAAAAAAGCTATTAGTCAACTTGATGAACTTCTTGATTTTACTAAAAATAATATTACTTATGGTGATACTACCGAAGAAGAATTTGTTTATAAAATATATAAGATAGCTAAACTTGTTATTCCTAATATTACAGTTGATGCTATTAAACAATATGCTCGTGGTGAAAATCAAACTATAAGTAATCTTCGTAAGCCTAAATTATATAATAAATTTATTAATAATTTAGTAAATACTTTTGAAACTTCTCGTGATTTTAATGTTACTAAAAGCAAATATCTTAAAGCTACTCCTCAAGAACGTGCTATATTTGATGCTCAAAAAGGAAGTTTCTTTGAACCTATTGATATACTTGCTCTTCGTTCATTTGCCAATGACCTTAATAAATATTTAGCGACTTCTGTTTCTCTTAATAGTCGTAATCCTGAAGGTAATCTTCAATCGGATGTTCTTAACCGTAATTATGTTCTTACTTTTAATCAAATACTTGATAGCGAAGAAGCATGTCGTGCTTTTGCTGAACAAAAGTTTAAGAGTACTGATTATAATTATAGCAATATTCTTATTGAAAAAGTTGACAATGACGGTAATCTTGTTCCCGGTCTATTTAGAAAAGTTGGTAATCAATACGAACTTACTTCTTATGGCAAAGAATTAATGCGAGTTAGTTTCTTTAATGGTGCTAACGACAGACGAGATTATTCTCCTTATATTTATAAGACTATGACTAAAGGAGATTATCTTATGTCTAATTTCCTTGAGTTTATTGCCGCTAAAGAAGAATCTATTACGTTTAATGGTAAAGACCATAAAGTTCGTTTTGCTAATCTTTTCCTTAGTATTCCGTCCGATGCCGGCAATCAATTTATGTTTAAAGCTCCTATTATTAACATGGACGGTCTTTTTCAAGATACTGATAATGGTCGAGCTTTTAATGTAAATCATCCTATATTTGCTTCTTTCCGTAATATTATTTATCAAGAAATTCTTGATGCTTATAATATTTATGAATATATATTTGAAAAAGACCCTGAAAATAGAGGTTATGTTTTTGAATTTAAAGAAGGTGTTCCTCAAATTAGAGCTGATTATGATGAAAAGCTAATGTATGAGAATTATGAAATAGCTGATTATCCAGAAAAAGTTAATGGTGTAACTAAAGTTTACAAAGGAGCTTTTCATGTTAGTGATAATACCAAGCAATATATTCTTCATGGTCGTGGTGCTCGCCTTTCTGAATTAGATACAGAATATGCCGACCTTAGTCTTTATGATAATCTTCTTGGCAACGGTAAAGTTATTGATATTCTTTATGGTCAAATTGGCGATACTGGAATACAAGTAGTCAACGGTCAAGTTATACTTAATAACAAACAAGTTGCTGCTGTTAATGATGCTATTTCTCAATATCTTGATAGTTATCTTATTAATGCTTATGAAAGTCTTAAAGAAGAATTTCTTACTTATATGGAAGCTATTAATGAAAACGCTAAAAAGGTTATCATTAATAAGCCGAAAATACAAGAATTTCTTCTTAATGCTGTTATTCATCAACGCAATCTTGATGATTTATTTAATGGCAAAAGTAAATACTATAATAATAGTGGAGATATTCTTAAACGTCTTAAAGAAGTTCAAGGTAGTGGTGCTCCTTTTGGTAATAGCAATATTCGTGTAAATGACACTAATCTTGCAACTGCCCCTAAAATTAAATTTGAAGCTGGCGGTCGTCAATTTGAAGTTGGTTCTTCTTTCAATGCAGTTACAGTTTTAAATACAAAACGTGCCGCTACACAAGAAACTATTAACCGTATTGAAGCTCAACTTAAAAAAGCTGGAGTTCCAGAAGCTCGTAGAGAAGAACTTCTTGATGCTTATCGTGGTAAAGAAAAAGTTAATGATGCTCAATCTTATATTACTTTTGATGAGTTTATTCGTCGTGTTTATATCGCTGGCGAATATAACAAATATAAAAATGTTATAGAGGCTCTTCTTAGTGATAAGCCGCTTGAAGAAATTGATTTTGATGCTCTTAACAAAATTCAAGTTCAAAAGAATTTCTATTATACTCTTCATTATGATGCTGCTCGTAATCGTGAAGTTCCTCTTCAAATAAAGAATGCCGAATATGTTCTTATTCCTAAACTTATAAAAGGAACAGAATTTGAAGCTATTTATAATGCTATGAAAGCTGCTGGAATTGACCAACTTAATACCGTTGAAACTTCCAAAGCTGCTAAGAATAGATTGATTGAGCTGTGGGATTCCTCTACGGGGGAGCTAACTGATGCTAAGCTCCAGCGGTTTATTGTTGATGCTGATAAATATAAAGAACCTTATCAATATACTTATCTTTATCGTCAACAAGAAGTTCCTTCTCATCTTAAAGATAAAGAGAATAAAATAGGTATTCAAGTTTATAAGAAGCTTCTTGATAATATTCCTAATGATACTACTGGTCGCGCTCTTAAACAAAGAGTTTTCCGTAATATTGTTTCTAACATAAATACTTCTTTTGCTAATGCTTGTACTTTGCTTAATATTCCTCTTGATTCTAATGGTAATCTTCAATTCGACGAACAAGGTAACATTCTTGGTCTTAATTATGAAAGACTTTTGAAACTTGCTCGTGAAAATGCTGCTCGCAATGGTGCAGATAAAAATACTCTTGATTTTCTTACTACTGACAAAAATGGTAATCCTCGTTATCCGATGTATCTTAATAGTATTTCTAATAAGATAGAAAATCTTGTTAACGGTATTTTTAATCGTGAGATTACTCGTCAACGTATGCCGGGTTGGCACGCCGCACAGGTTGCCGATTTTGGTTTTGGTGGTTGGAAAACAACTAAAGATACTGCTACGGATGATAAACTTGCTTATCGTAAGATTGGTAAATACAATGATAACGATGTTTATTATGCTGAAATCAAACTTCCTCGTTGGAGCAAAGAACTTGACGGTGTTAATATAGAAGATGTTAGTGAAGATGCTCGTACAATGATTGGTTATCGTATTCCTACTGAGGGTAAGCAATCTGTTATTATCATGCGTGTTGTTGAGTTTCTTCCTGATGTTAGTGATAGTACTGTTGTTCTTCCTGAGAACTGGGTTCATCAATCTGGTTCCGACTATGATGTCGATAGTGTTTATGCTATGACATTTGGTCTTACTAAAGGAAAAGATGGCAAAGTTACTGTTTATAATGATAAGAAATTTCATCTTGATGCTGCACGTGATAGTGAAGAAAGTAAGATTGGTTATGTCAATTACGTTCTTTCTAACATTGATAAAATTGCTCGTAGAAAGATTCGTGATTATGTTGATAAAGCTGCGCTTACTAAAGATGAGATTAAAGCTCAATCTAATGCTGAACGTGAGAAGCTAAACGCTGATTATTACGAAGCTGTTAAAGCTCGTATTGATAGTATGTATAAATCCGTTGACGGTATTTGGAAATCTGCTAAGAATAGTAAGAATCCTAACGTTAAAGAAGATTTATATAAGATAGCTACTACTATCGGTAATAAACCTAAGAATGTTAAAACTGCCGATTATGTTGCTGGAGTTCTTACTCGTTTATATAATCTTAAAATATCTGGTACTATTGCTGAAACTGAAGCTCTTGATAATGTTCAGCTTGTATTCGAGCAACTGCAACAAGAAATGGATGCCCAGTCAGACGCCAACGTAGAACATTCGCAGAAGCTCTCCGAAGCCCTACAAGACGTTTTCTCGCAAGCACGTGAACAACAGTTCAACGAAGCGCAAAAGTCGGCGAGAGAAGCCCAAATGATGTCGTATGATAAATGGTTTAGTGCTGATAAAGCCGATAGAGTTGATGTTCGTAATCGTAATAATGATTTGCTTGATGCTTTTATTAGTATTCTTCATTTGGACAGTGCTGTTGAAGAAAATGTTGGTACGTCTAACTTTAAAGTTTTAGATGAGTTTAATAAAGCTTGGCGCAAACGTGTTGATACTGCTTCTCAATATGTTGTTAATCCTAATCGAGTTGGTTCGCATGATTTTCTTACTCAGCTTAACTGGCATGAAGCTGCTTCTGCTGGACGTACTCTTAAAGGTATATCAGTTAATCTTGATACTCTTGCCAGTATTGGTAATGTAACAAGAATGACTGCTCATAAAACTATACCTGTTGTTTATAGTTTATCTGAACTTAAGAAATACTATAAAGATGAAGCCGCCATTAAAGCTCGTTTTAATGCTAAAGGAGAAGATAATGTAACTATTGACGGCGATAAAGTTATTATTCGTCATAATAAACTTGGTTGGAGTAACGATAATAAGAATATTCATGGTGCTCTTATCACCTCTTATACTTCACAAACTACTGCATATATTCTTGACGTTATGAAAGCTGATGCCGTTCGTAATCTTAACCGATATACGTTCGTTGCTTTCAAAATAATGACTATTGCAGGTATTGATTTTGATACAGCTCTTAGTATGCTTTATCAACCTATTATGGATAAACTTGTCCGTAATGTTAACGAAAATCAAGGTTTTGGAGTTAAGAGTGGACTTGACCCGCTTGTTACTACTTTTGTTGATTTAGCAAAAGCAAATGGTATTGAAACTTCTAATAGCATTAATGCTGTTATTTCTGCTCTTGATGCTAAATTTGGTGATGAAATAGAACGTATTTATGGTGATAGACATAATCCGCCTATTAATATTGAAATGAACCGTAAACGGGTTGACAACAAGCTCTCCCCCGTAGAGGAATCAATCCATGACTATGTTGTTCTTAAACAGTTCTATAATATTCGTACTCTTGGCAATATTATCAACAGTCACCTTTCTATTATGACTACTGATAAATATGGTGCTAAACAAACGTTCTATATGAACAATAAAGTTTTTACTGATATTAATCGTTTGATTAACAGTTCTAATAAACTTTATTCTTTTAATGAAGAAACTGGTAATGAAACTGGTCTTCTTGAATCTATGTTTCCTGGAATAGAAAACGGCATTGAGGCTTTTGCTAAATCTAATGCTATGCAGAGTACTTATCCTATTCTTGCTAATTATTTACAAAAGTCTACCGTTCTTTCTGTTAAAGTTGCATCTGCCTTTAATGATACTGCTTCTGAACAATTTGTTCAACGAGTTAACGTTCTTGGTGATTTGACTTCTAATGGTCGTCTTACCGAAGAACAATATAAAGATTATTCTGCTTGGCTTGTTTCTCGTTCTTATTTAGCTAATGCTGGTTATACAGCTTTGACTTCTCCTATTACTATTGATTCTCAAACTGGTATGTTTGGTATTGATAAAGTAATGACTTCTGATGATAGTTATGCTATTCGAGAAATGGAGCTTGCTCGTATTGCTGGTATTGGTTTTAATAATGAAGCTATTGATGATTTAGTTATTAATGATATAACTAATCCTACTCAAGAAGAAATTGATGCTTTCAATCGTCTTACTCCTGCTCAGAAAGTTATTTGGATACAACAAAATTTTGGCGAAGATATAGGTATCTTTAGACATTTTGATGTTAATACTTTTAATGATAATACTTTCCGTCGTCAAGGTTATACTGGTCAACAAATCCGTTTAAATCAAGGTAACAATAACATTGATACTGTTCATAACGATTTTAATATTGCATGGAGTAGTAATAATCCTATTATCAAACTTGCTCTTGCTGATTTAGTTAAATACGCATACGTTCTTGAAGGAAATCTTTTCCGTTATGGAGCTGTTACTCGTGCGATACCTGTTACAGTTCTTAATGCTTTTAATCAAGGTGGTCTTAACATAGCTGATGATGCAAAAGTTGGTATGGACAATTGGCGTGTTTCTCCCTCTACGGGGCAGGTATCCGTTAGATTGGCTCTTGGTTATGTTCGTCAAAATCTTGATAGTTTTAGAACTCAATTTGCTAATATAGGTCGTCTTATTGCAAAGAATAAAGATAAAGAAGCTGCTCTTCGTCGTTCGATTTATTATACTAAAGATAGTTCTAAGATTGTTATTAATCTTAATAATATTGGCGAAGATATGACTCCTGCTGAATTTAATGAACTTCTTACTTATGGTAATTTGATTAACGAAGACGGTAGTCCTAAGACTGTTATTCGTCTTACTTATGGTGGTGTTACTCGTACCTATACTGGTATTTACGACGACGGTGTTATTGTTTATCATCCTTTGTCAAGACTTTCTACAATTGATGTAAATAAAACTGTTGAAAAGAGTATTATTAAAGATAATAATATTTATCCTGCTATCGACGAAGTAATTCATAATGCTACTGAAAATAAACTTGCTAAGCATTTTGATTTGCTTATGCAACAAATGGACGAAAGCGATATTGTTACTGTTGAAACCAATGCTGCTGTTGAAAATGTTATCGCTAATAATGATTTCTATGAAAATCCTGCTCCTGTTGTTGTAAATCCTGGATTTACTGGTACAGTTAATTTCGTTGCTCGTGACGGTTATACTTATATAGCAACAAGAATGAATAACGAAATAGCTGCTGCTATTACAGATAAAAATGACCAAAATAGTGTTGATTATGCTCGAGTACTTAAAGAATATCCTAATCGTAATCTTGAAGAAGATTATCAACTTCATAGAGTAGTTGTTCATAAACCTACTATTCTTTATTCGGCTATATCTGACGGTGACCCAATCGTTGATAGATTTAAGCTAGTTAATGCTTATATAGGAAGACGTGCTCAGAATGGAGATAAGATTGCTGCTTCTGTTATGCGTACTTTCCATAATGCTAATTTGAATAATATTGATGCTAATGCTATTGCATCTAATATGCCTCTTAATGCAATTGCTGTTGCTAATTATTTCAAAGCTGTTTATTCTGAACTTAATGGTCGTATTAATAACTTCATGGTTGATGTTAATGGCAATTCTATTGCTATTGACGACCCTGCTGTTATTGAAGCTGTTATTGCTGTTAAACGAAATATTAAACAAGTTCTTGCTAATACCGATTTTGTTAATAATGTCGGTGCTGAAATAAACATCAGTACAATCCCCCGTAGAGGGTACGACAATGAGCTTATTGCTGCTTACAATAAAGTTGTTGAACTTATTAATAATGGTAAGATTAATCTTGATAATTTTCAAGCTGCTTTCAAAGATTATATTAATCTTCCAGCAAGCGAACTTTCTGAATTAGGTAATAATATTATTGGTTCTGTTCAAAATGTTATTGCCGAAGTTGAAAACGATACTATCAAGAATGATTTCTTTAATATTATTAATACTGTTAATACTTTACGTAGCCGTTTTTCTATGTTTAAAGATTTGCCTGTAACTGGTGCTGATGATGCTACTATTGAAGCAATTAATACTATTAAGGAAATTCTTACTAAACTTGAGAATAATGTTGCGGTTAATAAAGCTCGTGATAATTGGTTTATTCGTTTCTATGAAGTAACGAGCAACAACCCGATGCTGAAAGAAAGAATGATGGACATCTTTACTAATTATGGAGATACAAGTTTTCTTGACCTTTGGTTACAAGATGTTCATTTTAATCGTAATACTATTGTTCAAACTGTTATAAAAGAAGTTGATAAACATCTTAAAGAAGCTGAAATAAAAGGCAAAAATGAAGCTATTGAATTTGCTTCTCAGATGAAAGCTATTAAAGAACGTGCTGCCAAAGCTGGTCAATCTGTTAATTATAATAGAATGATTAAGAATGGTCGTTTTGTTCAAGCTTATGATAGAAAACTTGATGAAGATTATCTTGTTTTAGATAAAGCATATACTAATGCAGTTGCTTCTACTCAAAGTACTACTTCTGTTGAAGCTCTTTGGGCTAAACACAAGAAAGATAGATTTATGGCTAAAACTACTATTAGTAAGTTTAAACCAATGGTTTATCTTCTTGATGAGAAAGGTAAGATTGACGGTGTTATTGACCCAGATAAACTTACTCCTGATGAAAAGAAACAATACAAAGCTGTTCTTGACGCTGGTATTACTTTGACTTATGAGGATGCTCTTCTTACTATGGAAGAGAATATGCTTACTAATTATCCTGATATTTATTCTCGCTATAAAGAACTTCTTCTTGAACAACAAGATGTTCTTCTTAAAACCGCTAATGGTCAATATAGCGAAGAACAAAATAATAAACTTAAAGTTATTTATCGTAAGATAGCTTATCTTACTTCTGATTTTACTGACGATAATGAACTTAAACCTGCTAACGAACTTTCTGCTTCTCGTGCTCTTTCCGAATACGTTTACAATATAGCTAAAATTAAAGAAGCTTATTTTGAACGTAAGGCTAAGATTGGTTTCCAAGAACAACTCGAAGAAGCTCTTAGCACTATTGAGCGTATTGAGGTTCGTAATGACAGCGGTGAACTTCTTATTGATAGAGAAAGTCTTATGAAGAATACGGAATATCGTAAAGCCAAAGAATGGCTTATGAATAACGCTACTTATACTATTGATAAAGAATTTACCAAAAGTCTTAACGATGCTTATGCGGCTTTAAAAGATTCTCGTAAGCCCGGAAGTATTTTTGCTACTTTGGTTAAAGCTAACAATGCTCGCGATTCTTATGGTATTGTTAACGGTAATTTATTTAGTCCAGAAGAAGTTGCTTCTATTCGTAAAGAAGCTTTGTTTGGATATAACATTAACCAACGTAGCGGTCTTCCTTATGCCGGTATTATTCGTCCAGTTAGAATTAATGATGTTGTTTATCTTCCTGCTTTTTATAACAAACTTAAAAGTAATCGTAAACAACCAGCCGAAGAGATAGAAGATACTGAAGCTATCAATACTATTCTTAAAAAGGCTTGGGATAATAAAGGTGCTTTTAGTTTTAGACAAGGTGCTCATAGTCTTACTATTCAAGACCTTGATAACGTTTTACTTTTGCTTGAAGATTTAGGTCTTGTTCGTGGAAAAGGAAGCAAAGCTGTTGCTGAATTTATTGAAGAAGAATGTGAAGTTGTTATTGATGAAGATAGATTTAAGAACGACCGTATTGATGCTCAATCAAATGGTGCTGAGTTCTACAATAAATGGAAAGAAATCTTTACTAATGGACAAGATGTTAATGGCGATTTAATTCCTAATACTACATTCTACGGTACTATTCGTCCTAAAAATATTGATAAATGGAAAGACATTAAACGTACTAATGCTCTTCAATTTATTAAGAAACATACTCGTACTGTTACTACTGAATATTATAATAAAGCTTATCGTGCTGCTCAAGCAAAAGGTAATGAAGAGTTTATTAAGTGGTATAAAGAGAATCATATTTATAATCCTTATGCTCATATCTATGAGCCTATTCGTATTTGGACTACTACCGAATATATAGACGATAATGGTGTTAAAGTTAAACCTAAATGGAGTCCTAAAATACATCAAAGTGAAAATATTGCTGATGAAAAGCTTCTTAATCCTGAATATAAATCTAATTCTCGTAACTATAAACAAGGTTCTGGTTACGATAATGCTGATTTTGCTGCTCTTAATCAATATGAAAAAGAAGCAATTGATTTGATGTATAAGACTATGCTTAGACATGCTTATACAGATAACAATAAATATTATGTTAATGCTGGTTATTTGCCTTCAATTGCTACTGGTAAAAAGTTTAATATGGCAGAAATTGGTAAAGAAGCTCTTGCTTTTATGGGTTTCTCTGCTAATGTTCCTACTGACTTGAATTGGAAAAATGATAACGAGATTAGTTTTGATAACGATTATCTTATGCCTAATCCTATGCTTCGTAGAGTTATTGACCCTAATGCTAAAAAGAAGCAACAACTTCCGAGATACAGAGATGATAACAATGGTGAAACTCAAGCTGATTATATCGTTCGTAGAAACAATGCTCGTTATGCTAATTTGGAAATAGATGCTGATAATGAAAAGTATAGTGCTGAAAATATAGATACTGATTGGGATAAAGTCTTTGATAGTTTTATTAAGACAAGTGCTAATCATGATGCTACTCAAAGCATTAAACATATTCTTTACGCAGCTACCGATGCTCTTAGTCAGCATAAATCTTATGAAACTAAAAGTTTTGGTCGTAATCTTATTGTTGACAAAGACCTTAGTGATGAAGACCATATTACTTATAAGACAGTTAGCAATGCTAATACTATTTCTCAATTAAAAGATTATATTCGTCGTAGAGTTTTCCAACAATACAAGAATAGTAATTCTCCTGCTCTTCTTCGTTTTGCTGGAACTATGCAGAATATAGCTGGTACTAAATATATGACAGCCAACATTACTGGTGGTATTGCCAATATTCTTACTGGTCATACTAATATTGGTATGGAACGTCTTGCTCGTGAATATTTTAACGAGGGTGAATATGCAAGAGGTGCTGCTATTTATTTCGGTGGTACTATTAGTTATTTTGCTGGAATGTATAGCGATAAAGCTACTTCTTTACAAGACGGTATTATTAAAGTTGCTAACATTATTGACTATGATAGAATTAATCTTATAGAAAGTGCTGCTGGAGTTCGTGAAGCTCTTAGACGTTTCCGTGGTTCTTTATTTGCTGCTCAATCTATTGGTGAACATCACATGCAAAATAGTGTTCTTTTTGCTATGATGCAAAGTCATAGACTTGTTCAGACTAATGATGGCGAATGGAAGATTATGTCTAAAGAAGCTTATGCTCGTGAAGGTTTTGAACGTGCTCTTCTTAATGTTCTTACTGATGAACAAATTTCAGAATATAATGCTGCTAAAGAACGTATTCGTAGTAGTGAAGAAGAACGTTTTAAAGCTAATACTTTCAAGATTAATCTTGTTACTAATTTTGTTAAAACTCTTAGTAAAGCTCAACAAAGTGAATTTATTAAAGAGCGTAAGAAAGTTCGTGCTGAATATAATAAAGCCTTTGCCGATAAATGGGATAATATTTATTCTCAATTTGAATTACGTGACGGTTATGCTGAGATTAAAGCTGATAGTGCTTTAACTTATAATGAATTTGCTGGATTTGTCAATAAAGTAATCAATGTGAATAAAACTATTCATGGTGTTTATGATAAGATTGGTGCTGCCAAGATTGAAAACAATTGGTGGGGTGGTATGGTTACCCAATTCCATAAACATCTATATCCCGGTTTTAAAAAGCGTTATCGTTGGAATGCTTATTACGATGAAAGTCTTGATACTATACAGAAAGGTGCTTATAAAAGTCTTGCAGATTTTCTTGCTATTCCTTTTAAAGAAGCTCGTGAAGCTAATAAGAATAGTGAAAAAACTAATGCTCTTATAGGTCTACAAAACTTCCTTAAATCGTTTGTTAATTTCGCTGCTAATTTCCATACTAATTATATGCTTCTTCCTGAAAACGAACAAGCTAATATACGTAGAACTTATGCTGATTTTCTTTGGACTATGGCTGCCTTTGCTGGCGTTGTTGCTTTGACTGCTTTAGCTGGTGGTGATGATGATGACGAAGAAGCTATTTGGTATAATCTTCTTATGTATAATGCAGACCGTCTTGCTTCCGAAGCTCAAGCATTTACTCCTTGGGGTGCTGTTGCTGAAAGTGATAAACTTTGGAGTAGTCCGTCCGCTTCATTTACTGGAATTAAAGATGCTTTTAAAGTTGCTTCTATTATGGTAAATGCTATTGGCGACGGTGAACTTCTTGAAGAATATAAGTCTGGACAATATGCTCATAGAACTAAACTTGAAGTATTTATGCTTCGTAACATTCCTGTTGTTCGTGGTATTAATCGTCTTATCGAACTTCCTAATAACAATAATTACTATAAACTTGGACAAAATATGATTGGTGTATTTGATGCTAAAGCTCTTGGTGAACAACTTAGAGATTAAGACGCCAGACCATAAGCTATTAAAGAAGCTGGGGTATTGATTACTCCAGCTTTTTATTATTGCTATTATAT
>OMFI01000133.1_pt1 | contig 28981 bp, 18 predicted proteins | sample 1645591 | NCBI WGS metagenome assembly OMFI01 (sample SAMEA103958112, study PRJEB25191) | human gut metagenome | biome: human-associated habitat [ENVO:00009003]; feature: intestine environment [ENVO:2100002]; material: feces | place: Germany | collected 2013/2015 | reverse complement strand
TATGAGTTAGATTGAATTATTTTTTAAAAAATGAAAAACACTTACAAATCAATTAAAGAATCAAAAGAAATACTTAGTGCTTTATTGAAAAATAATACAACATTAGCTATTCATTATGCGTGCTTAAGTTTTACTAGCGAAAATAGTACGAAGACTCCAAATGTTATTGCTATTTCAATAAGAAATGTAAAAACAGGAAGTAATCGAATATTTTCCTTATTGCATTCCGCAGAAAAACTTCATCGAGATCCAACATTGGATTTAAATTGTATTGAAGAATTTGAAAAACATATGCTTCGTTCATTTTTTAGATATATAAAAAAATTCCCAGAACATGATTGGCTTCATTGGAATATGAATAGCGATACATATGGATTTTATGCCTTAGAGCACCGAGCGCAAACTCTTAATATTACGCCGACAGTAATAAAAGATAACCATAAATATAATCTTGTTGGTATTCTTTGTGGCATATATGGAGACAAATTTTCTCCACATAAATTACATACAGAAAATGATATTATAATTTACGGACAGTTATCAACCCTTCTACTTTTGAATAAAGATATAAGTACAAAAGATCTGATTCCGGGAGCATTGGAACCGCAGAAATTTCAAAACCTACAGTGGAAAGAAATAAATCTTTCTGTACAAAGAAAAACTGCATGTATCGGTGCTATCGCGAAGCAGGCAGAATTAGATAAACTACATACACAAGCTTCTTACTGGCGTAAACATGGAGGTTTCTTTTATGGCATCAGAAATTTATTATCTAATTTTTGGTTTAGGCTTATAGGTTTGATCATAGGGATAATTTCGGGAATATTAACTATATATCAGTATCTCAACTAAAAGAAAGCCCCTCATGGGAGAGACTTCCTGATGTTGCCAGTCCTACACCTGCCACATGTCATCCGGGAGAGGAGTCAACGATACCCCGTCTCCCGGCATGGACATACTGGCCATGCGGACGCTCCGGCTCAGCCATGCGAACAGTTCCGGGAACTTCTGATCATTGACCCGCATGGGAGGACGCCCCGGGCTGATGCTGCAAAGCTCCGACAGATCGGCACGGCCGATACCGAAGACGAACACACTGAGCTTGCGGGCAGCCATCAGTTCCTTCAATCGTCCCTCCAGCTCCCGGTGCCGGGCGCTGGTCGGAACCCCGTCCGTCATCACGACGAGCCAGGGTTGGTAGTATTCCACCCCGTGTGCCCGATAGGTACGTTTACGACTGTCAAGTTCAGACAAAGCCAGTTCGACGGCTTCGCCAAGGAACGTTTCATTCTCCTGTGACGTGGAGATCTTCAGGCCTGTGTCAGATTCCCGGATCGGACCGAACTCCTTCACCGTCGCCACCGTCCGGGCGAATGTGATCACCGCTACGTCGGCGGCCAGCTTGGCCAGAGGATCGGTAAGAATGTCGCTGACGAACCACTGAAGACCAGTATTGAGCTCATCCATCCGGGTGACCATGTTATCTCCCGTGACGATATTCCAGTTGATCCCGTCAGCGTATTCCTGACGGACGATGTGTTGGTTGTCGCCCCGGATAATACCGTTCATACTGCTGCTGGTATCCAGCAGGAAGAGAACGGGAAGCCGGGCGTTGGTGTTGTTGCTGAACTCGCGCATGGCGGCGAGTTGTTCCTGTCTGGTTGGGTGTGTTGATGATGTAGACATTATGGTTTTTGTTAATGGTTGATGGTAGGATTCCGGGATGACTGATTCAATGCGCTACGACGCCTGATGCAGAGCCTGCACAGGGGACGGGCATGAGATTGCCGTAAACGCCGTGCGACATCGTCAGGAGCCTCCCGGAAGCGAATACCGCAGTCTGAGCAGATGTTGGGTGTCATCTTCTCCAGCAAACTGGGGGGTGGGCAGGAACTGTCGTGCAGAAGATCCCGATACATGGGATGATTCCTCCTACCACCCGGTTCCATATCCCTGAGGTATTGCTGCAAACAACGCGCCAGATACCCCGGCATGACGCGTGGACGCAAATCGCGACGCTGGACACAGGTAAGATTGTGACCGAGATCATCGCGGAGCTTGCGTGGGAGATACGACCAGACATAGCGTCCGGGGGTATCGGGCGGGTAGATTCCCGCAGGTGGCTTGTACGAAGCAAACGCATACGGCGGTTCTCCCTTTCTGGCGGATTCCCGCATGTCTCCTTCTTCCCCTTGTCGGGAGAACGGAGACAGACCGAGCGTCAGCGTCATGAAGAGCAGGACGGACAGGGCGTAGGCATCGTGACTGCAGGTGCGGAGGAAACCTCCGTAATTGCCGTGGAGCTCCGGAGCCCGGAACCGTTCCGTGCCGACAGTACAGGGATAGTCTTCGATCTGCATACTGTCGACATCTACCCAGCAGACGGAGTCATTGTCTGACACTATCACATTGCCTGGATGTAGATCACCCAGGATAACGCCATGACGGTGCAGCGTGTGGACTGATTCAGCCAAATGCAGGCACAGTTTGATGAGGTCGTATCGAGTCCATAATGGAAACTGTTTCTTCAGCAGTTCCGCATGAGAAGTAAATGCCCCGAGAGGAACACCGTCCACCCGGGGAATCAGTACGCCGACAAAGCGTCGTAGTTCGTCGTACAGCATAGCACGAGGCCACGCCACGCACGGAGAACGAATAGGCCGGGAACATATCAACCGAAGCTTCTGCTCTCGCCAACGCATCCGTTGCGCTGGATGATAGAGCTTGGCAACGAGAGTTGTTTCTGATGGCAGATGAACGGTAAAGACCGATCCTTCGCCGCCTTCCGCAATAGGGGTATGCAGAACGATTCGTTTCCCCTGGCCTGAGAATAAAACATCTCCAGTCGAATACTTCCCGCCATTGCCGCAGAACGTTTTATCCAGTTGCCTCACCTGACGGTGGAGTGTATAGATAGACATAAATTAACGCAATATATTGGCATTGCATCGATTATATATAACTCACAAGATTTCCGTTTTACAAAGCGGCCAAATGTGCCGTTCATTGTGTGAATCGTATGACAGAAATAGCTTATGAAATAAGGCTATAAACAGCCTGAAAGTGTACACACTTTGTACACAGATTGGGGGCGTTTTATGAAATTTGCATCTATTGCAACACTCAAAAGAAACCCTCTTCAAACTATTCGTTTAAAGAGGATTATGAAATGGTGCAGCAAGGCAATCCAAATCCGAACCGTTTTTGTTGCTGATAGCTTCCTGCAATTCCGCGAAGGTGATGGTTTTCGTGCCTTCCTTGTAGTTGAAGGTGATCACCATTTTATCATCGTACAGGAAAATCGCATTGATGAAGGCGTCGATGAGCATCTTGCGATGGCTCTGTTGCCGCACGTCCAGCTTGCGGAAGCGGTGGAGCCAGAAGGTCATAAACTCTGCGCTGACCTTGGGCTTTGCCAGCTTTTCGCAGGCAAGCCTGTTCTCAAGCTCGTCGCGGCGGTTTTCCAGCTCCTCCAGCCGCTCTTTTGTGGAGCGCGTCAGGATGCCCTGCTGGATGGCGTTGAGCAGATTGCTGATGGCGGTATCCGCCTCACGGAGCTGCTGCTCATACAGCGGCACGTTCACATTGTCCCTGTCCTGCAAGTCCATCAGCATGGATACGATGGCCTCGATTGCTTTGTCGTCCATGACCATTTTCATGGTTTCACCGACCACCAAATCCTCGATCCATTCTTTCCTGACGGGCTTCTTGTGGCACTCGGTGCGCTTCTTTTTGACCGACACACACTTGTAATAGTGATGCACCTTTCCCGTGCGGCTTGTGCCGCTCTCGCCGCAGAGGTAGGCCCCGCAGTAGCCGCAGAACAGCTTGGTGGTCAGCAGATAATCGTCCTCGGCCTTGTGACGCGCCGGGGCCTTTTTGTTCTTCACCAGCTTCTCCTGCACCCGGTCAAAGAGGTCTTGTGGTACGATTGCGGGGATGCCGTCCGGCACGACCACATCGCGGTATCGGAACTCCCCGATATAGCGCCGGTTGTGGAGTATATGCCCCACGCTGTTGAATGTCATTTTCTGCCCCCGCGTGTTGGTGAGCCCCTGCTCGTTCAGCCAATTCATAATGGAGGAAATGGTTTCTCCGCCGTCATATCGCTTGAAGGCTTCCAGCACGAACGGCGCGGTCAGCGGGTCGATCTGGAAGTGCTGTTCCGCGTCGATCACATAGCCAATGGGCATCGTGCCGCCGTTGAATTTGCACTTGAGGGCGTTGTCCGTCATGCCGCGAACGACCTTTTCCGAAAGGTCAGCGGAGTAGTATTCCGCATAGCCTTCGAGGACGGATTCGAGAATGATGCCCTCCGCGCCCTCTGAAATAATCTCGGTGGCGGATACCACCTTCACGCCGTTCTTTTTAAGCGTGGCCTTGTACCGGGCGCTGTCATAGCGGTTCCGTGCGAACCTGTCCAGCTTCCAGACGATCACTATGTCAAACAGCCGCTTGCCGCTGTCCTTTATCATGTTCTGGAACTCCGGGCGGTTGTCGGTCTTTGCAGAATACGCGCGGTCGATGTAATGCCGCAATACCGTGATTCCGTTTTTCTCGGCAAAGGCGGTACATTCGCGGAGCTGCCCTTCGATGGATTCTTCTCGCTGGCTGTCCGAGGAATAGCGGGCGTAAATCACTGCTTTCATTTTGTATCCACCTCCGAGAGCATCTGCACAAGCGTTGCCTTCAAGCGTTCGTTCATAGCCGAGCCGGGGTCGAAGCACATTTCCACGAACCGCGCCATTTCGGGATTGTTCAGGCCGAGCTTCACACAGTTGTTGTAGATCATGCCGTGAGGGTCGTCCGTCCTGCCGAAAATGTAGTCCAGCGATACGTCAAAGTAGTCGGCGTATTTCAGAAAAACCTCCGGGGAGGGCGTGGAATCGTCGATTTCGTACCGGGCGAGGGCGGATTGGGAAACGTCAAATTCCTTTGCCAGCTTTGCCTGCGAGAGCCTGACGCTTTCGCGCAAGCTCCTGAGCCGTTCACCGATGATTTTCAAGGCTGCGTCACCTCCTTTTCGGTTTCAAGTATACCCGGAAACAGAGAATATGTCAATGACACATTCACATAACGCCGCGATTCTCTGACGTGCCGCAGGCGAAGAAAGCTCCGCAGGAGCGCAGCCGATTTTGTAAAAATCGTTCAAAGGGGCTTGGGGACAAATTTCCCCAACAAGCGCAAAGTGGCTCCAAGCCACCTTGCTTGCCAGGTGTGAAGACGGCAGGGTTCGCAGGTTGGCAAGCAGCAAAGAGGGCCCTCTTTGCCCTGCTTGCTACATTAGTTCACCATGTTAGATTTCGTTCGCGGGAACAGAGAAAGGCAATCCGGCGGTGTTCTTTATAGAAACCGTTGGACTGCCTTTTGCAACGCTAAATGGAGTTAGAATCAGCTTAGCAACCGCAGTCACTTCTTTGCATAGATAACATCCCTGTCCATGATTTGCAATGCTTCCTGCTCCAGAAGATAGGCTTGATATCGCTTCTCATTTGCCTCCAGTGCAAGATCATTTATCTTTTTCTGAACCGTGTGGTTTTTGAGCAAAGGAATCGCTATCTGACGAATATGATTGTCGTCAATTTCATCAACAACCGAGCCGTATGTAAACCGGGTAATAAGCGCTTTCCCGTAATCCGATGCAAGAAAGATATTAAGATATCCAGCGATATCCTCACTTGCAGGAAGGATACGGATGATATGCTGATTTGCTGTCCAATTCTCCCAGTGCTTACCGACGAGAGCGACCTTACCAATGGTGCCGGAGCAAGTAATGAGAGTCATGTTCTCATGCAATTCAAGCTGCCTTGAAATCCTGTCGCCATGGTGAACATTTGAGAGATACTTTTTATTTGTAGGGTCGAGTTCGTATAGTTGCTTTCCACCAATGAATACCCGTCCATACCCCTCGTCAACATATACGCGCTTGAAGCGGCCCGGCAGGATAACCTCTCGGCTGATACGAGGGTCACCGACTGTCGTCACTTCCTCGGCATACCGCTTTAGATGTTCAATGATAGCGTCAACAATCGGCACATGGTAGGAGGCGTCAAGGCGTCCGGACATCTCACTCAGCCTTACGCTGAAGGTGTCCACCGGGGCGGCTTTTTTGTAGAGGCCAACATCAAAAGTGTCGATATCAGGCAGCTTCAGCTCGCCGATTAACAATGCGGTGGCTTGGTCGATCAGGTCGTTGGATTCATCACGCAGCTCGTAAGAACGCACAATCAGATCGTGGATTTTCTTTTTGAGCATCGTCGGCGCATCGGGAATAGGAACTGTGGCAAGATGCTCCGGCTCAATGTGAGTGATTACGGCTCCATAACTATTGGTAAGCAGTATCTTGTTGCCTATTTTGCTTTTAAGGAAGGCGTATATATAACCAGCCTCATCCGGCTTTCTGCAATCAATTCTCAACAGATCGTGACTAAAAATCTTGCTTGCGAGCGTCCGTGACACAAAGGAGACTTTTCCGATTGTTCCAGAACATGTCATCAGAATTTGATTTTCTTTTACACGCAGATTGCCGATATTCGTTTTCGTTTTCGCCGAAATGTATCCACCGGGAGTTGGCTTAATATCGACAATACTGGATGGCTGATAAATGGGCATATCGGATTTTTCTACCCATATACGCTTAAACCGCCCACAAACATACGACGATGTCATTCCATCTGTGCCGCCGATGAAGCTCTGAGGGTATTTCCCTTTTGAGATCAACATTCGTGCCTGTTTTGCCTCAACATCAAATACACTCGCTTCAAGTCTTTTCCCGCGGGCAACAACGTCCGAAAGCGCAACAGCACACCACTTGACCGGGCTCTCGTTGACAACGACTTCCGGCTCAATGCTGTTTTTCTCTTTGAAAGCGAGATTTGAAGTTACCATCCCAATCCCTCCTGCTTTTTCCACTCAGCGAATATCGCCGGGACATCGGGAGTCTGATCATCCTCAACTTTTACCTTTTGCTCATGTGACACAGTGCGTTGCCCGTCTCCCGTTTCTCCAAGCACAAGCACACTGTTTGTATCCGGCACAAGGATTTCGTTGCCCTCCTTGTCACGCTTGAACAGGGGATTGCCTCGCTTGTCATGCCCGACCTTTTCGATCATCGCCATAAAGATGTTGTAGTCAGCCATTTTGCCGCTCTTTTCCTCGGTGTCCTTCTGTTCCTGTGTTTTCCTTTGCAGAATCAGAACAGAAGTCTGCGTCCCGTTGCGGGGCTGGAAGGTATCGACATTCAAATCAATACTGGCAACGATCCGATGATTTTGTATCAGCCATTCGCGGATATACCCCAGGCCGGGAGAGCCGAGAATCGAATCCGGCAACACAATCCCCATTCGCCCACCGGGGACAAGGAACTGCGTGCAGCGTTCAATAAACAGGATTTCCGGCGGCACGGAGGATTGAAGGCGCAGCGTTTTCTCCCATACGCCCGTTTTCTTATCGCACTCCCATATATGGGCAAGCTCAAATTGCTCAAGAATATTCTTATCCTTGATCGGAATCTTGCTTCCAAATGGCGGGTTGGTAACAATCACGTTGAAATAGCCGATCGAGCTGTGATTGCGAAGAACACTCTTGTTTATACCAAGCGCATTGGCCAGACCGGTTCGGAAATCCTCTGTCCACTCATGAGGCGGAAGCAGGGAATTTGTTTGCAGAATGTTTCCGCTGCCATCGTTGTTCATGACCATGTTCATCTTGGTGGCCTTTACCAGATCGGGGTTGATGTCAAAGCCGAAATAGTTTGTAGATGCCATTTCAGAAATTCTGTCCTGAAAAACTCGAACCGTATCCGAGTCCCAATTCTCCCGCTTGATACCGAGGGAAGTTGAAAACTGCTGCTCAAGCTGGTCGATCACATGAGTCATCGCCATGACAAGAAAACCGCCCGTGCCGCAGGAGCTGTCCAGAACACGCTCGTCGATTCGCGGGTTAATCATTTCAACGACCATTTTCATAACATTGCGAGGCGTAAAAAACTCACCGCGATCACCGCGGAGATTAGCCCCTACGATTTCCTCGTAGGCTTTGCCCTTGATGTCAATTTTGGTATTGAGCAGGCTGTATCGCTGCAACTCGCTGACGATATATGCGAGGCTCCTCGGGCTGAGTTTAATTTCGTCATTGGCATCGAAAATTTTTCCATGACGTTTCTTAACTCGCTGAAAGATTTTTCCGATTCTCTTTTGAACGGTCAACTGTCCGTCGGGGTTAGAACGCTCCTCCGATGTCGTATAAAACTCAAGCGGATTCGGAATATTACGCTCATCCTCAATTTTGCAGAAAATCACCTTGAGCAGTTCAAAGAACGCAGGTTGCTTTTGCATGCCATCATTCACATAAATGTGATTATGGCAAGTCTTGAAAACGAATAAAAGATTGTCGTCATAAGCGTTTTTTAAACTCGTTCTGCTGGGACGGTTGACCTCATCCAAATTACCGTCTGCGGAGGGAATATCGTTGTACTCCATGAATGTAATATTTCCGGCGGCATCAACAGCTTTGCGGAAAACATACTTTTGGACACTGTTGGTCCACATGCCCCACTCACAGTTTGGGCAAACAGACATATATGATTTTAGCTGCGCAATGCCATCCTTGGCATTACGAGCGTCAACCGTCTCTTTTTTGCATTCGATTATCAACTTGATTGTACCCTGCGTTTGGTCTGCACCTTTTTCCCAGATTACAATGTCTGCGCGAGGTTTGTTTGAACCAACCTGCAAGGTATATTCGATTCTAATTTGCTCCGGCAGATACTTATGCTCGTTCACGAGTCGTTTCTCGATAGTTTGCCGAACGTACTCTTCCGGGGTATCGTTACGGAATTTGCCGTCAATATAGTCACATATTTTTCCGTCCGGGATTACGATAATCTTCTGTTCACTTGGCATCGTTACTTCTCCTTTGCTTATTGGCATGATGCCAATTTCATTTTTTCCCGAATGCTTTTGAGCGCATCCGGATTTTCATCAATGTACCTTGCTATATCTGCCGGCAACTCATTTCTGCCTTTTGCCGCCAAGTCAAAAAATCTCTCTCTGGTTTCATTGCTTGCTTGCAGTATTTCCATTGCCTTTAACTGAAGCGGATATGGTGGTGGGTTAGTTCTCCCGGCGAGAATATCATAAAAGTATGGCTTCCGGATACCCAGTTCTGTGTAGAATTTATGCTGCGTTATCCCGGAGTCTCTTATCAGCTGGCGAAGATACTCTCCAAAGCTCTGCTCGTTTTCAACCATTCTTTTCGCCTCCCAATGGTATGCTTGTATACATACTAACATACTTTTTTGCATCGGTCAACAAGATATTGCAAAGACCATAGCTCGCGCCGAGGGATTTATTATATTTTGGGGGCAGGCAGGTACGGCTTGTGTCTGCCCGCCTTGTCCGCCAAAAAGCGCGGCGGGCGGCGGCAGTCAATGGCGCGAAGCGTTCATCTTGACCATTGACGGCCGTCGGCTGCTGCGCTACGGCCCTTGCCAATCTGCAAGCCACAAAACAATTTCGGTAGCCGCTGCCGAAATTACGCTGTCAGCCGCTTCCGTTCCCGTGGTATTGACGGGCAACCTGGACACTGTTATAATAAAAGCACAATTTCAGACACAGGACACCATGCAGACGCAGACGGGCCGAAAGGCTTGACAGGCGGCTGCATTTTTATTTTCAGATAGGAAAGGAAGGATGCGAAGGGAAAAAGCACAGACGGCAAAAGACGCTCAAGACGCCATTCCTCCGCCGCACGGGAGAAAGCTGCGGCAAAATACTTTTTCGGAGGTGCAACTTGAGCAGGCGGAAAAAGCTCACCAACAACAGCGGCATCCCGCAGCATGAGATCGAGAACATCGCCCGAATTCTGCTGCCGGATATCCTCACCTTTTACGAGAGTGAGGAAGGGCAGCGGGACTTTGCCGAATGGAAGGCGGCACGGGACGCAGCAAAAACGGGCAAAGACAGCAACGGCGAGAACGTCGCCTGACGATAGATATAAGACAAATCCAAGGGATATATACTCCTAAAACAGCATGGCAAAAGGGGATGGTCGACCGCCATCCCCTTTTGTGCGTTTATTCAGTTTTCGTAGGGCTTATACTCCGTGACGGCGTTCAGATACGCCTCAACGTCGCCGTTCAGAATGAGGTCTGCATAAGCCAGCGGGTCGTTGTAGATGAGATAGTCCAGCTCCGACCGCTCATAAAGATTATCCGCCACTTCGTTTTCCACGGCGGTGCAGTCGATGGAGATCATGCTACCGTCCTGAAACCGCAGCTCCACACAGCCAGTGTCCATGTTGAATTCACAGCTTTTGATGGTTTTCATAATTGCCCTCCTTATCCTTTGCATCCTTTGCCAGCTTTGGTTTTCTCGGACCTCTGGGTTTGGATTCGGGACGCTTTACCACGCCGTTTCTGAAATGCGTATCCTCGAATTTCTCGAAGAAAACAAATAATCCGAACCCATCTCCGATTAAGAAGATTTGGTTCGGATTATATTGGTTTGGTGCGCCTGGCAGGACTCGAACCTGTACGCCTTTCGGCACCAGATCCTAAGTCTGGCGCGTCTACCAATTTCGCCACAGGCGCAACGAATGGGCGGACGCACTCTGCCATACCAGGCTCTGGCGTTCAAGATTAAACAGGAGTTTTTACCTTTGACGCGCTTATGGGAAGCACCTGTGGTGAGAACCCATAGGAAAGTTAGCTGTCCTGTTGGGTGTCTGCTTTCTGGCGGCATTTTCCATTCATGGGCGGATGTCTGGTTCCCCAAAGGCACATTTACTCCGGATTAGAAGGGGGGCATTGAATACGTCTTGGTTTGTCTGCCGGTAAAGAATGGAATATCCCAGATATTTTCCCGGGCAGGCTTATCCCATGATTTGTGCCGGAAAAGGAAATAGTTTCACGAACAGAAAGTCCAGCATCCCCAGGCACAGGGCGATGCAGACGGCTTTTTTAGGGGACAGGAGAGGCGTTGTTTTCAGCCAGGCGACGATGCCGGCATGAACCGCCAGAGAGATGCCCACAGACCACCAGAAGAACGGAATGCCCGTCATGGCGAAGAGGGCCGCCAGCGGGTAGGTAAATGCCAGAAAGAGTTTCATGACAGCTTCCCATTCATGCCCGCGTACCATCATCAGCTGCTTGGACAAAAGAGAGACATACAGGCAGGAAGGGACTACAACGCACAGGATGAGGGAAACAACCCCTTTTTTTGCATACCGTTCTTCCTGTGTGGGAATGTACATGCCGCATATACTGGGTCAGGAGGGGAAAATTGTCAAACATTGTCCTAGCCCGGCGGGGCGGGAGCAATATACTGACGGCATTGCGTATGTCGTCTTTTGAGTTGAATTCCTCCTTCAAGCCTTCCGGAGACCAGGAGCAGGCCATCGGCAAGCTGCTCAAGTCTCTGGAGGCGGGTAACAAGCACCAGGGGCTCCTGGGAGTGACCGGGAGCGGCAAGACATTCACCATGGCGAATTTGATTGCCCGGATGAACAGGCCCACGCTGGTGATTTCCCACAACAAGACGCTTGCCGCACAGCTTCATTCGGAGCTGAAGAGTTTTTTCCCGAATAACGCGGTGGATTACTACGTTTCCTATTTCGATTATTACCAACCGGAGGCGTATATCGCCAGTTCCGACACCTACATTGAAAAGGATTCCGCCATTAATGACGAGTTGGACCGCCTGAGCCTGAATGCCATGAATTCCCTGATGACACGGAGGGATGTGATTGTGGTGGCATCCGTTTCCTGCATTTACGGCCTGTCCACTCCGGAGGATTACAGGAACCTGACGCTGCGCATGCGCGAGGGGGATGTCATGGACCGGGACGTGTTTTTGAAGCAACTGGTGGAACGCCTGTTCGAGCGGCAGGATTTTGATTTTACCCGCGGCACGTTCCGCGTGCGCGGTGAGGTGGTGGAGGTGTTTCCCGCTTATTCGGAAGGTGAAGCAATCCGCGTAGAGTTTTTCGGCGACGAGGTGGAACGGGTTTCTTTGATTGACTCCGCCACCGGGCGTGTGAGGGAACGGCTTGGGAGCTACACTTTTTTCCCGGCCAAGCAGTATGTGGCCGCTCCGGAGAAAAGGGCGGCGGCGTTAAAGGCTATCCGGGAAGAGCTGGAGGACCGCGTAGGCTGGTTTGAGAAGCATGGGCGCCTGCTGGAAGCGCAGCGGCTTAAATTGCGCACGGATTATGATTTGGAACTGATTGAAGAGCTGGGTTTCTGCAAGGGGATTGAAAATTATTCCCGCCATTTGTCCGGCCGCCTGCCCGGAAGCGCCCCATCCACCCTGCTGGATTTCTTTCCCAAGGATTCATTGACCCTGATTGATGAAAGTCATGTGGCGGTGCCGCAGCTGGGAGGCATGTACGAGGGGGACCGAAGCCGCAAAAATATTCTGGTGGAGCATGGGTTCCGCCTGCCCAGCGCTCTGGATAACAGGCCTTTGAAATTCCATGAGTTTATGGAAAGGCAGAACCAGATTGTGTATGCTTCCGCTACTCCGGGGCCATTTGAACTGGTAAATTGCCGTGCGGATAATAAGACGTATATTCCCGTGCGCCGTGCCGCCAGATCCGGAGAAAAGGCTCCGGAAGGGTTCAAAGGAATTTTGTTTACCTCTCCCAAGGACATTCGCGTTGCTCCCAGCCCATCCACGGAACCGGTAGAAAAATTTGACCCAACCAGGCGTTCTACACCCCTGATTGTAGAGCAGATTATCCGGCCTACCGGGCTGCTGGAGCCGAAGATTACCATCCGTCCATTGAAAGGGCAGATTGACGAGACGATCGCCATGTGCAATGAACGCGTTGCCAAAAATGAACGCGTGCTGGTCACGACGCTGACCAAGAAGACGGCGGAAGATTTGACGGAGTACCTGAAAGGGGTAGGATTGAAGGTGTCCTATATTCACGCGGATGTGGATGCGATTGAGCGTGTGGAGATTTTACGTGCTTTGAGAGCCAGGAAGATAGACGTTCTGGTAGGCATTAACCTGCTTAGGGAAGGTTTGGATTTGCCGGAGGTTTCCCTGGTGTGCATTCTGGATGCGGACAAGGAGGGGTTTTTGCGCAATGAGACATCCCTGGTGCAGACGGCGGGCCGCGCCGCGCGGCATTTGAATGGAGAGTGCGTCTTGTTTGCGGATGTGATGACGGATTCCATCAAACGGCTGGTTGAGCTGACGGATTACCGCCGGGGTATTCAGGAAAAATACAACAGGGAACACGGTATTGTCCCCCAGACGGTGAGCCGTTCCGAACAGGGGCAGTTGAAGTTGTACGCAGAGGATGATGAAGAGTCCTTCCGCGTAGCGGAGGATGAAGCCGGGTATGGTTTGGAAGAGCGCATTGCCAGGCTGGAGGCGGAAATGAAGGAGGCTGCTTCCCATTTGGAATTTGAACGCGCCGCCTTGATTCGGGATGAAATCAGGCAGATGCGTGGAGAATATGGAAAAGGCAGGGGATAATATCCGGCGTGATGAATTGGGGATGAGCTTTCTGGTAGGATGGCATGCTGTTTTTTCGTGATATTTGTCCATCTTATTCTTGGCCGTCATTTGACGGTGATTTGGATATTGGGTTTAACAGTTAATTGCTTAAAGAATTCTGCTGATGTGACGTCAGTGTTCCGGACCGGAGTCCGCTGTCAACGTGAAATATTCTAAGAAGGCCTTACACCGATGGGGAAGTATATGAAGGGCTCTTTGTTCCAGTCTTTTCTTATATATAAGAATTTCTCATGATAAGCACTTGCCGAAGTGGCAAAGGGTATGGCGGATGACAGAGGATTCCCAGGCTGGCAGCAGTAGCTGTCTGATTATCCTTTGCCGGTTATGTTCCCCATTTTATTTCTTGATGCAGCCGGCTGCGTCAAAGGCGCCGGGCAATGTATGGTCAGGAAGGGCCCATTTGCCATCGTCTGAAGAAAAGATTTGCATAAAAAATACTTGCGTATTTGGAAAAAGCCTGTAATCTCCTTCCACCATGACCCGCAAAGGTGGTATCAATAAAACCCGCAAGGCAGTCGCCAAGCGTTTCAAGGTAACCGGCACGGGCAAGGTACTGCGCCGTAAACAGGGCAAGCGCCACATCCTCCAGAAGAAGTCCAGCAAGCGCAAGCGCCAGCTTGGCAAGGTGGCTCTGGTGGACGAGACGCAAGTCTGGGCAGTCAAGCAGAACCTGCCTTTCGCCTAAACCGCGGAAACGCTCGACTAATGCCGAGCTTTCCCCCCGCTGAACGGGGGGCCTTCATGCAGCCTTCTTCCGATGAGAAGATAAGAACAGGCGAGACTGCAGGGAGGTGAGGAAGAACAGTCTGTTCAAGATAGAAATAGAAATAAGCTATGCCACGTGCCACTAATGGACCGGCCTCTCGCAAGCGTCGTAAGCGCATTCTCTTGCGTGCCAAGGGTTTCCGCGGTTTCCGCAGCAAACTCTTCCGCTACGCCAAGGATGCTGTTTACAAGGCTTGGCAGTATGAATACCGCGACCGCAAGCGTCGGAAGGGACAATTCCGCCGTCTTTGGATCGCCCGTATTTCCGCTGCCGTCCGCGACCGCGGTCTGACCTATTCCCGCTTTATGGAAGGCTTGAAAGCCGCCAATATCGATTTGGACCGCAAGGTTCTTGCCGATTTGGCCGTCTCTGACGAAAAGGCTTTTGACGCTATCTTCGCTCAAGCGAAGAAGGCCATTGAAGCCAAGGATGGCGCCGCTCTCCGCGCCTGAATGTGCGGGAGTTTCCATCTGTTCAGTAAACGTTAACCGACAGCCTCCGGAAATAATTTTCCGGAGGCTGTTTTCATGTCCGGATATGACAGTTCCGGCCGTTGGCATTTTCCTGTAAATGCCTTATGGAGCAGGTGTTCGCACGTTCATCATTTAGTGCGCCAGCCAGTTTCTCTTATTGCAGCGTCGATTTTCCCATGCCGGCTGGGAAAAATCCTGTTTCCGCCAGTGCGCATTTTTGTTAAGAACACAATGGCTCTTTAATCATTGCTTCCAATTCCGGAGGCATTTATTGCAAAGGCTGTTCAGGGATTCGGACAGAAAAGCGGGCTGCGGCGTTTGATGCCCCGCCGGTTTTTCTCCTGGTAAAAAAGGCGCTTTTATTCGTCCAGGTTCCGGGGCGGGATGATGCCGCCTCTCCCAGATGCATCGCTCGAAAAAAGGGGACGCGGTCTTTTACTTGCGGCTTCAGAATTCCCGGAAGGTAAAGGCTGTTTTCTGGGCTGTCAGGCACCTTTTGAAATCCATTTGGAATATCAGCATCCACTTTGTCATTAGGACATCTTTGAAGCTTGTTCTCCGGAGAGGCCCGTGGTAAGTTAGACGGCAAAAACTACCATGGATAGCATTCTTTCCGTCCTTGCCACCATCGCCATTATTTTCGGCGTGGTGATGTTGTTTAACTTCATGATTTTTATTCATGAACTTGGTCATTTTTTCGCTGCCCGCTGGCGTGGTCTGTATGTGGACAGGTTTCAAATCTGGTTTGGCCGTCCCATCTGGAAAAAAACGGTTAACGGCGTGCAGTGGGGGCTGGGGTGGATTCCGGCCGGAGGTTTTGTATCCCTGCCGCAGATGGCTCCTATGGAGGCCATTGAAGGACGTGCGGAGCTTCCCAAGGATTTGAAGCCGGTTACTCCCTTGGACAAGATTATCGTGGCCGCCGCCGGGCCTGCCGCTTCTTTTCTGCTGGCTGTGTTGTTTGCCGTGGCTGTCTGGATGGTGGGCAAGCCGGATGTGGAGATGGGGGTGACTACGGTCGGTTTTGTTGCTCCGGACAGCCCTGCGGCTCAGGCCGGCATTCTTCCCGGCGACAAGATTGTGAAAGTGGACGGCCATCCTGTGGACAAGTGGGCGGGCAATATGGAAGGCGTGCGGGAATTGATCATGCTGGGCGAGCATGACCGGGTGGTTTTTACGGTGCAGAGACCTGGACATGAAGGAGAGATGGAAATTTCCTGCGGATTCCGGATTCCGGAAACGTCCTGGTGGCAGCGCTCCGGCATGCGTCAGGTGGGGTTGATGCAGGCCATGCCCTGCGTGATTGGGGAAGTGATCCCCAATTCTCCTGCCGCCCTGGCCGGATTGAATCCGGGCGATGAGGTTACGGCCGCCAATGGAGAACGCCTCTGGAACCCTGCAGCACTGGATGTTCTGCTGAAGAAGAATGAACCGCTCTTGCTGGATGTGACGGACAGGGCCGGGGTTGCAAGGCAGGTGAATATTCAGGGGAAGCTTCCGGAGAATTGGCACAATGGTGCGGATGGTTCCCTGCTCAAGGGGGCCCAGCCTATTCTGGGCGTGAGCTGGGACCTGAGTTCCGTGGGCCGTGACGTTACCGTCCATCCTTCTCCGTGGGCGCAGATCAAGCAGAGTCTGAAATGGATGGGGGATACGCTGGCGAAGGTGGTGGCTCCCGGCAGCAGCGTGGGCGTGGAGCATCTTTCCGGACCTGTGGGAATTGCCAATCAGTTTTACAAGATGTTCTCTCTGGAGGAAGGGTGGAAGCTGGCTCTGTGGTTTTCCGTGGTGTTGAACGTGAACCTGGCGGTTCTGAATATTCTGCCTCTTCCGGTAGTGGATGGCGGCCATGTGGTCATGAATACCATTGAATTGGTTTTCCGGCGTCCCCTGAATGTAAAAGTTCTGGAATTCGTCCAGTTCGGCTTTGTGTTCCTGCTGATGGGGTTCTTCCTGTTTGTGACATTCAAGGATGTGGGGGATTTCTTTGGCAAGAAGCCGGACAAGCTGCCCGCCCCGGTATTCAAGGCCGTCGCGGATTAGTTGCGGACGGCGTTTTTTATCCCGGCCTGTTCCATGAAGCAGTCACTGGCGGCGCGTTTCCTGTTCCGGGCGGTGGTGCTGGCGTTTCTTGTGTATGCCATGCTGCTTACCTGGTGGACTCCTTTCACTGGGGACAGCTTGATGCATTCCGTGTTCGGGGCGGACCACCGCCTTGCTTTTCAGCCCGTGCTGGAGCGGTGCTGGTGGTCATACATGCACTGGAATCCCCGGCTGGGAGAGTTCCTCGCTATTTTTACAGCTACGGCGGGAAAATGGCTTTTTCTGGCCCTCAATCCCTTCGTGCTCCTTTCCCTGGCGTTGATGATGTTTTTTCTGGCGCGGGGAAGAAAGGTCAATTCCGGAAACTGGCGGGATGTGCTGCTGTTTACCGTGGGAGCGCTTCTTTTGCTTACGTCTTCATCCAGGCCGGGGATCACGATGTTCTGGCTGTCCGGAGGGACCAATTACGCCTGGTCGGCCGCCATCTGGCTGGGTTTCCTGTGCCTGTACCGCTCCTTATGGGCTGGAACTTCCCGGATTAGGGACACTCCTTTTTCCTGGCTCTGGATAGGCGGCATGGCTTTTGCCGCCGGCATGACGAATGAGAACCAGATTCCCGCTTCCCTGGGCATGCTGTTCGTGTACTGGTTTTACGCTCGCAGCCGGGGAATGGTGCTCCCCCGCTGGTTCTTCATTGGCTGGGGATTCCATGCGTTGGGCGGGGCCTTTCTTCTGCTGGCCCCGGGCAATGCTGCCCGACTTCATTCGGAAACGGCGGGCGGCGCTGCCGTCCTTCATTCCTGGGGAGAGCGTTTCGGCGCTATTCCGGAACTGGTAAACGCCTTTTATGAATTCATGCTGATTCCTAAAATGTTGCTGGCCGTTGCCGCCGCCGCTCTGATCCTGCTGACTGTGAAAGCGGGGATGAAAATCTGGCGGGGGGAGGCCGGGCGGCGCATGTGCGCCTCCCTGCTGTTTATTCTGGTGGCTCATGCCATGGCAATCAGCTTTTTTGTACGTGTGATTCCGGCATGGCACGCCATGTTTTCCGCTACGGTGTTGATGATGACGGGCATTCTGGGGTTGTACGGAGTATGGATGGAGGCTGTGCAAAGGCGCTGGATTCCATTCTGCGTACTGCTGGCGGCGGCTGGCGCGGCCCTGTGGATATGCTCCGGATATCTGGATGCTTTTCCCCGTATCCACCGCCAGTGCGAGGGACGGAACATGTTCATCCGCCGTGAATTGGAACAAGGCAAGAAAAACATTACGGTTCCTCCTTATGATTCCGTGCCGTTGGCTCCTTATGTTTCCGTGATGTGGCGCATGAGCAGCGGGGATCCGGATGAATTTATCAATCGTTCCATGGCCCGGTATTTGGGGATTGAAAGCATCCGGGTGGCTGTTCCAGAACCTTGACGGTTTATTTTTTTGCCGTTTTACTGATCCATTTCCGGGCGGCCTTTTTTATTTAGCTGCCGGCTAATGTCCGCGGATCAACAATCCGGTGAGTGCCGGGTTGTCTCAATAAAAATCCATTTTATTCTCATTAAACATGTTATATATTTCTATCATCTTGATGGAAGATGACTGATGCCATAAAAAATAAATGTAGTATATGATTAAGTTTTCATGATTTCCATTGACACCGGATTGTTGAACCGGTTTACTCTCTTTTGTCATGAAGAAATCCTTATTTTCTTTAGCTTTGATCGCGAGTTCCCTGCTTGCAGTACAGGCGGCGACGGTACAGATTGATTTCGGACGCAGTGACGCCACGACGGAAGGCGCGCTCAATATGAATTATGATAACGCCACCGCCTCTTTGGGCAGCATGCCGGGAAGCGTTTCTTTAGCGTGGAGCACGGCAACATGGCCTGTAATGAATGACGGCCATACCACTACCAAGACGGTTGCGGAAGAAGCCGATTGGAAAAATCCTTTCAACGGGAGCATGCCTTTCAGTCTGGGGGACACCTTTCGTGACGGTCTTTTAACGCAAACGGCCGATGGTTCCGGTTCTTTCACCGTAACGTTCAGTGGTCTTGCCGCCGGGGAATATGCCTTGTCCATCTTTGGAGGTTTCACAGGCAAGGACGTGTTTGCCGGTCAGACCTGGACGATTGGAAACGCCGATGCTTCCAGTGCCGTGTGGACAAGCTTCCGTACAGACGCCAGCGGGAACTGGGCCGAAATTCCTTCCGTGACGGGTGATAATTCCGGAACCCTTACTCCGGAGAACGCTTCCACTTCCAGCGCTACCGCCAATAAAGGGCTTTATTCTACGGTGGAGAACATTGTTGTGGGGGAAGACGGAACGCTTACCCTTACGATTCAGGGGGATGGGAGCAATGGTTACGGTCTTACAGCCCTCAATTACCTTTCCCTGACGCAGGTTCCGGAACCCGCTACGGCAGCATTGAGCCTGCTGGGCGCTGCTGCTCTGTTCCTGCGCCGCCGCAGGGCCTGACCCGGAAAGAAACAAAGCCTTGTTATCAACGCCGCTCCGTAATTCACACGGAGCGGTTTTTTATTTGGCGTTTTTCCTCTTCCTGTCTGTGCGGCAGGGCATTTCTATTCCAGCCTGTTTTCCGGGTTCCCCTTTCCCATACCGGAGATGAGCCGGAATTGGAATGAAGCGCGGGAAAATACAGGGAAACGGATTTGCCCGGAAAGAAAGGCTTATTGGATGGGAACGGTTTCCTTCAAGCAAGTGGAAACAATGATGCGCGTTATGCGTTCCAGCGGTATTCCGGTGATTCTGGACACAATGCGGGCATAAGCATTCAATTGGTTTGAGTGGCGCTCGCGCAGCTGTTCCGGTGATTCGGCATGATCCGTCTTGAAGTCCACGATGACGGCGGTTCCGTCATCAAGAATCAGCCTGTCAATGATGCCGGAAATCCAGTTGTTCCCGTCAATGGCTTCAATACGCTGTTCCTTCATGATGCGCGCTGTTTCCGGAGGCGTGAAAAGTTCCCGGATGGATGGGATGTCCATGCACTCCGTTACGATGCGTTCCGCCTCCGTAGCAGGGTGGAGAGCCCACTCCGGCTTGTTTTCATCATCCCAGCGGGTAATCCGTTCAAACACGGCGTGGACGGCGGAACCTAGCGCGGCGGCCTTCCCTGCGCCCGCGTGTTTTTCTCCCTGGAACGGGGAGGCTTCCTCCGACAAGCCGGAAGGGGATATCCGTTCTCTGGCCAACGGTTTTTGCGTCGGCCATTTCAGCGCGCTTTCCTCCGCGCGTTTGTGTATGATTTCCGGGAATTCCGCGTACCACCCTTCAAGACCGCGGGAGTACAGGCATGACGCTCCGGATTCCGGAAGTATGTCTTCCGTTCCCCGGTTGAGGGACCGGATAGAGGAACGGACCACTTTCCACATGGAATCTGCCGTCTCTTCTCCCTTGTCTTCCCGGTACGGGAGGATAACGTAAGTAGCCCGCTTGGCCCGGGTAAGCGCCACATACAGCTTGCAGAATCCGTCAAATTGCTGCCGCGCGCGCCATTCCCCGTAAAGTTTCCGGAATTGCGGAATTTCTTGATAGATTTCTTTGGGCGGTTTGATGACGATTCCTTCTATTCCACCATCCCTGTTTTTTTTGACGAAGTGAGTCAAATGCGTGGCGTTTGCGAAAGGAGTATCCCTGCCGATCTGGGGCAGGATGACGATGTCAAATCCCAGCCCTTTGGATTTGTGGATGGTCATGATGCGGACAATTCCCGCGGCGGGATCTTCCCGCCGGGTCAGGTCCTCCATGCGCCTGATCCATTCATCCAGGGAAACGCCCTGTTCGTCTACCTGTTCCGCCTCATTCTGCCAGACGGCCAGTCGGTCGCGGTGGAAGTCCGTCAGTTCCGTCCCTCCCCGGAGCAGGCGCCGTTCCAGTTCCTCCATGACGGCGGCGTAGCCCTCCCGTTCCAGCAGGAGGCGCCATTCTTTCCACCCCATGCTTTCCGGGCATCCCGGCGTGATGAGGGGGCGGAGCGGGGAATGAGTAAGCAGACCGACGACAAAGGGATCTCCCGGCATCAGCAGCCAGCGGAAGAAGTACAGCAGGTTTTTCCCCAGCGGAGAGTCCACGCCTACCGGAACGTCGTCACATACTTCTGCGGGGATGCCGTGATCCGTCATCCATCCCTTGATGACAAGAGCCTGGTTCTTTGTACTGACCAGTATCGCTGTTTCCAGGCCGCGGCGCAGGGCCCCTGTACGCTCCAGAATATCAGCCGCTGCCTGGCATACCAGGTCATTGGCGGAGACGTTTTCCGCCTTGGGCGTCTGCCAGATTTGGGAGGCGCCGGGGCGGCCTTCCAGATGGGGGGCACACCGGTGCTCCGGATATTCCCCCCATTGTTCCAGGGCGGCGGGTTCGCACCCGGGCGCTGTCCGGGCATAGTCGCAAATATCGTTGACCAGATCCAGCACAGGCTGGACGGAGCGGTAGGAAGTGGTCATGCCGCGTTGTTCCAGTTGAAGCTGTGAAGAAACGGAGCGGAACAGCTCCGGGTCTCCGCCGCGCCACTGGTACACGCTCTGCTTGATATCCCCCACCACGAAAATGCTGCCTTCATTTCCGGCCTTGGATTCCGCCAGATCATCCAGGAAAGGCTTGATGACGCGCCACTGGGGCTGGGACGTATCCTGAAATTCATCCAGCATCCAATGGTCGTAACGGCAGTACATGCGGTATTGCAGGTCCCGTTTGAGTTCCGGCGTAATGGTGCCCCCTCCCAGCATGCGCGTAACGTCGTGGAACAGGAACCTCCCCCTGTTGCGGACCAGGGAGGAGTATTTGTCCTCAAACAGGAGCATCAGTCCGTGCGTGGCGCGGGTGCGGCGCAGTACCTGCAGCGTCTCCATGCGTAGCCAGCTCTGGATGAGTTTTTCCAATAGCGGAGACCAGTATTCAGCAAATTTGGCACGAGCCTTTTCCGGGGAGATGTCCGTCTTGGAACCGCTCTTTCCTCGGAACCAGACTTTACCCAGAAACGTGTAGGTGTTGAAACTTTTCAGATAACTGATGAAGTCTTCCCGCGTATTCGCTTCTCTTTTTTTCTCCGGTATGGGGGTGGCTTTGGCCTGTTCCAACAGGTCGTGCAGGACGGAGTCAAATTGTTCCAGGGGGACGGGAGGCGCCAGCTCCTCCTGCGTGAAGCCCAGCGTGACGGGGTTTCCCCACATCCCGGCATCCGGCACATCCAGAAAAAGTTCGTGATAGGTGTCCAGGCGGCGCATCATGGAATTCTCCGCGTCCGCGGCTTCCGCGTCAGAATCCGCCCCGGAAAGGAAAGCGTCCTCAAAGTCCTTCCTTCGCTCCCTGTTTACGGAGCATTCCCGGTACAGGGAGAGCAGGGCTTCACGGCGCGCCAGTTTCTCCGCCGTGGGGTCAATCATGCTGAAGCCGCTGACTCCCAGTTCAAAGGCGCTGGTGGAGGCAATCTGGGCAAACAGGCTGTCAATGGTGCAGAGGTTGAGCCGCGCCAAATTCTGCACCAGAATGTGCAGTAAATGGAGGAAGCGTTCCCGATGCAGGTTTTCCTCCTTCCATGCCTCCGGAGCGCCGGGCCAGAGGCCGGGCTCCCCATCCGTTCCCTTAATGACCGCCCAGAGCCGTTCTTTCAGCCGCGCCGCGCCTGCTTCGTCCGCGGCCCCCGCGGCCAGGTCTGTCAGAATGCGGTCCTTGAACTCTCCCGCCGCTTTGCGGGTGAATGTAATGGCGATGAGGCGTTCGGGGTGGTTGCCGCCGTTCAGCGCCAGCAATCCCAGGAAACGCAGGGAGAGCTGGTAGGTTTTTCCCGTTCCGGCGGAAGCGGAGATCAACATGTTGGTCAGGAGCGGCATCTTAGAAAGGCAGGTGGGGGGTGAGGCGGAGGCCCAGCAGATCCTGCAGGCTTTCCCTCCGGGAAGTCATCAGGTCCTTGAATACGTCATAAGAGGGCGGTGTCCAGCCCAGTTCCTCCGCGGTGATGAGCCCGCGGCCTTCATGAAGAAGCTTCATCAGCTCCACCGTCCAGGAACGGGCGCTGTCCAGCGCGCATTCCTCATACCCGGGCATGGTGTCGTGGAGGGAGTCCCAGGAGGAGATTCCGATGTCCATGGGATTGGCGGGAAGGGCGTAATAAGCCGCAGAGGGATGGCCCCCGTAGGTTTCCGAGGCCCACAGCACATAAACGGGCAGCTGCAGGTCTTTCCAGCGCGCGTGCGCCAGCTTCCCGTTTTTCTGGCGTTTGGTGTAGGGATGCAGGGCCGGGGAAAGAAGGGACAGGGCGTCCGGCCGTCCGAGCGGTTCCAGATGTTTTTTCTCACAGAAGGAGGCCGCTCCCGTTTTGTAGTCAATGACCCGTATGCGACCGTCCGCGTGGCGGTCAATGCGGTCAATGCGGAATTTCATGGGGAATCCGTCCAGTGCCCAGTTCTCTACCTGGCGCTCAAAGGCAATGCAGGACCATCCTTCCTGAAGGGCCTGCAAGTGCTGAACGGCGTAAACGGAAAGCCTCTGTTCCATGGAGCGTTTTTGCAGCAGCAGGGGCATGAGGGGGGAGGGGCCGTATTGTTTCCGGAAGGTGTGTTCCAGTATTTCCGTGATGGCGTCCTGAAGGGAGGCTGCGTTCATGCCGTCTTTCAGGACGGCGTGCTCCCGGCAGAAGCATTCCAGCACGTCGTGCAGCATGGTGCCCAGTTCGTTGACGGCCATGTCCTCTTTGTCCGGCAGGAATTCTTCCTCGTTCATATGCAACGCCTCCCTCATCCAGAAGCGCATGGGGCAGGCCAGGAACCTTTTGAGGACGGAGGGGGAGAAGGGAAGTCCTCTTTCCTTCCACGGGTTTTTGTAGCCGGGTGCCATCGCGCCGATGTCCGCAGCGGTCTTCCAGCCTTCCGCAGGTTGAAGATGCCAGTTCCCGCGCTGGTAGGGCAAGGGCGCGGGCGCATCGCTGATTTTCTGGAAAAGCAGTTCTACGCGGCGCGGCAGCTCCGCCTCCGTGCAGCGCATGAGCAGGGAGGAAGGTGTCAGAGGATCGTTCCTGCTGTTGGTCCGGGAAAGAAGGATGGTGAGGCTGCCTTCCCGTTCGCGGGAATGGAGCAGGGCGGTCAGCAGAAAACTGTCCCGGGCTTTTTTCCGGTTAAAGGAATCAATGCCCAGGATTTCCCGCAGTTCCTCCGGCATAAACTGGTCGGAAACGCCCCCTTCCGGTACGGTCCCTTCGTTTAGTCCCGTCAGAATGAGGTGTTTTTCCGGGCGGAAATGGACTTCCATCCAGCCCAGGGAATCCAGAGCCGCATGAGCTTTTCTCCTGTTTTTGACGCGCAGCGGCTGGAGGCATTTCATCAGGAGCAGGAGGGCCGCCCCCGGGCTGGAGAACTCGGTGGAGCGCTGTTGCAGCCGCATGAGTCCGGAAAGGCAGGAATGGAACATTTCCATGGCTTCCGTCTCCGGGCCATAAATTGTTGCCAGGGCCGGAAACCATTCCATCAGCCGTTCCCCCAGCATTCCCGGTTCCGCCATCCGGTTCCGCCATTCCAGAATGGCCTGGATGGCAGGAAAGGCGCCGGGATAAGCCTCTTTCAGCCTGGAAAGCAGGTATTCTTCCGTTTCCGGAAGGTATTTCTGCTGGATTTTGTCCAGCGCGGCGCAGCAACTCTGCTGGTTCCTTATTCCCAGGGAGGCGCAGAGCAGGGCGGAGCGCGCCAGGAAATAGACGGGGCGCGCCGTCCCTTTTTCTTCCAGCGCCCGCCGGAGGTTGCGGAGCAGGTCCATGACGCCGCTTCCGGCAAAAGGCTTCCCTTCCGGATTGTGGAGGCCCCAGCCGTATTGGCGCAGGGCTGCGTCCAGGGCAACGTTCATGTCAGGATCGCAAACGCCCAGGGCGGTGTCCGGAGCTTCTCCTTCCGCTGTGCGGGCGATGATGCGGCATGTTTCTTCAGCGAGCCGCGCCGGATTGGCCGCCATTCTGATTTGGCCGTCGCGGATTTGGATGGGGCGCCGGGACCACTCTTCCGGCAGAGGGCATCCCCAGCAATCAAAGGTGGCGGCTTCTTCCTCCGGCGCGTGGATCCATATCTGGACGGGTACGCCATTGCTTTCCGCATGCCGGAGGGCATGGCGCAGGGGGGCCGGAACCTCCGCTGCGCAAGCCAGAATAATGTTCCCTCCTGTTTCCCTGAGAGAGTTCAGCAGCCGGGGCGGGGCTTCCGCCTTCATGGCGGTTCTGTTTTCAAGCTTCCAGCTTTCCAGTTGTTGCGTGCATTGTTCTTCCAGCCTTTCCATGTCCGTCCATCGTTCGTCTCTGCCCGAACTGGCATGGTGGGCCATGATGCAGGAAACGCCCTGGTTCGCCATGGCGTGCCTCAGGTTTTGCAGGCTGCCGGCCATTTCCACCATGCTGGAAAAATCCTCCGGCATGGTGTGTGGAAACAGGCGGGGGTAAAGGCGGTGGGGAGAGTCCCCCAGGGCCAGGAGCCACCCGGCCAGTTCTTCCAGAGCGGATGCCGTTTCTTCCTTTTCTTCCATCCGGGGGAACTGGTCTGCCGGAATGACCTGGGGCGCGAAGATTGCCTGTGTATGGGAAATGGAGGCGAGGAATTCCCTCAGCTGCCTCCCGGATTCCCGTGTGGGAACCAGCACCAGATGCCGGTGGAGGTCATTTCCCAGGGAAAGCAGGCGTTCCGCCACGGCCCGGCAGACCGGTTTGTCCCAGGATAGAAAGATGCGGTTCATGGCAGGTAAGCAGGATTCCCCGGCAAGGGGGAAAGCGGAGGACTACATGGGAATGCTATATCAGAATGACTGGATTTCCCACTTATTTTTTCATGATTAACGGGGCGGCGCATGGCGCGCCGTGAGGTGAACGGGTTTTGGCCGCATGTTGGCGGAGAAGGGAGGAACTTTTTTGCCTTTCCGGCAGGGCGTGGCGGCGGAAATCCGGAGGAATGGCGTGTTTATTGTTCCTGGACGGTCCGTTTTTTCCTGGTTCCGGTGACCAGAAGCACGCCTGTAAAGACCAGCAGGACGGAGAGGACTTTCATCCATCCGAAGTGGTCCATGCCCCACATCACCGCCACGGATGAGGCGATCACCGGCTGGCAGTAATTGTACATGCTGACGGCGGTGGGTTTCAGCCGCTGCTGGGCGAAAGACAGGCAGATATAGCTGACAAAGGTAGCCAGAGCCACCACGTAGGCAATGCCCAGCCATGTTTGTGCGGGCAGGGCGGAATAATGGATGGAACCCACTTCCCGGAAGGTGAAGGGAAGGCAGGCGGCTGCGGCATAAGTAAACATCCATTTCAGCAGGGTGATGGGCGAGTATCTGCCGATCAGGTTCTTAAAGAAGACAAAGTAAACGGCTACGCTGCACTGGGAAGCCAGGCAGAGAATGTCCCCCAGCAGGTTGTTGTCTCCCGGGAGGGCCGCCGCACGCCCTCCGCTGCCGGAAACCAGCAGAATGGCTCCGATGGCGCTGGCGCAGACCCCGATGATTTTTTTCCCCGTAATCATTTCCCGGAGGACGAAGGCTGCCAGAATCATGGTCAGTACCGGCGTAATGGTGGTGATGATGGCCGCATCCGCCGGGGAAGTGAACCCTACGCCTACCGTGAAGGCCATCTGGTTGAAAATGATGCCGAACAGGGAGGCATAAAACAGGGGCAGGCGGTGCTTTCTTTCTATAGGTTCCCCTGGCACGAAAGCGGAGGCCAGCCAGAACAGGATAGCCGCTCCCAGGAGGCGGAATGTGGCGAGAGAAGCGGAGCTTACTTCTCCCTGCTGCATGACCAGTTTACTGACGGGAGACATGAGGCCCCAGATGACGGCCGCCGCTCCCATCGCGATATGTCCTTTCAGCGTTTCTGACGGCATGGTGCGGCCCGCTGCACGGCGGGTCGCACATTCTCCGCTTCCGCAAGCGGATTGCAAGAGTTTTTCGTGCGGGCAGGGACGCGGAATACAGGGAAAACATGATGATGCGGAACGTCCGGAAGGACTCGTTATTCTGGTGCCTCTTGTCCCATCGTTTTAGGCTTTTCTCCGGAATGGAAAACAATGCCTTCATGTTGTTTCCGGCATTAAAGTTCATTTTTATTCCCTCCTCCAGGCCATGCGGAGGATTGGAGGGGAGAGGTACAGAAGTAACTCCCCCCTGGGATTATATCTGCCTTTTTCCGGGAACGTGTTGATCGTGGCGTTTTTGCCCCGTGCTACTGCGGATGAACATTGTTCTGTTCAGCAGGCATGGAAATGCCGATTTTGTGTTCCCGGCTGTTGCCGCGGAGTTCCGGGGCGTACATGGCCTCAATGACGGCCGGAAGGGCGCTGAAGCGTCCCGGACGTTCCGCGCGCAGGCGGTGGCTGATCTGGTATTGGCCCATGGGCAGGGAGGAAAGGAAGAGGCGTATTTCTTCATCCCCTATTTCCCTGTAGCCGAAGACGGTTCCCAGCCGGGCGTAGCCGCTGGCGGTTTCCCGGGATTCGCAGCCTGCGGGCTTGGGGTCCCGGAGCATGAGGTATTCCACGTCGTTCTTCGTTTTCACGGTCATCACCACTTCAATGGTGTCGCCGCTGGCAATGACGTCTCCGTCTTTCAACAGCGTGCGCCGTGTCAGGTCTCTGCCCTGGGAGACGAGCTCCCCTGCATCCGTCTGGGTGTCCTTCACGGAACCGTCTTTCACCGTTTCCTTCCGGATGCGGTAGTAGGAGCGTTCCACGGTGACGGCATTCCCCGCGGCGGGAATGGGATCTTCCAGGGAGAAGTAGCTGAGGGTGGAATGGGCATAAATGTTTCCTCTGCCCTTTTTCCTGCGGATGGTGATGACATGGCTGCCGTCCGTCAGGTCTTTTCCGCTCATGCGGAAGGCATTGTCAAAGGTGAACAGGGTTTCTTTCGTGCTGGAAACCGTTTTAACCGGAACGCCGTCGTACAGGATTTCCGCTTCCATGTCCTCCATGCCTTCCCTGGTCTGGAGAAGATAGGCGGACAGGGCTTCCAGACAATCCGCCGTATCTTTGGTGGAGTCCCAGTAGGAACCGTTGGCGCGGTTGTCGAGCAGCCATTTTGCCAGGCGCGCCGTGACGGGATTGCCGGGGGCGCTCTTGGCCATCAGTTTCAGGTAGGCCGCCTGCGTGGCCGTGCCGCTGCCGTACCACCGCCACCAGTAGCCTTCATTGGGAAGGCGCAGCCAGGCGGTTTGCAGGGAGTCGTCCTGCTGGAGGAACTGGGAAATGATGGGCATTACCTTCTTGAAGTCGTCCATGCGGTGGGCGTCCAGCAGGATTTCCGCCAGTTGAATCTGGCTGATGACGGGAAGTTCCAGCCTGTCGCGGAACAAGTAGCGTTCCATGGGCAGGTTTTTAACGCCGCATTCCGCCAGGACGGAGTAGATCAGGGTATCCGTCGCGGAGGCCGTCAGGCGATAATCCCCCAGCTTGCGGATGGCTTCCTTCTTTTCAAGGCCGTCCGTCAGTTGTTCCAGTTTCCGGTATTCGTCTCCTTTTTCAAGAAGAGCCGTCTGGCGTTCCTGATAGTTTTTCAGCCAGCGGATGGCTTTGGAAAGCATCCCCTCCGGGACATTGACCGTGTTTGAAGCAATCTTCAGGCCGTGCGCCACATGGGCCGTCATGACGGGGTCTCCCTCGCTGGCTCCTCCGAACCATCCCCAGGAACCGTTGGAGAGCTGTTTCTCCCGGAGGGAGGAGATTCCCCTGGCGGCCATCTTCTTCAGCGCGGCTTCATCATAAACGGGGTTGCGTTCCAGCTTCTTCATGACGCTGTCATGGAAGGCCTTGTCCCTAATGTCCCGGGGATTCAGATTGCGATGGCTTGTCAGCGCCGCTCCGGGATTCAGGCCGAGCTGCTTGAGCGTGTCCATGACGACGAGAGCGGGCAGGAAACGGTTGAGCGTTTGTTCCACGCAGCCGTAGGGGTATTCCGCCAGATAAGGCAGCGCTTCCACCATGCTGAGGGCGATGCTGGGGGAGACCTTGACGACCAGTTCGCTTTCCTCCCTGCGCCGCTGCTGCGGCAGGGAAATGGAGAGCGTCTTTTCCTGTTCTCCGGAGAGCACTGCGGCGCTTTCCGCATGGAGCTGCTTCATGCCGTGCACCAGTACGGGAAAGTCCATCTGCATGGCGTCTCCGGTAGAGCCTGCCGCCGCTTCCATGGCGACGGCGGC
>OMFI01000119.1_pt1 | contig 31412 bp, 32 predicted proteins | sample 1645591 | NCBI WGS metagenome assembly OMFI01 (sample SAMEA103958112, study PRJEB25191) | human gut metagenome | biome: human-associated habitat [ENVO:00009003]; feature: intestine environment [ENVO:2100002]; material: feces | place: Germany | collected 2013/2015 | reverse complement strand
TAGTAAATGATTTGGGGATGGGCGACCCATATTTCTGCAAATATATATGTCCGCAAGGTGTGCTTGAGGGTGCGTTGCCACTTTCGGCAGTCAACGAAGGTATCCGTTCGGCATTGGGACAACTGTTTTCGTGGAAACTTGTTGTGCTGATTTCGGTAGTCGTTTTGAGCGTGCTGTTTTACAGACCGTTCTGCAAATGGATTTGCCCACTCGGTGCATTCTATGCACTGTTCAACAAGGTTTCGCTGTTTGGGATGAAGGTAGACGAGCACAAATGCGTTTCGTGCGGTAAATGTGCAAAGGTGTGCAAAATGGATGTTGATGTTACAAAAACACCTAACAGCACCGAATGTATCCGATGTGGAAAGTGCATAAGTGCCTGTCCTACCGAAGCGGTTAGCTTTCAATACGGCTTTGGCTTGTTTAGAAAAACAGTAGACGAAAACGCAAAAATTGAAAACAAAACAAACAAAAACGAAACAATAAAGGAGGAATAATTATGAAATTTTCAAAAATCTTAACAGTAGTATTATTAGTTTCTGTATTGGCAATCAGCCTTATTGCTTGCTCAACATCAAAAAACAACAAAGACGAAAAACAGTCAATAGATTCAAGTATTTCAACCTTGATGGCAACAGAACCGAACAGCGCTGACGAGGCTTCAAAGCTCCACAATCAGCTTATGGAAAAAGAAAACGAAATCTTGTCAACAGACAAAGCTCTTTGGGAAAAAGTATTTATGGCTTCAAACAAAGACAATCCAATGATTGAGGACGGCACAAACTACGGTGACTTCCTTCTCAAGACAATTGAGGGTGCAAAGGACCAATTTACAGATGAGGAATACAAAAAACTCGTTGCCGGTGCAGAACAAATCAAGGAAATTGAGGGCAAACTCACAATCTTGGAGCAAAAATATCCTGAATGTGCAAATGCACCTTCAAACGGTGACAGCGTTCCGGCTGACAGCAACGGCGTTATTTCAAACGGCGGTGGCGCAACAAGTTTTCCGTCATTCGACGGCAAGGACCTTGATGGCAACAGCGTTGACAGCAGCCTGTTTGCCAACAATGCGTTCACCGTTGTAAACTTCTGGTTCAGCGGCTGCAAGCCCTGCGTGGATGAGATGGATGACCTTGACGCACTCAACCAGCGCATCAAGGAGCAGGGCGGCGAGGTCATCGGCGTCAATACCGAGACGCTGGACGGCAACGCGGACAATATCGCCACCGCTAAGAAAATTCTGGAATCAGCAGGCGCATCCTTCCGCAATATCTACTTTGATCCTGACAGCGAGGCCGGCAAGTTTGCACTGGGCATCATGGCTTTCCCCACAACCTATGTTGTGGACCGTCAGGGCAACATTGTTGGGGAGCCGATCATGGGCGGCATTGATCAGGAGGCCAATATGGCTACGCTGGAAAAGCTGATTGCCGATGCTGTTGCGAGCGATACCGGCAAATAACAGCCGCCGCACGATAAAAAGAAAAAGATAAAGATGCCTGAAAAGCAAAAAAATGGCTCGTAACCTGAAAAAGCTCAAGGACAATATTGTAACGATCACGGACGATTCCCAAAACGAATTTGAAAAGTTCTAACTGCGGGGTTCGCACAACTTCTTTGGAGATTTTCTGCTGTACGAAAATCCATTGACATTTGCTCACACCCATGCTATAATTTCGAAAGTTCGCTCGGAGGGCGAGTTGTTCGTGGAAACAACAGCCGGATAAGGCGCAGACTGAGATGTCTGTCCCTTGTCCGGCTTTTTCACGTACATAGGAGCTTTTGATGGGCTTTTTCACGGGAATATCAAACAAATTTATTTCAGGTTATGCTGATGCATTCTTTGTGTACTGCAGTGTGCCCGTATGCTTTTTATACAGTAGCACTGGATCATATGGAGGCTGGAAAGGCATCCATTCTGTGTTCCTGTGAACCGGTTGCAGCAATGGTATTTGGCTTTTTCTTTTTTAGAGAAATTCCTACAGTGCTTTCAATTGCAGCACTAATTATTGTGTTGATCGCACTTGCTATGCTTGTGCTTTCGGATAAAAAGCAGGAAGTTGTGGAGGAATAGGATCATGTCAAAAGATGAGTATTTGATTACCGATGCACCGCTGAAAGCGCTGACGGTTTTTGCAATGCCGATGATTCTCGGCAGCTTTTTTCAGCAGGTATACAATATGGCTGACTCCATTATCGTCGGTCAGTTTGTGGGTTCCTCTGCACTGGCAGCGGTTGGTGCCTGTGCAGCCCTGACGAATGTTTTCATTTGTGTGGCACTGGGTGCCGGTGTCGGTGCTGGTGTGCTTGTGAGTCGCTATTTCGGCGCCAAAGAGTATGGCAAAATGAAAACCATTGTGTCTACGTCACTGATCAGCTTTTTGCTTCTGAGCATCCTCCTTGGTGTCTTTGGCTTTTGCTTTTCCCATGCGATGATGAGCGGGTTACAGACCCCTGCCGATATTCTGGACGAAGCGGTACTGTACTTGCGGGTCTATTTTGTGGGCTTTCCGTTTTTGTTCATGTACAATATTCTCTCCACCATGTTCACTTCCATCGGTGAATCAAAAATTCCGTTGGGGCTGCTGATCTTTTCATCCATTCTGAATATTGTGATGGATCTTTGGATGGTAGCCGGTCTGGGGCTTGGGGTATTCGGCGCGGCGCTTGCAACCCTGATTGCCCAGGGAATTTCCGCTGTTTTTTCACTTTTGATTTTCTTATACCGGATGCGGCGATACCAAAGCCCGTTTCAGTGGTTTGACGGGCGCAAGCTGCGCTCGATGCTTCGGATCGCAGTGCCCTCGGTCCTGCAGCAGTCTACCGTGTCGATCGGTATGATGATCGTACAGGCAGTGGTAAATCCCTTCGGCACACAGGCACTTGCAGGATATGCGGCGACGATGCGGGTGGAGAATGTTTTTTCCCTGATCTTCGTGTCCATCGGTAATGCAGTTTCGCCGTATGTTTCCCAAAACCTTGGGGCAGGCAAAACCGAGCGTATCAAAAAAGGTTATCATGCGGCATTGGTGTTGGACGTGTGTTTTGCGGCGGTTGCCTTTCTTGTCATTGAAACACTGCACACGCAGATTTCTTCGCTATTTCTTGGAAAAGACGGAACAGCGCTGGCTTATCAGGTGTCCCGAGATTATATGAGATGGCTTGGTTACTTCTTTATCTTTATGGGAATTAAAATGGCAACCGACGGAGTTCTTCGCGGACTCGGCATCATGCGCCCATTCCTTATTGCCAACATGGTAAACCTTGCGATCCGCTTGTCTGTGGCTTTGATCTGTGCACCGCGTTTTGGCATCGACTTTGTCTGGCTTGCCGTGCCGGCCGGCTGGCTTGCTAACTTTCTGGTTTCCTATGCGGCACTCAGAAAATCCTGGCCGGGCGAGAAAGTGGAGTCATCTCGAATATTTTCATAATCCTTGAAAATGTCCTTGAAATATGTCATCATTAGTTCATGGGATGCAAAATCATAAAAGGTTGAGAAAGAGCAGGTATCATATATGAAAAAGAAGATCATTGTTGCAGTAGTGGTAGTTGTTTTGATTTTGGCGGCGATCGCGATTATCTCTGTTCTGGCACAGACACCGGCGCTGATCTGACCGGAAAGGAAGCAGGACAACGCTTATGAAACTGTTATACGGTACCGGCAATCCGGCAAAGGCAGCTGCCATGCAGAACCGCATAGCCGGACTTGGCATCGAATTGATCAGTCTGCAGGATCTGCGGGCACAGGGGGTGGAGATCCCCGATGTCCCGGAGACCGGCAATACGCCTCTGGAGAATGCCAGGCAGAAAGCGCATGCTTATTATGAAGCTTTTCGTATGCCTGTATTTTCCTGTGATTCCGGGTTGTATTTTGAAGATGTCCCGGAGGCAATCCAGCCCGGGGTACATGTGCGTACGGTGAACGGTGTGTATCTGACGGATGAGCAGATGCTGGAGCACTATATCGGACTGGTCAAACGCTATGGAAGGCTTACGGCAAAATACCGCAATGCCATCTGCTATGTGCAGGATGAGGAACATGTATATGAGGCAATGGAGCCTGACATGGAAAGTGAGAAATTCTGGCTGGCGGATGTACCCCACAGCAGCATCCGCAGAGAGGGGTTTCCACTGGACAGCATTTCCCTGGATCCCGGAACCGGAAAATATTTCTATGATCTGCCTGAGACAGCGGTTGACCGGGTGGCGGTAGAGGAAGGGTTTCTTACCTTTTTCCGGAGGATCTTACAAGAGGGAACGGTGAATATAAACGGCAGCAGACGGTGAAATAACAAGTGCGCAGAGCGTCCCGCGGCGCTCGGATAGGAGAGTATATGACAGTAACAAATGCAGTGGAAACAACAATGATCTGGGGAACCGTAAGCGGTGCAAGCATGGTGGGGATGGTGATATCTCTGCTATTATCCGTGGGGTTACCCATATTTTTATGCATCTTTATCTATAAGAAGACAAAGGCATGGGTGCCGGCGTTCTTCATCGGTTGTGGAATTTTCGTGGGCTTTGCCATGATCTTAGAGCAGATCTGCCATGCCATCGTGCTGACGGTGACCGGAAGCGTGATCCGGGACAATATCTGGCTGTATGCGATTTACGGTGGGCTTGCAGCAGCACTTTTTGAGGAGTGTGGCCGGTGGATCGCCATGAAATTCTGCCTGAAAAAACATCTTACCAGAGAAAATGCATTGATGTATGGAGCAGGACATGGCGGCATTGAGGCTTTTCTGATCCTTGGTATGTCTTCTATGAGCAATCTCCTAACCGCAGCCATGATCAACGGTGGACTGATGGAGAAGACTATGACGGCATTGGAGCCCGCACAGCAGGAGGTAACCTACCATCAGCTCTCTGTTCTCTGGACCACGCCGGCTTACCAGTTCTACCTCGCACCGGTGGAGCGGATCAGTGCGATCGCTCTGCAGATCGCGTTGTCGATTCTTGTATACAGTGCGGTGAAGACAGGCAGAAAGCTGCATTTGGCAGCAGCCTTCGGACTGCATTTCGCAGTGGACTTCTTAACCGTGATATGCGCCGCTGCCATTCCCACCTGGGTATTGGAACTGGGACTGTTATTGGTGGTTGCAGTGATCTGTGTAGTGGTATACCAATTGGTATATGTACAGATGGCAGAGAAAAAATAAGATAAGAGGCGACAGGCGATGAAAATTAACAGAGAAAAAGCACTGGCAGCATTTCAGGAATACACGGACCGTTATGACAGCAGCCGGGACATGATCCGCCTGAAAATAGAACACACCTACCGGGTCTGCGGATTGTGCCAGCAGATCGCCAGATCTCTGGAGCTTCCGGAGGAAGAGGTGGACATTGCATGGCTGACCGGACTGCTCCATGATGTGGGACGCTTTGAACAGCAGCGGGTATATGGTACCTTCACCGATGCGGATTCCATCGATCATGCGAAATATGGAGCAAGGATTTTATTTGGTAAGGTCTGGGAAGAGAAACACGGACTTGCTTCCGGAAGCGAAGAAAGCCTGTCCGAGGAAATTCAGGCAGACGCCGGAATCAGTATCCGGGATTTCGTGGAAGATGCTTCCTGCGATGAGCTTCTGTGGACGGCGGTGTTTTATCACAGCGCCTACCGGATTCCGGAAAAACTGGACGAACGTACAGCAATGTTCTGCCATATCTTACGGGATGCGGATAAGATTGATATCTTGAAGGTCAATGTGGAATTCCCTCTGGAAGAAATCTACAATGTGGACACAGAGGTATTGTATCAGGAGGAAGTGACGCCGGAAGTACTGCAGAGCTTTGATGAGGAGCACGCGGTGCTCCGCTCCTTGAAAAAAACGGCGGTGGATAATGTGGTGGGACATATTTCGCTGGTGTACGAGCTGGTCTATCCCGAGAGCTGCCGTATTGTGAAGAGACAGGGGTATCTGGATCGACTGATGAATTTTGAGTCGAAAAATTCTCATACGAGAAAACAGTTCGAACATATCAGAGAACATATGAGAGAATATCTTGCCGGAAAATAATGTTGGATACCTGACAGATAGAAACCAAACTGAAAATCTCACGGATGGCGGAGAATACCGTTATTCGTGAGATTTTCATTTACAAAGAGCGAGTTTTCGTTTTGTATATCGCAGATTCCTCCTGCACAGACTAAACAGTAGCACTTGATCGATAACATATGCAAAATTATGTTATCGATCAAGTGCACGATTGTTATGCAAAAACAGGATGCCTGTAAAATGAGGCATCTTCGCAGAACGCGGGAAAGGAGTTTGCAATGGATGGATTGACTGGGGGAAGCGGCGGAACAGAAGCGTTTCCCTTGAATGAACTGCCGGTAGGATTCGGCATGGCGCTGGCGATGAATGAACAGGCCATGCAAGGCTATGCGGCACTGACAGAGACGGAGAAGGAACATCTGATCCTCCGGTGCCGGGATGCTGGATCCAAAGAAGAGATGGAGCGGATCGTGGCATCACTGGTACCGGGAGAATCGGCGGAGAGTGTTATTGCCAGCCTCCGTCAAGAGTAAGGATCTGTCCGGTGAGATAGGTTGGCGCCTGGATGAGCTGGAGGACAAGTTTTGCAACTTCCTCCGGCTGGCCCAGACGGTCGGCGGGAATCTCTTCCCGGAGAGCGTTCATTTCCTCGGGGGAGAAGCAGTGGTTCATGGCAGTATCAATAACACCGCAGGAGATGGCGTTGACCTGGATATTACTGGGAGCCAGCTCCTTGGCCAGTGCTTTGGTGAAGCTGTTCACACCACCCTTGGAGGCGGAGTAAGCCACTTCCATGGAAGCTCCCACATTTCCCCAGACGGAGGAAATATTGATAATGCGTCCGCTGTGCTTCAGCAGCATCAGAGGCACTGCCAGACGGCTGGTGTAGAAGCAGGAGCTTAAGTTTGTATTGATAATATGCTGCCATTCTTCGACACTCATATCCGTGAGCAGACCAATGTAAGAGATTCCGGCATTATTGACCAGAACGTCCAGATGATCCAGGGAAGCAAATAATTGATCCATGGCAACGGGATCCGATGCGTCTGCCATCTGCGCGGTGCAGTGGATCCCGTATTTTTCTTCCAGAGAGTTAGCAAGGCCGGACAGCTCCGGGAGAGTGCGGCTACAGGTCAGGACAAGGTCGTAACCGGCTCCGGCGAGGGTCTCTGCGATGGCACGTCCGATACCGCGGGAAGCACCGGTGACAAGAGCCAACGGTGTGTTCTTTATTGTATTCATATAAAGTATCCTTTCTGAATTCTACGGCACCCTTTGGAGATAAAACAGTGCCGAATGCAAAAAACCTGTAAAACGAGTGTAGCACAGATGGACTTGCTTTTCCATAGGGGAACTGCTACACTGAACAAAAGGAGAGAAAATTATGTACGATTTGATCATTATCGGTTCCGGTCCCGCAGGACTGTCCGCAGCAGTCTACGGAAAGCGTGCGGGGCTGAACCTACTTATTATAGAAGAAAAGCCCATGAGCGGCGGACAGATTCTTAATACTTATGAAGTGGATAACTATCTGGGACTTCCCGGGATCAGTGGCTTCGACATGGGGATGACTTTCAGACAGCATGCAGAGAAGCTGGGAGCGGAATTCTTAGAAGCCACGGTACACAGTGTGGAAGAACGTGGCGATTACAAATGCGTCTACGCAGGAGACCGGGAACTGGAGACCCGTACGGTGATTTTTGCCACCGGTGCGGAGCATGCGAAGCTTGGCGTGCCTGGTGAGGAAGAATTAAACGGCATGGGTGTGTCCTACTGCGCTACCTGCGACGGAGCTTTTTTCCGGGGCAGAACGGTAGCTGTGGTCGGCGGTGGAGATGTGGCGCTGGAGGATGCCATTTATCTGGCGAGAACCTGTGAAAAGGTGTATCTGATCCACAGAAGAGACAGCCTGCGGGGAGCCATGGTATTACAGGAGGAATTAAAGAGTCTTCCCAGCGTGGAGATCCTCTACGACCATGTGGTCACGGAGATCTGCGGTGAGGATATGGTGGAAAAGCTGCGCATCAAAAACGTGAAGACGGAAGAAGAGAAGGATCTGGAAGCAGCGGGCATCTTTATCGCTGTAGGTATCCATCCCAACACCGACCTGCTGCAGAGCCTGGTGACAGTCGGTGAGGATGGCTATATTCCGGCAGGCGAGACCGGAGAGACTGACACCCCCGGCATTTATGTGGCGGGTGACATCCGTAAGAAGCCTCTGCGCCAGGTCGTGACGGCAGTGGCTGACGGCGCTAATGCGGCGGTCAGCGCCGGGAACTATTGCAACCGTTTTCGTAAACAGTCATAGATTAGTAATAGATTCATTAAGAAATTTGAAAGAAAATTGAAAAATATTTAAAGAAAAGAGTCACCCATGTGGTGGCTTTTTTTACGTAAAAAATCCGTAAACCCGCATGAAATGGGAACTTTTGGCAAAATTGACAATTAATTTATTATATTGACAAAAGGAGGACTGCGTGATATATTTGTTAACAGATGTAACAAATTCGTAACAAATGATCCGAAAATGTAAAGAAGTAAGTTAAGAAAGTAAGATAGCTCCAAGAGTTTCAGGAGGATAGAATGGTTCGTAAATCTGTAAAAATTACCGTGTGCACCATGGCAGCGGTTATGGCTTTTTCCGGAATGAATATTACCGCAGATGCGGCAGCGTCTTCATCGGTACTTCCCAGCGGTGGTATTGAATTGACCCTGGCAAAGGGTAATAAGTTAGAGAGTCTGTCCGCAGGTACGAACAATACCAAACAGATTGAAAGTATTATTGAAACCGTACTCCGTGATGATCAGATGGACACGACCCCGGAAGCATCCGAGGAAGAATCTTTTAAGAATCTGGTCATTGCACAGGTAAATGATTATGTAAATGTAAGAAGCATGCCCAGTGAGCAGGGGGAGATCGTCGGTAAGCTGTATGACGATTCCGTAGGTCTCTTCATCTCTGAAGAGAACGGCTGGTATCAGATCTCTTCCGGTTCCGTAACCGGGTATGTAAAAGCCGAGTACTGTGTGACCGGCGATGAAGCGGTAGAGCTTGCCAAAAAGGTAGGTACAAGATTGGCGACCGTTAACACCACAACCTTAAAAGTACGTACCGAACCTTCTTTAGAGGCTTCTGTATTAGGTCTGGTTCCCTTAGAGGATGACCTGGTAGTATCTGATGAGACCGATGGCTGGGTACAGGTAGATACCGAGGAAGGTCTTGGATGGGTCTCCACAGAATTTGTTTCTCTTCATACGGAGTTCGTTGAAGCGGAATCCAAGGAGGAGGAAGAAAAGCGTCTGGCTAAGGAGAAGCAAGAGAGAGAAAAAGCCCGCGCCGCAGCGGCAGCGAAGGCAGCGGGAAGCAGTAAGAGTTCTTCCGGTAGTGCCCCCGCAGTTACCTATACAGCCAGCGGAGACAGCGAGATGGGTACTGAAGTTGCCAACTACGCATTACAGTTCGTTGGTAACCCTTACGTATACGGCGGATCCAGCCTGACTAACGGTACCGACTGTTCCGGATTTGTAATGAGTGTATATGCGAACTTCGGTGTAAGCCTTCCTCATTCCTCTTCCGCAGACCGTAGCCAGGGTGCAGCAGTTGACGGACTGGCTAATGCACAGGCAGGAGACCTGATCTGTTACTCCGGTCATGTAGCACTGTATATCGGTAATGGTCAGATCGTTCATGCATCTACCGCCAAGACCGGTATTATCGTTTCAAATGCTGATTATAAGAAGGTACTGGCAGTTCGACGGATATTCTAATCGTAACAATAAAACTAAGGCACTGTGTGAAAATACACAGTGCCTTTTTTTGTATGTATGCCCAAAGTGCGCTAATGGGATAAAACATATAGAGTTGTACACTGAATTGTGCAATTTGTCAAAATATTATTACGCGATGAAAAAAGGATTGACAAAACAAAACTATACAAAGTATACAAAAAAGCACACAGATGCGTAATAACGATAAAATAATAGCAAAAACACATAGAAAGTTATCCACATTGAAAAAGCCCTAAAATAGGATAAAAGTTACTTATACACCAAGTTATACACATTATCCACAGAAAAAAAGGTGATTCTGAGATGAGGATTTTACAAAAAAGCAGGAACAAATGTTTTGTGAAGATGTAATAAAAATCAGAAATTGACACGATTTGTCGATTTTAAGTTTGACATACAGAATGTCAAAAACAAGTAAAAAACTCCTCAAATTGTTGCAAAACGTTGCACTATTATGCTATAATGACTATACAATAAATGCAAGGGTTGCTACAGTGATCTTTGTAAATAAATACTTGGAAGGGATGATCAGCATGAAGTTTATTATTGTTGGCAGAAACATCGAAGTTACACCAGGATTAAGAGCAGCAGTGGAGGAAAAGATCGGCAAGCTGGACAAGTATTTCAATCCCGATACAGAAGTACATGTAACATTAAGCGTTGAAAAGGATCGTCAGAAAATTGAAGTAACCATTCCGGTTAAGGGAAGTATTATCCGCTCGGAGCAGGTAAGCAACGATATGTATGTATCTATTGATCTGGTAGAAGAGATCATTGAGAGACAGCTGAAAAAATATAAGAACAAGATCGTTGACAAACAGCAGGCGGCCGGTTCTTTCAGCAAAGCCTATGTAGAGAATGACTATACGGATGATGAGGAGATCAAGATCGTCCGTACCAAGAAGTTCGACATCAAGCCTATGTATCCTGAGGATGCCTGCATCCAGATGGAACTGCTGGGACACAGCTTTTTCGTATTCTGTAATGCAGAGACTGATCAGGTGAACGTAGTTTACAAGAGAAAAGGCGACACTTACGGACTGATCGAGCCGGAAGTATAAGCCGTAAAAACAGTGTAAAAAGGTACAATTAAATAAGCAATGACAGACAGCCTGCCGGCCTTACGGCAGGCTGTTTAAAATTGCATCAGTTATTTTGTTATTTTTTTGACAAAATCATTGCAAAACCGATTTCGCTATGTTAAAATAGGAACAGTGAAATGATAAAAAAATAACAATCTAAAAACATTTCAGAAAGCAAACCAAGCAAAACAAAAAAATGGAGGACAAACAAATGGCAAAGAAAGTTGTATTAGCAGGCGCTTGCCGTACCGCGATCGGTACTATGGGTGGAACCTTAAGCACAACTCCTGCACCGGAGCTGGGCGCAATCGTGATCAAGGAGGCTCTGAAGAGAGCAGGCGTTGCTCCCGAAGCAGTTGACCAGGTATATATGGGATGTGTAATCCAGGCAGGTCAGGGACAGAACGTAGCACGTCAGGCAGCGATCAAGGCAGGACTTCCCATTGAAGTTCCCGCAGTTACCATGAACGTGGTATGTGGTTCCGGTCTGAACTGTGTGAACCAGGCTGCACAGATGATCATGGCAGGCGACGCTGACATCGTAGTAGCAGGTGGTATGGAGAACATGTCCATGGCTCCTTACGCAATTCCTCAGGGACGTTATGGTTATCGTATGGGTAACGCAACCATGGTAGATACCATGATCAAAGATGCACTTTGGGACGCTTTCAATGATTATCATATGATTAAGACCGCAGACAATATCTGCGAAGAGTGGGGACTTACCCGTGAAGAACTCGATGAGTTCGCATTAAAGAGCCAGTTAAAGGCTGAAGAAGCTCAGAAGAACGGTGCCTTCAAGGCAGAGATCGTTCCCGTGGAAGTTAAGAAGAAAAAAGAGACCATCGTATTCGATACCGATGAAGGCCCTCGTCATGGTTCTACCATCGAAGGTCTGGCTAAGCTTCGTGCCATCAATCCCGGTGGATTCGTTACCGCAGGTAACGCTTCCGGCATCAACGACGGTGCAGCAGCTATCGTTGTTATGAGCGAGGAGAAGGCTAAGGAGCTGGGCGTTAAGCCTATGGCTACTTTCGTAGCAGGTGCTCTGGCAGGCGTTCGTCCTGAGGTTATGGGTATCGGCCCTGTAGCTTCTACCAAGAAGGTAATGGCTAAGACCGGTATGAAGATCGAAGACTTCGATATCATCGAGGCTAACGAAGCATTCGCAGCTCAGTCCGTAGCAGTTGGTAAGGAACTGGGTATTGATGTAGATAAGCAGCTGAACCCCAACGGTGGTGCTATCGCACTGGGTCATCCCGTAGGAGCTTCCGGATGCCGTATCCTGGTAACTCTGCTGCATGAGATGCAGGCAAGAGGTGCCAAGACCGGTCTGGCTACTCTGTGCATCGGCGGTGGCATGGGCTGCTCCACCATCGTTAAGATCGAGGATTAATTTTATAAATATTCGCTGGGGCGGTAGAATCTCTATCGCCTTAGTGTGGTTTTGAAAACACGAATAGAAATGTGAAATGAGGTAAAAACATGGATTACATTTTGTATGAGCAGAATGGTAATGTGGCAACCATCACCATTAACCGTGAGAAAGCACTGAACGCACTGAATTCTCAGGTGCTGGATGAACTGAACGCTACATTGGATGCAGTAGATCTGGCAACGGTTCGCTGCCTGGTGATCACCGGTGCAGGTGCTAAGTCCTTCGTAGCAGGCGCAGATATCGGAGAGATGAGCAGCCTGACCAAGGCAGAAGGCGAAGCATTCGGCAAGAAGGGTAACGATGTGTTCCGCAAGATCGAGACCTTCCCCATTCCCGTGATCGCAGCTGTCAACGGCTTCGCTCTGGGTGGTGGATGTGAGATCTCCATGAGCTGTGATATCAGAATCTGTTCCGATAATGCAGTATTCGGACAGCCCGAAGTAGGACTGGGAATCACTCCCGGCTTCGGTGGAACCCAGAGACTGGCTCGTCTGGTAGGTGCAGGCATGGCAAAGCAGATGATCTACACCGCACGTAATATCAAGGCAGCAGACGCTTACAGAATCGGTCTGGTAAATGAAGTATACAGCGCCGAGGTTGATGCTGATGGCAATGTAGTAAAGAGCGCACAGGAAGTAATGCTGGCAGCAGCACAGAAGATGGCAGCGACCATCGCCAAGAACGCTCCCATCGCTGTACGCAACTGCAAGAAGGCTATTAATGATGGCCTGGATGCAGATATGGATCAGGCAGTAGTCATTGAAGAGAAGCTGTTCGGAGATTGCTTCGAGACAGAAGATCAGAAGTATGGCATGGCTTTCTTCCTTGACAAGAACAAGGAAAAAGTAAAAGAGCCTTTCCAGAATAAATAGTTATAATAGTTTTTCAAATAATGATAGAATGTATAGAAAACAGGAGGATTTACCATGAAAGTAGGTATTATCGGTGCAGGTACCATGGGACAGGGCATTGCAAAGGCATTTGCCCAGGTAGACGGATATGAAGTAGCTCTCTGCGATATCAAGCAGGAATGGGCTGAAGGCGGCAAAGCCAAGATCGTAAAAGGCTATGCAAGACTGGTAGAAAAAGGAAAAATGACCCAGGAAACAGTTGACGCTATCGTAGCTAAGATCACTCCGGGTCTGAAGGAAGACCTGTGTGCAGACTGCGATCTGATCGTAGAAGCTGCATTTGAGAACATGGAAGTTAAGAAGACCACCTTCGGTGAGCTGGACAAGATCTGCAAGCCCGAGTGTGTATTTGCTTCCAACACTTCCAGCCTTTCCATTACCGAGATCGGCAACGGACTGACCCGTCCTCTGATCGGTATGCACTTCTTTAATCCCGCAGACCGTATGAAGCTGGTAGAGGTAATCGCAGGTGTGAATACTCCCGCAGAGACCGTGGATACCATCAAGAAGATCTCCGAAGAGATCGGCAAGACTCCCGTACAGGTGAATGAGGCAGCAGGTTTTGTAGTTAACCGTATCCTGATCCCTATGATCAACGAAGCAGCTTTCATCAAGATGGAAGGTGTATCCGATATCGCAGGTATCGACGCAGCTATGAAGCTGGGCGCTAATCATCCCATGGGACCTCTGGAACTGGGCGATTTCGTAGGACTGGATATCTGCCTTGCCATCATGGATGTTCTGTACAACGAGACCGGCGACAGCAAGTATCGTGCATGTCCTCTGATCCGTAAGATGGTACGTGGCGGCAACCTTGGTGTGAAGACCGGCAAGGGCTTCTATGTATACAATGCAGACCGCACCAAGACTCCTGTGGATGCACAGTAAAGTATAAACAATCCGTAGGCATCAAAGTCGGGGTTCTTAGACCCCGACATCATGATAATTACAACCAAGTATAAATAACAATGGAGGATTAACATCATGGATTTTACATTATCCAAAGAGCATGAGATGGCGAGACAGCTGTTCAAAGAGTTCGCCGAGAACGAAGTAAAACCTCTTGCACAGGAAGTTGACGAGACCGAAACTTTCCCCAGAGAGACCGTTGAGAAGATGGCTAAGTACGGCTTCATGGGAATTCCTGTTCCCAAGGAGTATGGCGGACAGGGCTGTGATACCCTGACCTATGCTATGTGCGTTGAGGAGCTTTCCAAGGTTTGCGCAACTACAGGCGTTATCGTATCCGCACATACCTCTCTGTGTATCGATCCTATCATGACCTTCGGTACCGAAGAGCAGAAGCAGAAATATGTTCCTGATCTGGCAAGCGGCCGCAAGATCGGTGCTTTCGGTCTGACCGAGCCCGGTGCAGGTACCGATGCCCAGGGTCAGCAGACCAAGGCTGTATTAGATGGCGATGAGTGGGTCATCAATGGTTCCAAGTGCTTCATCACCAATGGTAAAGAAGCAGATGTTTATATCGTAATCGCAGTTACCGGCATCGTAGAGAAGAGAGGCAGAAAGATGAAGGAGATCTCTTCCTTTATCGTTGAGAAGGGAACTCCCGGATTTACCTTCGGTACCAAGGAAAAGAAGATGGGTATCAAGGGTTCTTCCACTTACGAGCTGATCTTCACCGACTGCCGTATCCCTAAGGAGAACATGCTGGGCAAGCAGGGACAGGGATTCAAGATCGCAATGCACACTCTGGATGGCGGACGTATCGGTATCGCTTCCCAGGCTCTGGGTATTGCAGAAGGCGCTCTGGAGAGAACCGTTGCTTACACCAAGGAGAGAAAGCAGTTTGGAAAGTCTATTTCCGGATTCCAGAATACACAGTTCCAGCTGGCTGATATGGCTACCAAGGTTGAGGCTGCCAAGATGCTGGTATACAAGGCTGCACGCAAGAAGGATGAGTACAAGACCAATCCTAAGATCTCTTACTCTGTAGAAGCTGCTATGGCTAAGCTGTATGCTGCTGAGGTTGCTATGGAAGTTACTACCAAGGCTGTCCAGCTCCACGGTGGTTATGGTTATATCAGAGAGTACGAAGTAGAGCGTATGATGCGTGACGCTAAGATCACCGAGATCTACGAGGGTACTTCTGAAGTTCAGAGAATGGTTATCTCTGCAGATCTGTTGAAGTAAGCGTTGTTGAATGAATAATTAGAAAAGTAAGGAGAAAATACAATGAAGATTGTTGTTTGTATTAAGCAGGTGCCCGATACCAAGGGCGGTGTTAAATTCAATCCTGACGGAACTCTTGACAGAGGCGCAATGCTTGCTATCATGAATCCCGATGATAAGGCTGGTCTGGAAGCTGCACTGAAGCTGAAGGACGAGTTCGGCGCAGAAGTTACCGTACTGACCATGGGTCTTCCCAAGGCAGCAGATGCTCTTCGTGAGGCGCTGGCTATGGGTGCTGACAATGCAATCCTGGTTACCGACAGAGTACTGGGCGGTGCTGATACCTGGGCTACTTCCACTACCATTGCAGGTGCATTGAGAAACCTTGACTATGATCTGATCATTACCGGTCGTCAGGCAATCGATGGTGATACCGCACAGGTTGGTCCTCAGATCGCTGAGCATCTGGGACTTCCCGTAATCTCTTATGCACAGGACATTAAGGTTGAGGGAGACAAGGTGATCGTTCAGAGACAGTATGATGACAGATATCATGTAGTAGAAGCTAAGATGCCCTGCCTGATCACTGCATTATCCGAACTGAATAAGCCTCGTTACATGACTCCCGGCGGAATCTTCGATGCATGCAAGGCAGAGATCACTACCTGGGGCAGAGCTGATCTGAAAGATGTTGATGACAGCAACCTTGGTCTGAAGGGATCTCCTACCAAGATCGCAAAGGCATCCGATAAGGTTCGTAAGGGCGCAGGTGAGAAGATCGTTCCCGATTCACCCGAAGACGGAGCAGCTTACATTGTTGCTAAATTCAAAGAAAAGCACATCATCTAATATAGGAGGCAAACCATGGTAACCAATAATATTGAAGAATACAAGGGTGTATATGTGTTCGCCCAGCAGGTAGACAATGAGATCAGTGGTATCGCATTAGAACTGCTCGGCAAAGGTAAAGAGCTGGCTGCAAAGCTGGAGACCGAGGTAACCGCGGTTCTGATCGGTTATAACGTAAAAGGACTGGCTGATAAGCTGGCTGAGTATGGTGCAGATAAGGTGATCCTCGTAGATGATCCCGAACTGGAGACTTACAGAACCGAGCCTTATGCACATGCACTGGCATCTGTTATTGAGAAATATAAGCCTGAGATCGTTCTGGTAGGTGCAACCGCTATCGGACGTGATCTTGGACCTACCGTTTCCGCAAGAGTTCAGACCGGTCTGACCGCAGACTGTACCGTACTGGAAATCGGTGATTTCCCTCTCGTTGCTATCCCCGGACAGGAGCAGAAGCACAATCAGCTGCTGATGACCCGTCCTGCATTCGGTGGTAACACCATCGCTACCATCGCATGTCCTGACAACAGACCTCAGATGGCAACTGTTCGTCCCGGCGTTATGCAGAAGATTGCTCCTATCGCAGGTGCAAAGGCTGTGATCGAAGAGTACAATCCCGGATTTACTCCGAACAACAAATATGTAACCATCAAGGAAGTCGTTAAGGCTGTATCCGATACCGTTGACATCATGGATGCCAAGATCCTGGTATCCGGTGGACGTGGAGTAGGCAGCGCAGAGAACTTCAAGATCCTGGAGGATCTGGCAGAAGTTCTGGGCGGTACCGTATCCTGCTCCCGTGCAGTTGTAGATAACGGCTGGAAGCCCAAGGATCTGCAGGTTGGACAGACCGGTAAGACCGTTCGTCCTCAGATCTACTTCGCAATCGGTATCTCCGGTGCTATTCAGCACGTAGCAGGTATGGAAGAGTCTGATCTCATTGTTGCCATCAACAAGGATGAGACAGCTCCTATCTTCGATGTAGCTGACTACGGTATTGTAGGAGATCTGAACAAGATCGTTCCCGCTCTGACCGAACAGCTGAAGGCTGCAAAGGCTGAGAAGGCAGCGAACTAAGAGCCGTTTTTTGACGGATATTCGAACCCTCCCTGTTGATCTCAGGGAGGGTTTTATATTGCACTTCGGACGCTTACATAGTAAAATATAATGATAATCCCACGATATGCGAATATTGGGTGGGATTGTGGAGCAATCCGCAGGTATCATACAGAGCAAGAATGTGAGATGATATTTTATGGCAAAACAAAAAGAAGTAAAAACCAACGCCATGCGTATCCTGGAATCTCTGAAGATTCCTTATACCCATCACACCTATGAGTGCGAGGAATTCGTGGATGGGCTTCAGATAGCAGACAAGCTGTCCCTGCCCTATGAGCAGGTCTACAAGACGTTGGTCACCGTGGGCAGCAGCAAGAATTATTTTGTATTCGTCATCCCCATTGCGGAGGAGCTGGATATGAAAAAAGCAGCGAAATCCGTTGGAGAAAAAAGCGTGGAGATGATCCACGTAAAAGACATCAATGCCATCACCGGCTACATCCGCGGCGGCTGCACAGCCATCGGTATGAAAAAACAGTATGTGACCAGAATTGATGAAAGTGCGAAGACACAGGAACAAATCTATGTCAGCGGCGGCAGGATCGGATCTCAGATCCAATTGAAACCGGATGACCTTGCGAAAGCAGCGAGAGCGGAGTTCGCAGATATTATCAGGCACGAAAATTAATGCATCAAATGTAGTAAAAGGATGCTGAAGATAAAGGAGTACACATGGAAAACCCAAAAAACATCCTTGATTACGATACCGTAGCACTGGACGAAGCACAGGATGCGGTGATCATCATAGACCAGACCCTGCTTCCGGGTAAGATCGAACTGATCGCATTACATACGGCACAGGAGATGTGGGATGCTATCTATCTGCTGAAGGTCCGGGGAGCCCCGGCCATCGGTGTAGCGGCGGCATTGGGCATCTACCTGCTGGCGAATCGCATCGAGACGGAAGACTTCGAAGATTTTTATCAGAAATTCACAGAATATAAGGAATATCTGGATTCTTCCAGACCCACCGCAGTTAATCTGTCCTGGGCGCTGAAGCGCATGGATGCTGTGGCTGTAAAGGCTGGCAGAGAAGAGCACAAGACTGTCGCAAAAGTGAAGGAAATCCTGCATGACGAAGCACTGCAGATTCGGGCGGAAGATGTGGAAGTATGTCGAAAAATCGGAGAGCTTGGACTGGAACTGGTAAAACCGGGAGATGGTATTCTGACCCACTGTAATGCAGGACAACTTGCAACCGTAAAATACGGTACCGCAACCGCACCGATTTATCTGGGACAGGAGAGAGGTTACAACTTCCATGTATTTGCGGATGAGACCAGACCGCTGTTACAGGGAGCCAGACTGACTGCGTTTGAACTTCATTCCGCAGGCGTGGATGTGACACTGATCTGTGACAATATGTCCGCTTCCGTCATGTCCAAGGGTTGGGTGCAGGCAGTGTTCGTAGGCTGTGACAGAGTGGCAGCCAACGGAGATACTGCGAACAAGATCGGTACCAGCGTGGTGGCAGCAGTGGCAAAACAGTACGGTGTGCCGGTATACATCTGTGCACCGACTTCCACGATTGATATGGCGACTGCCACCGGTGCGGATATCTGCATCGAGCAGCGTAAGGCGGAAGAGGTTACTGAGATGTGGTACAAGGAGCGCATGGCTCCGGAGGGTATAAAGGTCTACAATCCGGCATTCGATGTGACAGACCATGAACTGATCGCCGGAATTGTCACGGAATACGGGGTGGCGAGAGCTCCTTACACGGAGAGCCTGAAGGAGATCATGGAACGCAAGGCACAGAGAGGCTGATGGTGTAGATATGAAGCGAAATGTAAGTCTTGCGGAGATATCCGACGGCCGTTTATACAAAGCAAGTGATATGGTGAAAGCGGATTGCGGTGGTTGCAATGGCTGTTCCCGGTGTTGTCACGGCATGGGCAATTCCATTATCCTGGATCCCTATGATGTTTACCGGATGACTACAGGAATGGGGAAAAGCATGCAGGAACTATTAGCGGCATCGGTGGAGCTCAACGTGGTGGATGGTGTGATCTTACCGAATCTGAAAATGCAGGGGACCAAGGAAGCCTGCGCTTATCTGGATGAGGAAGGAAGATGTAGCATCCATCCGTACCGGCCTGGAATCTGCCGGCTGTTTCCGCTGGGAAGATATTATGAAAACGGAGGATTTTCCTATTTTCTCCAGACCGGGGAATGTGCGAAGGAGAACCGCAGCAAGATAAAAGTCAGTAAATGGATCGATACTCCGGATCTGACGAGAAACCAGCAATTTACCCTACAATGGCATGACCTGTTACATGCCATGGAAGAGAGACTGACAGGAGAAGACGAAGGGAAACAGCAGGAAGAAAATCTGCTGCTGTTGCGTCTGTTTTATTTATTGCCGTACAAAGGGACAACAGATTTTTATTCACAGTTTATGGAAAGGATGGAATATTGGAATGAACAGATCAGATAAGTTAAGTAAGCTCCCCATCGAAAAGCGGTTAATGAGTGTATTTCGTAGAATTTCTCTATTATTAAGTGCAACAGGTATTATTGCCTGTGTCGCCATGGGAATCGTCAGTTACCAGTATTCCTTTGCGTTGCGCCATTACGGTTTCGCACAGGGTGACATCGGTAAGGCGATGATCGTTATCGCGGAGATGCGGAGCGAGACCCGTGCCGCCATCGGCTATGATGACGATACGCTGATTGCTAAAGCAAAAAATGCCCATGACATGACGGCGGAACAGCTGGATACCTATATCGGTGCCCTGGAAGATGATATGATCACGGATGAGGGAAGAGCTACCTACCAGCAGATCAAGGATGGCGTAGCTTCTTATCAGCAGATCGAGGCACAGATACTGGAATTGGGAACAGCTTCCGAGCCTGCTAAGCGGATGCAGGCACAGCAGATGGCAGGCGAACAGATGGATCCCGTGTTCCAGCAGGTCTATGCAGATATGACGAGCCTGTTGGACAGCAGTGTAACGAACGGAAATGCCATGGAAGCCAAGCTGAATGTTTTCCGTGTGGTTATTTTTATCGTAATCCTTCTGATCATCGGAGTAGGCTTTGCAGGATCTGAAAAGGCGGGAAAAAGAATAGCCAAAGGAATCGCCGGACCGCTGAAAGCACTGGCAGACAGACTGGATGGCTTCGCAGCAGGTGATCTGACATCTGATTTCCCCAAAGTGGAGACAGAGGACGAAATGGCAGCGATGAACCGTGCGGCTACAGCAATGGCGACAAACCTCAGGATGATCATTGAGGATATCAACCAGGCATTAAACGCTATGGCAAACGGCGACTGGACAGTGAAGTTCCGTTATCCCGATCTCTATGTGGGCGATCTGGATGAACTAAAAGAAGCGCTGAGAGATATTAAGTATAAGATGAATGAGGCACTGTACAATGTCAATGAAGTATCCGGACAAGTATCCATGGGTGCCGGAAGTCTGGCAGATGCGGCACAGTCTCTGGCTGAGGGGGCAACCGAACAGGCAGGAGCCGTACAGGAGCTTCAGGCGACGATTACCAATATTACTTCTATGGTAGACGATACCGCAGAACATACGAAGAATTCCAGCAGACAGGCACAGGAATATTCAGCTAAGGCGGATGAAGGACGTACCGAAATGAATCACCTGATGGAAATCATGGGTCGGATCAATGAAACTTCCGAGAAGATCAGCAATATCATCGGCGAGATCGAAGATATTGCAAGCCAGACCAATCTGCTGTCCCTGAATGCTTCCATTGAAGCAGCCAGAGCCGGAGAAGCAGGCAGAGGCTTTGCTGTTGTGGCAGACCAGATCGGTAAGCTGGCAGAGCAGAGTGCCCAGTCCGCAGTCAATACCAGAAATCTGATCGGCGATACCCTGGAGGAGATCCATGCCGGCAATGAAGCTGTGGATCATGCATCCCAGACCTTAAGTGTTATCGTGGACGGTGTCCGCAAGATCGCACAGGATTCCGAGGAACTGACCCAGATCGCAGCTACCCAGGCGGATGCCATGAATCAGGCGGAGAGCGGTGTGAACCAGATTTCCGAGATCGTACAGTCCAATTCGGCGGCAGCAGAAGAGCTGTCTGCTACCAGTGAGGAACTGTTGGCGCAGTCTGAGAATATGACCAATCTTGTAAAACAGTTCAAACTGATCGATGAGGAGAAGATTCAGGCGAGAAAAAAGGAGGTTAAGCATGCCGGTATTTGATTTCAGCAGTACTCCGGAAAATGAAAAGAAGCAGGATCCCGTATGCACCTATACTACGTTTCGCTCCAATGAGGGATCAGCCTCTGCGGAGAAACCGATTTTGATTCTGGATAACAGCAGTGAAAAGTGGAACCATCATGCCGTAGGTGTATTCGGTAATCAGAGCAAACGGACCAATTTCGAATTTAAAGAGGAAGGCAGTAGCGCTTATGCCGATATTTTACAGATTGATGCCCGTTTTGTCAGTCTGATCCGCTGGCTTGGTGAGAACCACATTAACGTGCGTCTCTCCGGAGAAAACAGGAATGACGGCTATGCAGTATATAAGATCCGTGAGACAGCTTTCGGTGGGGGCACCAAGCTGTCTGCAGAGGATGGATTTTTACAATTCATGATGGAGCGTCTGTTTTTAAGCAGTGCTCCTGCGGAAGAAGAACAGGGCGAGGACGAAGGGGAAGACGGCGATGATATGAAACTTACCAGCCTTCAGAGTATCTCCGATTTCATGACCTGTGCCGGAAGGACCATGCCGGAAAATATCCGCCTGTGGGCGAGAAGAAACTTGGCAGTGGCAAGATCCCACGAGGTATCTCCCGAGGAGAGAAGGCATGCACAGAGAGCCTTGTCCATTATGATGAACATTCGGTGGAAGGGCAACTATTTTGAGGCTATTGACCCCGTGGAAGCCAGACGGATCCTGGATGAGGAATTGTACGGCATGGAGCGGGTCAAACAGCGTATCATGGAGACCATCATCCAGATCAACCGTACCCACACTTTACCGGCCTATGGTCTGCTTCTGGTGGGACCGGCGGGAACCGGTAAATCCCAGATTGCTTATGCGGTGGCAAGGATTTTAAAGCTTCCCTGGACTACACTGGATATGAGTTCCATCAACGATCCGGAGCAGCTGACCGGAAGCTCCAGGATCTACGCCAATGCCAAACCCGGTATCATCATGGAAGCTTTTTCCATGGCGGGAGAGTCCAATCTGGTATTCATCATCAACGAGCTGGACAAAGCGGCCAGCGGCAAAGGTAACGGCAATCCGGCGGATGTATTGCTTACCTTGCTGGATAATCTGGGATTTACGGACAACTATATGGAATGTACCGTGCCCACATTCGGTGTTTATCCGATTGCAACGGCTAACGATAAGGAGCAGATCAGTGCCCCGTTAATGTCGCGTTTTGCAGTGATCGATATACCGGATTACACACCGGAGGAGAAGAAGATCATTTTCTCCAAATTTGCCTTGCCAAAGGTACTGAAACGCATCGGACTGCAGGCAAACGAGTGCACTATCACCGAAGAGGGACTGGATGCGGTGGTGGAGATCTATTCCAACACCAGCGGTATCCGTGATCTCGAGCAGGCGGCGGAGCATCTGGCTGCCAATGCCCTGTATCAGATCGAAGTGGACGGATTAACAGAAGTCGTATTTGACGCGGAAAAAGTGAAGAAATTATTTCTGTAAGTAAGAGAAGCAGGTAGTCGCAGGATGCGGTTGCCTGCTTTTTGTGCAAAGTCGGGGGCTTTTGACCCCGACATCATTATATAAAAACGAGTAGAGGAGAGGGAACATGGCAAAGAAAGTATTAGTGATCACGGATGCACAGAACGAATTCATCACAGGAGCACTGGGCAACAAGGAGTGCGAGGCGGCGGTGAAAAATATCGTTGCCGCAGCGGAAAGTGGGGAATACTACAAGGTGATCATCACCCAGGATACCCATACGGCAGATTATCTGGACACCCAGGAAGGCAAAAGGCTGCCTGTACTGCATGGACAGGAAGGCACAGAGGGGTATAAGATTCATCCGGATATTGTAAAGGCGGTACAGGAACATTATGCGCCGGAACAGATCCTTACGGTGAAAAAGCCTACTTTTGGCAGTCTGGATTTTGGAAATACGCTGAAGGCAATCTGGGAAGAGGTGACGGCAGCAGGAGAGGCAGCAGAGGGTGAATATCCCATGGAAGTGGATTTTACCGGATTCTGCACCGGAATCTGTGTGTTAAGCAATGTGGTCATGGCAAAGGCATTTGTACCGGAAGCGAGAGTGTGTGTCATTGAGAAGGCCTGTGCCTGTGTGACACCCCAGACGCACCAGACGGCCATCGCAGCTATGGGACCGATCCAGGCGGATGTGATTTAGAGAACATATCATATTTACACAGTTGTGAATCTAAGAAAGAAAGAGGATAAAATCATGCAATTACCACAGATTATCAACAGCTTACTGGAAAATGATATGTACAAGTTCTCTATGGGACAGTGTATCTACCACCAGTTCAGCGCTTATAAGACTACCTGGACCTTCAAATGCAGGAATACAGATGTATTTTTCACATCTGAAATGGTGGAAGAGATCAAGGCGCAGATCCGGGCGTATTGTGACTTACGTTTTACGGAGGAAGAATTGAATTATCTGGAAAATGTAAAATGGATCAAGGGTTCCTATGTGGATTTCCTGCGCCTGTGGCAGCCCAGATACGAAGATTTTGAGATTGGAAGGGATGCAGCCTGCGGTCTGACCATCGAGACAAAAGGCTCCTGGTTAAACACTTCCATGTATGAGATCCCGACTCTTGCCATCGTCAACGAAGTATTTTTCCGGATGAATTATGATTATAACAGACTGTATGCTTCCTTCCGGGAGCGGTTGGAGGATAAGATTCAGAAACTTGTAGATGGAACCTATTGTCTTGGTAATTTTAGCGAATTTGGTCTGCGGCGCCGCCTGTCCACGGAGGCACAGGAACTGGCGGTGCAGGAGCTGGTGGCGCACAATAAGGACTATCAGGATTCTGCCTGCATCGGTACTTCCAATGTCTATCTGGCGAAAAAATGGAATGTGACACCGGTGGGTACCATGGCGCATGAATGGATCATGTGTACCGGGCAGGGCAATCACAAGCACAATCCGGCATATTCCAACTGGTATGCCCTGGATGCCTGGGTGAAGGAGTATGGTGTATTAAACGGCATCGCTCTGACGGACACCATCACTACAGATTGTTTTCTGAAAGATTTTCAGCTGACCTATTCCACCCTGTTTTCCGGAGTGCGGCATGACAGCGGGGATCCCTTTGCCTGGGGCGAGAAGATGATCGCCCATTATGAGGCTCTGGGGATCGATCCAAAGCGTAAGACACTGTTGTTCAGTGACAGCCTGGATTTCGCACGGGCGGATAAGCTGCGGAAGACTTTCAAGGATCGCGTGACGGTGGCGTTCGGGATCGGCACTTATATCGCCAACGATACCTGTGAGGAGCCTTTAAATATCGTCATGAAGACGACAGCCTGCAACGGCATGGATGTGGCGAAGATCTCCGATACGCCCGGCAAGGAAATGTGCAAGAATGAGGAGTATGTGGATTACCTTACCAGGTGTATCAAATGGAGAATGGAGCACGACAGATAGGAGCAGCGAAAACGATGGAATATGAACATATTGAGCACACCTTTGCACCGGTGTATGATGCAGATTCGGAGGTGCTGATCCTGGGCACCTTGCCATCTGTGAAATCTAGAGAAAACCATTTTTATTATGGACATAAACAGAACCGTTTCTGGAAGGTGTTGGCGGATCTGTGTGGGGAACCGGTGCCGGAGACCATTGAAAAGAAAAAGGCGATGCTCCTTGCACATCATATAGCCATCTGGGATGTGATCCAGAGCTGCGATATCAAGGGCTCCAGCGACAGCAGTATACGGAATGTGGAACCGACGGATATCCGACACATGTTGACGGAATCTAAGATCACGGGAATCTATGCCAATGGGAATAAGGCGGGAGAACTGTACCGGAAGTACCAGCTGCCGCTTACGGGAAAGGAAGCCACGGTGCTGCCCTCTACCAGTCCTGCGAATGCGGCATGGTCCCTGCAAAAATTGTGTGAAGCCTGGCGAAATACCATTGACATAACCAACAAAATTTCATATGATAATATAAATGATACATGAAGTACCAAAAGCATACGGGTAAAAGGGGATTATAATATAGAACAGGCCGCACGTCTTTTATGGATGTGCGGTCTGTGTTATAATAGGGAAATGCGGCGATTGTGGCTTCTAATGCAAATATGGAAATTACTACTTCCTACGGAATTTTCACAGTTGCCGGAGCAATTGCACTCCGAAGCAGACTTCGTGGGGCTGGTGCTTACGGAGTCGATGCAGATTTTGAAGGAAGACTTCAGAAAAAGCTGTCTAGTGAGTATAATGAAAGGGTGCAGTTCTGCGACAGAAAGAACAGTCAGCTGCAGTCTACGGCAGAGGAGATGCGTCTTAGTATTCTCGGAAAAGAAAGCAAGACCAAAGACGAAAAACCTTTAGGAGTTGTAGAAGCCTATGTAAAGGAAAATACAACAGAACTGGTGGATCCGCTTGATGTTAAGAAGAAAATGGAGGCGCTGGAAGAAAAGCGCAACACTCTTCTGACTGAATTAGACACACAGATAAAAGTATCGAATGCAACAACTTTTATTGAGGTAGCGTAAGGTGTTTGCCTGCATTACGAAAACTTCAAATCCGGCTTCCCTGTAACAGGGTTACGTTACATAACAGATATTACCAATTCTGATTAAATTGGGTTGCTTGACTTTAAAAGTGGCGCAGTTGGCAGCGCACATGACTTGTAATCATGATGTCGCAGGTTCGATTCCTGCCTTTAGAAAAAAGTTGGGTTTAAAGACGGTGTAGAATGCACCTCCAATTTAACTGTTTTGCGTTTTATTTGAACCGTTAAAGGTGAATCGTCAACGATTTTATTCTTGAATGGTTTTAGGTGAAGTGAAAACTTTTATGTAGACATAGAAATGTGTTGAAATCCATGAGAAAGGTTAGAGCGTTAAGCCGGTTGGCTGGAGGTAATCCTCGTGGCTGTAATGTAGGCAGATATTAAAAGTGATGAAGCCGTGGCGAGAGCTACGGCTTAAATTTTATGGAACTGCATAAAAGAGAAATATTACGGAGAAACAGACGATGGAAGAGAATAGAATCACTCGTTCTGGCTGTGATATAATAACATAAAACATTGTATAATAACAGAAAATATGTTATTATACAAAAAATATGTTATAAGGAGACGCCATATGAAAAAAGAATTAGAGCAGTATTTCGGCTGCGAAGTAAAAATAGCAGAATACAAGAATAAATTGCCATTGCCAATCTTTATGACTATGCGTGATATTGTGATGGTTGAAATATATGGTGTTACCTTTGCCATAATAGATGTTATGAAGGAAACGGAACTAAGTGTTGCTGCAATGAAAAAGCAGAAAGCAAAGTATGAGGAAGCATTGCAGTGCCCTGTAGCATATGAAGTAGCGTTAAACAACGTATCCATGAGAAATGCTCTGGTAAAAAGCGGAGTTCCGTTTGTGAATTTGCCAGGAAATGTATTCTTACCATTTATGGGAATTGTATTGCAGGATGTGTATCGCAAGCAGCTTGTCAAAGCGGATAAGATGATGCCGGCAACACAGATGGTGTTCCTTGAATTGTTATATATGAGTGATGAGGAATCTGTGTTAAAAAGTGAAGTTGCGAACAAGCTGAATCTTACCAAGACGTCCATTACAAGAGCAACAGCGCAATTAGAGGAAATGGGACTCATCCAGCAGATGAAATCAGGAACAGAGATTGCTATTAAGAGAAATTACTCACGGAAAGAGTATTATGAAAATGCAAAAGGATATTTGATTAATCCGGTCCAGAAAGTGATTACAATTATGCGATATGAAGCAACCTTTGAATCATTTAGCGCAGGAGAAACTGCACTTAGTCAGGAGTCAGAATTGAATCCACCAAGAATAGAGGAACGTGCAATCTACAAGGGCGAGGAAGTTGTTGACCAGTTGGAAATTGTGGATGCCAGATCTGAAGACCCAGACGACTGCTTGAAGATACAATTATGGAAATACAATCCTTCTTATTTTGCAAGAGAAAGGCGTGTTGATCCTGTTTCACTGGCATGTACATTCAAAGGTAACGAAGACGAAAGAATAGAAATGAGTATTGAGGAACTGTTGGAGGAATTATAAATGGTACCAGGGATAGACTCTTTTAGAGAAAAATTTAAAGATTATACGGATTATTACACTATTATCGGCGGAACTGCCTGCGATATTCTACTCTCAGAGGCAGACTTGCCATTTCGAGCGACAAAAGATATTGATATGATCCTGATTATGGAGGATAACTTCCCGGAATTTGCGAGCGTATTCTGGGAATACATAAAAGAAGGCGGCTATAAGTGCGGATGGAAGAATGAACAGAATATGCACTTTTACCGCTTCACAGAAGGAAAATTCGGTTATCCTACTATGATTGAGTTGTTTTCAAGAAAGCCGGGATATCATCTTGAAATAGAAGAGGGAATCATTCCGATTCATATTGATGATGATACTTCCAGTTTATCAGCGATTCTTCTGAACGATGACTTCTATAAATTTATGATGTCCGGACGTAGAGTGGTTGATGGTATTGGTGTTCTGGGAGCAGAGCATCTGATTCCGTTCAAAATGTATGCGTGGATTAACCTTTTGGACAGAAAAAGAGCCGGAGAGCATGTAAATGAAAAGGATTTAAAGAAGCACAAATATGATGTGTTCCGATTGCTTCAGATTGTTACTACCGGAATAAAAGTGGAGTCAGAAGGACTTGTAACAGAATGCATACATAGGTACATTGAGGAAATTAGTGCAGTAGATGAATCGGAAATAAGACTTTTGCAGATGGGGATGCCATTTGATAGAGATAGAGGTGTGGAGTTGTTGAAGGAGATTTACTTGTAAGAAAATTGTTACAAGTTTGTATATCAATTTTAGGAGATGGAGTTATGCGAGTACTTGTGATTCCTGATATTCATCTAAAACCATGGATATTCGACAGGACAGAGAAAATCTTAAGAGACGGTAAGGCGGATCGGGCTGTGTGCCTGATGGATATGCCGGATGACTGGAATATGGAATTTCAGATAGAACGATATAAAGAAACATTTGATCGAGCAATCGCATTTGCTGAGGACTATCCGGATACTCTCTGGTGTTACGGTAATCATGATGTCAGCTACTCGTGGGGAAGACTTGAGACCGGATATTCTCCCTATGCCGAGAGGACGGTAATGTCAAAGCTTGAAGAACTTGAGAACCGCCTTAAGAGTCCGGTACAGATAAACATAATGCATCGGATTGACAATGTGCTTTTCTCACATGGAGGGCTTACAGCTGATTTCCTAAGATGGCTTAACAAGGATCTGCTGGATGCTGATATAGAGGAAGTTATAGCAGCGGTAAACGATGCTCCACATGATTATCTCTGGAATGATGAATCACCCTTATGGTTCAGACCACAGTATGAGACCAGAGAGATATTCAGAGCAGATATATACAAACAGGTGGTAGGGCATACTCCGGTGGAGAGGATATTTGAAAAAGACGGCATCATATCGACAGATGTGTTCTCTACCTATAGAGACGGAAGACAGATTGGAGAGTCTGCGATGATGGTTATTGATTCGGAAACCGGAAAATACGAGAAGATAGAGGTTATGGGGAAACTGGGAGTGTGATAACGATGAATGAACATACACAGCAATATTCAGATTTTATTAATTCATTACAATCCAGGATACAGGCATTGGAGGATGAAAACCGATTTTTGAAAGAGCGTTTGGATGAAGCCGGTGTTTCGTATGCGGATATTGTGTCAGGCGACGCTGAAGGAGTTGTGGAATTGTATGATCCTGATCAGGGTGCTCGTATTAAGAAATTTGATGTTACGGATAAGATTGCAAGTGATGCAAAGGCGGAGATGAAGAGAGTTGTTGCAATTTAAATGTAGTAAATGAGGCAAAGGCGTAGGGGTACGTTTTGGTATTTGTACCCCTAATTTCTCAAAAATACGAGATTTTATGAGAAAATATGAGAAAATACATGATTTTGAAAAAGTTCCACAAAGCCTGTAAATGCAAGGCTTTGATAAGGATGGTTGAGAAAAACAAGTAAAATCAAGGTTTTGTGGACAGTGACAGACAATGCAACCATCAAAAATTGAATAAGTTTACAGAGCAGGGATACTATTTTCACGAATGGTATCCCTTTTCTGTTGTCTTCCGCTCCCACATAAGCGAAGCATGGCACAAGCCGCAGGCATAAAAAACCTGTGGCTTTTTTATTGCCCATTTTAGGAAGGAGCCGGATAAATGAATTTAAGTGAAGCTGAAAAAAGGATGATCTATCAGGTCGAGGGCACCAGCCAGGGGGCCGCTCTGAATGAGATTTACATGACCTGGCGCTATGCACCTGACAAGGCCATGAAGGACACGGCGGAAGGCCTTTTGAAAAAGCTCCGTCCTCTCTCCGATAAGGAGTGCATGGATGTGATCCGGGATGTTCAGAAGAATTACCGTCTGCCCGGCAAGGCAAGGACTATCGGGGAAATGTTGGCGGAGGCCAGGCAGCAATCCGGTGCCCAGAAGATGGCCGGTCACGATATCATGGCCCTGGAGCGGTTCGATCCCGATACCCGCCACATGATCGTCTTTGACGTCCTCTCCCATGAGTCCCCCATGGGATACAAGGGTGATAAAATGCGCCTGTTCCTGACCGAAGCCGGATACGGAAAGGCCCTGGAGAACCAGGACAAGGGATTTATCAAAATAAAGAACCATGCGAAAGTCATAGCTGGCAACCTCCGCTATGACCACAAAGACCGTGAATTGTAGGGAACTGAAAACTGTATCAAAAAAGGTGGAAAATCCGCTGTTCCTTCCCCTCTGTGCCACGAACCGAAAGGGGCATGGATGTTTTCCCATGTGAAGGGTATGGGAGAGATACAGACGGAGGAAACACCGAAAATCAACACTTTTCAAACCATGAGGAAGGAGGTATCAGGCATGGCAGTTTTTCGCATTGAAAAGACCAGAGATTACACGGTCATGTCAAACCATCATCTGCGGGATATGTCCCTGTCGCTGAAAGCAAAGGGACTTCTATCCCTCATGCTGTCCCTGCCAGAGAACTGGGACTACACCATGAAGGGGCTTGCCCGTATCTGCAAGGACGGCATCGACAGTATCAGCGGCGGCATCCGAGAGTTGGAGGAACACGGCTATCTGATCCGTGAGCGCGTGAGAGGTGCAAACGGTCAGCTTGGTTCGATCGAGTACACCATTCTGGAGCAGCCTAAAGAGCCAACACCTGCACAGGAAAAACCTATACGGGAAAATCCCGTACAGGCAAATCCAATGTTGGACGCTCCAATTCAGGAGAACCCCGCCCAATTAAATACTAAAGAACAAAATAAAGAATTATCAATTACGCAAGAATCAAGTCCTATCCTATCAAGTCCCCCTACCCCCAGAGAAAAAGGCAGGATCGGACAGGACAGGATGCGGGAGCGCGAGAGCTACCGGGAGATCATTTTGGAGAATATCGACTACGATATCCTCACCCAGGATGAAAAGCTGGACAGGGACCGTCTGGACGAGCTGGTGGAGCTCATGGTGGATACCGTCTGTTCCAACCGGGAGATGATCCGTATCGCCGGGGATGACTACCCCGCCGAGGTGGTGAAGTCCCGGTTCTTGAAGATCGACAGCTCCCACATCGAGTATGTGCTGGAACGGATGCGGGAGAACACCACCTATGTCCGCAATATCAAGAAATATCTGCTGGCGGCGCTGTATAACGCGCCGGTCACGATGGACAGCTATTACACATCCCTTGTCAGCCATGACCTGTACGGCAGCGGAGATCGGAGGTGAACGCCTTGCAGGAAGAAATCACGCAGAAAACCCTTGCGCTTTGTGTGGAGGCCAGCAAAATGACCGCCCAGCTCTTGCAGCAGGCCATGAAGAAGGTGCTGGCGGATATGGAAAAGCACAAGAATGATCCTCAAC
>OMFI01000069.1_pt1 | contig 38543 bp, 47 predicted proteins | sample 1645591 | NCBI WGS metagenome assembly OMFI01 (sample SAMEA103958112, study PRJEB25191) | human gut metagenome | biome: human-associated habitat [ENVO:00009003]; feature: intestine environment [ENVO:2100002]; material: feces | place: Germany | collected 2013/2015 | reverse complement strand
GGCTCCCTTGTGCAAAGGGAGCTGTCGGCGCAGCCGACTGAGGGATTGTCGTCCCGGCATTAGCCGGGGTCACCAAAAATAATCTGTCTTGCGTCGCCCCAGCCCACGCCGAAGTCGGCATACGCGGTATACAGATCCACCAGCGGATTGTCCTGCTGCGTCTGCATGACGGTCGGGCGCGTGTTGTAGACGATGTTCACGATCTCCTTCATGAGACGGCGGTCGCACACGGCCCACTGCTTGCCCGTGAAGCCGTCCGCGCCGCCGCCCATGACGATGTAGCGCATGCCGTACACGGGGTTCGCGGCATTGGTGTTGTCGTCTGGATTCAGCATCGGCGTCAGGCTGGCGTTCTCGCCGAACATCTTCTTCGCCTTCTCCTCGAGCTCCGGCGCGATGAGAACGGTGTCGAAGTCGCACAGGAACGGCAGGCCGTCCGGCGTCTCGAAGCGGTTGGCGCGCGCCTGCGCCGCGGTGATAGCGGAAACGGAGAAGGCGTCCGTGGAGATGTTGGAGTACGTGCCGGCGTCCGTGTCCGCCTCGAAGCGGCGGCCCTGCGAGCCGCGCGAGGCGACAGGGTGCGCGGCGTTGGCCCAGCTCACACCGTCGCCGCCGTTGTGGCGGCCGTCGGTGTTCCAGGCGTTGGCGAACATGCGCAGCAAGTGCAGATACACCGTCAAGGCCGCGCTGTCGCCGAGCTTCGAGCCGACCTTCTTCGTCTCGCCCATCTTGTCGATCTTCGCCTGCTTGTAGCCGACAGGAATGGAGAGCGTGTACTCGACCGGCGTGATCACGGTCTTGAAGCCGCGCTTCATGCTGCCGGTGTTCAGGTTGCTGCCGTCGTATTCGGCCATCTCGCCGTAGCCGCCGGAGCCGGTCAGCTCGTAGTCGATGCTCTTGGCGTTCACCTCGCCCACGATGGGCGAGAGCTTGTTGAGGCGGTCGGCATACGCAAAGTCGAACGCCTTGCCGACAAATTTGTAGTTGTCGGTCTTCCAGTTTCCAAAATTGTTAGGCATTTTCTTTTCCCTCCTTAGGTCAGCGCATGGCCGATCGCCATGAGCTTGATGGTGCCGCGCTCGTAGTCGTGGCCGATGCAGCGCAGCTTCGTCGCGCCCACGGTCTTGAGCGTGATGCCGAGGCGCTTGTCGCCGAGACTCGCAACGCCGCCGATGGCAGCGCCGATCACGGGATAGACCTCGTACACATCGCCCGCGCCCGGCACGCCGCCGCTGGCCTTGGTCATCACCGTGCCGGTCTTGGCATAGTCGGTAACGACGATCTGCGTGCCGAGCGCGTCGGTGTTGCCGCTGTTCGCGGCCTTCTCCTTCAGTACAAGGACCGCGTTGTTGAAAGCGTCGTCCGCGGCGGCCGCGTCCACGTCGCCGGTCTCCGGCACGATGGTCGTAGCGCTGCCGGAGGCGGCCTTGATCGTCGGCGCGGCGCACTCAAAGATGAGCGTCGGGTTGTCGCACACGAGGATCTTCTTGCCGTTCGCGCGCAGATTCAGCGCGTCCTCCGTGCCGGAGTGAAATTCCGCGGCAATGCCGAGGATCGCTCCGGTCTCCGCAGCGGCGGCCAGAACGACCTTGCCGCCGGAGAGCTTCACAACGGCGCCCGCGTCGATCACGGTCGCCGCGTCGATGGGATAGTTGCGGGCGGTCTGCAGCACGCTTCCGCCGTCCGCATTCTGTACAGGATGCATGATTCTTCTCCTTTCAGCGTTCCAAAAAGTCTTTGGCGGTCATTTTCAGGTGCGGAAACTCGCGGTTCCATTCGTCAAGCTCCCTCTGCTGGGCGGCCGTCAGCCCAGCCGATACGCCGCCTCCGCCCGCTCCCGTGGAGCGTTCGGCTTTCCTGGCGGACTTTTCCACCGCCTTCGCGGCGGCTTCCTCTCCCACAAGCTCCTGCCAGTCGGCATAGAGCTCGCTCAGCGGCTCCTTCCCGTACCGGCTGCCGCAGAACCTGCGGAACTTCGCGTTTCCATCGAGCTTGGAGATATCCACGTCCGGATGCTCCCGGACGAACGCCGCGGCATCCTGGGCGATCCAGTCCTTCTGCCGCTCTGCCTCGGCGTCGGCCTTCTCCCGCTCGGCCCGCTCGCGCTTCTGTTTGCGGACGACCTCTTTTGCGTCCTCTTCCTCCTCCAGATCCTGCACGGTGCGCCCGCTCTCCGCCGCGGCCTTCTTGAGCCGCGTCTTCCGCGCCTTGTCGGCGTAGCTCTCCAGCACGTCCAGCGAGTCGATCGCCCCGCCGCCGTCCGGATCGCTCAGCCCGAGCTTGGCAAGCGCGCTTTGGTAGCGCTCCTCGGCGCGTCGGAATCCGGCGGATTCTCCCGCCTTGCGCGCCGCCTGGTATCTGGCATTTTCTTCCCGGCTCTGTCTGGCAGGTTCGGCGGCCTCCTGCTTCTTTTCGCCTGCGGTTTCCTCCGCTTCAGCGCCGGTCTCTGCGGTTACGGCTCCGCCCTCCGAGCCCTCCTCCGGAGTTACGGCTTCCATGTTCTCGTCCATGTGGGTCCTTTCTGCCGCTGTACTGCCGCGGCCGCGATGTATTTTTCCTGCTGATTAAAGGCTAACCCGAAATATCTGTCCGTGCTCGGCGACTTTTTTGTGAACTTTTCACGAATCGTCAAACCCATTGATACAACAGGCAGTTTCAGCTTTGAAAAAAGCAAAACCGGAGCAGTTTCCCGCTCCGGTCGAAAAAATTCTGTGAAATATTACACGCGTTTATTATCACGTTTGTGCTGCTCCCGTGCTGCCCGCAGAAAGCTCCGGATAAACCGCAGAGCCTCCTCGTCCGTGTTGGCCAGCATCCCAACGATCTCCTTGATGGTCTTTTCCCGCTCGATGGTTGCCGTATCGCTTTTCATGTCCCGCTCTCCTTTCCGTCAGATCATCCCCAGCAGGAAGAAATACACCCGCCGCAGCGCCCGTATGTCCATGTTCCGCAGCATCCGCACGATCTCCTCGATCTTCGTTTCTCTATCGTTATTCATGCCCTTGTTCCTTTCTTCCGCGAAACGGAACGCATCACCGCCTCCCGTTTCGCGTCTTTCGTATTTTTTCTCTATCGCAGCGAGGATTATTTGATTTCGCGTTGTTGGTGGTATACTTACCTTACCCCGCCCGTTTCGTTCGTCTCCTCCTCGTTTATAGCGCCGCTTTTCTTTCTTTTTGCATCCGTGAGCCGCGCCATCTGCTCTTCCGTCCGTTTGGGCTTTTTCCTAAAGGGATTCTTCCCGAAACGGAACGGCCACAGCGGGCAGTTGCTCTCGCAGGGGCAAAGCTCTACCTGCTTCATGCTGCCGCAGCAGCAGTCAAGGCATTTCTCACGGATGACTTTTACCGGGTTTGTGCTTTTGGGCATAGAAAAACCTCCTTCAAATTGTCCTTGACCTTTGAAAGAGGGCATAGTAATATATTTACACCCTCCTTGCAAAAGGTCGGTAACGGATTCCCTGTGCTGTCTGTCGCCAAACTGAGCAGCGCAGGGAATTTTTATTTTGCTTCTTTCAGCCGCTTGTTCCGCTCTTCAATAGCGATTCGCACTTCGTCGGCTTTTGTGTTGCCGGTCATGCGGCTATTTTCCTCCAAAAGCAAAAGCATTTTCTCGTCGGTACGCATTTTGAAGAACTTATCTTTCGGATTCAGAGGGGTCGGGCGGCCTTTCGCGTTAGGGTTTCCCATGTGTCACCTCCTATTTATGTACCCCACGTTTAATATATCAAATGTGGGGTACATTGTCAATACCCAAACGCAAAAACAGGACAGGTTTTCCCTGTCCTGTTTTCGTTTATCCCCATACTCTCTTGGCCCTCTTCTGCCGCTTCATCTGGTCGATGAGCTTCTCCCGCGGCTTCTCCGGCTCCGTGAGCACCGTCATCCGCTGCTGATGCCGCACCGCGTAGGTGATCGCCGCGCCCATCACAAGGTCGTCGTGCTTCCCGGCGAGCGCCTCCGGCCGGTGATCCTCGTTGTAGCAGAACGTCAGCATTTCTTCGAGCAGCTCCCGGTCGGTGAACCACTCCGGATGCGAGGAGAACACCTCTACCAGATTCGCAATCGCCCGCGGGCGGCTCTGCCGGTCGGTGCGGAAGCCGTAGCTCTTCCTCATCTGCCGCGTGTAGGTGTCCTCCCGCTCGCGGCTGTACTGATTCGGATACTCCATCTCCTGCAGCTTCATCACCGGGTAGGTGGAGAAGTTCGTCTCTATGGCGACAAGCGCATCGTTGTAGAACCTCCCGAGTGCATAGATCTGCCGGACGTATTCCGGCTCGCTGTATTTCTGCCGGAGCTTGGCAGCGATCCTCCCCGTCACGTTGTCGATGACGATCGCCGTGAAGTAGTCCGAGCCCTCGCCCGCCGTGTCGCCGCCGAGCACATACGGAACGCCCTCCTCCGGCATCTCATAGAGCGTGATCGCGCCGGTCTCGCTCTCCGTCCACTCGCCGTTTGTAAACTCCCCGCGCCCGGCGGGTCCGGGCAGCCGCTCCAGCCGGAGCACGATCTGCTCGTTGTCGAATACGCCCGTGCCGCTGTGGAGAAACGCCTCGCCGGGAGAGGCGGGATACTCCTGCCGGAACATGTCCAGGCTCCCGCCGCAGTTGTTCGCAATGCACCAGCGCCGCCATTGCAGCTGCCCGTCCGTCAGCCGGTAGGCGGCCTTGAGATCCCGCTCCTCCGGCGTCCATTCCGTCCCCGGCACTACCGGCATCGAGTAGTCCGGGTTTTCAAACCACGCGAAGAACACCGGCTCAAAGTCATTCTCCCCCGCAACGGCGGCGTCCCAGCGCTCCTTGAAGTCCTCAAAGCCGTTCGCCGTGCTCTCGATGACGACCATCGTGCCCGGCAGACTCGGTACGGCCTGTAAGATGCCGGCAAGCGTGGAGGCTTTCCCGTCCGCGCCGTCCGGCCAGAAGGCGTACTCCGAAAGATGCACACATTGCAGCGTGTCGCTTCGTCCGATGCCGCGCCCGCCCGCCGTGGCGCAGCGGATCCGAGAGCGCAGCCCCGGCCTTACCTCCCGCTCGCTTCGGAGCTTCGACGGGTTCTCGAATACCAGCTCCTGCGCGTTCGAGGCGCGCAGCATCGGCTTCACCGGCGCGGGCAGCTCGTCGTAAAACAGCTTGCTCATCCGGAAAAGGTTCGCCGTTGCGTCCTCGCGGTGCGCAACGATCAGCGCGTTTACGTTTTTTCGCGTCGCGCAGGCGTGGAAGATGAGGCCCTCCGTCAGCGTGGAAAAGCCGAGCTGCCGAGCCTTGAGAATGATGAGCCGCACGGGCTTTCCGGCGTCCTGCTGCCGCTTCGCCACAGCGTAGAGCTTCCTTTGCGCGTCGTTCAGCCGGAACGGCACGACCGTCCCGCTCTTCGTCTTGATCTTCAGGCAGCCCTCGATGTAGTCCTTGGCAATGCACGGGTTCACAGCTTCGAGCCCTCCTGCCTTGCGAGCCAGTCCTCAATGCTCTCGGCGGCGCTCTGCTCACCCTCGGCGAAGTCCATGTGCTCGGCAAGCTCATGCAGCGCGCGGATCGCGCCGTTCGCGTCAAATTCCCAGAATCCGTTCGGCTCCTTCTGCCGCGTCTCCGGGTTCCATTCCAGCACCGGCGTCTTCTGCGTGCACCGCTCCACAATCTCCACCAGCCGCCGCCCGATCCACGCCTTCGATATGCCCATCTCGTCAAAGAGCTTCTTCTCCAGCTCCCGCCGGTACTCAATGACGCCCGGCATTTTGAGCGTCTTCGAGGCCGTCGAGGCCGCGCTCTTCGCGCTGTACCCCGCGGCGATGGCGGCGTCCGTAGCGTCTCCGCTCCGGAGATACTCCTGCACGAACTTCTTCTGCCGCGGTGTGATGTCTCTTGCCATGCTTCTCCCTCCTCACATCGGCCAGTACGCCGCGTAGAAATTCCGGCGCAGCTCGTAGATCCGGCCCACCGGCACGCTCGTCTCGCGGCTCGCCGTCTCCGGCGATTTGTTTTTCAACAGCACGGCGATGAGGGCACGCCCCTCGGCCTGCCCTGTCGCTGTACTCTCTATCGTTTTCCGGATCTCGTCCTGCGCCGGCGGCGGCAGATTCCGGTACGCCTCCAAGAAAGCATGCACGATCCGCTGCTGCCATACCGCCCCGCAGCCCTTCATCGGTCGGAATTTCAATTCTTCGCCTCCTTTTTAGCCTCCCTTGTGCAAAGGGAGGTGGCGGCATCGCCGCCGGAGGGATTGTCGCCCCGGTTGACATTTGTTTTAACAGAACGCGCAGAGACGCGCGCGCCGTTGCCTTTTCTTTCCTTCTCCTTTCGGACGTAGCGGACATATGCGGAATAGAACCCGCTGTCCTCGTCCCGCGTCTCGGTCTGCTCTCGGATCGATGCGTCCTTCGGGAGCTTCATTTTGCTGTGCGCGTAAACCGGTACTGGTTCTGTGTATACCGGCTTTTCCAGCCCGCGGCTCGGATGGAATTTCTTTTTCCCCTCCTCGCCCTTGGCGTTGGAGATCATGTAGCGGGCGATTCCGGTATAGTCTCCGCTCCCGTCCAGCCGGCGGTAGGTAACGCCCTGCTCCGGCCAGAGTGCGCAGATCAGCTCATAGTCTATCGCCGGGAGGACGATGTGGAAATGCGGCCGGGCGTTCCCGATCGCGTTCTTCCGGCCGGGCGAGTAGACGTACTTGAGATTCGCCCCTTGTTCCTTCCGATACAACGCGCGGAGCTTGCGCAAAAACCGGTCGAACACCGCTTGAGCGTCCTCCCAGGATATTTCTCCCTCCCCGAAGGAGAGCGTGAGCCATACGTCGCCCGTGCCGAAATTGCAGTTGAGCGTGCGTGCAAGGCTCTTCACGGCGTTGATCTCGTTTCGCAGGATCTTTCGGATGCTGGACTTCTTGGCTCTCGTCCCCCGCCGGATACGCTGGCCGCCTCTCGTTGTCGGCATCCAGACGCGGCGGATCTCCTCGGTCCTGCCGGAGATGATCTTGTACTCCATGATGGCAAACACTCCTTTTTCCTCCCTGGTCGTAAAGTTATCCTTTAAACAAGTCCGTAAAAATTCGCGCACGCGCACGCGAATATATAAGGTATCGCCGTTCTTTTCTCCTGCCTCCCTCCCCGAGGGAGGTGTCAGCCAAAGGCTGACGGAGGGAGTCTTTCCGCCCTCATTTCCGCCGCCGCTCTCGGCAGCAGAAATCAAACCGGAAATTTCCTCGATTTTCCTCTTGCAAGTGTCACGGTATCGTGATATAATATAGTCAGAAACGAAAGGAGGCAATATCATGCCGGTAATCGCCCGATTTTATGGGATCATCGTGAAGATGTATCTTCTCGGCGGGGAGCATAATCCCCCGCACGTCCACATTCTCTATGGGGAAAAGAACGGTGTCCTTGATCTCAATACGCTCACGTTCAAAGAATGCGACCTCCCCGCAAAGGCCCGCGCGCTCGTCCTCGAATGGGCTTCCGCGTACCAGCAGGAGCTTCTCACCATGTGGAAAACGCAGTCGTTCCGCGTGCTCCCGCCTCTGGAATGAGGCCGGGAGCTTTCCGTAAAGGAGGTATCTCATGTTTCACAAGCTCAAATCCGTCACGCCGCTTCCGGACTATACGCTCCTCGCCAATTTCTCGGACGGCTCCGTGAAATCCTATGACTTCCGCCCGCTCCTCGACCGCATGGAGGTCTACGCCCCGCTGCGGGAGTCTCCCGCGTTCTGGGCTTCCGCCGCCGTCGATCCCGGCGGCTACGGCGTTTCGTGGTCGGACGAGATCGACATCTCTGCCGAGGAGCTGTGGGAGCACGGCGTCGCCGCCGAAAGCCCGTTCTCCGGTCTGCTCTCGTTCGCCGACGCCACCGGCCTATGGGGTCTCAGCGAAAGCGCCCTGCGCAAAGCCGTGGAATACCGTAAGCTCACCGTCGGCGTCGATGTCCAGAAATTCGGCAAGCAATGGGTCGTCACCCGCTCCGCCATGGAACGTGAGTACGGCCATCCCTCTCATTAACTCCCGTCATACGCCGCCGCCCGCCGGTCTCCCGGCGGGCTTTTTGTCGTCCTTTTTAGCCTCCCTTGTGTAAAGGGAGGTGGCCGCGAAGCGGTCGGAGGGATTGTCTCATTCCTCCGGCGCGTCCCAGTCGCACCAGCTCATTGCCTCCAGATGCCGCCACTTTCGGAGCGTCGCCTCGCTGTCCGTATCCTCTCGCGGGCGATAGCCGCGGCGGTACAGCCGCTCGCCGGTGTCGCCGTCCTCCTGCCGGACGATCCCGCCCGGCGTGATCGCATACCGGCGCACGCCCAGACTTGCGCCCCGCTGTGTCACTCCGACGATCTCTCCGGTTTTCTTCTGCATCAGGAAGTCCAGCCCCAGCCGCAGTCCGGTCGGTCGGATCTCCTCCTCGTCTTCTTCTACTATGTACCCGGCGATCTCCTCGCCCACGACCTCCGGCAGCACGGTATTAACGACAAATGCTCCCTTGCTCCGCACGATCTGCACTGTCTCCATGCCCGGGATATACCCCAGCATCTCTACCAGCGCTCCGAGCGTCCCGCGCAGACGGTCTCGCAGCTCAATTTCCGGGATGACCGCCATCCACCCGCAGCCGATCACCGTCAGCTCGCTCACACCGCCGCAGAGCGTCAGCCCGCCCTTCGTCTCCGCCCGCAGCGCCCGCTCCAGCGCCGCATCATCGAACGCCATTATCCGCACCTCCCGATAAGCGTTTCCAGGATCTTCCTCGTCCCCGCGAGCAGCTTGTCCGCCGTCTCGCCGTCCGTTCTCTTCATCACATGCAGCTTTTCCACAGCCAGATTGAAGTTTTCCTGCGCGAGCTTCACAAGCAAAATCACCTCGTTTGCCCCGCTCTGCGCGGCCGCCAGCCGCTTCCGCAGCTCCTCGGCCTCGGCCCTGGCCTTTTCCGCCGCCGCGCCCGCGCTCTTTCCGGCGTCCCTCGCGGCGCTCTCCGCGGCCTTCAGCTTCTTTTCGAGCTCCGCCACGGCCTTTTTCTTTTCCTCCGCGGCGGCGGCCTTCGCCTCCTCCACGGCCCTCTGCACTGCCGTCTCGTCAATGGCGACCTCCACCGGGCGGCTCTCCGCCTCGCGCAGCATCGCCTCCATCTTCTGCGCCGCGTCCTCGGCGTCCTCGCGCTTCACGCGCTGGTCCTCCAGCGCGTCCTTCGTCTCGGCAAGCTCGGCCTCGGTGTCCCGGAGCGCCTTCTGTGTCTCTCCGAGCTCCCTGTCCGCCGTCTCGAGATGCTTTCGCGCCTCGTCCCGCTCGCGGATCGCCTCCTCCAGATCGCGGGCCGAAATATGCTCGGCGTCCACCTCGCGGGCGAAGTCCTCCCGCTCCTCCTCCGGCACGGCAAGAAGCCGCAAAGCATTGGAAACACTGATTTTTCCCAACGTTGGGAAAATGTTCTCCACGCCCAGAAGCGACCCCTGCGCGGATCCGTACTCGTTGTAGAGCTTGATGAATCGGTACGCGCTCGACTTGCTGATCTCCGTCTCGCGCTCTACCCATCCGGCGAAGTCCTCGCCTACCTTGTCCTTCGCAAGCTGTAGCCGGTACCCGATCTGGATGCCGTATTCCAGCACCATCTGCCGCGCCTGCCGCGTCAGCAGCCGGATCTCGCCGCCCAGCTGCTCCGGCGTCATATCCTCCGTTTTGATCAAATCATTCACGCTGCGCTTGTCCTCCGTTTCCGGCCGGAGCGTATCCACTCCAGCCATGTATTTTCAAAGTTCTGTATCTCCTCGGTGCGCGCACAGTTGCACATGCCCCGGTTCTCCGTCACCGATAGCTTCTTCTCGTTGAAGTTTAGCGTATACCACGGCTCATCCGGCTTGTCCTTCCGCCGGATAAAGAAGATCGTGAGCTCTCCCCGCGCGTGCCGCTCGGCGTAGGAGGCGACGCAGTGGTGCAGCGCCTTGCCCTCGGCGATGAGTTCCTCCTCCGTTCCGCACGGTCGAATGAGAATGTCCCCGTCGGCAAAGGCGTACTTTTTCATGCGCTCATAGCGCTGTTGAAAAGCCTCCCGCCGTTTCTCGGCGGCCTCGGCCTTCTGCCGCTCCTGCATCTGATCGTGCGCCCGCTTGAGATTCTGCGGCCACATCACGTCCCGCTCGGTGAGATCCTCGCCGAGCCTTTCGGCCATCGTCCAGTAGTCCAGCAGATACCCCGGCCACAGCCGGCTTTTATACCGCGCCGCCTGCCGGTCGAGATACCTCTCCGCCTTGCCCGGCAGCACCCCGCGCTTCAAAAAGTCCTCCTGCTGCCCCTCCGTCACCTTCGTGACCTCCTCGCCGAGACGGCAGGCCACACCGTATTTCCGCGCGAGCAGCAGCGCCTTCAAGCGCTTCGGCGCGTCCTCCGCGCCGTTGAGGTAGTTGAGCTCCTCCTTCGTCATCCGCAGCAGCTCGTGCGGCTTTTTCCTTTTCCAGTCCACGCCGTGCAGCACGTCGGTCTTCTCCGACCAGTTTTTGTTATACACCAGAGAGCGCTTCCCCTCGGCGATGAGAGCCGCCGCGAGCTTCCTTGCATTCGGCGCCGTCAGCGCCTCGGCGTTCCTGTGCCGCTGCCAGAGCTTCATCCATGTGACCGGGAAGCGGTATTCCGTCTCCTCGCCCATGTAGGTCTCCAGCTTGCAGTTGGCGCACTCCGTCTGCGCGTATATGTTCGCCAGCCCCTCCGGGCAGTACACAAGCTCCACGTCGAACATCGTGTCGGCAAACCGCTTTCGCTCCTCCCAGCCGGGGAGAATGTAGGTCGAGTACATGTATTTCTGCCAGTGCCGCCAGCGCGCGGCGCTCGTCCCGCCGAAGGCGTACACCTCCCACGGGTCAACGCGCCATGTGACGCGCCCGCTCTTCTCCACGTCCCGGCACACCCGCCAGAGATAGAGCAGCAGCTTCCCGCCCTGCGCCTCCGCGGTCATCGGCCAGACGTACCGCGCAAGCCGCTGCGCCGATGACACATGCCTTGCCTCCACCGCCTCGCCGCACATCGGGCAGGCGAGCTCGTCGCCGCTCGCGAGCGCGTCCCCGCTCACCGGATGCAGAAACCCGAACGGCGCGCTGTATCCCGCGCGGCCGCAGCCCCCGCCCGGCACATAGTAGAGCTTCACCGTCTCCCCGCACGCCGAGCATACGGCGTCCACGCACTTGTGCCGCAGCCCCGTCAGCGGATCCGTCTGCCATCCGGCGCGGTATATGAAATAGTCCCGCCATTGGAGATCCTGTGCCTTGATCCAGTCCAGCAGCCCCTCCGGCGGCGTTTCCGAGAGCGTCATAAAAACGCCCCCAGATCGATGATCTCGGCGTCGCCCCCATTGTCGCCCGTAGGGGCGGGGCTCTGCTCCGCCCGCGCCGTCAATCCGTAAAACTCCCGCAAGATCCTCTCGGCCTCCGCCGGCGTCACGCAGGCAAAGCTCCCGGTCTTGTGCGCGTCCGCGTAGGCCTTGATCTTCTTCTCGGCCTGCTGGATGCTCATCTCCGGGATATCGAGATCCTTGTCGAGCAGCTCCGCGCTCTCCGGCTCCCGCCGGGCCATGTCCTTGAGCTGCTCTCCCACCATCCACGCGGCGGTGCGCCCCTTTTCCTTCGCCTGCTGCCGCTCGATCTTTTCCACAGCCGACATACACATCCGTCCTTTCTTCGGCCTGCCATCATCAGGCATGGGCGGCCATCCCCATACGACGGGCCTTCCGCCCGTTTCGGCTAAAAGATATACCCCAGCACCGCGAGCAGCGCCGCCGCAGCGGCGCACGCCCCGCATGCCCACAAAACCCGCTCCTTCATTCCTCGATCACCTCAAGGCCGTAGGCTACCGCCGCGTCGTGCTCAATGCGGCAGCCCCGTGCATCCTTCCACCCTCGGCAGAAGTAGACAGCGTGGCAAAAGCTCATCTTTTCCAATGACTTTGCAAGGAAGTGAAGAGAGATTTGGACAACGCCCTGCCCCTCCAATTTCTCCTTGCCGTGCCATGCGCCTGTAAAAAACGTGTTCACAACGTAATACCCGCGCTGTTCCAGCTCGGCGATAGCTCGATTTCGTGTTTCGTCAATTTCCCATGTTGATCTCCCCGCCATCGGCTGCGAGATCATGGCCAGTTTTTTCATCTCAGCTCCTCCTTCATCTCCACGATCCGCTCCGCAAGCCTCACGCACTTCGTCTGTCCGGGGCAGGCCGTAAACGGACACGCCCGGCAAAGCTCATTCACCGCCCGCACCCACAGATCATGCTCTATTCTGTTCATTTGCATTAGCCCAGCACTCCTTCGTTTTCCTCAACATAGCGCCAGCTCTGCGGCGGAATTTGCACCGGATCCCAGCAGTACGTGTCGCAGTCTCCGACGTACTCGCAGCCGAGACAGCTGTGGAAGTTCGTGATATCAACCGGTTGGCTATAGATTTTCAGATCGGAGATATGCCACCCGAACCCCGTTTTCCCTTTCAGGTACGTTTCGAGCTCTTCTTCCGTCAAGCATGCCGCCTCGAGAAGCCGTGAGATGTCGTGCACCTTCTGCCAATCGTCCACGATTCGGTACTTTGGTCTCTCTTGGTCGCCGGTGTATCCGACATGCACCAGCCGGTCGATTCTGCCGCACACAAACTCGCCAATGATTTTCCCGCCGCCATAAAAGCCTTGCTTTCCCACCAGCGCGAAGAAATCCTCGTGCTCAAATCGCGGCTTCGTGCAGTAGACATACACCTTAAAGGGCGTCTGCATCAGCGTCGGGCGCGTTTTCCGCACCTCCACCGTTTTCTCACCCCGGAGGATCTTCTCGCACCAGCACGGCTGGATGCTCACGAGTACTGCCCTCTTCACCCGTTCGTCCTCCTGTTCCACCGTCTCTCGATCTCAAGCCTTGCCTGCCGCACGGGGTCCTTCGTCCACGGCGGCGCCGGATACAGCGTGTGCATCTCCGCGCCGCAGTGCGGGTTTCCGCAGCGGATCGTGGCGATGTAGGTCCCCATTGGATGCCCCTTCGCCGGGGCTATGGAGCGCCGCGCCTCCGCGCCGCAGAACGGGCAAGCCTTCATCCGTGCCGCCCGCCTCTCTGGAGGATCGCCGCGTCCGGCAGACGCATCCACCGGCAGATGTCGGCGGCGAACGAGGCGTAGCCGTATAGCGCGAACAGCGCCTCGATGATGCCGAACCCGCGCCCGTAGCGCCATACGAAGTAAATCACCGCCGCCAGAAGCGCCATCACCATCGTTGTGATAAACATTGCCTTGCTTCTGCTCATTTCGTTTTCCTCTCTCTCTTCTTGTTCGGACAGAAATGGAACTTGTGTGCCGCACCGCACATTTCGTCCTCCTCGCACTCGATCACCGGCAGCGGCGTGCCGCTGTTTGTGTAGAGCGTCACCATGTCGTGGCTGCTCTCCGCCGCCCGGCGGAAGCGGTACGGCGTCAGCGACGCCTCCACGCACAAAAGCCCCCGCGGCCCCGGCACGAACAAAACCGGCCGCCCGCAGTACTTGCACTTCGTCTCCTTCGGAATCATTGAATTTCTCCTTTCTTTCTAAGGCTCCCGCCCACGCTCTTGCCTCCCCTAACAGGGGAGGTGTCAGCGCAGCTGACGGAGGGGTTCGGCTCCCTTGTGCAAAGGGAGCTGTCGGCGCAGCCGACTGAGGGATTGTCGTCCCCGCCGCAGCGCTCGTCCTTCTTGCACCACTCCGGCGTCCTCACGCTGTCCGGATGCGGATTCCCGTCCCGCACAACGTGCAGCACCCGTCCGAACCTGTCGCCGTTCCCGGTGTACAGGCAGCGCACCGCCTGCTTCCCCTGCGGCCACTGGTCCAGCGCGATGTGTGGACATCCCCTGCACGTTTTCATTCCTTCGCCCTCTCTTTCTGCGTCGGGAGTCCCATCCCGTTTCGCGCCCGCCATGCGGACATCGTCGAAACGCCGAGCTCCTTCGCAATGTGCGGATCGTCCATCCCGGCCTCCCACAGCTCCTTCAGTCTTGCTCGGTCGATCTCCTGCCGGTATCTCGGCGGGAGTCCCGCGCCGTGCCGCCACTTCTGCACCGTGTCCGGGTTGCATCCGATTATGCGCGCAATCTCCCGGTCGTTCTTGCCCTCATCCCAGAGCGCCCGGAACTGCGCCCAGTCGTAAAGTCGCCCCGCTCGCTGCTTTGGTTCCCTCCTCGGAGAGCTCCCGCGCAGCACGACCGGCTGCGCCCGTACCCGCAGCGCCGTCCCCGGCTTATAAAGCCCGCATTTCCTCGTGATGTCCGCCTCGCCCAGGCTCGTCTTGGTCTCGCCGGTGATAAAGAAGTAGTTGCAGCTCCCGTCAGCCCCGCTCACATTGCCGGAATGATACCTGCACTGCGTGCGGTAGCATATGTATTCGTCCTTCAAAACGGCAGCACCGCCCCTTCCTCCACGAGCTGAAAGGCACTCTCATTGTCCCAGCTGTCGTCCGGGTGCTCGATCCCCCAGATCTGCGTCTCGTCGAGATAGTTCTTCCCAAAGTGGGCAATGAATTCCTCCTTGCTCCACTTCTGCTCTACCATTGCCTTGTGCTGTCCGTATTTGTGCAGCAGATCCGCGGTCTTGCCGGAGCGGTGCGCGCTGTCCGCGTCGATCCGGTGGCACCACGGGCACAGGTGCACCGTGAGGCCGTACTTCGTGGAAGCAGGCCGCCGGGCCCCGCCGAAAATGTGGTGCTCCTCGAGCTGCTCAAAATTCCCGCACAGAAAACAAATGCCTTTCATCGTTCTTAGTCCTTTCAAAATTCTTGCTTCCCCGCTTCTCCCCCTTGCCTCCCCAGACAGGGGAGGTGTCAGCGAAGCTGACGGACAGGGCAGGGGAGAGGCGTCACGGACACAGCCGCCGCGCCAGCACGCAGGCGTTGATCGGCCCGTCCTCCGGCATATACCGTTTCTTCACGGTCTTTCTGGAAATTCCCAGATACCGCGCCGCGTCCTCGATAGTGAGCATCCGCTTCCCGCCCGTGGCGGTGAGAATGTCCTCAAGGATCGCTCGGTAGTCCTCCTTCTCGCGCGGCATTTACCCCGCCTCCTTCTCGTCCTTTTTCTTGCTCTGCATATACTCAACAGCCAGAGCCGCGCCGTCGATCTGCTGCACAAACTTCTCCTGCAGCTCCGGCGGCAGCGCGCACACCTTCTCGGCCAGCGCCTTTTCCTTTTCGCTCATGTCCTCACCTCCTGTGCTTGTTTTTTTCCTGCTCCTGCGGTACGATGAAAAATGCCACGGCTGTGTGCTGCTTTGTATCTCCATCTCGGAGATGAAAGGTGGTGGTACATTGCCGCACCCGGAAAAAGAGGGTCTCGTTCTGTTCTTCCTGAACAAGCAGGATAACGCCGTCTTTGCCCGCCGTCTCGGTGTCTCCTTTCAGACGCTTTGCCGTCTGTACCGCGGAACCGAGCGAATTAGCCGTTCTGTTCGCAGGAAGGCTCTTTCGATCCTTGGCGTGACCGAAGACGAGTTTTCTTTCCTTGTCTCGAAGGTCGCCTGATTCCCGGAGGGAGGCCGCGCACCGGTCTCCCTTTTCCGTGGCATTTTTCATCGCGCCGCCGGCGCATCGCTTTGTGTTGCCATCCTCCCACCGCTTTTGGTATGCGGTCAGCGGCCGATCGGCGTACCGTCTCCGTAGGTGATTCCCTGATGCTCCGCTTTGCCGTACTCGATATTGCGAATTTCTGCTGACAGGCCGCGCATGGTGCCCGTGAGTATGACAAGCTCTTCCGCCTTCCGCGTTCTCTTCGCCTTCTCATGCAGCAGCTCCATCTGCTGCATGAGCAGCTCCTTTACCTTTTCCATCGTTTCACCCCCTCCCTTCCGTTGCATCGCCTTGTGTTGCTTTCCGCCTCCGCTTTCTGATATAGTGTCTTTGGCGGTGATAGATATATGAAAAAGCTCCTCTGCTTCTTCCTCGTGATCCTTGTCCTTGTGTCCCCGGCGCTGGCCGCGGACGGCTCCACGCTCGTGTACACCACGCGCACCGGCGAGTGCTACCATCGGTACTCGTGCTCGTCTCTCAGCAAGAGCTGCTATGAGACGACGCTCTCTCAGGCCGTCGCCGACGGCTACCGTCCCTGCGGCCGCTGCCACCCTCCGACGCTGGATTCCGGCTCGTCATCGGCAAAGCCCTCGCTTTCCGACCGCATCGCAGCGAACAACTCCTCCGGCAGCTCGTCCGGCTCGTCGTACTCCGGCTACTCCTCCGGCAGCTCGTCGTATTCGTCCGGGTATTCCTCTGGCCAGTCCTCGTCCAGAGCATCGGCCAGTTCGTCCCGCTCGGAAGTGAGCCCCTTGCTTAAAATCGGCAGAATTCTTTTTGCCGCAGCCGTCCTGTATCCTGTCTGGGTGCCTATAATCGTTTCAATTCAATGTGCATTAAAAAAACTATTTAAGAAGGAGTGACCCACCATGACATTCGGCGACTATCTTTTTCTTGGCTTCCTTGTTGCGGTTTTCCTCGGATTCGGGCATCTCTTAGCGAAGCAGGACAAAGAACGGCAGAAAGCGTATAAACAAGGTTTCTTCGATGCGTGCAACTGCAAAAGACCGGATTGCCACTTGTTCTATAACGATAATTATTTGGCTCATTCGCCCACCGGCGACGAAGATTTCGACGATCTCGCCGGATACACATACCCGTATGAACGAACGAAACTTTACAAATTGGGCTATGACTCCTGTAAGTTCGATGTTGATTTTGAAGTTCAATATCACGGCAAATACTTCCCCGGCATCGGCGGCGATCTAAAATCGTTCGATGAGCTTATGGAATTCGTCCGCCAGCACGAAGAGTTCGTCAAATCCCACGGGCTTCTCGATTGAGCCTCACACATCGCTTTGCGATCTCTGCTTATCGGTCTGCGTTAAATATATATCGCAAACCAATATTTGTCAAGCCCCATTTTATCGGTTTGCGATATTTTATATTGACTTTTTCATTTTTCGCTGATATATTGTCCTCGAAAGGAGGTGCTGCCTATGTCCGTTGGCAGCCGCATCAAGGAGGTTCGTGATTTTTACGGCCTCACGCAGCAGAAGTTCGCCGAACGCACCAAAACCAAGCAGAGCACCGTAGCCACTTATGAATCCGGTCGAAACGTCCCGTCCGATGCGGTGATCTCGCTGATCTGCCGCGAATTCAATGTGCGGGAAGCCTGGCTCCGCGATGGCACCGGCGAGATGCTCGAGGTAAAGCCCCGTGCCGAGGAGCTCGGCGAGCTTGTCCGTAAGCTCCTGGCCGACCGGCCGGAGTCCTTCCGCTCCCGCCTCATCACCAGTCTCCTGCGCTTTGAGCCCGATTCCCCCGAATGGCAGATCCTTGAGAACATCTATAATTCCATCGCAGCCGAAAAAGAGAGCAGGGAATAACTCCCCGCTCTCTTTTCCGCTTTTACAGCATGTGTTGCTATTCTTTCCTCATCTATGGTATATTCGCATTGTCCAATACTAAACGCTGAATAGGAGGTCGTATTTATGGACAAAAGGCGAGTGAGCCAAATCAAAGCGCAGTTTGACCTTGTTGTGCAAAACGATCCGGAGGCGCACATCGAATTTTGGTACGCGCGCGATCTTATGCCGCTGCTCGGCTATGATCGCTGGGAGAACTTCGATAAGGTTATTGCACGAGCAATGGAATCTTGCGAATCCAGTGGAACCCTCGTTTCAGATCATTTTCGTGAGGTCACGAAAATGATAACCGCAGGAAAGGGCGCTCAGCGTTCTGTCAAAGACTACCTGTTGACGCGCTACGCATGTTATTTGATCGCGCAGAACGGCGATCCCAAAAAGGAAGAGATCGCTTTTGCGCAAAGCTATTTCGCCGTCCAGACGCGGAGGCAAGAGGTCATTGAAGAGAGAATCTCTTTGATCGAACGTACCGAGGCTCGCGGCAGGCTACGCGAATCAGAGAAACGCCTTTCGCAAAACATATACGAAAGGGGTGTAGACGAATCCGGTTTTGGCCGCATTCGCTCCAAGGGCGATCAGGCATTGTTTGGCGGCTATACTACACAAGAAATGAAAGACCGTCTCGGCGTAAAGGACTCGCGCCCGTTGGCAGATTTTCTCCCCGCCCTCTCTATCGCAGCAAAAAATCTTGCTACAGAAATGACGAATTACAACGTAGAAGAGAAGGATCTTCAGGGCGAACAGCCCATTACTGGAGAGCATGTGCAAAACAACCGCTCCGTTCGCGAGATGCTTGTCCAGCGAGGCATTGAACCCGAAAATCTCCCGCCCGCAGAAGATATCAAAAAGTTGGAGCGCCGTGTAAAGTCGCAGGAGAAGAAGCTCGCCGCTCAAGCCGGGAGGCTTCCCAGCCCGCCGCAGAACGGCAGCGATCCGGAATAACCGCAAAAAGGACCCCGTCGGAATTTCCGACGGGATCCTTTTTGCCAGCTATGCCGCTTTCAGAAAGCTCCGGATAAACCGCAGCGCTTCCTCGTCCGCATCCTTCAGCAGCTCCGTGACCTCTGCTATGATCTTTTCCCGCTCTTCCATTTCTTTCCCCCTTGTCATTTTGTTGCATTTTCGGTCATTCTCTTGTATATTCCAACAAACTTGCGCATTTTTCGCGCCGCAGGGTGCGAAACGATGCTATAGTGTAGGCGAACGCCCGGGGTTTCCGTGCCGCAGACCCGTCCCGGACGTCTGCCGCAGGGCGTCCCGCTCGCCCTGCTGTTACTGCATCGTAACAGACCGGCGCAAGATCCGAAACCGAACGCTTTGCGGGTGAGCCGGAGTTCAGCTTTTTCGACACGAATATATCCCGGTTCACCCCGAAAATAACGAAAGGACGGAGAACATGAACGAAATGGACGCGCTGAAAAGCCGCTGGCGGGAGGCAAAGGGCACACGCACCTTCCCGGACATTGCCGAGGCCGCCGATCTGTCGCCGAGCACCGTGGAGTACGCCTTTTCCCCGAAATCCACGAACCCCAGCATTGATACGGTCGTGCGCATCTCCCGGGAGCTGCACGTCTCGCTCGATGAAACCTTCGGCATTCTCGCCCCGAGCGGCCGTTCGGAAACGGAACTCGCCCGGCAGGACGCCTCCCACTGGAAGTCGCGGTACGAATCCGCCGTCCGGGATATCGAATATCTCCGCACCGTCATTCTGATGCTCGGCGTGTTCTTCTTTGTCGTTGTCATCTGGTGTGTAACGCTGGACCTTCGGTGCGCGGATATCGGCTTCTTCCGCGGCGAGTGGAACTTCGTCGCGGTGTTCTCGATGGTCTGTTTTGCGATCGCCGCGCTTTTGGTCGTCCTCGTCATCGTCCGTGTATACCGCCGCCATAAGCGGCGCAAGGAGGAAAAATGAAAAAAGAAGATTATGCCGCCCTTTATACCCTCCGCAAGGACGGCCGCTATCAGGGCTATTACCGGGACGCGGCAGGGAAGCGCCACGTCATTTGTGACCGGGACCCCGCCGAGCTGTACCGCCGTCTCCTGGAGCGCTCCGGCGCTCCGGTGAAAGAAGATCCTTCCGTCCGGCTCTTTTCCTCCGTCGCCTCTCGCTGGGAGCGCGAGCACCGCGAAGAGATCGAGCCCGCCACATGGAAAAACTATGCTCCGCACTATGATACGATGGTCTCTCTCTATGCCCGTCGGGAGATCGGCGATATCTCCGCCGGGGATATCAATGCCCACCTTCTCCGACTCAGGGCGAAGGGGTATTCCCGCACGGTCGTGAACTCCGTCCGCTCGCTCTATCGCATGATCTTTGACTATGCGATCCGTGACGGCCTCGTCCTGTATAACCCCGTCTCCGCCGTGAAGCTCCCGCGCGGCCTCCCGCACGGAAAGCGTGTTGCCCCGGACGATACCGCAATGAAAACGATCCTCCGCTCCTCCGGCGACGGGTTCGATCTGTTCCCGGCGCTGCTGCTCTGCACCGGCCTCCGCAAGTCGGAGGCGCTGGCGCTGCTCTGGTCGGATGTTGACTTCAAGCGCATGGAGATCTCCGTCACTAAAGCTCTCACATATCCGTCCGGCAGCAAGGCAACGGTAAAGCCGCCGAAAACGGAAGCCGGCATTCGTATTGTGCCGATACCTCTCGCTCTGCTCGACCGGATGAAGGAAGCGAAGCTCGCGTCCCGCTCGCCGCTGCTCTTCCCCGCGCCGCCCAGCAACCGCGGCGGGGAAGGGGGAGGATACATGTCTCTCCGTCAGTACGACGGAGCGTGGCAGCGCTGGTGCGCCTCCGCAGGGCTCGTCAATGGCGAAGGGAAGCCCACGGTCACGGCCCATCAGCTGCGCCACGGAGCGGCTACGCTGATGTTTGAGGCAGACGTTGACGAAAAGACCGCGCAGCAGATCCTCGGCCATTCCCGCGTGGAGATCACACGGGAGATCTACACCGACCTGCGCGACGCAAAACGCAAAAAGAGCATCGCCGCTCTGGACGATGCTCTCAATAAAATGATGGCATAATTGATGGCAAAAACCGAAAGATATTGAAAAATAATGACTTTTAACAGCCTGTAAATCTGCTGGCAATGCCTACGGTGGTTCGAATCCACCCGCCCCCACCAAAACCCGAAAACCATTGATAAATCAACGGTTTTCGGGTTTTTCTATACCCGTTTTCACCTCTTTTTTCTCCGTCTCAAATAGGGAAAAATGGGCACTTTTCGGCACAATTTGATGGCAAATTTGATGGCAAATTCCCGGCCTTTCTCGGCCCTCAAAAAATTTTTAAAAAATTTTTTCAGCGCCCCTCGTACATCCCGAGCTTAATCTGAATCTCCATCTTCCGCTCCATGAGCATTTCATGCTCATATTCCCATACGGCGCGCATCGCCTCGCTCTGCTCCTCGCCGTGCTCCCGGATGAGCCGGACGGCCTGCGCGTGGCACACGCTGCAAGCGTCACAAGGCGCGTTTTCTGCGCTTTGTCCGGCTCCCCTTTCGGGGAGCCTTTTTTCACTTCAAGCTCGGCAGCTTCCCGTACTTGAGGAAGTAATCGATCGGGCTGCCCTCCTCAACGTACACCGTCCGGTTTCCTGCCTTGATCGCCTTCCTCTTGGCCTGCGTCACGGCTTTCTGAATGTCCGTCCCGCTCGCCGTCTTCGTGAAGTCCGCGATCACGTTCCCGCTCACCTTCGGCGTTTTGGACGTTCCTCCCGCCTTCGCGGAGGATGCCGTGCCGGACTTCGGGATGATGATCTCCGGCGCTTTCGGCGTCGGGGCCTTGAGTGCCGTCCTCTTTCCTCTTCCGCGCCGGCCTCCGGAGCCGCCCGAACCTCCGTTCCACTTCTGATTTCTCGCGCTCTTCGCTGTGTACCCGGCGGCAACATAAAGGGCGTCCTTCTGCTCCGGCGGAATGTCGAGGCTGTTGATGTACTCCACAACTTTTGCCTTCTTCGATCCGGAAATGCTCTTGCCGTTCTCGTCCTTGTCGGCGTGCATCTCCTTTGTGGCAAAGTAGTAGTCGTAGTACGTCTCGTAGGAAACGCCCTTGGCATACGCGGCGCGGGCCTTGTCGTAGACGTCCGCGTTGTAGGTGCGCAGCGCATACTCCGCGCCGAATACCTCGCGGTTTGCTTCGCGGTATACGATGGCGTCCATGCGGCTCTCCGCCTGGTCCTCGGTGATGCCGTACAGCTCGGCGTACTCGGCGATGGCCGCGTCGTTGTCTGTCGAGAGCTCCGGGTGCGCCTTGAGATAGTCGCTCACCGCCTCGCGGTACGGCTCGGCCTGCGCGATGATCTCCTTCTGCCGCTCGATGAGCTGCGATTTCAGCGCCCGGACAAGCCGGTTCTTTTCGGCCTTGGTCAGGTTCTCGTCGCTCTGTATCGCGCGGATCTGCTGGTAGTAGTCGTTCACCTCGTCGCCGGCATGAGAAACGTATTTCCGGGTGATTCCCGCTCCGATGTCGCCGTCGTTCGCGTCGTACTTGAGGTCGTCCAGAAGATCGTAGTACTCGCCGGTGGTCTTGTTGGTGCTCGTGCTGTCGAGCATGAACGCCTGCTTGAGCGGCGCCAGCGCCGGGGAGCTCGCCGTCGCGGACGGCGTGAACCACGGCAGCAGAAGATCGCCGACCACGCCGGAGTACTGGTCCAGCAGATAGTTGATCTTCTTCGGCGACAGATTGAACGTTTTTCCGATCCATTTGGAGAGCTCGTCCGTTTTCTCGTCGTACCGCTCGCCCGGCCGGTAGTTTTGCAGACGGTCGCTCTCGATGTTCCCGCCGTACCACGTCGTGCCGGGGTTGTCGGGATTGAAGAGCTTTGTCTGCGTCCACGCGGTGGCGATGTTCTGGTTGAAAATGTCCGTCGGGGCGACGTTGCTCTTCACGACCTCGATCACGTCGGAGAACTTCGGGTCGTTCCCCTTCGCCTTTTCCTGCGCATACGTCGCTCCGGCCGAGAACACCGCCAGCGCGCGTCCCCTCGGGATTTTCATCCAGTAGCCGTCCCCGAGCTTGAAAAGGTAGTAGTTCGATTTCGTCTGGTCGGGGATGTCGTCCCACTCGTCATCGTCGCGGTACAGCAGCCCGTTGAGCAGCTCCGGCAGAATGCCGAGCGCCGCCGCCTTGATCGCAAGAGACGCCCACGCCTTGAAGCCCTTCCGGTCGGTGATGTTCCGAACAAACTTGTCCGCGCCCTGCACGGACGGATTGAGAAACGGCACGAGGTACTTGTTCAGCATCTTCGTCACCGTGCCGCCGCGGGCAAAGTTCGTCGTGATGTCCGCCGCGCCGAGCATTGCCTCCATGAGGTCGCTCTGCGTGAATTTCCCGGTTTTCACTCCGTCCGCCGTCTTGCTCCCGCCCTTGTTGGCAAGGATGGTCATAAACTCCGCAAGACGGGGCGCCGCTTCAATAGCCTGCCCCAGCGATTCATATTTTGCCGCGAGCTTTCCGGCGGCGCTCTTCGGTTCCTTCACCATGCCGGTCGTATAGTCCAGCATGGAGGCGTAGGAGCCGCCCAGCGCCTTGTACTGCTGCCAGATCTCGCCGTTTGTCACGATCTGCTTCCACGCCGACGGGAACATTTTCGCCCATGTTGCCGAGTCCGTAGAGTAGAACGCCGCGTCCTGCGCGTCTCGCACAAGGTTTCGCACCATGAAAATCGGGTTATATCCGGTACAAAGCGCCTTGAACAGGTCGTTGCCCTTCTTCAGCAGCTTCGCAACGTCGGAATTGGCGTATTTGTCCGGCTGAAATGCATTCAGCGCCTGTGCCAGCCCCTCGTCCATCGTGATGTTGTACCGGTCATTCCCGCGCAGAACGGAAAACACATTGTTTGTGACAGGCACATACAGCTCTTCGCTGTCCACATACTGATCGGTCGAGGAATAGTCCACCAGATCCACCTTGTTCACGCCCGGAATGCTTTTGTCCTGGTTCCAAGACTGCACAAGCTGCTCACCGAATTGGTTGAGACCGGCGTTTTTCATCACCGCCACCGTCTTTCGGCTCATCGCCGTGTGCAGCGGCATGATGACGGCGTCGCCGCCCACGGCGCGTCCGATGGCGTTCGATACGACGATGCCGCCGTTTCTCCGCGCCCGCCGTGCCGTCTTTCCCTCGGTGCCCTCCACGCGCATCGTCGGCACATAGTTCGGGTACCGCTTCTTCATCGCGTCCACATGCTTCTGTGTGTCGAGTCCGGCGTCGATGCGGTACTGCAGAAGATCGTCGAAATAGGCATACACCCTCTTTGCGAGAGCGTCAAACTCCGGGTTGGCTTTCAGCAGCCGTTCGGCCTCCAACTGGCTATCGTAGGCCGTGACCTCGTATCCGAACACCGGTTTCAGCCCGTTCTTTTTCGCCTCGCTGATTTTCTGCCGCGTGAAGATGAGCATCTGCGCCGCCTCGGATATATCCGCGATCTCCGGCATCTCGCCGTTGAGAAGCTCATCGAGCACCGTCTCTTTCCATTCTCTCGAAAGCATATCCCGCTTGTCTCCCGGAACGGCGGTTTGGTAGAGATAGTCGTTGTCCAGCCCGCGCAGCTTCGGGTAGAGATCTTCGATCGTCGTCACGCACTTCGTGAGATTCTGGACCTCTTCCGTGCTGTCGTACCGCATGCGGTCCACGTTGTTCCGGTGCAGGAGCATCAGCTGAAAGTCCTTGTACTTTTCCGGGGTTTTCATGATATCCCCGAGAATGTCCATAAGGCTTTCGCCGGTCTTGTGCCCGCTGATGTCGGTGCGCGCGCCGCCCTTGGCGATCCAGTTTCCCGCCCGCTGGGAGTACGCCCCGGCGTTGAAGTAGTACCCCTCCAGGCTCTTGTTCTTCGTCTGCTTGGAGATCCGGCGCACCGTCTCCCCGGCGTTTACAAACATACGCATAGCTCCGTGCGTGACGTCTGCAAGACTTTCGCGGAAGCTCTTTTCCGCCTTTACGATCTCGTCCGTGACGCGGCTCTCCGCCGTTTCGCCGGGGCTCGGCGCGTCCTCCGGCGTTTCCGCCGTCTTGAGTTCTTCGGTATTCCCGAACAACTCGGCGATCTTCGCGTTCTCCTCCGCGCTCAGCTCCGCCCGTCTCGCCTCGGCTCGCTTCTCGTTCGCGGCGGTGTACGCGCGGTTGGCCTCCTTGTCCATCCACTCCGCGGCGAGCTGCGCGGCCTTTTCCTTTTCAAATTCCCGGAACCGCTGCACGTCCTGCCGGCCGTCGGAGATATCGACCCAGAACTCCACGCCGTTCGTGTTCATCTTCGCGGTGTACGTCCGGATCCCGCTCTCTCCCTGTGTGGATACCTCGGTTTTTCCCTTGGAGATGAGCTGCTGGAAGAGCCGCTGCACGCCCGCCGACGTCGCTTTCGTGACCCGCTCTCTGGTGTCCGTCGTGGCGTTCGGCTGCGCTTTAAACGGCGAGCCCTTCTGCGTCTCTCTCCACAGCGCCTCGCGCTCCTCGGCGCGCATCGCCTCAGACTCTTCGTCCTTCATCCGGGCGGCTCTTTTTTCCGCAGCATCCGGGTCTGAATATTTGCCGTCCACGACGTAAGCCGTTTCCCTGCTCTCCATCACGACCTTTCCGGTGCCTTTTTTCTTGTTGAAGTAGTACGCGAATACAATGGGATTCCCGTCCGAGTCCTGCGCATTGGTCTTGTCGATGACCAGTCCGTAGTTTCCATACTCCTTGCTTTTCAGCCACGTCCAGAACGGCACGGTCTGCACCTTCTCGCCGTTCTTCTTCTCGAACACCGGATACCCGGCTTCCTCTGCGGCCTTGAGATCGGCGTTGTAGCTCTCGCCCCGGTTTTCAAGGCCCGGATGGAACATGATCCGTGCGCCGACGTCCTTTCGGATCTCCATCGCCGCCCAGTTCGGGAGGTTTTTCCGCTTCCGGCTCGACGCGCCGGCGAGGCGCTCGCCGTTCTTCCAAACAGAGGCATACAGCACGCCGTTTTCCTCTTCGATGCGTGCCTCATATCTTGCCTCGCCTTCGGAGATCACATACCGGTTTTCCGTTTCGAGCGCGTTTTCCAGCTCCGCGATCTCCTTTGTGTAGGAGCCGATCTCGCCGATGATGTTGTAGTCTCCTTTTTTGCGGTCAAACTCCTTGGCCGGCGCTTTCTTCAGGTCGAAGTAGGATACAGGCTTTGCTTCGGCCTTTGTCTGCTCCTTCAGCTTCAGATGATTGTCCTCGGCAAATTCGCGCAGTATGACCTCCGTTTTATCCCGCAGATCGTTCACCATTCTCTCGAAGGCGTGTTCTCTTGCCTCGCCGAGCCCCTCCTGCTGCGCCTCGTCCCACAGCCGATCCGCGAGCGTCTGCTTCTCGTTCGCTCCCTGCTCGGCGCAGTAGATGATGTTTCGCAGCATATCCGGTGCGGAAATATCCGTCGGGAAAAGCGCCTCGCCGTATTTCTCGGCAAGCTCTATATTCCGCACATCCGGCGGCGTGTATCGACGGTTATCGGAAAGCGTGATCCCTGCCGCTCTCGCCCGCTCGCGCAGCTCCCGCGCCTCGTCTTTGCTGAAATCGCGCCACATATCCTTCGATACATAGAGCTTGCTGCCCTTCAGATCGCTCCGGATGCTCTCGTAGGTCTCATCGATCCACGGGCTGTTCTTCGAGGAGGACACAACGCTCCCGGTCTGCAGCAGCTCGTTTACAAGCGTGTCCAGCGCGTCGCCTCGGATCTCGCCCTGCGCCATCATCTCGCCGATGTTCCGGTTGAGTACCCGCTCCACGTCCGTGCGGTTCGCCCGGTCCGTGCTGAACAGCTGCATAATGTCGCGCTTCGTGCTTTTGACCGAACGCGGCCGCTTCTTTTCCGTGCGGGCTTGCCTGTCAACCCTTTGTGCTTCCTTGAATTGTGCCTCGCCTGCCCTCAATTCCTGCTCCGCTTTGGAAATCCACTTGCTTTCCGTCGTGTAGTCGTAGTTTGGATCGTCGGCCTTTATCGCGTTCTGGTATGCCTTCGTCCTCTCTTCCACAACCCGCCGGAGCGATGTGTACGACCGGATGAACTCCTTTGCGGTTTCAGCGTCAAAAGCCGCCTTTTCGTTATTGGAATCCCGGTTTTCCACCTCCACACTCGCTTTGCCGGAAGATTTTTCTTGACTATCCCCGGTATCAGAGTGTACAATAGCATCAGACGAAGCCTTCGGCCCTCTGGTGACCCCGTCTTGAACGGTAACCCCAGTTTTTGTGTTGCCGGGGGCTTCGATAAAGGAAGCAGTCCCGGCAGGCGCTTCGGGCGTTTGGGTCAGGGCGGAAGCATTGGCCGTGTCGGCTATGCTTCCTTTTTTTCTTCCCGCGTACATGGTCTGAACGTACAGATCAAGGCTTGATCCGCCGCTGTCCACCGCGAAAACCGTGATGCGGCTGTTGTCTATGGTCTTTTTAAACTCAGCCGCCGGTCTTCCAAAATAGTCACTTTCGCTGATGCTGTCCGGGTTTCCGATGACCTCCGGGATTTTCCCGAAGTCGTCGGCGGTGATCGGTCGCTGACCTCGTGGTGCTTCGGTGCTTTCCGCTCCGTGATCCTTGAAGATCTTCCGCACATTATCCGCGCGGAGAGTGACGTTCTTCCCCGAAAAATCGTACCCGGTCTCGTTCATGATCTCTTCTGCCAGCAAGCCGTCCACCGTGCCGAAGTAGATCTTCGACACATAGCTTTTATCCGACTTCGCTTTTTCTACAAAGTTCTTCAGCTGCTCGGCATTTTCATAAACGATGATCTTCTTGCTTCGGTTCCAGTTCTCTTTCTGCTGCTCGCTGTACACGTTGAGAGAGAATCTCGGAGCTTTTTTGTTTTCCGGCGGTCCCGTCGTCTTCTGCTTCGCCTCTGCCCTCCGGGCCGGGGCGTTTCTTTCTGTCTCGGCGCGCACGGCCTCCTGCACCGGCGCGTCGCCGGAGAACCAGTTCAGCCCCGCGTAAGCGTCCGCCGCGATCTCCTCGGTGAGCAGCCGCTCGATCTCGTCCTCGCTCATGTTCTCAAAATCGTAAATGCTCGCGTAGGCGTCGCGGTAGCTCTCATACATCGCGTCGTATTCCTCGGCGGTCATGCTCTCGCGGATCACCTCGTCCGACGCCTGCAAAACCTCCTCGGAGATGTAGTTGTGGAACAGCTCGTGCCGCACCAGTGCCTCCGGGCTGATGGCGTTGCCGCGGCTGTCCACGGCGTCCACGCGGAAGAACACCCTCCCGCTCTCGGTATAGGCGTTCGCGTAGCCGTTGTTCACCTGAATGGCTCCGCGCACCGCGACCGGCTCGATATTGTTCGCCGCGAGGAGATTATACGCTCTCGCCGCGTCCCCGCCGAGCTTCCGCGCGTCCACGACGGTCACGGCCTCCGTGCCGCCGTTTCGGATGCCGAGCTGCGCCGGAGTTACTTGCCGTAGATCCGCCTGCGCGTCCGCTCCCACGCCTCCCGGAATTTCCGCTCGGCCTCCGGCGAGAGCTTGCGCTCCTCCTTCTGCGGCAGCTTGTCCGCCGGTACGGAGATCATAAGACCCGTTTTCTCGTCCCTGATAAGTACTCTGTCCATTGTTCATTCCCTCCTGAATGTTGATCGCCGCCGCGGGCGTCGTGCTGATTCCTTCGTTCTGCGCCCTCTGCGCGCCTACAGGCACGTTTTGCGCCCCGGCAGTATAAATGCCTTCCTGCGTGCCGGAACGCCCGCCTGCCTCCATCTGCTGCGTCAGATACTCCGCCGCGCGCTTCATATCTTCCTTCGTTCCGATCTTCTGCCGGAGATCGTCGGCGTTCTCCGCGTCGGTCAGCTCGGCCAGTGCGTATATAACGCCGGGGTTTTCCGTCTGCGCGTCCTGCATCATCTGCACAACGTCCTTCGGCGTAGTGTCCAGCCGCTCGGCTGTCTGGTTGATGTTCGCGCGGTTCGTGCTGTACTGCACGCCGCTCGACCCCAGTGTTGCCAGCGCGCCGCCGAGGAACGAAAGCCCCTCCTGTCCGAGAACGGCAAGCACGGTCGCAAGCTCCGCGTGCTTCTTCTGCCAATTCGTGCCGCTGGTTCGGTAGTATTCGAGCATTTTCGGGATCCCGCTCTCTTCCGTGCCGAACGCCGCATCGATCGCAAGGTTTACCACGCCGTTCGCCGCGTCCGACATGACCTCCTCCATGCCCTCGGGGATCATCGTGAGCGCCATGCTCTTCACAAAGCTCAGCGGGTTTGCCTTGATCTTTCGGATGACCCATTCGCCGCCGACCGCCTCCGAGGCGTATTCTATCGCGCCGCGCGTCAGACCGAGCGCCAGCGCTCCGGCGTTGGAGTATCCCTTTTCCTTGCTCTCGGCGATGGACAGGGAAGCCGCCTCCGAGCTCATCAGCGCCGAGCCGAGAATGTTCGTCGCCTTCATCAGCGTGTCGCCGGTAAGCCCCACGGCCTCGCCGATGCCCTTGGCGACAAGCGCGTTCATCGCGCTGTCCGCGGCGCTCATCGCCGTGTTGTATACGAAGCTCCCGACCTTGCCGCCCATCCCCGGATTCGTTTCCTCGATGTGCTGCGAGGTGTCGGCGCGGAGATCCTGCGTGATGTTGCTCATCCGCCGAAATTGGGAATAGGGGTTGATCTCCTGCCCCTTCGCCGTGCGTACCGCATCGTCCGCCATGGCGATCATGCTCGACAGGGTCCGCGCCGGCTGTGCAAGGACAGTCATCGTGCTGGCCAGTGCCCGCGTTCCTGCATTCTTTCCAAGAACTTCCGTGTTGCCTCGCGTCAGGCCGGAATACCACTGCTTGTCAAGTTCCGGTTCAAGATCGCTCAAAAAGGCGTTCGCCGCCCTCTTGCCCTGCGTGGCATAGAGGTAGTTGTACACGCCGACTTCGTCCTGCGTCATAAGGGCATACTTGCTGTACTCCGCCCCTTGCCCGCGAGCCTCCGATACATCGTGCTGTATCCGCATGTCGCCGATGTCGTTGATATAGTCATATCTCGCATCGCCGAAGAGTTTCCCCGCCTTGCTCTCCCCGGCTTTGGAGAGTGCGGCGTAATCGCTTGCCTTGAGAATATCGGCGTATTTCCCGGAGCCGACCGTGCTTTCGCGGTCGTCTATCAGGTTCCGCATCGGAGCCAGCGGGGAGCCGCTGGATATATTCTTTCCGCGGCTTATATTCTTTGCCGCCTGTGCGTAGAGACTCTGTGTCCCGCTCTGTTTTGTCTGCGCCGCAGCGTCGGCGTATGGTGTCCCGCCGTTGGCCTCGATGCGGCTTGCAAGCGAAGGCTTCTGCTTTGCTGCGGCGTCAGCGTAGAGCGTCGGCTGCCCGCCGTTCTGCGCAATGCGGTTTGCGAGCGACGGCTTTTTATTCGCCGCCATAGTATACAGGTTCTTCTGAGTGTCCGAAGAGACAGCCGGTTTTCCGGCTGTCTCTTTTCCGTAGATTCTTTCCGTAAGGCTCATTTTCTACCTCCGAGAATTTGGCTGTAAAAGTCGCCCTCAGTGATCAGTCTCCCTCCGGAGACGGGGCCTTTTTGCGTTGTGTTTTTCTTCATCGACGCATAGGCGTTATCCAGACCGCTGCTTATCGCCGCTCGCTTTGCCGCCTCCGCCTGTGCCGTCGTGATCGTTCCCGCGGCAGCTTCCTCGTCGAGTGCCTTGGCGATCTGGCTGTACGGTGTCCCGCCATTTTTCAGCTGTATCGCTTCGCTCAGAAGATCTCTTCCGTTCGCCTTCTGCTCATCGCTCGGCGTGTTGTTTTTCCCGCCGCCGCTGTAAGAGCTGTACACCGGCTCCGGCGTCTTGACATACCCCAGCGTCCGCGCAAGCTCCGGATTCGCCGCGATCCACGCCTTCTGCATCTGGTCGATCTCGCTCTGCGTGTAGCCGAGCCCGAGATACCCGGAGAAGTCGCCGTACTGCGCCATGTTCTGTGCCTTCGTCGCGGCGTCCTGCTGCTGCTGAAGAATGAGATTCATCATGTTCGCGTAGAGATTCTGCTGCGCCTGCGCGTTTGCCTGATCCCGCGCGGCGTTCGCCTGATACTCGGCGTCCGCGCCCTGCTGCCTCAGCTGCATAATGGCGGCGATACGCGCGGCCTCGTTCTCGTTCAGCCGCTCGCCGTAGGCCGTATCCAGCCCCAGCCGGGCCGATTCGCTCATGCCGCCGCTGTAGCCTCTCGCGGCCATCTCCTGCGGCAGCACGCGCAGCGATTCCATGTAATCCCGATAGAGCTGTTTGTTGAGACTGCCGTACTGGTCTCCGAGCTCGCCGACGCCCTTCTCCGCCTGCGCGAGCGCCCGCTCGGCGGCGGCCTTCGCCGCGTCGTTGTTGGCCTTCACCGCGTCGTCGTACATTTTTTGGTACTGATCGCGCAGCTCGTCCAGATACGTCCGCTGCGGCTCGCCCGGCGTCTCCTCCGGCGTTCCTTCCGTCGTGCCCTTCTGCGCGTCGCCGTTGGGGTCGATGTACGTCACCTTGCCTCCGCCGGACGTTCCCGGCTGCGTCGGCGTCGTGGTCGGCTGCTGCGCTCCGTCCGGCTTCGGCAGGCGTCCCGCTCCGGCGAGACTGCCATACAGTCCCCCGGCTGCCGCGGCCGCAGCGGCTTTCTCTGCGGAGGATACCCACGGAGCCCCGCTCTCCGCGTTCTTGGCCACCGCCTCCGCATACAGATTCCCGCTCTGGTTGTTATTCGACCGCGGGCTCGAATAATCCGTTTTGCTGATCCCTACGCCTTTTCCGGTAGCGGCATCGGTGAAGCGGTTTTCATACCGGTTGTTGGCCTGCTTGTTTACCCAATCCCAAAAGTTAGCCATCCTTCTTCTTTCCTCCCTGATACCGAACGCACTTCGGGTTGCGGCACTCCCATTCCGCCGCGTTCTTTTTCGTCATCTCAATGCCGCATTTCGGACACTTCATGCCGTCGGCGCACCTCCCAGCAGCGGCAGCGTCTGCGCCCCCGGTATCGCTCCGCCGGCGGCCGCCTCGCCGAGCGCTCCCGCTCCGCCGCCTCCGGCGGATTTTGGCATAGCCGGTACGGCGAACCTCTGCTGCCATTCGTTGATGATCTCCTGCTTGCCCGGCAGATCGATGAGCTCAAGCTGCGCGGCAAACAGCTTCCAGTTTTCCGCCGTGATCTGGCTCTGCGTGAGCGCCTGCAGCGCCTGCAGCGTCTGCGCCTTGCCGTGGGCGATGCTGTCGCCTGCCGTGATCGTCACGTCCACGCGCGGGAAGTACTGCCACTCCTCGCGCACAACGTTTCCGGCGGCGTCCAGCACCTTCGGCATGACCGCCGTGAAGCTGTCGGCGTTGAACGGCATCGCCTGCGGCGTGCGGTCCTTCATCTCGTCCGCGCCGATGAACAGCATTCGGTCGTCGTCGAAGAACTCGAGCGCCAGCCAGTCGAGCAGCTCATACAGCCGTTCAAACCCGGCGTCGCGGTCCGCGCCCTTAATGTCCGCCTGGCTCTGCGCGTCCTGCCGCATCATGGCAAGGCCGGTCGCCGTCGTGACCTTTGTCGTTTCCCTGCCCTGATTGATGTCGTAGTTTCGGCTGGCGCGCTCGATCTGGTTTTTGAAGAACTCCACGCCCATCGCGCCGTTCGCTATGCTCTGCAGTCCGCCGAGCCGCTGCACGCCGCCCATGCGGTTCTGCTTGAGATGGATCACCGCGCCCGGCTCGTTGGTGAACTCCTCGCCGTCGGCAAGCGCGCTGTCCTCCACGAGGATGATGTCGTTCGCGAGAAACGTGTCGTTCAGAATGCTCATAGCGAGCTTACGGTCGGCCGCGTCCACAAGCTCGAGTATCGGCATGAGCTCGCTCTTGTTCCAGAAGCGGTTCTCATCCTGAATGCGCCAGTAATGCACGAACGGAAAAAGCGTGTTCTGCTTGCATGTGCGCTTCCAGTAGTTCGGGATGTACCGCAGCTCGCGCCCTCCCGCGAGGATCGAGCACGCCACAGCTCCGGCAGGGACGGTCTCGCCGTCCTCCTCCGTGTCGCACGGCTGCCGGAACCAGTGCTCGAGCACCTGCACCGTGTCGTCCAGATCGTTGATGGCCGTCGTGAGATCGAATACGCCGGTGCGGGAAACGTAGTCCTCGGTGAGAATGTCGTCCGCCGTCAGTCCCAGCTCCTCCAGCTCGCGGCGGAACACCTGGCAGAACTTCACCTTGTGCATCGTGTAGACGTAGTCCACATACTGCCCGTCCTGCAAGCCGCCGTCGCGGATGGCGGGGTCGGGGAAGATGGCCTCCGTCGGTATGTCCCGGATTCGGATGTCGCCCTCGTTCACGCCGCAGCGCATATCCCGGTCCCAGTACGCCTTCCAGAACGCATCGCCGAGCTTGAGAAGCCGGCGCTCGTTGCGCGTGTTCATGTCGGAAAGGCGGTTGTTCTCGATGATGTAGCGCACGGCAAACTCGCGCTGCTTCGCCTTGGCGCTGTCGAGATCGTCGTCGCGCCCGCGAAACTCCGGCTCCGGCACGTTCGGGTTGATCTGTGTCTCCACGAGGATGTACGGATCCGGCATGTTCGCCGGGATCCACGGAACATCGTTCGCCCGGCAGTACTCAACCATCTCCTTCGTCGCGTCGTGTATGCCGTTGTAGTAGTCGTTGCACTTCTCCCACTCGATCTCCACGGCGGTGCGGGCGTTCTTCGCCCGGCGGAACAGCGCGTCTGCCGTCTCCTCGCGCATCTCGCGGGTGGAGTAGTCGTACCCTACGATCACCCTCTCGCTGCTCTGTTTCTTCTTTCGCATGTTATACCCCCAAGATTCGGTTCACTTCGCCCTGCACGAGATCGTAAAACCAAGTGCCGAGCTTCTGCTTTCGCTCCTCGCCGTTGCCCCACTTCCCGTCGAGCACCTCCTGCGCCATCGCCGGAATGCTCACGGTCATTCCTTTTTTTTCGTCGGGGCGTGGCTCTGCTCCGCCCGCCGCTCCATCGTCGAAATAGGACAGCGGGACATGCATGATATCAAGGTCGAGCGGCTCCCCGCGGTACTGGTGAAAGACGCATTTCCCGGAAAGATCGGGATAATGCTCCCCGTCGTTCCAGCCCCACGCCGCGATCCATTTGTCATACCCCGTGTCCCCGATTCGGTTTTCAAACCAGTCGAGATTCGCGTACACGCCGGTTTTGTTCCCCGCGTCTTCCATAGCCGCGCAGAACGCTTTGCACATCGCGGTGATCGTCTCATTCTCCGGGAAGCCGTTCGTCTGTTTGTACCCGTCCGCGTCCTCCATATCGAACCACACGCCGAGCCGGGGCTTCCGGCCATTGAGGAAGCGCAGACACCGCTCCGCCTCCACTTTGGCTGTCTGCACATTCAGCGCATAGCTGTACCAGTAGATGCCCCACGGGATACCGAGCGCGTCGCATTTGGCGATGTTTCGCTCTGCCCATTTGTCGGCATTTCGTATACCGTAGCCGCCGCGGATGATGACGAAGCCATCCTTGTACGGCGTAAAATCAAAATCGCCCTGATGCTCTGAAACGTCAATACCGTTCATTTCCATGTCCCTCCTTATGGATTGGCCTTGACAAGGGCTTCTTTTGCCGTTCCGTTGACATTCAGCAGAACGCGCGTCACTTGCTTTGCCGAGCCGTTCACGTTCAAATACAGCACATCGCCGAGCAGCGCCGGAGCAGTCAGCTTGACCGTGCCGTTGCTTTGGCTGGAAGAGGTGTCTGCTGCCCCGTAAACAACGGTGATTTCCGTCCCCGCATCAGCTTCTCCAACGAAATACCAATACGTTGGCGTTTTGGGGAGATTGCCGGGCGTTTCAGCTGTCCCCCGAACACTTCCGATGTCGCAGCGGAGATATAAGCTGCCGTACTCCGGATGATTGCCGTAAGAACCGCCGCTTGGGGACACCAAAACACGGACGGCAAACTGTTTCTCTTCCAGCCTTGCGATAGAGTATTCGCCGCTCAGTACAAACCAGTTCTGCACAAAAAAGTTTGTCTTTGTGATCGTCTGCTCCCACGCGCTGCCGTTCGGCAGTTCTGGCGCTGTTTTGCTCCACGCCATTCCGTTCACCTCACATAGAATACCGTAGGTATATATCGCCCGGCTGCCACTCGGCAGGCGGCGTTTCGCTCGTCCCGGTGTAGATGTGCCGCACCTGATCGGCGGAAAGCCCGAACTTCGTATACGGGATATCGTTTGCGAGCTTCTCGGCAGTCACGGCGTTCGGCGCGAGCAGCGCCGTGATGATAGCACCCGCGGCGATCTTCTCCGCCGTCACCGCGCCCGGCGCGATCTTCTGCGCCGTTACCGCGTTCTGCGCGATGTGCGTTGCGAGCACCGAGAGCGCCGCGAGCTTCTCCGTCGTCACCACCGCCGCGCCGAGCTGCGCCGTGCCGACGCTCCCCGCGCCGAGCTTCGTGCCGTCCAGCACCGGGAGGCGCGCCGCGTCCAGAACGCCGGAGTTTATATCTCCCGCGCCGTGCGTATGGCTCGCCGCCGCGCCGCCGAGAGCGATGGCCGTCACCTCCGCGGCGAGCTTTGCCAGTGTGATGCTCCCGTCTGTAACGCTGCCCTGCGTCACGTCCTGCATCGCCTGTACGATCTGCTCAAGCGCCGTCTGTACGTTCCCCGCCGAAAAGCCGGGGATCGTCGTGATGCCGAGCTGCGCTGCGGCAGTCGTGCCGGTCAGCTCGTCGATCAGGGCGTTGAATTTTTCCCGCACCACCGCCGTCACGAGCGCGTCGAATACCTTCTTGTTCTGCGCCGCCGTGCCGGTCAGCTTGTCGGGCCGGCTCTGCACACCGTTCGCGGCGATGGCGGCTTCCGTGATCTTCTGTTCCTGTATGCTCATGTCTTCACCTCTTCGCGTAATTGCCCGTCACATAATGCTTTGTGATCTGGAATATGCCGAAGCCCTCGTTCGGCTCCTGGTTCCGGACGATGATCTGCAATCTCTTGTAATTCTTCACCTTGCGGTTGAGAAAGATCTCCTGCGGGCTCTCGTCCGTGTTGAACGTGATGCGCTCAAAGTCGATGTCGGAAAAGTCCAGAATGTCCATCGGCTTTCCGGCTACCTTCTTTTCGTGCCCGCCGGTGCGGTCGGCGCGGATGTACACCTCGGCGCTCGAGCGCGCATACGGCTTGATGGTCACGCAGCAGCCGCGCTTTAAAAGCGTCTTGAGCACGGCGGGCGTGCCGTCATCGTCGTACTTCGTCGCCCACACGGCGGAGATGGCCGCGCCGTCGTCGCTGTAGCGGCTCATGTCCTCGATGTCCGTGTTTAGCTTGCAGATCCTCCCGTCCGCCGTGCCGAAGTACAGCGATTCCTCCGCGCCCGCTCGCCGGTTGAGCCAGCAGGAGGCCGGGATGTTCTCGAAATAGTATCCCTCATACACATAGTCGCCGAGCGCCGCGCTCCGGTACGTCTTGTTCTGCCGCCCGTCCAGCGCGTAGACGTGGCCGTTCGGTAGCGCAAGCATATACATTCCGTTCCATATCACCGCCTCGGCCTTTTCCCGCTCCGGCTCGTCGTTGAGCCTGTTGTTCACATAGAAGCTGCGGCCCTGCGTGATCTTCTCGCTTGTGTAGCTGTTCGTCGTTACGGCCATTACCCCGTTGCGGGATAGGAACAGCGGATCGTCCAGAAGAGAAGCGAAGCTCCCCGGCGCTATGGAGCCGACGCCCGCCACGGCCTGCTGCTGCGGCTGCGCGATCTCGCTGTCCTGCAGCTCTGCGGTGCGCAGATAGATCGTGCTGTCCTGCCCGTTATCCTCCTTCACGATGCCGAGCGACCTTCCGAGACGGCAGTACCCGAGGATCGCCGTGGCCTCGCTCCCGACCTCGTTGTACAGAAGGTCGGGGAAGTACGTCGGATCGTTCATCCCGCTCGTCCAGTCCACATTCGGGAGCTCCTCGTTCCCGCTCAGCACCGCGCGGTCGTTCGTGCCGATGCCGTAGGTCGTGATGATCGTGCACTTGTCGATGCGGTCGGTGTAGCCCGCCACCGTGTGCGGAAACTCCACCACCAGCCCGTCCTCCGAACCGGCCGTCGGCTTTGCCGGAGCCGTGGTCATCTTAATGATGCCCTTCTCGCGGTCGAGCGTGAACGCCGTCGTTTCCTCGCCGAACACCCATGCGCGCACCGTGCCTGTCGCGTCGATGTCTCCGTCAAGCTGAAAGTCCGTCGCCGTGCCGTCCGTCTGAAAAGCGTTCTTCCGGTACGGCGTCAGCATGTTTACGTTCTCATAGCTCTGCCCGCCGCCTGTTGGGCTGCGCGTGATAACGGTCGTCGGAATGTAGGCGTTCTGTGAGGCTCTGTGCGCCGCTGTGCCGTCGTATACGTAGAAACCGGCCCCTGTTACTATCCAGAGCTTCCCGGCCAGATACGCGGCGCGTGAGCGCCTCTCCGGCAGCCCTGTGAGTATCTCCGTCGGCGCGGTCTCGTCATCCCATGCATAGAGCGCCGTGCCGATGTGCGCCAGCTTCTTCTCCGCGCCGTCGAACCTTCCGGCGAACAGGCCGTATACCGGCTTGTCCTTCTGCCAGAGCTTCCGCCAGCCGAGCCGCTTCTGCGGCATCCCGCCGCCGTCCGCCACGATGTTCGTGCAAAGCGGGCTGCGTGAATAATCCACGAGTGAGGGGTCTGTGGAAAAGTCCGCGCCGCGGAACGTCTTGTAGACACTCTGCCGGATGCTTACCCCTGTTTTCTTCGCCATGGCTTACCCCCGGAAAAGGCTCTGCGCGATGCGCCGGTTCTCGCCCGGCTGCGTCGTCCTGAGAAGCGATACCTGATAGTTGTACATCTGCAGCATCGCCCCGTAGTCCATCACGAGATCGGGGAGGAGCTGCTGCGCCGCCACATAGTACGGCATGCACTCGCAGGCGTCCGGCGCGATCTCAAATTCGTAGCTGTCCGGCGCATCCGTCGGGATCGTCTGCGGCATGGCGAAATATTCGACCGTCACCTCCGCGCACCCCTCCGGAATGACGAGCTTCCCACCCATCCAGCGGAAGCGCCGTGTCGCATTCTTCCCGTCCGCCCATATCCGGTACAGCGAGTAGAAATTCTCCGGCATGGCGTAGACGGTTTTTCCCAACGTTGGGACAATGACCTCCTCCCGGAGGATCTTCCTGATCTGCGCGAGCGTCTTCTGCGCCATGTCGAAAAACGCCGTCATCTTCTTCTCGATGTCCTCGTCGTGCTCGATCTCTCCGCCCGCGCTGTGCTCGTCGAGGAGCATGTATACCTTGTTTTTCGCTTCTCCGAGCGTCATATCGTTTCCTCCTTACCGCTCAAAGGCTCCCTTGTGCAAAGGGAGCTGTCAGCCGCAAGGCTGACTGAGGGATTGTCGTCTTTTTTTACCGAAAACAGGGCGAGTCACCCCGCCCTGTTTCCCTCACATAATCAGTTATCCGGCGGAGCTTCCTCGACCTCCGCCTTTTTCTCGGTGGTCTGTTTCAGGCGGTCCAGCAGCTTCATGAGGAAGTCCGGCATAGGCACGCCGATCTTCCCGCTGTTCTCCAGAATGGAGATGAGTTCGTTAATGATAAGCCACACGATCACCAGCAGACCTACAACGAAATTCACATCGAGCTGTACGCCGAGCTTGCCGCCGAGCATCGTGATGAGGTAGTCAACCCCCATACCCACGGCGACGATCATCAGGTAGAAAACCTTCTTGATCACGCCCTGAATGCCCTTGCGGCTTGAAAGCTCCTTGTTCATCCACGCCGCCGTCATCCCCGTGACGTAATCGCAGATCATCACCGCGATCAGCACCGCCACCGGAACAACAAGCTGCTTGAAGTACGCCATCAGCGCCGCGGCTGCCGCGGTCACAATGGCCTTCCAGAAGTTGTCCATATCGTTTTCTCCTTTCAGTCCAGCAGCAGGAAGCGCACGTCCGTGGATGCCGCCGAGGCTACGACCGCCATCTCTCCGGCGGCGAACGGCACCTGCAGCACCGTGTTGGCCGGAATGGGGAAGCCCGCCGCGGCTGTCAGCGCCTTGTTCGGGTCATACGGCGCGATGTAAGCTACATTCGCGCTGTTGTTGGATACAACGACGGTCTGACAGTGGCAGTCCACCTTCGTCTCCTTCGTGCCCGCCGAAACGGCGAGCACGCGGTCAATCTTCATCATATTCGTTTCCTTTCTCCCTCACACGCTCCCGCGCCCCCCTGCCTCCCCTGACAGGGGAGGTGTCAGCCGGAGGCTGACGGAGGGGTTCGGCTCCCTTGTGCAAAGGGAG
>OMFI01000031.1_pt1 | contig 52186 bp, 75 predicted proteins | sample 1645591 | NCBI WGS metagenome assembly OMFI01 (sample SAMEA103958112, study PRJEB25191) | human gut metagenome | biome: human-associated habitat [ENVO:00009003]; feature: intestine environment [ENVO:2100002]; material: feces | place: Germany | collected 2013/2015 | reverse complement strand
CCCGGGAACATATCACCAAGAATTTCACGACCGTATTCTGCGATACGGGCTGGGAGCATCCGCTGACCTACGAATATATCAACCGCATCGCCGACAAGCTGCACCTCGACCTGGTAACATTGAAGTCGAAGAAGTACGACGGGATGGTCGATCTTGCGCGGCAGAAAAAGCGCTGGCCCTCGACGCGGGCTCGATTCTGCACGGAAGAACTCAAAACCAAGCCAACGATCGATTACGTGCTGGACGAAGTTCAGGACAATATGCTGATGATTCAAGGCATCAGAGGCGCGGAATCCCCGGCACGGGCCAAGATGTCGGCGCAATGCACGTATTTCAAGTACTATTTCGAGCCTTACGGTTACGACAAAAACGGCAAGCTGAAAAAGCACACCTACCGGAGTAAGGATGTCCGGGCGTTCCGGGAAAAGTTCGCCGACGATCTTTTGCGTCCCGTGTTCGACTGGTCGGAGCAGCAGGTGATCGATTCCATTCTCGCCGCCGGGTTGGAGCCGAACCCGCTCTACCGGATGGGCTATAAGCGTGTTGGCTGCTGGCCCTGCGTGATGGCGAATCAGCGGGACATCCTGAACATCGCCCGGCAGGCTCCGGAGCGGATCGACTACATTGCCAAGATTGAGCAGGAATTGCAATGCGGGGACCGATTGCGTTCGGAGTTTTTCGGACCGGGTAAGATTCCTGCCCACGCGATCACCAGTGGCGAAAAATATCCGACGATCCGTGATGTCGTGCGCTATGTCGAGTGGCAGAACGCTACGGGCAGTTTGTTCGACGACGACACGGCAACGAGCTGCATGAGTTATTACGGACTATGCGAATGACCATGACCCACGCCTCCCTTTTCAGCGGCATCGGCGGTTTTGATCTGGCTGCCGAGTGGGCGGGATGGACGAACGCCTTCAACTGCGAGATCGACCCGTTTTGTCGAAAAATCCTCAAATACCATTTTCCCGATGCAGAACAATATGGAGACATACGAACAGCAGACTTTACCATTTGGCGAGATCGTATCGACGTGCTCACAGGCGGATTCCCCTGCCAGCCGTTCAGTCTCGCAGGTAGCGCAAGGGCACGGAGGATGACCGCTACCTCTGGCCGGAAATGCTGCGGGTTATTCGGGCTGTTCGACCCCGTTGGGTCGTGGGCGAGAACGTTTTCGGAATTGTTAATTGGTCGGAAGGAATGGTCTTCGACAAGGTGTGTTCTGACCTGAAAGCGGCAGGATACGAAGTGCGGCCGTACATTATACCGGCTTGCGGTGTCGGCGCTCCTCACCGACGGGACAGATGCTGGTTTGTTGCCCACCGTACAGACGCCGGGATTGAAACAATGCGAGAAGGGCAAGACGGTGTTCATGCCGTTGGAGTTGCTGCCGACGCCGACTGCAATAGATGCCGGATCGGGGCGTATCAACCGGAGTCTGTCTCCGGGAGCTGCCGACCGACAATAGCACTGGCGGCTCGAATAGGACTGTTGCCGATGCCTACGGCCAACGATGCCACGAATTCCAGTCTCCCGGCCAGCCAAGTCAAATGCAAGAGCGGATCGCCCAGAATGGTAATGCAAAGCGACGAATACCAGGCTGGGACGACTTCCCGACTGAATCCCCGGTATGTGATCGAAATGATGGGTTTCCCGGCGAGCTGGCTGATCTCTCCTTTCCTGCGTGGTGCAGAGAATCCATCAAAGCATGCGGCAACGCCATAGTACCGCAGGTGGCATTGCATATTTTTGAAACGATAAATAAGTACGAAAATTATGAAAGATCAGGTAACAAGCATTGAGCGGCCGTTGCGCCTCGTGAATGGCAAATTTATGCGCGGGGATATAGAGGTAAAACCTGAAATCGGCAATCCCGAACAAATCGCGCTTTTGCAGAAGATCGAGCGCGAACGTACACAACGGGAAAAGGATGCCAATGATGGCCGGTTGGATGTCCACATTCATGTGGAAGATATTAAGTATAAAGTCGTCTGTGAGTTCAGGTGCATTTGCGGAAATGCGATTCAGGCGAGGGGCATTAATTATACTGACGTTTGGGAAGATTTGGAATGCCCGGTTTATGAGGATGGGCCAATCATCTGCGATAAATGCTACCGGGAGTATGAGATTAATGATTTACATGCAAAGTTGATTAAACGATGAAAACACGCCTACTGAAACGACTGCGGGAAGAGGCTCGTATGCACTATTCACCTATGTTTTTGCGCGAGTTTGCATTGTCGCTTGGGTGGAGCTATACACAAGCCAACAAATATATCCGCACAAAACAAAGAATCTATATTCTCCGCCGCGTTGCGGAGCTAAAAGGAAATAGAAAATGAATACAAATGTAATGTTTTCAAGTGCAACAGATTTGTGGGCTACTCCACAGGACTTCTTCGACAAACTCAATGCGGAGTTTCATTTTACTCTTGACCCCTGCGCGTGTCCGGATAATGCGAAGTGCGCGAAGTTTTACACAAAACACGATGATGGGTTATTGCAGAATTGGGCCGGTGAAATTGTTTTTTGTAACCCGCCTTATGGAAGGAGTATTTGTGACTGGGTAAAAAAGTGCTATGAAGAATCGCGCAAGCCAGGAACAATCGTAGTCGCCCTTATTCCGGCCCGAACGGATACATGTTATTTTCACGAGTTTATTTATCGTAAAGCGAAAGAGATTCGATTTATTCGAGGACGGTTAAAGTTTGGCGGAGCGAAGAATAGCGCACCGTTCCCAAGCATGGTTGTAGTATTCTGATTTATGAGGTTAAAAGGAAAGAGAAAATGAAAATCAACAGGCAAATAAACGAATGTTATTGCGCCAACTGCCGAAAGTACGAAGAATGCCGAGCCAAAGGAGTATTCGACGAAGATCCGGGCTTCGACTTCTGCGTGAACTATGAGGATGTGAGCTATCCCGATGACGATAACGACGAAAACGATTGAGCCATGAAAAGCGAAAATGCAAAGGAATACATTACACATGCCACGTGTACGGCACAAGAGTATGCTGAAAGATTCGGAGGGCGCGAGTTGGTCGTGTCAAGATGGGATGTGTCTACCGCTATCGAACTTGCCGAGCAGGATGCCGAGATGCGAATGCGTGAGAAAGCGATTAAAGCGTATTGCAGCGAATGTGCATGCTATGAAACGGGGGCCTGCGCATTAGACCCCGACAAATGTGCGACAAAACTACTTTTTGTCCAAAACATGACCGAGGAATGAAAAGTCAGAAAGCAAAAGAATTTATAGACGGGTGCATGGCTCATCTCACAGTAGAGATGAGCGACCACGCCAAATGGCAGCTCCGGGCGGCAATGACCCATGCGGCCGAACTCGCCGAGCAAGAAATGGAGGGATTCTACACCTGCTGGATCGACCCGAAAGACTTCATGCCCGAAGCGAATAAGAATGTCCTCGTAAAATGTTCCAGCGGGGAGATTCAGACCGATTTCTATGCGCCTGAATTGGGCGGATTCTTCATCGAACACTCAACCCACGCCAAAGTCACCGGCTGGCGCGAAATGATGTAGCGATATGGGAATGCGAGGGACACGGGGAGGAACCCCGACCAAACCGAAACACACCGAGGAGAGCATCCAGCAGGCGTTGTATTGGAATCATCCAATTCTGACAAAACCCGCTTTCGAGATGGTCGGCTTCATCTTCTATGCGTGGGAATCCGATTATTTGGCAATCTCCAAAGCCGGATACGTGTACGAGTGCGAGATCAAGATCAGCCACTCGGATTTCCTGAATGAGGCAATCCATAAGCAGAATAAGATGCGCATCTTACAAGGGTTATCCGCCTCGGATGGAACAATTGACGATCGACGACCGAACTACTTTTGGTATGTCTGTCCGGAAGGGATCATCTCCGAGGCTGAATGCCCGAAGTTCGCAGGGCTGATGTATATCACCGATTCGGGCACATTCCGCTGCATCAAGTCCGCTCCATGCCTCCACAAGGCCAAGTACGACACGCAGGCCGATTTGCTCCGGCGGGATATGCGGGATAAGTTCTACTATGCAATGTGGAATTGGATTCGCCGCTATTGGCGCAACATCGGCAAGGCGAAAGATATTGCCCCGCAGACCGCTGCCGCATACGAGCGGGCATTGGATAAGCAAGTCGAAGAGGTTGCCGACCTGAAATATCGGCTTTCTTCTCTGACGCAATGGCGCGACATTCAGGCCGACCCGAAATGGGGATTTGCCACCGATGACGCCATAGATGAGATATTTCGCAATCTGCCGCGTCTTGTCAGGGACAAACGGGATGGGAGCATCGAACTCATCGACTACGATAATGCCGCCGAATGGCGCGGCGATTTAGAGCGCAAACCGAGCCTCTACCAATGGCTACCAATTAACGGAAATACACTATGAAAGACATAGAATTATTCAACGATCATTTTCAAAATTTCAAGGCATACGGCATCCCCAAAGCGCAGCTTATCATCGCCGATGTGCCGTATAACCTCGGTGCGAATGCCTATGCCAGCAATCCGGCATGGTATGTTGATGGCGACAATAAGAACGGCGAGAGCGCACTCGCAGGCAAGCAGTTTTTCGACACCGACAAGGATTTCCGGCCTGCGGAGTTCATGCACTTTTGTAGTCAAATGCTTCGTAAGGACAAGCCTATCAAAGAGGAGAAATCCGAGGGGGGGGGGAAGATCGAAAGGAGGCGCGGCCTGTATGATCCTTTTCTGTCCTTTCGAGCAGATGCACTATTATATCGAACTCGGACAACGATATGGACTGAAACGCTACATCCCGCTCGTATTCCGCAAGGATTTCTCCGCGCAGGTACTCAAAGCCAACATGAAAGTCGTCGGCAACTGCGAATACGGATTGATTCTCTACCGCGACCGCCTACCGAAATTCAACAATGACGGGAGGATGATATTCAACTGCTTCGATTGGGTACGCGATACAGATACGCCGAAGATCCACCCGACGCAGAAACCCGTTCCCCTGCTGGAACGCCTGATCGAGATATTCACCGACAAAGGGGATGTAGTCATCGACCCGTGCGCAGGAAGCGGAACAACCCTGCTCGCGGCTGCCAATATGGGCCGAAAAGCATACGGATTCGAGATCAAAAAGGATTTCTGTGCCGAGGCAAGAGTAAAGGTATTACCAAGAATTTCAAAATCGCTATTCGTATGAAAAAGATTTTGGATGCTTGCTGCGGCAGTCGGATGTGCTGGTTCGACAAAGACAACCCCGATACGGTCTTCATGGACTGCCGCAGCGAGGAACATACCCTTTGCGATGGGCGCAGATTGGAGATCAGGCCCGATGTCGTCGGGGACTTCCGCAAGATGCCGTTTCCCGATAATTCGTTCTATCTCGTCCTGTTCGATCCTCCGCATCTGAATAACCTCGGCGAATCGTCATGGCTGGCGAAAAAATACGGTCGCCTCCTCCCCTCATGGGAGGATGACATCCGGCAAGGATTCGAAGAATGTATGCGTGTTCTCAAACCGAACGGAACGCTCATCTTCAAATGGAATGAGCAGCAGATACCCACCGCGCGGATCATCGAGATCATCGGACAAAAGCCCCTATTCGGGCATACGTCCGGCAAAGGCGGCAAAACGATATGGATGTGTTTCTTAAAAAACGAGAAATCGAATGAAACGCACCTATGAGATTCAGGTCTGCATCCCGTCCGGATGTCGGCTGGTTGGATGCAAGACTGACGGAGATATTGCCGTCGTAATCTTTGAAGATGTCAGCGGCCCCGAAATCCGGCAAATCGGATTCATCCGAGAGCCTACGGGAGAAATTGAAGATGAAGATAATGAATAACTCACAAAACGAATAAAACATGACGAGACCCTGCAAATGCGGCGAATGCGCCTTTTTCAAGAATGAAGATGCAAACGGCTACGGACATTGCATCATCACTCTGAATCAATACCGATGCGACGACCTCTGCAAATTCAAAGAGGATCATATGTCGGACGTGGAAACCCTACGAGCACTACATCATTACCAAAAATGGAGGCGCGGCGGGAACGGGAGGCCGCCGCATCCCTTTGTCGTCGGTCAGACGATAGACAATGCGATCCGCGCTTTGCGCCGCATAACCAAAGACACCCCGAAATTCTAACTCAAAACATCTATCATCATGTGGTTTACAACAAAAGTTCGTTATGAAAAGACGAGAGAGAACGGTTCTCTGAAAACCATCACGGAGCCGTATTTGGTCGATGCCCTTTCATTCACGGAGGCAGAGGCCCGCATCACCAACGAGATGATGCCCTATACGTCGGGAGCATTCTCGGTATCGGCCGTGAAGCGCAGCAACATCTCGGAAATCTTTTGGGATGAGAACGGCGATCACTTCTACAAGGCCAAGATCAACCTCATCACGCTCGACGAAAATACGGGCGCAGAGCGCAAGAAAGCGATCTATATCCTCGTACAGGCATCCGACCTGAATCAAGCCGCCAAGAACCTCGCCGAGGGTATGAGAGGTACAGTATCGGATTATGAGGTCGCCTCCATCGTCAAGACCCCGATTGTCGATGCCTATAAAATCGCCGAGAAATGAACGCGCGGCAATTCTTCGACAAAGTAGCTCTCATGCGGAAGCTGCAAAAGGAGTATTTCCGCACTCGGTCGAAAACCGCGCTCAATCAGAGTAAGGCGGTCGAGCGGGAAGTCGATGCCGAGATTGCGCGGGTGCATGACGCGCTCGGCACTCCGGCGACCAAGCAACCCGAACAACGGAACATATTTGAGGAGGGCGCATCATGGTAGGGCTGGCAGAGGTATTCATGGATTTGGAGCGGGTCATAAATTCCCTGATCTCATGGGTATATCAACGCCCACAATGCGGATGGGGTTATATCGAAACCCGCCGTCCCTGCAAAGGTTATCCGAAGAGGTCGTTTTGGCAGCGAATACGCTCGAATCCGATGCGACGCAATTACCATTAAGGCCGACAGTAGATAATGTAAAATACCCGCATTTCCGCGCGAAATAGCAATAAGTTTTGAATCATGGAAACAACCTACAATAAAGACATAGCTCATTGCAGCGGCTATTGCTGCCTGTTGAGCGACCAATGCCGGAGGTATCATCTCTTCCGCGCATGGGAGCGGCGTAAATTGCCGCCCGCTCCGTTTATTATGGCATGCTTCGATATGGATACCGAAACATGCCCGAATTTCCTCCATTTGGAACAAACGACACCACGAAAAATGGAAAAGAAGAAAATCGTCATCACCTTGTCGCGGGTGTTCCCGACGACGCATAGCCGGAAAGGCCAGCCGACTGGCTTCAAGGAAAAGCTCGCATCAGGCTGTAAGTTGCATACCATCCGAGGCAATTTCGACCAATGGAACGCCATCGCGGAGAAGATGCAACGGGGCGGCTATTGCCTCTCGATCCGCCAATGGTCGGGACGCCCGTACAACTCGCCGCAGGTAGAAATTGCCCACCTCGACCAGCCTATCGGCATCCAGCGGATAGAGCTGCATTATCATAGCGAAAACGATACGATCACCGCCCGCATCGACGGTCGGGAATGGATCGACGCGGACTGCTATGAAATCGCCAAAAACGACGGACTGAATACAACCGACTTCAAAGAGTGGTTCTTCGGCCGACACCCGAAAGGGGATAAAGTTTTTCACGGCGTTATCATCCATTTCACGGATTTTCGGTATTGATATGAGGCATCAGGAAAGCATCATCCAGCAGACCTGCGTCCGTTGGTTCCGAATGAAATACCCGCAGCTCGCCTTGCTCCTCTTCGCCGTCCCGAACGGCGGGGCACGGCTTCGATCCGAGGCGGCGATCATGAAAGCCGAGGGAACGATGAAAGGCGTCGCCGACCTCCTGCTCCTGTTCCCGGCAAAGCGGTTTCACGGCTTATGTATTGAGATGAAGACCCCGACGGGCCGACAGCAACCATCGCAAAAGGCATGGCAGGAGCGGGCGGAATGGGCCGGATACAAGTATGTCATCTGCCGCTCTTTTGACGAGTTCATGGCCGAAATCGACGCTTATTTGAAGTAAACTTTATTTTTTTGCCTTAATAGCTACCTATTAGGTACTATTTTTATACCTTTGTGGTATCTATCTTAAAAATGAACAGTTATGAGTAAAGAGAACAAGCCTCTGAAAGCCATCGACGCCGACTTCGTCTCGCTGGAATTGGATCGGTTGGAGCTGAACGAGGGTCAGCTCGACGGCCTCCCCGCGAATCCCCGCGAGATATTGGAGACGAAGCTCGACCTTCTGAAAAAGGATATTCAGGCATACCCCGAACTGATGAAATACCGTATGCTGCTGGTATATCCGCTCGACAACGGCAAGTATATCATCATCGGCGGCAATATGCGCTATCGAGCCATGCTCGACCTCGGCTACAAGGATGCCCCGTGCGTCATCATCCCGAAAGAAACCCCCATTGAAAAGCTGAAAGCCTACACGATTCTCGATAACTCCGGCTTCGGTCGGTGGGAGTGGTCGATGCTGGCGAACGAATGGGACGCCGATGCTTTGGCCGCATGGGGCCTCGATCTGCCGATGAATGAAAGCGAGATCGACGTAGATAGCTTTTTCGACAAGCTTGACAAGGAGGCCGAGAAAGACAAGGGCGAGAAGATCACCGTCTCGATTCCCGATGAGTATGCCGACCAAAAGGAGGAGATCAAATCCCGTATCGAGGCAACGCTCATGGGCGAGTTCGAGGGCATCAAGATCAAGTGATGAAAATCCATCTCGCAGGCAACAATCCCTATCCGGGCATAATCCTGATCCGCTTGTATGAGAGCTGGATCGGCGAACGTCTCGGAAAATTCGGAGGGGGTATTTAACGACCTGTATTTCAGAGTATTTGAATAGAATACCTCTTAAAGAGATTAACAAGGATGCTATGAGGATATTTCTTGCCGGAGGAATTTCAGGCAACCTCCGCGAATTTTGGCAAAAGGTTATGAAAGTTTACTGTGCATCGCCCAACAGCCGCAAAGAAGTCATCGAAGCGATGAACAGCTTTCTCGCGGGCGACAAGGACAAAATAATGCGGGAATCCATCTACGGAGCGGACTTCTTCGTCGGGGACGGGGATAGCACCCTATCAGGTATCAATGTCCTCGAAAGCTACTACTACCTGCGGAAGAACGAGGATTTCATGCCTCTCGTCAGGCATTTCGGGTCATTCCTGTTCGATAGCGGGGCTTATACGTTCATGTCCGGTTCCCACAAGGGCGGCTGTGATTGGGATGCCTATGTATCGGAGTATGCCGACTTCATCAACCGCTTCGACGTAAAACTCTTTTTCGAGTTGGATATTGACAGCGTCGTCGGGCTGGCGGAGGTCGAGCGGTTGCGGCACAAGCTCGAAAGGATGACGGGCAAGAAGCCCATCCCCGTATGGCACAAGAACCGAGGCAAGGAGTATTTCGTCAAGATGTGCGAGGAATACCCCTATGTCGCCATCGGAGGCATCGTAACGAAAGAAATTCCCCGCAAAGTCTATGAGACGGCGTTTCCGTGGTTCATCAACACCGCCCACAAGCACAAGGCGAAGATTCACGGGCTGGGATACACCACCGTCGCCAACCTGCAAAAGTATCGGTTCGATTCGGTCGATAGCACCGCATGGCTCTACGGCAATCGCGGCGGCTACATCTGCAAGTTCAACCCGCGCACCGGATTGATGGAGCAGATGAGCAAAGAGGGATGCAGGCTCAAATCGAGAGAGGGCGCGGTAAACAACTTCAACGAGTGGGTCAAGTTCAGCCGATACGCCGAAAAATTCCTGTAATTCCGATTCTTACTTAAAAAGCAACAAGGATATGAAAGATTCTGTCATCATCGTATCGGGAGGCATGGATAGCATCACCCTCCTGCATGAAAAGGCCGAGGAAATCGCATTGGCCGTAACGTTCGACTATGGGAGCAACCACAACAAGCGCGAGGCCGAGTGCGCCGCGCGGCATTGCCAGCAGCTCGGCATCGAACACATCATCATCCCGCTTGCATTCATCGGTCAGTATTTCAAATCCTCGCTTTTGGAGGGCGCGGACGCCGTGCCGGAGGGCCATTATGAGGCCGAAAACATGAAATCGACCGTCGTGCCGTTCCGCAATGGCATCATGCTTTCTGTGGCCTGCGGGCTTGCCGAAAGCAGAAAGTTGAGCAAGGTACTCATCGCCAATCACGGCGGCGACCATGCGATCTATCCCGATTGCCGCGCGGGATTCGTGCATTCCATGTCGGAGGCCATGCGGCACGGCACCTACATCGGGGTACAGATCGACGCGCCCTATACAGGCATCAGCAAATCCGACATCGCCCGCATCGGCAAACGGCTCGGTCTCGACTACTCCACGACCTACTCCTGCTACAAGGGCGGCGAAAAGCATTGCGGCAAGTGCGGGACATGCGTCGAGCGCAAGGAAGCCCTCCGAGATGCCGGAATCGAAGATACGACGGAGTATGAAACGGAATGACGCCAATCTCATCACGCTGAATGTCGTGTTTGTCGTGTGCCTGATCGTGGCGAACGTCGTTACGAGCAAGGTTCTCGATACCGGCATCCATATCGGCGGGGTTCCGATTCTCATTCCGGGCGCGGCTTTGACCTATGCCATGACTTTCCTATGTACGGATGTCATCGGCGAGATATGGGGCAAAAAAGAGGCGAACAAGGCCGTTATCAGGGGCTTTGTAGCCCAACTTGTCGCCCTCGTCCTGATTATCCTGACGATGTATCTCCCCGCCTATGACGAGGAAATGCAACGGGCCTACCGGATGCTGCTCGGTCAGACGCCGGTATTCGTATTCGGGTCGCTGGTCGCCTATCTATGCTCCCAAAGCTGGGATGTATGGATATTCCACAAGATACGAGGACGGTTCTGCGGCAATCCCAAACGGCGGTGGATATGGAACAACGCATCGACCCTGACCTCGCAGATCATCGACACGGCGATTTATATCTCAATCGCATTCGGCATCGGTCTCGGATGGTTCATGCAGGAGGGCGGCATGATGCTCGTCCTCGGCATGGTCATCGGGCAATACCTGCTCAAAGCGGGGTTGGCTCTATGCGACACGCCGTTTTTCTACCTCTTAACTCGCAAACATCAAGAAGAATAGCAATGTATTACGTTTCCAAACGAATGGAGATCGCGGGAAGCCATCGGCTGACCCTCTCCTACAAAAGCCAATGCCAGCAGTTGCACGGCCACAACTGGGTCGTAACGGTATTCTGCAAAGCAAAAAAACTGAATGCCGACGGAATGGTCTGCGATTTCAAGCGGATCAAGGACAAGATTCACGGCTATCTCGATCACGGCAACTTCAACAAGCTGCTGCCGTTCAATCCGACGGCCGAGAACATTGCCCGATGGATCGTCGAGCAGATTCCCGAATGCTACAAGGCGACGGTGCAGGAAAGCGAGGGCAACGTCGCAATCTATGTCGCGGACACCAACAAAGACGAGGAGGGCGCATTATGAGGGTAAACGAAATTTTCTACTCGATTCAAGGCGAGGGCCGCTATACCGGCACTCCGGCAATCTTCATTCGCCTTGCAGGATGCAATCTCCGCTGCAATTTCTGCGATACGGAGCACCAGCCCTACCAAGACCTCACCGAAGAGGAGATCATGCGGCAAATCGCCGATTTTCCGGCCTCGCACATCGTGATTACAGGAGGAGAACCGATGTTGCAGATCACGCAATCGCTGATCCATCGACTACGCAACGGAGCGGGCAAGTTCGTACAGGTGGAAACCAACGGCACGATCCCGATCAAATGCTATCTCCCCGTCGATTGGATCACCTGCTCGCCGAAATTCGACTTTTGCCCTCATGCCGAGCTTCGGCTCCAACGCATCGACGAGCTGAAAGTCGTATATCAAGGTCAGGATATGACGGCATACGACGGCATCGAGGCCAAAGAGTACTACTTGCAGCCCTGCGATTTCAAGGACGAGGCACGGAACGCGGAAAACCTCGCGGCAACTATCAACTACATCAAATCACACCCGAAATGGAAGCTATCACTCCAAACGCAGAAGATATTATCGGTGCGCTGAAAACGCTCATCCGCGCCATCGGCGAAGACCCCGACCGCGAGGGCCTGATCGGTACTCCCGACCGCATTATGCGGATGTGGAAAGAGATATTCCGAGGCTACGATCCGGCGCAGAAGCCGAAGATCACCACATTCGCCAATGAGGAGGGCATGTCGGATATTGTGTTCGACTGCGGCGACTACTATTCGATGTGCGAGCATCATATCCTGCCGTTCTTCGGCCGGTATTACTTCGCCTACATTCCCAGCCCGAAAGGGCGTATCCTCGGCATCAGCAAAGTCGCCCGCGTGGTCGGCTATTGCGCCGCCCGCTTGCAGTTGCAGGAGCGGCTGGCGCGGGACATTGTGCAGATGCTTTCCGAGGCTCTGAATAACGAGGCTCTCGGCTTCGCTATCGTGATGAAAGGGCAACACCTGTGCAAGACGATGCGAGGAGTGCGGAATGACGGCAAGATGTCCGTAGCGCATTTTACGGGCGTCTTCAACTTAAACTCCGATCTACGCAAGGAATTTTACAAACTCATAGACCTGAACAGCAATGGCTAAATACAATGCGGCCAAAATCGAGGAGTGCGAGGCATGGGTAGCCGCTCACGGCCTGATCGACTACGGCGGAGCGAAGCTGAAAGAGTTTGTCCGCGAGATGGGGATCGACGAAAAGACCTACCGCCTATGGATGAAAGGCAAACCGCAGTTCAAAGAGGTCATCGAGCGGGCAAAGGAGGTTTTCAAACAGAACCTCACCCACGATCTCGCCATCTCGCTATCCAAAGCCGCCAAAGGGTATGAGCATGAGGAAACCGAGCAGGAGTTCCGCGTCGGAGCGGACGGACAGCCGACTCCGTTCAAGATGAAGAGGAAGAAAATCCATGTGCAACCGAATATCGGAGCCGCGATTTTCCTCCTGACGAATCTCGATCCCGAACACTATCAGAACAGGCAGCGCAACGATATAATGCTCAAAAAGGACGACGAAAAACCGATGACACTCGATGAAATCAATGCAGAAATCGCACGACTTGAAAAGTTTGAGGATAAGGCGGATAAATAATGAGATCATCTACAATCGAGGTACGCGAACAGTTGATGAGGTTGAAGCGCGAGAAGTTGAAACTCGAAGCTCCGACCTCCTTTTCGCGTTTCCTCGGTTATAGCAATCCGAAATATGAGTTGGAGTGGTTCCATAAGCTCATCGCGGATCATTGCCAAATGCTGTTGGAGGGCAAGATCAAGAACCTGATGGTTTTCATGCCCCCGCAGCACGGAAAATCGGAAATCATCTCCCGTAATTTTCCCGCATGGGCACTCGGACAAAACCCCGACCTGAAAATTGTCGGCTGTTCCTACTCCTCCGACCTCGCGCAACAATTTTCGCGCTCAATTCAGAGGACGATAGACAGCAAGGAGTATCAGGCAATATTTCCCGCTACCTACCTCAATGGCTCGAATACCCGTATGGATGCACGGGGCTATTTGAGAAATATTGACCTTTTCGAAATGGTCGGCCATCGTGGTTTTTACAAAGCGGTCGGCGTAGGAGGTTCTTTGACAGGTACACCCGTCGATATTGCGATCATCGACGACCCGGTAAAGGATGCAAACGAGGCAAACTCCATCACTTACCGACAGCGGGTGTGGGATTGGTACAACACCGTCCTTTCGACCCGTCTGCACAATAATTCGCGGCAGCTCTTCATCATGACGCGATGGCATGAGGACGACCTCGCCGGACGCATCCTCAAAGCCGAGCCGCAGGAGTGGACGGTACTCGCCATCCCTGCGATCTGCGAACAGGAATACGACAGCGGATTGAGCGAACGGCATATCGGCGACGCATTGTGGCCGTCGCGCCACTCCATCGAGAAGTTGCAGAAGCAGAAAGCCCGTGCCCCGCGCGAGTTCAATGCCCTGTATCAGCAGCACCCGACCATCGAGGGCGGCAATATCGTGAAAAGGGATTGGTTCCGCACGATCTCGCTGGCAGAGTTCCGGTCGCTGCGGTTCAACGAGCCGATACACTTCTACCTCGATACGGCCTATAACAAGAAGAAAAAGGGCCAAGATAACGACCCCAGCGGCGTACTGGCAGCCTGCCGTATCAGGAATTACATCTATCTGATCGACGCGCAGAAAGTGTATAAGGAGATGCCCGACCTATTGCGGTTTCTGCCTCAATACATCGCGGCGCATGACGGCAATTCCGAGAGCAAGCTCCATGTCGAGCCGAAAGCCAACGGCGAGAGCGTGGTACAGATGCTTCAAGAAATTTCGACCCTCAATGTCAAGCGGACACCCACGCCGACCGATGACAAGGAGGTACGATTGCGGGCCGTTTCGCCGCGTGTGGAGTGCGGGCGGGTGTTCATCGTCGAGGGATCATGGAACGACGATTTTCTCGATGAAGTATGCGGATTTCCGAGCCAGCCGCACGACGAGTTCGTCGATATTCTCGGATATGCGATCAACGACCTGTATGACGAGGATGATGATATAGATTACGACATATTGAGCAAGTCGAGTTTAGGGATGTAAACCAAAAATTTAAGGATATGATGCTATTTGATTTGTTTCGCAATTATCTCAATGCTCTTGTAGGACGAAATCAGGAGTTTGAGAAGCTGTTGGCCGCCAAAGATATTTCGGCGGTCAAGGAGCGCATGGGCAACCGTATGGATATGGCGATTGCCGCGCTCAAAGAGTATGAAGTAACCTCCCATGAAATCATGAAGCGGGAGGACAAGATCATTACCGACAAAAAGGGGAATTTCATCCGGCTCGAACCGGTATGGAAGCTGCCGATACCTTATCAGGTTTACATCAATGAAATCGCACTCGTATTCCTCTACGGCCGTCCGGTGAAATGGACGCAGCAATCCACAGGGACAGATCGGGCGTTCCAAAAATTTCAGGATGTTATCGAGCGCACTCACTTCAACAGCAAACTCCGCCAATGCAAACGCATCGCCGGATCGGAGACCGAAAGCGCGATGCTGTTCCGTGTTTTCCGCGATGCGAACGATGCGCCGGACGTTCAGATTCGAGTGCTTGCCAAAAGCAAGGGTGATGAGATTTACACGCGATGGGATCAGTACGAAAACCTGATCTCCATAGCTTGGGGCTACTATGTGCGGGAACAGGAAAACAGCCTCGTCTATCACTTCGACATCTATACCCCGAATATCATCTACCGATGCACGCGGAAGAGCATCGGATGGGAGGTCGTCGAGGAGGTGAATTTCATCGGCAAGATTCCGCTCATCCTCTTCCAGCAGGACAAGGAATGGAATGGCGTCGAAACGCTCATCCATCGTGAGGAGCTGATCGGCTCACGCACCGCTGATACAAACGACTATTTCGCCGATCCTATCGCCATCATGGCCGCCGACCTTATCAAGAACCTGCCGGAGAAGAAAGAGGCGGCGAAACTGCTCGTGACGAACGATTCCGAGGGCGTGGATAAGGCAGCGAAGTACCTGACATGGGATAGTGCGCCGGAAAGCAAGAAACAGGAAATCGAATGGTTGCAGAATCATATCCTTTCCAAGTCGTTCACCCCGAATATTTCGCTCGACACGCTAAAATCGTTGAGCAATCTATCGGGAAAGGCCCTGCGGACGGTGATGTTGCTTGCCGACATCAAGGCGGCCAAGCACAAGGAAACCCACGACGAGCTGTTATCCCGCACCTCTTCGCTCATCACGGCCATCATCGGCAACGTCCTCGATGTGCATCTGAAAACCGAGTGCGAGAATCTGAAAATCGGGCATGAGTTCCAAGAGCCGTTCGGGGACGACATCGCGGAAGCCCTCGAAAATATCATCAAGAGCCTCGACGGTGGCATCATGGCGACCGAAACCGGCGTAGAACTGAACCCGCTCGTCAAGGACAAGAAGCTCGAAATGGAGCGTCTGAAAGCCGAAGAGGAGGAGCGGGCGCAAAAGCAGCAACAGATATTCGGTGACATCGAGGGTGCAGGCCCGCAATCCGCATCGGACGGCGACGACCCCGACGATGATGAAAACGGAGATGAAGATGACCCGAAGAAAAAGCAGCAACAGAAGAAGTAGGTAGCAGATGGCAAAAAAAGCATATTCTCCCGACCCGAAAGCGGAAACCATCAAGCGCATTCAGCGCACAGAGGCTTACGCCGAGAAAGTGAGGCAGCTATTCGCCGCAACGGTGAATGAAATCCTCGCTCTCAATAAATCCGTGCCGACGCTGGACGAGGGGGTCATGTACTCTTTCGACGGGGATAATATGCGAATCCAAAAGAAAGTCGAGGCATTGCTCCGGCAACTGCATTCGACGACTACGACAGCTATCAAAAAGGGGATCACGCTCGAATGGGAAAAGGCCAACGACGCATGCGATAAACTCATTTCCTCATGTTTTGGGAAAGAGGTATTATCCAGTCCGGAGTTCAGCGCATGGAACAACCGCAATATGGCGGCGATGAATGCTTTCGCCAACCGAACGGAGAACGGCCTCAATCTCTCAAAACGGATATGGCAGTCGGTTCAGCAGCTCCGCGATGAAATGGAGATCGCCATGACCGTCGCCATCGGCGAGGGAGATTCGGCGCAATCCATATCCCGCAAAGTCCGGCAATACCTGAACAACCCCGACCTGATGTTCCGCCGTTTCCGCTTCAAGAAAGGCGAAGACGAGCAGGGCAAGCCTATCTACGGGCGGAAGTGGAAAAAGCGCATCAAGGACGAGAAAACGGGCAAATACCGATGGATCGACTACGACCGTAGCGACTACAAAACCGGATCGGGCGTTTACAAATCCTCGGCCAAGAATGCCATGCGCGTTGCGAGGTCAGAGACAAACATCGCCTACCGCCGCGCCGACAATGAGCGGTGGCAGCAGATGGATTTCGTCCTCGGTCAGCGCATCCAGCTATCGAAGAACCACCCCCGACCGGATATTTGCGATAAACTTCAAGGCGACTACCCAAAGGATTTCGTATTCGACGGATGGCATGCCCAATGTTTCTGCTTTGCAACGCCTATTTTGATGGACGAGGAGGAGATGGCGAAAGTTACGGCGGCATTCCTCAAAGGCGAGAAATACACCCCGCGAGGCAAGCAGATCACCGAATATCCGGCAAATTTCAAGCATTGGGTGCGAGACAATAAGGAGAATATCCTTGCATCCCGCAGTAGAGGCACGGAACCCTACTTTATTCGCAATAACTCTGCGGCGATTGATGAGATACTCAATCCGAAACCGAAAGAGCTTACAATCGCAGAAAAGGCGGCATTACGCCATGAGGCCCGAACGCCCGAACAGGAGGCGGCAATCCGTAATGCGTGGGCCGAACGGCAGAAGAAGCACCAGCAAATCAAGACGGCGGCGAACAACATCGCCAAAGTCGCCGGGGATTATGGCGAAGTCGATTACTCCACCCTGCAAAAGTACATCGACGCAGGCGATCTGTCGGCCATGCAGACCGAGACCAAGAAAGTCGCGCAGGCCATCCTCGCCGCCAAGAAAGCGGAGCAGGCTCTCGCCGACATTATCCCCAATGTTCACTCGTGGCATCAGCAATTCACGATGGCAGAACTGCAAGGGGTATATGATGCCGTCAAATCGAAGATCGAGGGTTGGTCGGGTCTATCCCTCGAACAGCAGGCGAAAAAGCTGCATTTCGAGGCTTATGACTTCCTCGGCGGCAATATGAAAGGTGTTCAACAGAAGTATGCGACATGGAAGGTATCGCAGGAGGCGTACATCAAAAAATTGGATGCAGTCAATTACAAGATAGCGATCAAGCAGGTAACCGAAGAACTCGACGCCGTTAAACAATGGTCGGCAGAACATCCGAAGAGCCTCAATGTTGCAAAACTCCTCTCCGATGCAGAGCAGGCAGTCAATAGCAATGCCGAATTGTCGATTATCAAGTCCAAAACCTCACTCGCCGTCGCAGAATATCAAAAACGATTGGCGGAACAGGCTCGGCGCGATGCGAAGAAAGGCGCAACGATGAAAGCCTCTACCCTGCCGAGTATCAGCAAGGAGGAAATAGATAGGCTTCTCGCCTTGTACGAATCAGAGATGGTCGATGATGCAGATAACCGGCTGTGTCAATACACGGAACGGATTTGGGCGACGCTGACAAAGGAGGAGCGGATCATATTGACGAAATATACGCAGACTTACAGCTATCTAAATGAGCCTCTGCGCGGTATATCGTATTATGGAGCGCGTGCCCGCGAAGAGTTCGAGCACGATCTGCCGATATTGACGAGAGCGATTGAAAAATTCGCCATGCCTCAAAATACGGTTGTAAGACGAGGCGTAAGCAATTTCACGATTGATTCTCTCGGATACGACCTCGGAAACCTGAAAAAAGGCGATGTTTTTGTCGATAAAGGATTCCTATCTACCGCCGTGCATCGGCATAAAGGTTTCTCCGAATCGTACAACTTGGTTATCGTAGTCCCCAAAGGGGCCAAAGGCGTATATGCGGAGCCTTTTTCCCACTACACGGATTATCACAAATTCGATTATGACGATGGCGTGATATGGGACGGAAAATCTGTCGAAAAGATCAACTCCGAAATGGAATGGATCGGGCAACGAGGCTGTCAATTCAAAGTCCTCAAAAAACAAGGAAAGACGATCTATTTGCAGATGATCGGACAGTTGCAATGATAAAGGGAGCGTTTATTGCGCTCCCTTAACCGTAATACTGCTTATAAAATTTCTTGAACGGTTCGACGCAATCTGCCAACGAGGACATATTGCCTTGTGCATACCGATTGAAAAGGAGCGATTTCAAAGTAATCGGCACTCCATCGGCATTCTCAAAATCCGATAATCCGACCGCGACATATTCATCGAGATTTCGACTTTCAGAGACATTCGCATCGCCTCTTGCGATGACCGCCATAGTATCGTGAATCCATGCCCGCTCGTACATCCAAAGCATTGCCTTGTTTTGTTCCTTACCCTCGTATGGGTTCTTCCGCTCGCCTTTATAATAGCGGCAATATTGCAATAAATCAGATTCTTTCATCGGTAGATTGCATTAAATTTCCGAATGACGTTCTGCATATCTTCCGGCAAATAGCCCATCGCGGTCTGAATCATTGCAGGATCAACCACGAAATAAGCCTCGGCAAGTGAGCCGACAATAGCTCCGAGCGTATCGCTGTCGCCGCCGTAGAGAATGGCCTTGCGGATTGCATCCTCGAAAGATCGGCTCTCTTTGACGATATGAAAGGCCAGCGGGACGCATCCCTGACAGGTCTCGTCGAATTTGCCGCAAGGCGGGAGATGGCTTTCCCAATCCTCGCCGTAATACTGACACATCACGCTTTCGCATATCTCCATCGTATTATCCCAAAATTGATTTTTTAGATAATAGATCACAAGAGCCGTTACCATCGCTCCGATAATTCCCTCCGTATGGTCGTGCGAAATTTTTGCGGTTTCGATAGCCTGCCGAATAACATCCCGCTCCGAGCGAAAAGCCCACGCAACAGGGCTTACACGCATCGCTGCGCCATTGCCGAAGCTGTTATACGGCTGGGGGTCGGGAGAAGTAATCCAACGAGCAAAAGAACCGCCGTATGCCCCCATCGGATTAGGATATTTTCTACACCAACGCAAAATACTCGATTTGTAGTCCTCCCCTTTGAGTATCGCATCGGCTACCGCCACCGTGCAGATCGTGTCGTCGGTAAAATCGCATTGTTTGGTGAATAATGCAAAGTTTCCGCCTTTCGCATTATTGAACTCGAATCGAGAGCCTACTATGTCGCCAATTATCGCACCTATCATATCAAAAATTTTTAGAATCTATCACTTCGTCTATATCCAGCACCCCGTCGGCGTTCTCTTTCATCGAATGCAGGTAGATATAGCCATTTCGGTAAAATGAAACCTTTTCCAGCTTTTCACGATACATAGCCTCCGCTTTCGCCCTATTGACAAAATACAGATGCGTAATGAGATCGTATGAATCCGCAACATAGGTCAGCCGATATACCTTGCTATCCATCGCACTCCGATTTTAATGACCGTCCTCTCGTCTTGCGCTGGATTTGCCCGATGCGGATGAGGACTTTCTTGTTCTCGTATTCGCTTCTGCCCCTCGTCGCATTCGTGAGGGACTTGTATGTGATGCCGACCGCCCCGATAGGAACGGTATCGTAGATCGCTTTCAGGGAACCGAAGTAGAAGTCGGTTTCGCCGTTGTACGGCTCCTTGAACTGCAAATGCACTATCTTCTTTGCTTCCATAATCCAATACTTGTGCAAATTTACCGCTTTTCCGGCGTTCTGCCACGCTTTCGCGCAAGAATCGACCAATCTATCGGCCCGACCGCAGATATTCGAAAATTGGCGGCATTTTCATTTTTCTTTTTTCGCGGAACTTTTTTCTTTTTCAAAGGATGAATTTACGAAGGTCTTGCCCGATGGTTGATCCTATAATTTTGCATCGAAAAAACTTCCCCTCTATCTTTTTAATATATCTATATATTCTTATCTTCTGTGCAGGGGTCGTTGCAGGGGTCGTTGCTGTACCCATTGCACCTCGTCGATATATAAGACCGATATTCAGGACAATACCCGCATCAAACATCGTTGCACCCTATTTGTGGATAAAATACTCTATCGCCGAATGCACGAGGATAAAATGCGTAGCGGTCTGCCTGCATTGATCCGCCCACGGATTGTATAGGTTCAAAGCCAACGCACGATACAACTCCGGAATTTCGCTTTTGACGCGCGATACCAGCATCCTATAACTGACCCTCCTTGCACCTTTCATAAGGGCCTCCCATTTTGAAGACGGGAGACCCTCGCACGTTGCATCGAGATACATGGCTAAATTCCGAATTGCTCCGACAAGAACCCGACCATCGCCCTGTTCTGCGGCAAAAGGGCCGGAATATCCATCGTATCGGCTTTATACAACTCCGTTGCGCCGTTGTATAAATCCCATACCGTGACCTTGCCGTTCTGATAGTAGCGATACATCATATCCTCGGTAAGCCGCGAGATTTGCGACTGATTGAGCGGATAGGTGCGGTTCTCCCTGATTTCTGCGATATGAGTATCGCATTTAACGCGGAGGGCGGTCAGCATCCCGATCAACGTAAACATCTGCTGCGCGTCGATAGGGATTTGCTTCATCCGCTCGATCTTCTCCCGCTCGGTAACGACGATTCGGCGGGCATCGACGATCCATGACTTCACGATGTCGAGGATTTCGGGAATCGTTACGCCATTGCCCCGTCCCTGTCCTTTCTCCGAATAGGTCGAGATATATTGATCCGCGCAGAGCATACATTGGTTGTGGCAGATCATCACCATATTGCCGAATCCGACCTGTATTCCTTTCTGATGAAATGCGACGGCAAGATTGGTCGTATGATCTGCATCATCGAAATTCGTGATGCGAATGTTGGCGAATACCCGACGGAGGATATGCGCTTCGACGGCCCGCTCTCCGTATTGGGCCTCTACCTGCGGCAAGAGGACGACACCCGGAGTATTGCGGTCTTTATTCTGCGCTGCAAAGAGGTCGTAAACCTCGACATCATAATTCTGCGCGTTGCACATGCCGATAATCTGATTCAGCAAATCATAGTGGTAAATGCCCCGTAGCGGCTTGCCGTAGATGTCGTTCTCCTTGTGGGTTCGCGCCAGTTGATCGAGGGAGAGGGTCTGCACCTTTGCTTTCTCGAAGTCGAAAAATTTGTTGTTCAATGTCGTTTCCATAATGCGTTGAATTTTAATTTATAATCGTTCAATAGTCTTTGCTACTTCCTCACCCCAATACCCAACGATAAGGTCATAGGCTTCTTTATCACCATCCCATGCGATCATGCACTCGTGGTTATTGTATTCGTAGAAATAAACCTCCTGCGGATCGCATTCTTTCGGGATAGCCGCCCGGCTATCATCGTAGAACTTGAAGAATGCCGCAAGTCCGTCCTTTGTACCGAAAGCTCCCGTGTCCTTATCTTGGCATATTTTATCGCCGTCTTTGATGTGTCCGAGTTCTACCAAATGCTTGTATCCCTCGGCGAACTGTTCTCTGCTAAAAGCGAAGAAAACCCCACATTTATCCGCGTCGGGATGCTCATTCTTGATCGCCTTGTAGCGGTCGATAGTTTGGGCGTTCAGCATTACAACACCCCCGTCGTAATTACCCCAATCCCGATAGTATCGGAGTTCGCCCCGCGTGGTCTTGACCGTCTTAATATCTTTCTCTTCCATATCTGTTGCGTTGATTATTATTCGTCGATTCTGTCCTCCATGAGCGTAAAGCAGGATTTCGGAGGGCGCCGTTTGAATTTCTCCCATGCTTTGCGCCGTGCTTCGGCCGCCGTCTTGGCCTTGACCGTATAGGACTGCGACCACGTCATAGAAACCTCAACCTCGTAGGTCTTTGTAGCCTTTTTCGCTGCCATGACTTACTGCTTTTGAGAGAGCCATAAATCCCGCTTTGCACGGCAGCTATCGAGGGATGCCCCGACGTAGGAGAAAAGCTCGCCGCTCTCCGTGCGGTAGTCGTATTGCCATCTTTTGACCGATTTCCGGCCGATTTTGGCCGTGAAACTCGTGTAGTTCTCTCGTCCCGGCTGGCAGACGGAGCATCCGTTTACATTGATTGAATTTGCCATTGTTGCGTTGAATTTTTAAGGTTTGCGATTATTGCTCGGCCTCGAAATCATCGACGATCTCGAATGCGTCGGTTTTGAGGGCCGTATCCGGTTCCCCGTCGAACTCGTTGTTGTTCTTCGTGCAGAGCCTCATATTCTGATGCGAATAGTCCAAACTTATATCCACGACATACGTCCCTTTCTGCGTTTGGAATACCTCCCGATCCCATGAATCGAATCCTACATGCTTGATTTTGATCTTTTCCATACTTGCGATTATTTGAGATTATTTTTCAACCAAACCCTATCGACCTCCCACAAGGGCAGGCCCTTGATGATTTTCCGACGGATCACCTCTTTCATGCCAATCAAATCGGCCGCTTTGATATGGAGGGTAATGTCGCCGAATTTCTGCGCTCTTTCGAGGAGGAAGTCCGCCATTTGGGACTTCCATTCATGCAGACTTTCCGCCTTGGCCTGTCTCGTTTTATCCATGATTATGCGTTGATTAGGTTCATTATCTGTTCGAGCTTTCTTTCGAGAGCGTATCGCTTTTCGCACTCTTCCGCATATTTCTTGTAAAACTCATCGTGCTTGGCCTTTTCCGCGTAATACTTATCCTGATAGGACGTTGCGAGTTCTACCTGCCGATCATAGCTCTCTTTTTGCACTCTGATCTTTTTCTTCAATTCGGCGATTTCGATCACCATTGACCGGGAAAGATCGAGATGCCCTTTCTTGGTGGCGAATGGTTTGCAGAACTCGTCCTTGTCCTTATCCGAGGACATATACACCCCGTTCCATACCTCAAAAATTCCGTCCGATACATTCAAGCCAACTCTTTCGGTAAACTCTTCTCGTGTCATAGCCTATTATAAATTTTGGTCGTTATTTATTACTTATTAAGTATCTGTTTGATGATGCAAATATATAGCCAACTATTATAGTAAGCAACTTTTTTCGCAGAAAAAGTGCGCTCAAAATCAGTCAAAAACGTGGATTTACGGATAACTATGTCATAACCACGCAGATAATTTTTGTCGAAATTTTAGACACCTAATAGATATTTTTCATTACCTTTGTCCGTAACGATACGTTTTAACAATTTTTTTTCGACTATGAAAAAGAAATTTCGCAAGCTCTTATCCGAAAAATGCAAGGATATGGGACTGACTGACAAGGCACTCGACGACCTCGTAGAGATCGGGGCGGAGGGTCTTGCCGACGATGCCTCGGACGAAGACATCGCCGCGAAAGTGGATTCGCTCGTGCCCTATGCAAAGGCAATGCAGGGGGAGATCACGAGGAAGACGCAACGTCCGAAACCGCAATCAAAGAAACCGCAATCCAACGACGAGGGCGAAGATGAGGGCGGAAATGAAGATGAGGCCCCCGAATGGTTCAAGCCTTTCCAAAAGAAATTGACCGATCTCGAAACCGAGAACGCCGCGCTCAAAGCGGAAAAGGCAAAGACCACGCGACAGGCCGAAATCTCGGCAAAGGCTAAAAAGCTCGGAATCCCCGACTACCTGATGAAGCGAGTCTCATTCGCAGAGGATGCAGACCTCGACAAGGAGCTGGCGGATTACAAGCAGGAGTTAGTCACCAACAACCTCATGCCCAAGGAGCAGGCGCATGAAACAGGAAGTAGCAAGGAGGCAATGGAAGCCGACGCCAAGGCTTGGGCCGAAAGTCTTCCCAACAAGTAACAGCTCCGAATCATTCACCCCTTAAATTGATTGCAACAATGGCTATTGATTTCAAGAAAACGCAGCTATCGGGCCACACGCCCGAAATTTGGCGCGGCGAGTGCAAGATTCTGCCGGGCGGCTTCAAGCCGGTGCAGAACTTCCCCGTCGGAACGGTGTTGCATCGGGGAACTCCTATCTATGTCGATTTCGAGGCGATGAGTGCCGCCGTTTGCAAGACCGCCAAGGTTCTCAAAGGAGGCACGACCACCGCGCCCCGCGTCGCCAAAGGGCATTACTTCGTCGCAGGCGACGTAGTAATGAAACTCGGAGTAACCGACAAATCCCCGATCATCAAGTCCATCGACACGGCCAATGCCGGGTACGATGTCATCACGTTCGCATCCGCCATCGCAGGGCTGGCCGAGGGCGACATCCTCGTAGAGGCAACCGAATATGCCGAAACAGGCGGAGGTTCGGGTTCCGACCCCATCCCTGCCGCGCCTCGCTATACACCCAACATGGTTGTCGGAGCGGCCAAGGAGTTCACCGGAAAGGGCCTCCCGACGATTGATGCCGCATACGAGGCGGTAGTCCTCTATCCGAGCCTGAACTTCCCTTTGCTGGAAGACTGGCTCATCAATCCCGGCAAGGTATGCCTCAAAGCAAACCCGAACATTCTGTTCATTAAACAGTAACGATCATGCCCGAAATTCTTTATAGCTCAATCTTTGGCGCATTGACGCAGCACGTACAAGCTCGCTTCGATGCCGCCTCGAAACTGCACAAGCAGCTTTTCGACAACGTAATCTTCGAGCGTTTCCTCGACTGGGACACCCCGACTATCGGCCTCGACTTCGAGGAGATCATCGGTCAGTACAACATCACTGTTGCTGCTCCGACCATCGGCGATCAGTCGAAAGAGGCTATCCTCGGTACGGAGGGGTTGGAAACCGTGAAAGAGCGCATCCTCAATCATGCCGTAACGCTGCCGATGACGATTCAGGACTATCGTAAGGTTCTGCAAATCCTCGACAGCAAGTCGCTCCCCGACAAGGCAAAGACGGAGCAGCTCATCAAACTGATGTGGGGAAGCTCGACGACGGTCGTAAGCTCCGTCCTCGCAAAGCTCGACATCCTGTTCCTGCGTCCGCTTTCCAACGAGGGCGTCGTCGAACTCGACGACAACATCAACCCCGAAGGTGGCGTGCGCGGCACGATCAACTTCAACCAGCCCTCCGAAAACATCGCGTCGTCCCGCATCGAGTGGAAAGACGCCAACATCGACACGGTGGACTGCTTCGAGGATATTCAGGGGATCATCGACGCCGCACAGGACAAAACCGTATTCGGCAAAATCCTCTGCGCTCCGTCGCGCATCTCCTACATGTGCCGCAGCAAGAAGATCAAGCAGATGATCTGGGGAACCGACAAATCTGCGAAGATCGTGCAGCTGAAAGACCTGAACGCCTATATGCAAGAAAACAGCTATCCTGTTTTCGAGCCTATCCGCCGTCAGGTTCGCATTCAGAAAGGCACGCTCCGCGTCCCCTATACGCCGTGGAACGAGAAGAACATGGTCTTCATTCCCGACGGCAAGCTCGGCATCGTCAAAAACGCATGGGCGAACAACGAGCTGAAACAGGAGGCCGGAGTAGCGTACTCCAACTACGGGCGTATCCGCGTCTCGCAATGGGGCGTGGGCGAAACGCAGGGCAGCAACGGCGTTGAGTTCACCAAGGCCGAATCACTCTCGTTGCCCGTGATTACGGAAATGAACGGCATCTACACCCTCAAAACGCAGTCGTAGCCGTGGATAACCTTACCGCAACGAGGAGTTTGTGCAATGCGATAGCAAACACATTCTATCCTGATAACGCGACCATCGAATTTGCGCTCTTCAATGAGGGCATCGACGCAAAGGCCGAGGCGACCCCGAAAGACCCTATGATCTTTCGGGTTGCCGCCCGCCTTGTCATCGGATATGTCGAAAACAGCCGCTCCGAAAACGGCGTATCGACCTCCGTAATGAGCGAAGAAGCCCTCAAACAGAGCCTTTCGATTTGGTGCGGACATTATGGCCTCGATGCGGATGAGGTTCTTTCCGACTATATGCGCGTGATCGAGGACGGCACGCATCTATGGTGATATGAGGTACAACGGCACATTACGCTACGAGATACTCACCGAGGGAGGTATCGACGAATGGGGCGAACCGATAGAGGCCCGTTCCGATTGGAGCGATCCTTTGCCCTGTTCGATCAAGACCAACAGCGATAACCGCAAAGGGCGTTACGAAGACGGCGAATTTCGGCAGGCTTCGTTTACGATCCTCGTTGAGTGCATCCCTTTCCCCTACAATCGGGTGAAACTCGAAAGGATGGGCGAAAATCTCGGAGAATACCGCGTGATGAATGCGGAACCTCTCACCACCGTAGGCAGAACTCAAATCGTAGTGTGATATGGCGAAAGTCGTTACTACTCACGGCAAATATAAGGGCGTCATCGTCAGCAAAACGGATATGCGCAAGCTGAAAGCCGGATTGCAGGCCAAGATGAAAGACATCGTCGCCCTGCTCGTGAAGCAACTCTCTTTCATCGGGGAGGAGTGCATACGAATCGCCCGCGAGAGTGGCAGCTACAACGATATTACCGGCAATTTGAGGTCATCAATAGGCTATGTGGTGCTTGTGGACGGGAAACCCGTCGTGACGGGAGCCTCGAAGCAATACAACGGCAAGAACGGGCATGGAGAAGCAGGCCCGCCCGCTGCCGAAGCGTTGCTCCAAAAACTGCAAGCAAAATTTCCGTGGGGTGTGGTGCTGATCGTCTGCGCAGGCATGAAATACGCCGCATACGTCGAAGCAGTCCACCATAAGGATGTACTCACATCAGCCGAGTTGAAAGCCGAATCCCTTGCCAAGAAACTACTCAACGATTTAATCGAATAGAGAGATGATAAAAACGGAGACGCAGATTGAGCGGGATTTCTATTCTTTCGTCAAGAATAGCGACCTCGGAAAGGCCATCAGAGGAAAGGTTTACCGACCCGAAATGCGCCCGACCGACGCCACAACGGAGGATTTGATCGTCAAGTTCCTCGCAGGACTTGATGAACAAGTACAAACGGGCGTGGTGATCTTCAACCTCTATGTCCCCGATATACCCTACACCGACGGACGAATGGTTCCGGATAGGAAACGTATCGGCGAATTGCAGGAGTTGATTCTCTCATTCGTAGAAACCGCAGGAGGTACGGAGTATTGGCTCTCGACCGATGCGACACCGACCACGATGCGCAACGAGGATATAGAGCAACACTTCATTTACGCAAGAATTAAGTTCAACCGCATAACAGAATAAAACTATGGGAAAGAAGATCATCATGTCGTGGTCGAAGTGCAAGATCGAGGTCGGTAAAACCGGCGACGACGAAGCTATGGCAGCCTCCCTGACCGACATCGGTACTATCAACGACAAATCGACGACGCTTGCCACGGAGGACGGCGAAACCCTGACCGCAACGGCGACAGGCGGAATCGTGGTCGCCGAGGAGGAGGGCGAGCCGGTCGTAACCCTGACAACCCGCGTCAAGGAGATGGGTTTCGATACGGAAAAGATGTTTACCGGAGCGGTCGTTTCGGAGGACAGCAACGAGCTGACCGTGAAAACCAACGTCGTATCGGACGATTTCTCCGTGAAGCTCACGCCCAAGAACATCGGTGCTATCGGCATCAAGGCCCGGCGCACACACGTATCGTTCCGTCCGGGCAGCTCCGAGGAGGAGGGATCGTATGTCGATCTCACATTCAAGATTCTCGCCTGCTCCGATGGGGAGCTTTACAAGAAGTTCCGGGTCAAGGCCGAAGATTGGGCCGCCCCCAAACCCTAAATAGCATCGTAAGATGCTGACGAGTGGAGAGACACCCTTTGCGGTTGGCAGGAGAAACCGCAAACAGGAGGGTTGGCAGAGTGACTGAATGCACCTCACCGCTAACGAGGCAAGCCGTAAGGCTTCGGAGGTTCGAATCCTCCACCCTCCGCAATTTTATCGGGATATGGAACAACAGAATACTATCGAAAATAGCGTCGCATCGGCGATTCTTGAAAAAAGCATTGACAACATCGACATCGAAGGGGTTACATACGAAATAGCCCCTCCATCTACTGCGACCCTGATTCTCATCTCGGAGATCGTAGCAACTCTCCCCGTTGTAAAAAAGGTTCCGGCCGAAGAGATCGTAACCTCGGTATTGCATTATGCCCGATATTATCGACCTATCGGCGATATTGCCGCCGTACTTATTCTCGGCGCGAAAAACCTCATCGAATATCGCACCATCGTACAGGAGAAACGCTATTTGTTCGGCCTGATCCGGCGTAAGACCGAGACCACAATCAAGGTCGATAAAAAGGCAGAACTCGCAAAAATCATATTGGAGAACGTCAGCCCGACTACCTTGTTTAATGTCGTAGTTCAACGACTTCAAGATATGGAGATAGGCAGTTTTTTCGCCATTACCACTTCCCTGTCAGAGGCAAATATCCTCAAACCCACCAAGGAAGTGGTAAAAGACTGAACGACAGCATTTGGGCAACCGTCCTCGGAATAGCTAAAACACTCGGAGTAACAGAAAAATACGCCTTATATGAGATCAGCTATGTAAATGCCATCATGTATAGTCGAGCAATGCCGATGCCCGGTGATATGGCCGAAAACAGCAGACCGCTTTATGATGACAGCAAGGATGCGAATAACCCTGAAAATTTCACAGATTTTACAGATGACGAAGAGGTTGTAAGGATATGAAAAATGATGACGGCGCATTGAGTTTCGGCACATCCGTAGATTTACGCGGATTGGAAACCGGCATCTCTCAAATTGAAGCGAAAATCGCTACGATGGAGGGCAAGCTCGGCGCTAAAATAGACGGTATCGGCAAAGCTGTAAGCAGATCAGGCATTACGGCAAAATCGACCCTTGAAGATGTTACCAATGCAGGCAATGTTTTGGATGGCACTTTGGGGAATGTGGCGAAAACCGCCGCAAGTATCGGCATGGCTTTTACCGCTCAATCTCTTATCCGCCAAATCATCAATATCCGAGGCGAGTTTCAACAGCTCGAAGTCGCATTCGAGACCATGCTCGGAAGCGAAGAGAAAGCCGTTCAGTTGATGGATCAACTCGTAGATACCGCAGCGAAAACCCCTTTCGACCTGCAAGGTATTGCTGATGGAGCACGACGGCTTCTCGCATACGGCGAAAATGTCGAAAATATAAATGACGACCTGATCCGCCTCGGCAACATCGCCGCAGGACTTTCCCAGCCTCTCGGCGACATCGTATATCTCTATGGAACGACCATGACGCAGGGGCGGCTCTACACGCAAGACCTCAATCAGTTTACCGGCAGAGGTATTCCCATGATTCGAGAACTCGCGCAGATTCTCGGCGTCGCAGAAAATAAGGTTCGGGAATTAGTCGAAGAGGGGAAAGTCGGATTCCCGGAGGTGCAAAAGGTCATTCAGAACCTCACGAACGAGGGCGGAATGTTCTACAACCTCATGGAGGAGCAATCCAAGACTATTACAGGGCAAATTTCAAATATCCAAGATGCCCTCTCGTCGATGTTCAATACAATTGGCAACCAATCCGAGGGCGTTATCAATGATTCGCTGGATGTAGTTTCTTCGCTCATCGAAAACTATGAGCAGGTCGGCCGCGTCCTTATGGGGCTGGTTGCAACTTATGGCGTTTACCGAACAGCTTGCATGGCTGTCGCGGCCGCACAAGGCTTGCAAGCAATGGGCGTCGGTACATTGACCGCAGCCGAAGCGATACACTACGGATGGCTCGTAGTTGTAGAGAAAGCTCAAAAGCTGCTCAACGCAACGATGCTTGCAAATCCCTATGTCCTCATCGCTACTCTGCTGGCTGGTGTTACTGCGGCGCTTCTTTCCATGAAAACCGAAACCGAACGGATGAAAGAAGCAGAAGAAGAGTATCAAGCCCAAAAGCAGAAAACCATCGAGGCAGAGGATGAACACAAGCGTAAAATCGAGGAGTTATGTTCTATCGCCTCTAATGAGGCTGTCGCTACCGACACCCGTAGGGAGGCCCTGAACAAACTCGAAATGAAATACCCCGATATTTTCGCCAAATACGACACCGAGTATGAGAAGCTGAAAAATATCAAGCAAATCAAGGAGGAGATAGCCCAGCTTGAAGCGCAGGAATCCATCACCAATCCGAAAACAGAGCTGAAAGATATAGAGGCAAGAATAAAGGAGTTGGAGGGAAAAACGAAATGGGCGACGCAATACTACCAAGATAGCTATGGTCAGCATCGTGCTCGAAATGTCCTTAAATCCGCTCGTTCGCGCGACGAAGAAGCCGAATTACAGAATCTTTACAACAAACGCAAGGCTCTTTCGGAACAGATACGCAAAAACGACGTAAATGCCTATTTCGAGAATCTGACGGGGGTTAGCAATGAAACCATCGAAAAGCAGATCAAGCAGCGGGAAACCCTGCTTGCCCAAATGCAGTTCCAAGAGGCAAAATACGGAAAAATCACGCAGGGGAATGCCGCTTTAACGGGTTCATTCTCCCGCGATGAACTGCAATATCAGCTCAACAAGCTACGCGCAGAGCAGAACAAACGGAATCTGCCGACCGATTCGAGTGCAGAATGGGGTGCAGCGGCAAAATCGGCCTATGAAAAAGCACTGAAAGAATACAACGACTTTCTCAATGAAACGGGCAACCAGCTCACGCACGAAGAATACGAACGTAAGGCGAAAGAACTGAAAGAAGCTCTCGATGCGGCAAAAAAAGCTTATGATGCGACAAAACCCGCCTCGGACAAGGATGCTCAAAAGCAGGACAAACAGGCCGAGAAAGACGCAAAAGAAGCGGAACGGCGGGCAGATAAAGCACGGAAGCTCGGCGAAGAACTCGTTAAAATCGAGGAGGAAACCAAAGCTGCCGAAATTGAGGCGATGAAAGAGGGTTTGGCTAAAAAACTCGCTATGATCGACCTCGAATATACTACACAGAAAAATAAACTCGACAAACAGGAGACGGATTGGAAACGCGAAAATAAGGAGGCGGGAATTTCGGTCAATGAAAACGGATTGACGACCGAACAATTCGACGCATTAAATAAAGCTCGACAGCAAAATGCAGAGAATCAAAAGAAAGCGACTGCCAAAGCATTGAAAGAGGATGCCGATGCCAAAGCAGAGGCTATGAACAACTACCTCATTCAGTACGGGTCTTTCCAAGAAAAGGTACTTGCCCTGACCGAAGAATATAATCGCAAAATAACCGATGCAACCACCGAGGGAGCAAAATTGTCCCTGCGTAAAGAGCTGGAAAATGCGATTAAAGATGCGAAATTCGAGAATCTGAAAGATTCGATCAACTGGGATGGTGTTTTCGGGAATTTAGGAGAACAGTCTATTTCATCGTTGCAGTATGCACTCGACAAGGTCAAAGCCTACTTCGAGAGCAATAAAGGCTCTATGAAATTTATTGAGATAAAAGACATTCAGGAAGCTATTTCAAAAATGGAAAATGAAATCGCCTCCCGAAATCCTTTTGTCGCGCTCCATAAGTCAATCCAAGACATCGGCGACGCCAAAACGGAGTTCACTACCGCATTGCAAGAATGGCATACGGCGCAAGAAGCTCTCACAACGGCACAGCAGGAATACAATGCCGCCCTTGCCGAAGAGCAGGCCCTCCGCGGACAAATAAACAGAGGAGAGCTATCGGCCGAAAGCGAAGAATATGCGAAATCCGAAGAAAGATTATCGCTGGCAAAGAAAAATCTTGCAGACGCAACTACGCATTCAATGCAAGCCGAACAGCAGGCATTGAACGCCCGGAATAGCATCACCAACTCATACAAAAGTTTTGCGACCCAGCTCCGTAATGTCGGAGGTATCGTTTCGGATGTCGGTGGCAAAGCACAGAATCTCGCATCCGTATTCTCGGATGATGTTGCAATGGGCATCGGGAAAGCCCTCGATACTATTGACGCGGTATTGGATGCTACGGCGACCGTCATTGACGCAATCGGAGACACAGGCAAGAGTGTTTCCGAAGCTATGGCGACGACAGCCGAGGCATCGGGAGCCGCCATGCAATCGACAGCACAGGCCGCAGCAACGTCGATCTCGACCGTAGAAAAAGCATCGGTCATCCTCGCCGTCATTTCGGCGGCTTTGCAGATCGCTACGGCTATCGCCAACCTCTTCAACGACGATGATGAGAAACAAAAAGAGATCGAGAATCTACAACGCCGCATCGACCAACTGCAATGGGAACTCGACAATGCCGATGCCGTCCGGTTACAGAATAACGTCGGGGATGCCGTAAAGAAATTGAGAGACATCTATGCCGAAACGACGCAGGAGGTATTGCGCCTGCACCTCACATCGCAGCAGTACGGCAACGCATGGACGCGGATGTTCGCCCGGATGCGCTACGACAGCGAGGTATATGAGAAATCCGTCGAGAAGATCGCCGATGCGTATGCAAAGGTAGCCTACACCGCCGACAAAGCCCTCGGAGAGAAGAAATACGACGAAAGCCGGAAACAGCTCGAAAATCTTGCCGAGCAGCAGATACTCATTCAGAAACAGATCAATGAGGAGCAGAGCAAGAAAAAAACCGACCATGGCAAGATCGAGGAGTGGCAGCGACAGATTCAGGAGATCGCCGAAGAGATGGCTACCATCATCAACGAGATGCTGGAAAACATCATCGGCTACACCGCCGCCGACCTTGCCTCGGAACTCGGAGATGCTTTCTTCGAAGCGGCCAAGCAGGGAGAGGATGCGATGGAGGCATGGCGCAAAAAGGTCAATGATATTGTCGCCGATGTCCTGCAAAGGATGCTCGTACAGAAATATTTGGAAGAACGCATCGGAGGCATTTTCGACAGATACAAAAAAGAATGGTTCGGAAATGACGGCACATTCAAAGGCATCGACGCCGTGATCGGTTCGATGAATGGATTTGCCGGAGAACTCAATCAGGTCGGAGAAGAGTTCAACGCGATCTATCAAGGTCTGTCCGATAGTCTCAAAAATTATTTTACGGGAGATGCCGAGCGCGAGGGAACGAGTAAGGGTATCACATCAGAGTCGCAAGATAGTGCTTTCGAGAGAAATGCCCGCCTGACGACCATTCAGGGGCATACCTATACCCTCGTACAGGGCATGAACGATCTGAACCGCACGGGCAATGCCGTACTCGACAAACTGACCGGAATCGAGAAGAATACCTCCGAGACCAACGACAAGCTCGACAAGGTCGATAAAAGTATCAAAGATGTTAAAAACATGGTCGATGAGATCGACCGGAAAGGATTAAAACTCCGAAGCTAATGCAAGCACTTATCAAGAAAATACAGGGTGAATGGAAAGCGGCCAAAGATGCCGCGCAAGCTCAATGCACCAATAACGGGCGATATGAAATGGCGGAGAAACTCGGAGCCTGCGATATGTTCAAGGGCAATGAGACATTGGAGGAGCTGATCGGGATGATGTTCTCCCCGCGAGGGGTCGAATTTATGACAACCTACAATTTCCCCAACCTCGCCACTTTTCGTCGTTTCAAGAAATATCATCCGGAGCGTTTCGGCGTGTATATCGACTGCGGCAAAATTTCGCTTTCAGAGGCCCGAAAAATCTTTTTGATAGGAGACACCACCGCAGAACTGAAATACAGCCAAACGGCCGGAAATCGGCTATTTCTAATGTGCGGGGCGAATGCCTCCGTCATCGCATCGGGGTATGCGGTCGTCAAGGTCGAAAAAGATAAGGATTCCGAGGTGAATTACATCGTTCAGGACAACGCGAAAATCTTATGGTGAGCAAGCTGTTCATAGACGGGCTGGATGCGTTCAGCGAATACGGCATATTTGTCGAGCAGTACGGGTACAAGGCACTCGTACAGATGCCGTCATTCAAGAAATTGAGCAGCACCGAATGGCCCGAATATGACGGCGAAGAGGTCGATCTATCCGCCCCCCTCCTTGATAGCAAAACATTTTCGATTCCGTTTTGCATTACCGATATTTTGAGCGCGAGCGATTTATTCGAGGTACTTTCCGATGGATCGTATCATATCTTCGACTTCGCCGAACTCGGCAAGTCCTACAAACTGCGGCTTCTGACCAATCCCGCATTGTCCGCCAAAATCCAGCTCGGAAAAATCACGCTGAATTTCGCCGATGACTTCCCGCCCGTCTATCCGACCGACGAGACGGACATCGAGAGCCTGAACGAGTACAATACGCTGCTGAATCAGGCTCCCTATGCAACAGCACCGGCGGGCTTCAAGCAGAACGGGTACGAGATGGATGATGTCGATTTTTCCCACTTCGGGGTCTATGTCCTCGACGGCACGGATCGGAATATTCAGAAAGCCCCGAATGTCCGCGAGAATCTGAAAGTCGATGTAACCAATCGGCCCGGAGTAAGCTATGACGGAGAATCGGTTTTCTACAAGGCGAAAGACGTTGCGATAAAGCTCTTTATCTATGCCGATAACATCGCTCAATTTTGGGAACGCTGGTATGCGCTTTTCACCGCCCTGCTGAAACCCGAACTGCGCAAATTATACAACGACAACTCTTTGGAGGAGTATAATTGCTACTACAAGAGCAATGCGGTAACGCGGTTCGATATTCGCCGCAACGGGCGGGTGTGGTGCGAGTTCACCGTAACCCTGACCTTTCCCGATTCGCGGCCCGACGGTAATTACTGCGTATTGGCGACCGAGGATAAGGAGGTAGTGATAACCGAGCCGGAAGAGGGCCTCATTGTATTTAGAATTTAACTCTACAAGGATATGATAAAGAAGAAAATATCGGAACTCCCCGAATGCACCTCATTCAAAGGGCTGTGGACTATCGGTGTCGATATATTCAACAAGAGCGTCAAGGTGTCGCTCGAATATATCCAGTCGGTCGTCGAGGGGATGAAAGCGGCGACAAAAGATGCCACCGATGTCACCGATGCAGCATCGAAGAGTGCCCAATCGGCCATCAATGCCGCGCAAAAAGCACAAGAAGCTACGACCGCCGCCAATACCGCAACCACGAACGCCAGCAATGCCACCGCCGCCGCGATTGAGGCGAAAGAGGATTGCGAGGAGGTGATCGCCGCCGCTGCGGAATTGGAACCGCTGAATCTTGTGCCGACTGCAATGACGGTAGAATACCCCTCGCGCCTGCTGGTCGGCAATATGGCGGAGAATTTCATCCGCGCCACACTCACTCCGGCCAGCGTCAAGCCGAATGTATTGTTCCTCGGCGACGATAAGGCCGTATCGGTAACTCCCGACGGACGCATTACGATCCTTGCCGCCGGAACCAGCATCATCCATGTCATCCCGACCTGCAACGTAGCCCTCTACAAGACGATTCAGATCAAGGTCTCGAAGCCTACGGTCAGGTTGGTAACACTCTCGTCGATCCGCCTCACGGCAAACGGTAATTTCAGGTTCAATTAAAAACAACATCAAGCTATGGCAAGACAAGGTTACATCAGCGAATTTATGAATGGCGGGCGCATCCTCTCGCATGGCAAGATCGAGAACCTCGCAGACGGTTTCAGCCTGCCGAATGACGCGCTGTTCTCGATCTACATCAGGCCCAAATACAGCAGCTCCACCGTGGACGCCGTATTGAGCGTGAAATGCTATCAGGACGACGAATTTTCCGACGCTCCGGTAGTGCTCAACGATTGGTCGCCGATGGCGATCAAGGCCATCGCACCGAATGCGGATTTTCTCAACACTCACGACCTCTATTGGGGAGCTGGGACTTACGTCGAAAAGGTATGATCGTCTCGGTTTTCATCTCCCTATCGCGGCGGCTGCGCCAATGGGCGACATCCCGTAGGCAAAAGAAAATGCGGCTGAATACCGCATCGTCGGTGATGTTCATCGCATCGAAAGGAAAAACGGTTTTCAAATTCTTAAACGACAAATAGCTATGACAGCAGAACAAGAAGCAATCCTCGAACAGATTATCGAGGCTTTTCAGAATGGCAAGCGATTGAGCGACTTGCCCGATGTATCGGGAACCAACCCGTTCAACCTCATTTGCGAGGTATTGGAGGACGGCGAGAGCAAAAAGGCCGCGCTCGCAACGCTCCTGCCTTACATGGAGGAGGAATGCAGCTACGGCATCGAGTTCGACACCGCTGTATCCTCGCCTGCCTGCACCCGTATCGGCAATCTCTCCCTGCACAAGAGCCTGCCGATCCACAACCGGATGAAAGGCTGCCTGCTCAACGACGACGGCGAGGTCGTGGAATATCTCAATCCGGCAAATTGGACGGGACAGACGCGCGACGGCTCGCGGGGTCAGGTCATGGTCGAACTTCCCATGCACTACCGCAAATTCGAGACTGACGGCACGAAGCGGCGGGTACGCATCAGCGAGTACCCTCTCCCCGGCTATCGTCTCGTCCCAGGGAATAGATACGTTTCGGCGTATCAGGCTACCATACAGCGCAGCACGACGACCCTCTGCTCGGTCGTGAATATGGATGCCGACTACCGAGGCGGCAACAACAATACGGCGTATGACGGAACCTATCGCACGTTCCTCGGACGCCCGGCGACGGGTATCTCCCGTACCAATTTCCGCAATTACGCCCGCAAACGCAAGTCCGGTTCGACGGAATGGAACTGCATGACCTACGACATCCAAAAAGAACTGTATTGGCTCTTCGTCATCGAATATGCCACGCTCAACTCGCAGGCGACGTTCAATGCGGAAAAGGACAGCAACGGCTATGCACAAGGCGGCCTCGGAGCAGGTGTAACGAACATGTCCGATTGGAGCGGATTCAACGGCTATTATCCGTTCGTGCCGTGCGGCCATACCGACGAACTCGGAAACGGCACGGGCGAGGTAGCATACCCCGTCATCAATGAGGACGGATCGACCCGATGCACGGTCATGGTTCCGCGCTATCGGGGTGTCGAGAATCCTTTCGGTCATGTTTGGCAATGGACGGACGGCATCAACATCCGGATCAGCCCGACCGAGGAGAATGGCGGCGACGGGTTGAGCAAGGTATTCGTCTGCACCGATCCGGCCAAATTCTCGGATAGCGGTTACGACGGCTACGCCCATGTAGGCAACGAGGCCCGCGCAGAGGGATATGTCAAAGAGGTGATTTTCGGCGAGGGAGGAGAGATCATGCCCTCCGTCGTAGGAGGCGGTTCTTCGACCTATTTCTGCGACTACCACTATACCAACATCCCGACGGCCGAAGCATTGCGCGGTGTCCTGTTCTGCGGTCATGCGAATGACGGCTCGCATGCCGGTTTTGCGTATGCGAATTCGAATAACGCGCCCTCGAATACGCATGCGACTATCGGGTCTCGCCTTTGCTTTATCCCCGCATAACGGATAACGCCACAGAAAACACGCTCGGCCAATAATTAAACGATACGACAATGGAGAATAACCATAATCCGATGGAAGATGACGGTTCGCTGGATTTCCTGAAAATCCCCGCCGACGAAACCAACAAGCATTTTAACTGCCCCGAAACGACGCAGCAGAAGTTGATAAACCTCACCTTTTGGGTCTGCGACTACATCGAGGGAGTGAAAACGAAGTTCGGAGAGAATCGGACGCTCGTCAAGATCAAGATGAATCGGGACGATCACGACCGCGATGCACGCAAGTTCTTCACCAATTCGCGGGAAATCAAATATGTCCTCGCCAAGATTCGGGAAATGGACAAATTCCCGCGACGGGTAACGATGCGGGCATCGGGAACGCGGTACTATTTGGAGTAATGTATAAAGGTTGGTTGCTCTTGCGGTGTCCTGTTCAGCGGTAATGCGAATAACAGCTCGAATGCCGGTTTTGCGTATGCGAATTCGAATAACACGCCCTCGAATACGAATGCGAATATCAGGTCTCGCCAATGATTTTCAGAAAGGTAAAAACATAAATTTTGAGAGCAACGACCCTGCCTCTCGGCAAAAAATATCACCTCAAAAAGGAGTTAGTAGGCGGTTTCGGGCATCCCGAACTGCCGAACGCCCCGAATATGAAAAGCAAAGCGTCGAAATGAAGCGTATAGGAAACTTATACGAAAAGATCATATCGCTGGATAACCTCCGCCTCGCCGATGAAAAGGCAAGGCGCGGGAAACTCCGCTCGTATGGCGTCTTGCTTCACGACAAAAACCGTGAAGCGAATATCCTTGCCCTGCATGAAACGCTGAAAAATCATACATTCAAGAACTCCGAATACAGCACGTTCACGATCTATGAGCCGAAAGAGAGGATCATATTTCGATTGCCGTATTACCCCGACCGCATTCTGCACCATGCAATCATGAATATCCTCGAACCGATATGGGTTTCGGTCTTCACAAAAGACACATATAGCTGCATCAAGGGCCGCGGGATTCACGGAGCGATGCGGAATGTCAAGCGGGCCATCAAAGACCGGGAAAACGCCCGATATTGCCTCAAAATCGACATCCGGAAGTTCTACCCGTCGATAGACCACGACGTATTGAAAACCATCATCCGCCGCAAAATCAAATGCAAGGATACGCTCGCCCTGCTCGATACGATCATCGACAGCACCGACGGCGTGCCTATCGGCAACTATTTGAGCCAATACTTCGCAAACCTGATGCTCGCCTACTTCGATCATTGGATCAAGGAGGAGAAGCGGGTGCGATACTATTTCCGATATGCCGACGACATGGTATTTCTCGCCTCCACGAAAGAGGAGCTGCACATCCTGCTGGCCGACATCAAGAAGTATCTCGCAGCCTTGAAATTGACGTTGAAAGGCAATGAGCAGATATTTCCGATTGCCGAGAACCGGGCGGACAAGCACGGGCGCGGCCTCGATTTCGTCGGGTTCGTATTCTACCACAACCAAACGCTCATGCGCAAATCCATCAAGCAGAATTTCTGCCGCATGGCCGCGCGTCTGAATAAGAAACTCAATATCAGCGCGAGAGACTACAAACAGAAGCTATGCAGTTGGTACGGATGGGCGAAAGTCTCCAATTCAAAACATTTGTTAAAAACCATCATTAAATCGCAATTCTATGACACGTTCGTATTACGATGCAAGGCCGTCTAAATTCGAGGCCGTAGGCAACGGAAGCTACATCTACCGTTGGGATATTCAGGAAGAGGACGCCCCGCAACATCAGATCATTGCCGAGGGGAACGAGAAACCCATCGCCGAAACTCCGCGCAAGCAGTATTCCTGCTATGAGGTAGTTGTATGGGCGACCGTTACGAGTAACAAAATCACGGAAGCCGCCATCCGTGCAATGTGGGATGCCAACTACGAGCAGAAGCTCATCAATGAGTACAACGCCGCCAATCTCGGCGTATATGGCGGCTCCAAGTCGAGCGACGAGGCAAAGGCGAAGATCGCCTCATACAAGGACTTTCTCGCAGCGAGAGCCACGTTGAAAGCCCAAATCGACGCAGACTGCGCCGAGCTGAACATCGAATAAAATCAGATCATGCTGACCCTGCATTTCAACAACACGACGTTGGACGTACAGGAGAGCGATAGCAGCTACCGCTATCGCTCCCTCATGTCCAAGCCGCAACTCGTCCTGAAATTCTCCCTATCGGAATTTGTCGAAATTCCGGTCGGGGCATGGTGCGAGTATCAAGGCGTGAAATACAAACTCGGATCGCCGGAAAACATCAAGAAAAACGGAACCCGCAATATCGAATACACGCTCACCCTCGGAACATTGGAGGACAACATGAGCCTGTATAAGATGCGTAATCCCGTCGATAAACGCCTCAAATGGTCGATGTGCGCCAAGCCCCACGAACTCGTCGAAGCTATCGTCTGGAATCTCAACCAGCGCGACGGGGCCGGAGTTTGGAAAGTCGGCGAATGCCTCGATGCGGCGGAGCAGACGGTCGAGTTCAATCACACCTACGTCGATGCTGCATTGCAGGATGTCGCAAACAAATTCGAGACCGAATGGGAAATCAACGACTATACGATCTCGCTGCATAAAGTCGAGTATTTCAAGGATGATCCCCTGCCGCTCGCATACGGCAAGGGGAACGGTTTCGAGCCGGGTGTCGGACGCACCACGCAGAGCGATGAGTTGCCGATCAAGCGGCTTTATGTTCAGGGCGGAGACCGCAATATCGACCGCTCGAAATACGGCTCGGCGGAATTGCTGTTGCCGAAGTCGCAGACGCTCGTTTACGAGGGCCGCACCTATCAATCTGATGCGGAGGGGTATTCCATCGAGCGCATCGACAAGATTTCCGATGCAGTCAAGGAGGACAGCCTTGATTGCTCCGAAATATACCCATCCCGCGAGGGGACGGTATCAAAGGTAGAAACGATGGATGTCGGGAAGAATTTCTACGACATCATCGACAACTCCATCCCCGCAGAGCTGAATTTCAACGACTATATCATTGAGGGCGAGACGGCGACGATCAGTTTCCAAAAGGGAATGCTCGCGGGCGACGATAAGCAGTTCGAGTTCAAATACAACCACTCGGAACGCCGCTTTGAACTCGTACCGCAGGAGATCGACGGGGTTACGATGCCGAACGAAACATTCAAGCCCGCCGTCGGCGACACTTACGCCATTTTCGGGATCATGCTGCCGGATGCCTATATCTGCAACAATACGGATAAGACAGGGGCATCATGGGATATGTTCCGTGAAGCGGCCCGTAAGCTCTATGAGAACGAAGACCCGAAATTCACCTTTACCGGCACTCTGCAAGGACTATGGGCGAAAAAGAATTGGCTCCGCGTGGGTGGTCGGCTGAAAGTCGGGGGATATGTTCTGTTCACCGATGAGCAGTTCGTTCCCGATGGCATAGCAATCCGCATCACGGGTATCAAGGAATACCTCACCTCACCGTATGCCCCTGTTCTCGAAATCTCAAACTCGGTTTCGGGCAAGAGCGTATCTTCACAGCTTCGGGAGATCGGGCAAAATGAGGTGGCGACAGATAACAGCATCCGCAACGCCGTAAGCTATACCAAGCGTCGGTTCCGCGATGTCAGGGAAACAATGGCGATGTTGGAGGATTCAATGCTCGACAACTTCACGAACTCCATCAATCCGCTGACCGTGCAGACGATGATGATGCTCGTCGGGGATGAGAGCCTGCAATTCCGGTTCGTCGCCAGCAAAACCGACCTCACGGCGGTAAACGACGGTATCACCTACGACAATGCGGCAAAGCAGTTGCATATCCCGCACGGATTCATCCAGCACATGACGCTCGGCATCGGAACGATTTCATCCTCTCATGCCGATTCGGAGTACAAGGTTTGGGAGATGAGCGAATACCTTTCACCATACCTCGACAATGGCGAAAAGAAGTATTATCTATATGCCAAGGTCAGCCGCACGGACACCACCGCAAAAAGCGATTTCCTGCTCTCTGATCGAGCGATCAAGATGAATGATGTTGCAGGGTATTATCATCTGCTGGTAGGTATTCTGAATAGCGAATATGACGGCGAACGGAGCTATGTTTCGCTCTATGGGTTTTCGGAGATTCTGCCCGGCCGCATCACGACCGATAAAATTGTATCATCCGACGGTCAATCTTTTTGGCACCTAATCAAGAATCAGTTTCGAGCAGGAGATGCCAATAAAGCATTCGAATGGAATATAGGTGATTCAGGCGCATTTAATATTATTGGTGCTCGTATCGAAACGAATAAAGATCGTTCAAGAATAGTATTGAATCCCAATTCCCGGCGTATCGAAATGTATTATAATGATACACTAATAGCTTTTTGGTCCTCCGACGCAAACGGATCTTTCATTAATATAATGCCGAGAGAAGGAGGCGCAGCCAATAAATATGCCGCCATATCATCTAATGCCATATCATTAAATAGAGACTTCCCTGATGGATTAAGTTATTTATCTGAGTTTAATTCAGATAATGCTAATTTATGGGTAAGAGGCCAACGTAATGCAAGGGTGGTTAATTTTATAGTAGGAGTAAAAAATACAAATACAAATGGTTATCCAATTTTGAAGATTTTAATGGACGGTATTCCTACTTCCGACCCAAAAGTTTATGGACAGGTTTGGAGAGACGGAACTACTCTGAAAATATCACAAGGATAATACAGCTCTTCATTATAGAATACCTACCCGTAATCACAAGTGCCGTCAGAACCAAATAATAATTTTCCCATTCAAAATAGTACCTATTAGATACTATTTATTACCTTTGTTGAAAATTAAATCCACTATGGAACAGAAGATTGAAAAAGGAATCGGGTGGCTTGAAAAGCTACTCAAAATGGAGGAGAAGTACGGATTTTTCCGTTTTCTGCGGGTGCTCCTGCTTTTACTCCTCACGGGATTTGTAATCCTCACTATCACCAATCCGTGCTATGTGCTGGATAAAGTCGAATCAATCCAAGCAGAGCAACATGATGAATCGGTATCCAAGCGCATTCAGGTAGATGCGGATATTCGTCTGATGCTGCGCAAACTCTTATATGCGCTCGATGCCGACCGTACATGGCTCATAGAGCTGCATAATGGGAGCAAAAACCTATCATCAGGATTACCGTTCCTATACGGCGATATGCGAATCGAAGAGGTCGCCGACAGCATTAATAACGTCGATGACGAATATACCGATTTTCATCTATCGAAATACCCTTTTATCGGGAAAGTCTTTGACGACGGATTTTATTGGGGAGCTATCGAAACGATCAAGGAGATCGACGAACGAATGTATTTCAAGTTCAAGTCGAATAATGTGAACGAGGTCGCCATTCTCGCCCTATATGCAGGAGAAAAGCCGCTCGGAGCAATCGGCATATCATTTTGCGGACAAAAACAGATGGACGCCTCCGCTGTCGGCAAGGCTATTCGCAAGTGCGGTATTCAGGTAGCAACCCTATTATCCAACTAACATCACAACATCATGGAAACTATCAAAAAGATTCTGACCGCCATCTTGAAATGGCTGGGGAGTATTCCATCCGACAAACTCCTGCACCTCATTGCGGGTGCGGTAATCGCGGCCTTTTTCGCCCTTGTCATTCCCTATACGGCTGAAATATGCGTCTTATTCGCCGCCATCGCAGGGGTGGCAAAAGAGGCTTTCGACCAATACCGCTACAAAGGATGGGATTGGCTTGACTTGGCCTATACAATGGCCGGAGGTTTCATCATTCAAATTTTCGCGTGGCTATGAAACTACTTTTGAAACGCATCGCATTGAAGCCGACCTATACCATCGGCTGGCTCTACATCGACGGGCAAAAGGTCTGCGACACCATCGAAGATGCCGTGCGAGACCTGAACAAAAACGGACAGTTCGACAATGGCGAAAAGAAAGTGTATGCCGAAACCGCTATCCCCTATGGGACATACGACATCACGCTGAAAATCCAATCTCCGAAGTATAAGGATCGAGCGCAGTACAAATTCTGCGACGGCTACCTGCCTCGGCTGCTCAATGTGCCGGAGTTCGACGGCATCCTGATCCATATCGGCAATACCGCCGAGGATAGCGCGGGGTGCATATTGGTCGGCGAAAACAAGGAGGTCGGCAAGGTGCTGAACTCGACGGCGACATTCCGACGGGTCTATGACATGCTCAAAACGGCCTCCGACCGGGGCGAACCAATCCAAATCGAAATCGTATGAGAACGCTGATTTTGTGCCTTATCATCGGTTTGCTGTCGGCCTGCTGCCCGTGCAAACATCTGACGACCTCGACCGGAATGCGGGATAGCCTGCATGTCGAGATCAGGCATCGCACAATATGGATTCCCGACACGGTACGGGTGCAACTGCCGGCCGAGCGAACCGAGCAGACCGTCCGCCAAGATTCGAGCCACCTCGAAACCTCGGCAGCGGTATCGGACGCAAGGATCAACCCCGACGGGTCGCTATCCCACTCGCTCGAAAACAAGACGGACGATCGGGAAATACCGACGCAGCGGCCGATAGAATATCGGGACAGCATCGTTTATCGGGATCGGGAGGTCGAGGTTGAAAAGATCGTCGAGGTAGAGCGCAAATTGACATGGTGGCAACAGACGCAAATACGCGGTTTTTGGGTGGCAATTATCATCATTCTCGTACTGCTCCGTAAAAAGATTTTTCCCTTGATTCGGAGGTTTATTTGAGGGCGCAAAGGCGAACAATACAGCCGATTATAATAATAGCTCCAAATTTCAGAAACTTTTTGTACCTTTGAAAAAGTTTTGATATTATAGCGTTTGCTATTGTTTTTAAGGTTTAGGAAATCGCCAATTTCACAACGGACTTAAAAAACAATGGTAAATGCCTGCGTTATGCGTGGGCATTTCCTTGTTAGTCCGTAGGTGTTTGGCGATACCTCTAAACCGACAGGAACGCCCACGCTTTTTGTGTGCATATCCGGAAACAGCAGCGAATGTTTGATTTACGGATAGCATGAGCGAAAAGAAACCAACAAGGCAGGCGGAGATCGTATTTGCCGCCATGAAAGCAATCGAGGCCAACGGCGGCGAAATGAGGATTTCGGATATATACGCAACCCTCGCATCATCGTTCCCGCTGACCGATTATGAGAAAGAGGAAACCAAGAGCGGCGTCATCCGCTGGAAAGCGTATCTCAACTTCTATTCGATAGAGGTAGGCAAGGTCGGGTATCTCGTCAAAAAGAGCGGGATTTGGCATCTGACGGAAGAGGGTGCGAAAGCTCTTGCCGCCGGAGCCGGAGAGTTCTTCGCCGATTTTCACGGCAAGTTTTCCAAGATACAGAAAGAGCACGCGGTATCGGTCATCGAGGAGAATGCGGATCAGCCCGATGATTTGGATATGTTGCAAGGTCAGGCATCGAAAGGCATTCGGGAGTATATCATCAAAAAGAACCCTTACGAGTTTCAGGATTTGGTCGCCGCCCTGTTGCGGGCAATGGGCTACTATACGCCATTCATCGCCCCGAAAGGCAAGGATGGCGGCGTTGATATTATCGCCTACCGAGACCCGCTCGGCACGACCGCCCCGCAGTTGAAAGTACAGGTCAAGCATTATCCGACCTCTGCAATCTCCGTCGATGTCGTCCGCAGTCTGCTGGGGGTTCTCGTGAAAGAGGGCGAGGTCGGCCTGCTGGTTACATCGGGGACATTCACCAGCGAATCCAAGAAAGAAGCCCGCAACGGGCATCGTTGCCTGCGTCTGATCGACATCGACGAGTTCATCGACCTATGGATTCGCTATTACGACCGCATGAGCGAGGAGGACAAAGCCCTGCTCCCGATTATTCCCGTTTATTTTCTGAAAGCATAAAACCATCATATTATGAAAAAACTCTTATCTATTCTATTCCTATCCCTTTGCATCGCAGCTTGCTCCAAAGACGATACCCCAAAGCCGGAGATGGACGAAACCGTCAAACAGATTTGGCAGACTTTGAACGGCAGATATATCGGGTTCCATGAGGATAAGTTATCATCCGCCGGTTCCTATACGGAAACCATCGTCTTTCAGCCCTATTCCGAGCCGGAAGAGATCAAGCCGACGGTAATCCTTTTCCCGGATTTTACAGCATACGGAACCGCCGTCATAACCGACACCCGATTTGAAGAGATCAGCGGCTCATCGACCTGCTATTACTCAATCGACGTAAAATATGAGGGAGCAATCCCGACGATCTCATTCTTTGAATACGGAACGGACGGCGAAGTAGTAAACAGCGAAGATCAGCGCAACATCAAGGTCATCGACGCCTCCTCTTTCAAAATGTGGGATTATGGCTTGACCGAGGCCGAGAATGCGATAATCTACACCAAGCAATAGAAATCCAAATAATTCATTATCTTTGCGGTACTGATAGCCCCGTATCAGTTGCGTTGAATACCCCTCTCGACAGACCGATAGATCGGGCGTTGAGAGGGTTTTTCATTCGATTCTGTTACCCGTCTGTTACCCGGCCTCCGAAGTGGCGTTTATTGGTTACAAATAAGCCAATATATCATAGTGAGTTACAACCTATTTTAGAAAGAAGTAATAGATTTTGCATCGGCAAATGATGGCTTGTAAACAGCCATAAGCAACCATAACCATTTAGAATAAAGTCGCTGAAATCCAGCGACTTTTATTTTTGTGTCTATTCCTGTCAATTCTGACAGACTGCCGATTTTCAGCATCTTTTTGTACCATAATTCTACCGCCGAACAAATAAGCGGGCTTCTCGCACTCATCATAGCGACATCTTAGGCACGATGTGAGACGCTATGAGAATGAGCGGAACCGCTATAGAAGACACAGCGTGAGACGCTGTGAGAAATTGTGAGACGCGTTGAGACGAAATCGACGAAATTAAAGGCGACTAATATATGGAGGTACAGAGAAAATGCCAGTGGTGCGGCAAACCATTTATAGCACACACGATGGTAACACGGTTTTGTAGCAAATCGTGTACAGAAAAAGCGTATAAGGACAAGAAGCGCAAGCAGAAATTGCAGGAGTACGAGGCGAAGCAAAACGAGCAACCAATGCAGGAAGTCGGCATTGTGGGAGGCAAACCGTTCCTCTCCCCTGCCGAAGCCGCTACCCTTTTAGGTATCAGTCGTGCCACCATCTACCGACACATGGCTACCGGTATCATTCGGGCGTTGCAACTTCGTGGGCGTACCATCATACGCAAATCCGACATTGAAAAGATGTTCGACAATGCGCCCGACTACAAGAAACGCAGCTATGGACGGAAACAGACCGTCCTCTATTACACCACGAATGAGATTTTGGAGAAATACCAAATCCAGAAGAAAACCCTGTATCGTCGCTGCAAACTATACAACATTCCAAAGGTTGAAGAAGGTAACCGTGTATTCTACAACCGCACCCTCATAGACAAGTATTTTGCCGACCTTGCCGAAGAAATCAATCCGGACTGTTATTATACCCCGGAGCAGGTCATGGAAAAATACGCCATGAGCCGTAATGCCGTTGTCACCTTTGCCCTGCGGCACAATATCCCCCGAATCAACCGTCACCACGAGGTGTACTATTCCCGTGCTCATATAGATGCTATCAAAGAGAAACAGGACAAGCTGAATCCTGACTATTATACCTATTCGGAAATCACCGAGAAATACGGGCTTACCAAGATAAACATCAGCTATTATGTCAACAAATACGATATAACGAGGTTCAAGCAAGGAAGCCGGACTATGGTGTTGCGCACCGAATTTGACAAGGTATATCGTGAGCACCGGGACGGTACATATACACCCAAGAAGCGCGAAAGCAAATCCGATCAGCAGATACAGAAAGAGTCTTTTACAATTCCCGACGGATATTATTCGTCAGAACAGATTGCAGTCACATATCAGATGACCAAGAAAACCATTTGTAGGCTGTGCCGTGAAAACGACATCCCGAAAATCAGTCACGGAGGATTCAACTATTACGAACAACTGGCAGTAAACCGTTTCTTCGCCAAATACAAGGCTGCTGACAATATCAAAGAATGGATTGGCGCAGAACAGATGGAAGCAATATACGGTATGAGTAAAGATGCCAGATGCTCGTTTGTACATCGCCACAAAATCCCCTCACGTGTAGTTTACGGTAAAGTCCAATACTCCAAAGACCATATCGACATTATCAAGAACGGCGGTTTCGACCAACGCGAAAAGTATTACAGCGTAGCTGAAGCCATGGAAAAATATGGTTTGCGCAGGGATGATGTCTATAACTATGCACGCTATAACAACATCCGAAAAATGCACCACGGCAAATCCATGTTCCTGCTGAAAGAGGATTTTGACAAGGTGATGGCTGAAAAATCCGTCACCTAAAAATTATTCCATACAGACAGGAAAATTACTCCTGACGATTATAGGTCTGCATTGAACCATTTCGTTGGTTTGCAGCAAATTAGTAACAATAATATAATATAGTAGAGTATGCACGAATGTAAAACTGTAACATTGAGGACAAGACCTCTAAAGAACAAAATGTTGTCGTTCTATCTGGATTATTATCCGGGATATAGAGACAAGGAAACGATGAAAGTAATCCGTCACGAATCGCTTGGCATTTATATCTATGCCAATCCGAAGAACAAACGGGAGCAGAATTTCAACGATGTAATGACCGAGAAAGCCGAAGCCATCCGTTGTCGCAGATTTGAATCGATTGTAAATGAACGGTATGACTTCTTCGACAGGTACAAACTCAAGGGTGATTTCTTGGAGTACTATCGCCAGCAGCTCCGCAAGCACGACCAGAAATGGGAGTTCGTTTATCTCCATTTCAAGAACTTCGTACACGGCAAATGCACCTTTGAAGAAATAGACATCGACCTGTGCAACAAGTTTCGGGAATACCTTCTGAGCGCCAAAAAACTAAGACGCAACGGACGTATCACACGAAACTCTGCATCAGGATACTGGTCTACTTTCAGAGGATTCTTGAAAATACTATATCGTAATGGGATGATAAAGACCAATGTCAATGACTTCTTGGAAAAGATTGAAACAGAAGACACTATGAAAGAAGCTTTATCTGTTGAAGAATTGTACCTGTTAGCTGAAACGCCATGTAAAAAGCCTATTGTGAAAATCGCATCGCTGTTTTCCTGTATGACCAGCTTGCGCATCAGCGATATCCTCGTCCTACGTTGGGAAGATATAGTGGACTACTCTGCCGGAGGGAAATGTGTGCATATCATCACACAGAAAAACAAAGCGGAAGACATCATTCCCATCAGCGAGGAGGCATTAGAGCTGATAGGATACAGTTCTGAGAAGAAAGGTCTGGTATTCAAGGAACTTATGCGTAGTTGGACACAAGTACCAATGAAAGAGTGGATTCATTCTGCCGGAATAACCAAGAACATAACATTCCATTCATATCGGAGAACATTCGCAACCCTCCAAGGTGCTGCCGGTACAGACATCCGTACCATACAAAGCTTGATGGCGCACAAAAGCATCACCACCACGATGCGTTACATGAAAGTCGTGGACAGCAACAAGCGTGAAGCCAGCAAGAAAATCACTTTGACACGCAAGGGTTGAACTCCCCTATTTTGCCCCATTACATAGGCTTAGAGTATGATTTTCGAGAGATTATCATACTCTAAGCCTATATTTTCTTAAAAATTGACCGATTTACTGCACTTATTTATAACTATCTGGAAATGTGCTTATAACTTTGCACTATCATTTCATCTAAACAACAATAGATTATGACAGATAGTATTCAAATTCACAGAAAAAAGGCAAGTTTCATACTTGCGGTAAGCGTTACTTCATACTCGGTAATCGCCACTTATCTTTACAACTGCCATCAAATAAACCTAATGGAATATACCACACCTATTATATTGAGTATCGTGATCTTAACTCTTTCATGTGCGTTCTCTCAAAGATTTTTCTATCGCTACCTTATCAAGAATAACGTATGTATTTCTTTTGGCAAGCAAAAAGAATCCATCCCACCTGAAATCACGCAGCCATCTGATACCATTACCGCGGAAGTAGAAGTTATAGAAGTGCCGACAGCAAGGAATGATTACACAAATGGTTATGACGAACGCATAGCTGAAATAGAACGAGAAAAGGCAGAGCAGCAAGCTGACATTATGCGTGTTATGCACGAATATACCACATATAGTATGGCTGAGTTCCTTTCAAAAGACGACCTTATTACACTTCACGAAAACATAGAGTGCTTTGCCCATGGGCAATGTGATTTATACAAGTCCATACGTTCCAAATTCGACAACCCATTAAACACTCTCGATATACGGCATTTTGTATGGAATATCGGTATAAGGTTGAATATCTCGGTGGAAAAATGCGCAGAATTCATAAAAACCATATTCCCACACGAATTGAAAAATGCTACTCTGTTTTATTTATCAAAAAATCTACGGACTACAGGTATTTGTAAAATCCCACTTGATATTCCCCTAAAAGGAGAGTATTATTTCAATTGCCTCAAAAAAGCAGACGATGAGACAGCTGGTTCTGACCGACTGAAATGATTCCGTCGCTGACGGGAAAATTACCCTCTGCTGACGAAGGTCTGCATAGTATCATTGTGTTGGTTTGCAGCATGTTTAACAAATAAAACATTTGAATCATGTCTAAGAATCAATTCACATTCAATGACCTTCCCGAAGTGCTGGGAGAGTTATGCGACCGAATCGCAAGTATGGAAAGTCTGCTGACAGAGAAACTTTCCAAGCAGAACGAGGTCAAGGAGAACACGCACGTCCCCATGACCGTGCAGGAGGCTTGCGCCTATCTCAAAATGCCGCTATCGACCTTTTATTACAAAGTTAAAAAGGACGATATTCCGGTTATAAAACAAGGCAAGCACCTCTACATCTATCGTGATGAGCTGGATAAATGGTTGGAGTCGTCCCGTAAGACCGTTATTCCGCAAAGTTTCGAGGAAGAGAATGATGCGCTGCTCGCTTCCCATCGTCGTAAACCAAACAATAAAAATTGGTAAGCTATGGAGAAGACGAACAATAACATTCCGACAGCCGAGGAACTGGCTATTTACATAAAGGAGGCTACCGTGAGCGTAACCAACACATATGAACAGTCGCCTGTGGTGTTGATGGTGGATAACTCCATTATCGGAACATTGGGCAACTTCAGTGCATCCATCGGTAAAGCCAAAAGCAAGAAGACTTTCAATGTTTCAGCCATTGCCGCTTCCGCATTGGCCAATGGCACAGTACTCCATTACCGTTCATCGTTCCCGGAAAATAAACGGACGATATTGTATATCGACACCGAACAAGGAGAACCTCATTGCCAAAAGGTGCTACAACGCATTCTATGTTTGGCCGGATTACCAAAGGATGCCGATTCTGACAATCTGATTATGTTAGGTCTGCGCAAATATTCTCCCGAAATGAGGCTTGCAATAGTCGAACAGGCCATTGGCACAATTCCGAATTTGGGTCTGGTCATTATAGATGGCATCAGGGATTTTATGTATGACATCAATTCTCCGAATGAAGCCACCAATATAATCTCCAAATTCATGCAGTGGACGGATGACAGGCAAATCCATATTCATACCGTCTTGCATCAGAACAAGAATGATGAACATGCCCGTGGTCACATCGGCACGGAACTCAACAATAAAGCGGAAACCATCATGCAGATCGAAGTGGATAAAGAGGACAAGACTGTAAGCGTGGTCGAAGCCGTCCATATCCGTGACCGTGAGTTTGAGCCTTTCGCCTTCCGCATAAACGAGGAAGCCATGCCCGAACCAGTAGAGTCCTATCTGCCAAAAGAGAAGAAGACCGGACGACCAACCAAAGGACCGTTCGATCCAGACAAGGAGATTCCAAAGAATGTACATCGTCCAGCATTGGATACCGTTTTTGCCAATGGCAACATCAGCAATTACGATGATTATATAGAACGCTTGAAAGAGGGTTACGGATTACAGGGTATAAAACTCGGTTATAACAAGGCGGTAAAGGTCGCAACATTGCTCAGCGACAAACAAATGGTTATAAAAGAAGGGAAAGATTATGCCTTCAATCCAGAATACCATTATTGAGTTCAACTTTACTTTATTGTTGGGGCGTATATATAAGAATAAAGCAAAGTCGGAGGAAGACATCATGTGAGATATTCATATTCTCCCCTCTTTTAGAGACTCGTATCATCCTATGTTTCCTATCCGAGTGCCAGTTCACTATACACATCCGATATGGCTTGCCGTGAAGCATCAACAGGTAACTGTTGCGAGATATGCC
>OMFI01000019.1_pt1 | contig 58557 bp, 50 predicted proteins | sample 1645591 | NCBI WGS metagenome assembly OMFI01 (sample SAMEA103958112, study PRJEB25191) | human gut metagenome | biome: human-associated habitat [ENVO:00009003]; feature: intestine environment [ENVO:2100002]; material: feces | place: Germany | collected 2013/2015 | reverse complement strand
GCAAAGTATTTGTGTGCTGCTTTTAACCCTTTATATCCTGTATAAAAAGTTCCAATCATTGTGATTAAAGCTCCTACTGACCAATATTTATGTGCTTTCATGTAATTCCTCCATTTTTTCAGTGTATTCAATTCTAATTATACGCTACCATATTCCTATGTCAATTTGATAATAGAGCACTCCTATAAAATTTTTCAAAATATCATTGTCAAAACTATGTTTTGTTATCCTTTAATTTATCTTTGAAATAATTGACAAAAAGCTTGCTTTCAGGAGATTACTATTTAATCTCTTTTCCATCTATATATAGTTGAAATTTATCAGGATTATTGACAACATCATAGTCCTTTCCGTATTCTACAGGTCTATATTCGGCTCTCATTACCGATTCCCCGTCTTCAATATCCTCTTTCCCTAAATAGATGTTCATATCAATGCTCGTCGCATATCCTCTGTCTGTGGAGAATTTTGTCGAATGAAAAGAATCATCCTTGTACATCTGCAAAAGTTTCCTTGCAAACGCTTCTCTATCCTCAATATCTTCCCTATTTGCGACCACGGTTATATTTTCATCCCGATTTACAGAAAAAGTTCCAACTACATCTGGTTCGCCTTCTTTATGACTGGATTCAACTTTCCCATAAATACTTCCTGCAGCAATTATCAAGATTGCTGTTCCTGAAATTACTGCAATTATCTTTTTCTTCATATTTTTAATTTCCTTTTAATTTTTTTACTGCGTAATTGATTACTTCTTCCGGTGTGGGCCTGTCTCCTTTAAGTGTCATTTTCTTCCATTCTTCCTGCACAGCCGGGTCAGGATTATCAAATCCTGCATCTATGGCTATCTGCATTTCTCTGCGTACTTCTTCTGGTGTTGTGTTATACTTTTCTGCAATCTTCTCATATATAGTTTTCTCTCTCATTCATTTTCCTCCGATATATAAGTGGAATTATATCTTGTTCTATAAAATCAATTTAGCATATTTCTGTTGGCATGAAAAGAGACTTTACAACTTATAATTGGATAAAAAGGACAAAAAAAGAAGAGCTGCTTGCTCTTCCTTCCCATATAGTAGTAGTAAAATAATATGTCATGCCAGCGCAATATATTACCTAGAATATCGAATATCGCTATAACAGGAAAGGGGCTGCATTGTGACAGCCCCTAGTTTACTTTTCATCACGTTGTCTACATTCTGAATGAACTCGTTCCCTGGTTTATTTTAGCATCGGTCTGGATTTTGTTTCATAAAGATAAATTCTGCCACAGAGCGGTCGTATGTTTTAATGTGTCCAAACAGCCAGTCGATTACATTTTTCTGTACAAGTTCACTGAACCGATCTGTTGGTCCTTCATACTCCTGAAGGTATTCATACAGTTCCTGAATTGTCTTTTTAAACTCTTCATGTTTTTCATAATGTTTTTCACGCTCTGGATAACCGGATTTTTCCTGAAGCTTTTCCTCTTCTTTGAAATGAAAGTCAGTATATTCATCCAGATAATCCAGCATTTTGATTGCTTTTACTTTGCTTTCGCCATTTTGACAGGCAGTTACAAAGTTCTGGATACGGTCGATCAATTCTTTATGCTGGGTATCAATTGTTTCATTTCCTGTTACTAAATTGTCATCAAAGGTAATGTTTAAATCGTAAGTCATAATTTGACCTCCATTTCTTTTATATGTTCTCTTAGGATCTTTTAATGTCTGGCAGTTTCTGGATCGATACCAGCGTCTGGATCTCCTACTGCCGGATCATAAATATATCCACATGGTTCACGTTCATATTTTATCATAGTCATTTTCCCTTTTCAATGTCGATTTATTTTTGTTACCAAGTTCCTAGCAATTTTTCTAACACTTTGTTTCTTGTATATCTGTATTATACATGATAATTATTCTTTATCAATAATAGTAATTATTATTATTATACTTAGCATAAACTGATATTTGAATTGAAAATTTACATATTGTATATATCATGGGAATAGTTGAATAAAAAAATGAACTCTATTCATTAAAGACAGAGTTGCTGGAAATTATTTCTCTCCAACAACTTTTTTCGTCTTTAAGTCCTTGAAACACAATACTGTCCAATCAGATTTATCCAACTGTTATATTTATTCTTTTCACACACCTTTCGACAAATTTCATTTTCCATCAATACACAGAACATCTTATCATAATCAAATGCCCAAACAGCACCATTCACATGGTTTTCCACTGCTTTCTGATCTATGTTCTTTAAACGTGTGACCATTTTTTCAATTTCTCCATTTCTCAAGTTACCGATATTTTTGCAGATAAACCGAAAGAAATTCAACGTTGCATATTCGTCATGCCAATGGAACTCTTCTGGATTGTTTTTAATTTTACTGACTCGCTGCTGTTCTTTGATTATCTGATCAGCTACACCTTTCATCGAATCTTCGTATCTCATACTACTCACCTACTCTTCCTCAACGCCCAGTGACGGTTTAAATCTTTTATCCTTTGCCTGCGGTACCACGATCTCATAAAAATAAAATCCTAAATATCCAAGTGCCTGCTTCTTCATTTTATAAAAAGAAGTCCTGCCTATTCCTAACTCCTGCTGTACTTCCACATCTGTCTTATTATAATGACTGCAAAAACAGGAATAAAGGATTTCACTGAGCATCACACCATTCGGTGCATAGAACTTCACCAGTGTCATTCCACGATAGATCATATCAGACAAGCCATAAATGATCATCAGGTTGTTCATTTCCCGGTGCATCTTTGGCACATTCAGCTGATTGTTATAAATGCTCAGATAACTCAATGCATATGCCATATCTTCATTGATTTTCTCCTGGCACTCCATATCCAGTTCTTCCAATACAACCTGGTTTTCTAAAATCAGTTTTTGGTAGCTTGTCATCAGTTCTTTAATATCAGTATAATGTCTTTCGATTGTAACTTCCAGATAATCCTGTGCATGACTTGCCATCTGGAAGGTAATTTCTTTCATTGATTTAATTGCATAATCTCTGTCTGTCATCAGTTTCAAAATCTCCTTATCATCATCACACTAACTGGCGGTCTTTCAGACCAGTTCGCTTTCCCCATGATTTTGATGGGAAGCAATTACTTACTACAACTTGCAGAAGCGGATATCCAAAAGGCATTGTGGGAGCTGCCTTTGCTGACCGAAATCCATCTTCTTATGTAAAACCTGCAGGAATATAAAGGGAAAGTGACTATCCCTGCCGGTTAATAATCCAAATAATATCGTCTATACCAATCTCTCCTTATGCTGTTTTTCTCTCCATAAACCATTTATCCACTTCGTAAAACAAGTGGCTTTCCTGCCCCTGTATCATACAGGTGTACATCATTCCTACACCGCCTGCCTTTCTGCTGGCGCATCGCTCGATTTTCAAAATTCTGTCAATGCTATACTTTCTTCCATCCTCCCATGTAAAAAATATGGGAACCAACTGTCCGTCTTTCCGAAACTCTGCTACTACATCTACATATACTTTATTCATGCCGACACCTCACTATAAAATCTCAATTGCTCTTGGCGATGCCGGGATTCTGCGGATATATCCATTTAACTCCAACTGTTTGATTCTGGAAAAAGCAGATGATGTTGATCTTACTCCGATCATTTTTCCAAATTCCCGTACTGTCGGCGGATATCCATGCTCCTTCGTATAATCCAAAATACACTGATAACTTTCTTTCTGTTTTCTGGTTAATGCTTTTTTCAAATCTATCCCTCCAATTACCCATGAAAATAACTGTGTGGATGGATCGTGTGCGTACCAGCGTCTAAGTTGGATAAGACTTTATCCTGATACATTGCCGCTCGCTGTATACTGAAATAACCAAACCGTCGTCTGATCTCATCTACAGTACGATCCAGCTTCTCTAACTTTTCCTTTTTCTCCTGATTTCCAAATAAATCCAACTGCACGGGAATATCATCTAACACAAGATCCGCAGCTCGGATTCCCAGGCTTCTAATGGGATGTTCCCATTTATAATTATCTTTAAATAGCTGAAATGCTGCTGTTACAATCTCGTTTGTAATATTCGTTGGCAGTCGTAAATGTATCTGTCTGGAAAAACTATACAATCCATTATCTCGAACTGTAATTTCTACTGTTTTGCATTTAAATCCATGTTTCCGCAATCGTGCAGCTACACTTTCTGCCAATGCTATTTGAATGATCCAGACATCCAGATCATTTTCCAGATCTCTCGGTGTTGTAGTGCTATTACCTATCGACTTTACTGGTGCTTCATATCCTTCCTTGCAAACCGGATCTTCATCCCAGCCATTTGCGAAAGCCCATAATACATTTCCTATTTTTCCAAAATGACTCTCTAACAACTTTTCGTCTGATTCCGCAAGTTGCCCGATTGTCCGGATTCCAAGTTTTTGCAATTTCTTATTTGTCTGTCTTCCAACATAAAGCAAATCTGATGCTGGAAGCTGCCATATCCTGTCTTTATAATTTTCTCGATTAAACTCTGTGATTGCATCCGGCTTTTTATAATCTGAACCAAGTTTCGCATAAATCTTATTCCAGGAAATTCCAATACTTACCGTTACACCCAGTTCGTATTTAATCCGATGGCTGATTTCTCTTGCAATCGTCATTCCGCTTCCTTTCAGATTTCTGCTGTCCGATACATCCAGCCAGGCTTCATCAATTCCATATGGCTCGATTTTGTCCGTATACTCCGAATAGATTTCTCTTGCCATCTGTGAAAATCTCAAATACAAATCCATCCGTGGTGGTACAAAAATAAGTCCCGGACAAACCTGTTTCGCCTGCCATAATGCCATTCCGGTTTTTACTCCTTTTTTCTTGGCAATATAATTTGCTGTCAGTACAATTCCATGTCTGGCTTCCGGATCGCCACCGACTGCCAGAGGCATTCCGGCAAATTCCGGATGATGTAGCATTTCTACACTGGCATAAAAACAGTTCATATCACTATGCAGGATCACACGCTCACTCAAACTTTTCACCTCCCAGCTATTTCCTTCAACATAATGTCTTATCAATCTCTGTATGTTTAGTATATATCGACATTTCGGAGATAGTCAAGTGACATCTTGGTTGTGTTTTCTCCATTTTGGAGATTATTGTTGATTTTATTTCTAACATACGGTATAATGCATATAGAAAATTCAAATAGAAATGAGGCGAACAAATGCGTGATTTCGGGGAAATATTAGCAGAAAATAGAAAAAAGAAAGGATACTCTCAATCAGATCTGGTAGACCTGCTTTCTCAGGAAGGTATTCAGGTCACTACAAAAGCAATCTCCAAATGGGAGACCAATGCACGAGAACCAGCTTTACATGTTTTCCTGACACTTTGCCAGTTACTTGATATCGAAGATATATATGAATCCTTCTTTGGAGAAAACCCATATAACATTATGAGTGGATTGAATGAAGAAGGTAGAAATAAATTGATTGAATTTGCTGATATTTTGAAAGCTTCTAAAAAGTTTTCTCCACTGTCTGCAAAGATTATCCCATTCCATCATCCTGTAGAAATTACCTGGGAACCAGTTTCTGCTGGTACTGGAAATTACCTGGAGGATTCTGTAAAAGAAACCTATGACGTAGGACACCTTGCTCCTGAGCAGACTGACTTTGGTGTACGGATTTCCGGTGACAGTATGGAGCCACTTTATCATACAGGCGATGTTGCATGGATTCAAAAAAAAGATTCTCTTGCTAATGGTGAAATTGGAATCTTCTATCTCAACGGCAATACTTACATCAAGGAATTACACGATGAGCCAGATGGTGTTTATCTGATCTCGTTAAATCAAAAATATCGTCCTATCCAGGTTTTGGAATCTGACGCTTTTAAGATTTTTGGAAAAGTAATCGGGAAATGCAAAGGTGCAGAAATTCCGGGATTTCATTAGATTTCAACAGCAGGTTCATGATCCTGCTGATAACAATAAGCAAAGGAAGTGATTGAATGGCAATCAATAATACACTAAAAGATATTCGTGAAGAACGGAATCTCATTCAAGCAGATTTGGCTGAAGCCATAGGTTCCTGCAGCCAGACTATAGGCCGCATCGAACGTGGAGAACGTAATCCCTCTCTTGAGATTGCAATCCGGCTGGCACATTACCTGAAAGTGCCTGTAGAAGATATTTTTCAAATTGAAGACTGAAGCACAACAGCCAGAAAACCGAGGAGTAAAATCCCCGGTTTTCCTTTTTGCTCAAAAATTAGTGTAATCCTTTTACGAAGTCCACTGCGTTTTTCATATCTTCTTCATTAGGATGGTCTTTAGCAATACCTCCAACCAGTTTAAATGGTCCGAATGTGTCATACCCTTTACAGCCAAATTTTCCAACCACACTGGCATGTTTTTTATCCAAAATCCGCTCTATGGATTTATAATTCGCACTTCCACCATAAGTACAGATCAGAAATATCTTTTTGTCGTCCGGTAGATTCTTCTCTGCAAATTCCAATATCGACTGATGGAACTTTGAAAAATAGATTCCTGATGCAAACCCAATCATATCATAACTGCTCAGGTCTGCATCTGGCTGTTTCACAGCATCAATCAAATCCACCTGACATTCTTCTGCGATCCTCTTTACTAATTTTTCTGTATTTCCATGATGCACAGATACGTATGCTATCGCTGTTCTCATTTTTCTTCCTTTCTGTCTGCTCCATCAATCAGGTCATAGCTCATATCCAAAAAGTCCAATGTCTTCGCTTCACTGACTGAACCATCCAGTAAAATCGTGATCCAGTGCTGTTTATTCATATGGTATCCTGGTAAAAATCCATAAGTCTGAATAATCATGCTGGTCATTTCTGGATCGCACTTTACGTCCATAATGTCAACCAGATCATTTCCCTCTAATCCCAATTCCGATTTTTCAACTGTCATGATCACTGCATACCATTTTCCATTTTTATGTCGGAGTACTGCACTGTCTGGTAGTTTACTCCATAAATATTCTGGAATCGTGCCATACTGTTTCTGCACATATTCAAAAATTTCTTCTTTCTTCACAATCTATTCAACTCCTGATTCATCTGATATCTTGCCCATAATCATACCACATTTTCGTATCCCGTACTACCTGCAAAATTCTTTTGCATTTTACCGGTTCTCCTGACTTTAACTAATAGAGGGGTAAAACAGCAAGGACAGGAAGTGAGGATACACTTCCGGAAAATCCCAATTTAGGATACCCTGCCCTAAATTGAAAAAGCTGAAAGCAACTATACTACTACCCTCTCAGAAAGGAGAAATTACCAATGGCTGAAAGAAAGCGAAACAAAGAAATCCATTTTTATGTCACAGATGAAGAGCGGAAGCTGATTCGCAGGAAGATGATAGAATCAAAGACAAAAAACATGGGAGCTTATCTGCGGAAAATGGCAATCGACGGTTACATCGTCAACACTGATACAACTCCACTGAAGAAACAGTATGAGGAAATGCACAAGATTGGCATAAACATCAATCAGATTGCAAAGAAGGTGAATACTACTGGAGATCTGTATCCAGAAGAAATGAAAGAATTGAAAGAGATGGTGAAAGAACTATGGCATATATTAAGATCTTCCCCATTAAAGTAACAGACAAGAAAGCTCTGGACTATATCACGAATCCAGACAAGACTGATGAAAAACTGCTGGTTTCCAGTTTTGGCTGTTCCCCTGAAACAGCTGATCTAGAATTTGCCATGACGAGAGAACAGACAAAAAAGAACGGAATGGATAAAGGTGATAACCTGGCATTTCATCTGATCCAATCTTTTAAGCCTGATGAAACAGGTGCAGAAACCGCTCATCGCTTAGGACAACAATTTGCAGATGAAGTACTGAAAGGAAAATATGAATATGTGATCAGCACCCATGTTGATAAAAATCATATCCATAACCACATCATCTTTAATGCAGCAAGTTTTGTTGATCATCACAAATATGTTTCCAATAAGCGGAGCTACCATAAAATCTGTCGGATCAGTAATCGCATTTGCCATGAAAATGGACTTGCCACCAGTATGCCAACCGGAGAAAAAAGTAAAAGCTATAAAGAGAACATGGAATATCATCGTGGCACCAGTTGGAAAGCCAAGCTACGTGTTGCAGTTGATAAGGCAATCTGGACTTCCATTAACTATGAGGAATTTCTACAAAAAATGCAGTTAGCCGGATATGAAGTCCGCCAAGGAAAACACCTGTCCTTCCGTGCACCGGAGCAGAAGAATTTCACTTATATGAAATCTCTCGGAAGCTATTATTCAGAAGAAAATGTTCGCATTCGCTTGGCTAAAAATCGTAGCAAAGTGAAAACTCCAAAGCATCTATCCAGAGAAGCTCGCCTGTATATCAATATCTCCACGTATGTTACAACCGGCAATCGAGAAGGATTTGAACGTTGGGCAAAGCTCAATAATCTGAAAGAGGCGGCTCGCACCTTCAACTATCTTTCCGAAAATAACCTGCTGAATTATGAAGATTTCAAGCAGCACGTTTCCGATATTGATGCTTCTGTTAAAGCGGCTGATCAGAGAATAGCACAAATCACCAGTGAGCTGAGTACACAGAAAGTCATTCAGAAACACTGTGATTCTTACCGGCTCTGCCGAAAAGTGATTGAAGATTGCAAATCTGCTAAGAATCCAAAAGCTTACCGTACCAAGCATCAGGCAGAATACCAGCTCCACGATTCACTAAAAAAAGAGCTTCAGGATCTCGGCGTTACCAAAATCCCAAGCTCTAATAAAATTCAGAAGCGGATTGAAAATCTTGAATCTGAACAGACTGCTACTGTCCGGGAAAAACAAGAATTACTGAAAAAGCAAAAGACTTTAAATATCATTCGTCAAAATTTCACTGCTCTGCTTAGTGAACAAAGTTCACAGATTTACCCTTCTCAACGAGATAATGTACAACTATAAAATGTTTTTCTTTAGTCGACTGATATGTAAGAAGAACACTGACTGCAAAATCAGTGTCCTTCTTTCTTCCTTAAACTTTGCATCATCGACAATCAGTATTTTTTGTCTTTTATTCATATTTTCTATTTCCTTTATTCTTGTGGTCTTTAGAAATCCTATAAATTAAAAAAGACATTCCCTATCGATAGTTTTTTAATCACTTTCCTTAAGAATGCTGATTATATTTCTTACATAACTGTTTATTTTTATACATATTAGCATCTGCATCATCCAATAACATCTGCATTGTACAAGACATATTATCGGAGGATAATGCCCATCCGCATGCATAGTCGATTGGTATTTGATTTTCATAACTATTTAATCTATCTTTTTCTCTGTACAAAACTTTTAATATTTCCTTAATTTCCGCCTCATTTGTATGATAAATGACTGCTATAAACTCATCTCCGCCATATCTTCCAACAAAATCCTTTTCTGGAATAACACTTCGCAAAAGCTTTGAGAAATTCTTTATTAACCGATCTCCTGCGGAATGTCCCATTGTATCATTTACAGTTTTTAGATTATTTAAATCAAACATTATACATGCTGTAGAACCTGTAATTATATCTTTTTTATTAAGAAGGTCATTACAGGCATTTTTATTTGGCAGCCCAGTATGGGCATCTACGAATGCTTTCTGTTCCAGCAATCTGTTTTGCATTGCCATCTGCATTGCCTTTAGAGTCTGCATAATAACCAATATCACCAGAATCGACATATCAAGTGCCGACAAAAGCTCTATAGTACGAATCTTTATAGCGATCTTTTCTGAATAGCTTTCTGCTGCAGAGACAGTTTCATCTGCCATCGTAAAATATATTTCACTCATATTAACAATGTCTGTATTTTCGTATCCCTTGTTTCTTACTGCTTCAATTTCTGTTTTCAATTTATCCCAGTAATCACTCTGGATTTTCAATTTCCCCTGATATTCTTCGTCATTGAGTTTTACCAGATTATAATGTCCATCCTGATATCTCAATCCAAGAAGAATATCATCCAAATATTTAATTAATTCATCATTTTGGTTTCCTGTAATTTCTAATTTTACTTCGCGCTGTGTAGCTCCACGTACCAGACCTGCATAATTTATTACGCGTGCCGTCCCCTGCAGCCTGCTAATCTGAATCATCATAAAAATAACAAGAACCACTAATATCAATATAAGGAAACTCTGTATAATACCTATTATATTTTTATTTTTCCTGTTTGTCTGCATTTCACAATTTACCCCGAATCTCAAATAATATTCATTTCAATAACTATGCTATTCATTTACTTTCTCCCTATATTACCATAAAAAAGCACTGCCAAACAGACAGTGCACCTCATTTCATGCAACTGGCTGCCATTTTACAGGCCCTGTAGCTTGATACCCTATAACTGTCATCACTTCCGGAGTGATGCACTGTACTATTACCTAATCTATAATGAAGGGGATTAATAGTCAGACGTTCCTTTAGCTGAACTTCGTGTTCGTACGCAAAACTGTCTACTACCCCTTATTATGAAGTTCGATTAAGCAGGTTGAACCTCGTGTTCGCGTAACGAGTCAAGATGAATAAGTAATAAGTACAGGTAGATATTTAATTATCCAACTCATTTTAGAAAGGAGACAACCACTATGATATGCTTTGGCATAGACGTATCTAAAGGCTCTAGTACTGTTACAGGTATCTCATCCGATGGATACATCGCCTTTAAAACACAATCCATCGAACATACTCAAGAACAGGTATCTGCTCTTGTAAAAACTATTCAATTTTTCTCTGCTTCTAACGAAATACGTGTTGTATGCGAATCCACTGGTTATTACCACTGGCAAATCGTAACGCCGCTTCTTGAAGCAGGTATTTATGTATCTATTCAAAATCCAATTGTTACGAGTAAGTTTGCCAAAACTGCACTTAGAAACGTAAAAACAGATTCTGTAGATTCTGTTATGCTAGCCAAATACGGCTTGCTATATTGGAATACTCTTTGCTGTTCTCTTAAATACGATGAAGTCTATGATGAACTTCACACTTATTCACGGCAGTATTACCAATATCTGACCTTGCGTGTAAAATCACGTTTAAACCTGGTATCGATTCTTGATCACACCATGCCAGGAATTACCAATCATCTCAAAGAAGAGAACGGAAATCATAAACTCACTGATTTTGTTGATAAATTCTGGCATTTTAATAACATAACCAAACATCGAGAATCAACTTTCATCACCACTTATCAATCTTGGTGTAAAAAGATGGGATACCAATTTTCCACAAATAAAGCTACCACACTCTATCACCTCGCAAAAAATGGTATCACCACCATGCCTTGTACATCATCGACCAAAATGATTGTACAAGAAGCAGTGAAATCTCTTCGCTTTCAAGGCGACTCTGCTGACTTAATTTTAACTCGTATGCTGGAGCTTGCAAATAGCCTTCCTGAATTTAAAATCTTATCTTCACGAACTGGTATTGGTTCTACGTTAGCTGTCCGCTTTATTGCAGAAGTAGGTGATATTAAGCGCTTTAGAAACAAACATTCTCTTGTTGCTTATGCTGGCCTTGATGCACCACCATTTCAATCTGGTATCTATGAAGGACGTAACCGCCACATTTCAAAAAGAGGTAACAAATACCTTCGAAAAACCTGTTATGAAATGATCAAATGTTTAACCAGTTCCGCAGCTTACATAGAACATGATGACGTTCTTGATTTCGTAAACAAAAAACGTTCAGAAGGTTTTGCATATAAGAAAGCCTGTGTTGCTGGTGCAAACAAACTTCTTAGAACCTATTACGGTGAAATAACTGCTCTTTACAAATAAATCAAATCTTAATAGTCCTTTTCTTTTTCTTTGACAAAAATATCAAAGGTCTATTAAAGTTACTCATTTTTACACAAAAACGCCCATCTTCTCATGAAGACAGACGCCCTAATATCGCTTAATATTGTGCAACTGGCTATCATGCTCTTTCGAGTTTAGATCCTGAGTTTTGTGTCATCACGTTTCCGTGATTTTACCGAATTATTCAATTTTTACTGCTTGACAAAGGTTAGCAGGTTTTGCGTCCCAGACTTTCATCTGGTTTGCCAATTTCCTTATTATAGCTTTAATACTTATGCAAAAAAACTGATCTCATTATACTTTAATGCTCTAGTATACACAAGAAAAAATTACCGTTTTAACGACAAAAAATAAAAAAGAACAGTCGATACATATACTCGAACTGTTTTTCTACTTCCGAAGTCCACGCAGCATTGACATTACTGTTTCCTGCTCATTTGTACTCAGATTGTTCCATATCCCTAGAACTTCTTTCTGCTTTTCTGTCAGATTCTCTAAATTATCTTTTTGAAAAAACTGTGATAATGTCACGCCTAATGCTGTACATATTTTTTCAAGTGTGATCAGCGACGGCAGGTTTTCCTGCGCCATGATTCTTCCCAGTGACGACTGGGAAATTCCCGACAGCTGCGATAATCTATATTTACTGATATCACGCTTTTCACACAAAGATGTTATTATATCCGCAATATACTTCTCTATATGCAAGTAACTATACCTCATTTCCGCTATTACATGTTCTTATTGTACCTGTAATAATGAAAAAATATTAGTATTCAACTTTGCAATTATTTAATCCTATAATAGGAAGTATGCACATAAAAAATATAAAGAAACTTTCATTTCCGCAAAAGTTATTTTCGCTTATATTTTTTTATAATATCATAGGTTGTTTCATTTGTCACATAAAAATTTGAAGCACTATCATTCAAAACAAAAAAGCCGGAAGCCACGTTATCATCCGTGACCTCCGACTCATTGTGCTTATACTATACTGTCCTTACACCCAAATCAGCTCCTCTCTCCGGCTTATCTTTTCCCTGCTTTTCCTGGATGATTCTCTTATTGATTTTCAAGCGTTCATGGATTGACGGTTTCTTTTCTTTTCCTGGCATTGCCTTTTTCTGTGCTACTGCCTTTCTTTCAGCTTTCCCTGCGTCCTTAACTGCTGTATTTATTTCAACACCAGCTCTCGACACAGCTTCTCTGCCCTCATTTTTCTCTGCTACCTGCTGTTCTCGTCTCTCCTTCACACCTTTTTCTTCCAGACTGCAAAAGCTCTGCAAATACGGCAGTACATGATTCTGCATATCCGTCAGATCTTCCATATACTTCTGATATTCTTCATTGCCTTTTCCTTGCTGATAGCTGATCCAGCTTTCATCCGTCAACTTCATTTCATTCTGCATCTTTAACTGACTTATGATGCCTCCATTTCCGCTACCAATGTCTATCTTACCTTGAAAATGATGCAATATCTTGTCGCCCTTCTCAGCATAATATACTGTAAAAAACATCTGTGCTATCGTTTTTGGTTCGTTGGTGTTTGGATCACAGTCGGCATACCAGGCTTTGTCCTGTCCTACTGTTTTGGAATCCAAATCAGATAACTTCTGGCATCTTGGATTCCCCAGCTCACTTTTCTCACAATAATTCACATACACCATCGGCTCCATATCTTTTGGAAGCTCCGGTTCATAGGCTTTCAGTCTTTCCAGCAATACACCTGCACGAACAGACAGGTCGCATTCTTCGTCTACAATATCCTTCAGATAAGAAATATAAGAATGTGTATTGCCACTCTGCAAATCCAACATCACCTCTTGTACCGTATTTCCTCCCGGCTCCACATTATCTCGATACTCATACGGATCAAAAGCTTCTGCAATCTCATCCATTGCCTCTGCCAGCTGTTCTGTGGTCATCTTCTCTGGATACATTGCTTCTCGAACATCCCTCATCGGTACATACTTATAGTCCGGCAATGCTTCATGAATTTTCTCAATCCCTTCCCGTACCAGTGCAAGCTCTCCATAAAACCGAACATCATCCATCAGATTTCCAAGTACTGTATTTCCTTTTACGATTGCAAATTCAGCATCATCGTAGTAACTGTCTTCCGGATCACGATAGATAATTCCCATCGAGCATCCCAGATACGCAGTTTCTGGATTCTCCCTATATTTTTTATAGACTGCAGCTATCTGATTAACATCGGTACTTTTTTCATAAGCTCCCATATCATGGAACTCATCGCATTCTGTGGCAAAATATTCCAGATAAGCCTCTTTCTTTGGTGGCATATTATTGAGGACATTATCAATCATGTTATAATTTGCCTCTTCCAGTTCTTCTACCTTTGCCAATGGCTTATATTCGCCCTGGCTTTTCTGAATCTCTGCCATTACAACCTCATCCATTTCTTCTACCTTTTCCATCAACTGATCATAATCTCCACGGATGCGTTCTCCAGTCCATCCTTCGTCTTCCAAAAGTTCCTCTACCGCTTCTTCAATAGAAATTTCACCATTTTCATAGACGCCACCATCCATCAGGCGGAAATCTTCATCGTAAAAGGAATAATCATATCCTTCTTCTGTTCTCTGAATAGCAAAGTAACGTTCTCCTACCTCATATGCCAGTTCACTAAGAACCTGTTCTTCCAGATTCAGGAAAGAATCTAGCTGTTCAAAACTGATACTGTCTACAAAATGAGCGGTTACTTTTTCTCCGTCATTCAGAACTACGATATCACTGACAGACAGTGAATGTCCTCGAAAGTCTTTCGGTCTGTCAATGTTGAATCTTTCAAAAATATCATCCAGTGACATATTTCCCAGTAATTCGCCAACATAGACCAGCTTATAATCTTCTTTTTTTATCTGCATACCATGACTTTCAATAAAACTCATATTCATAAATGCATAGTTTTCGCCCGGTGAATCGTCCTTGATCTGATAAATACCAAAGGTTCGCCTTGTTCCTAACAACAAGTTTGCCTCTTTCAAAGACTGAATCTGTGGATATTTCTGCATTTCCCATTCCAGGTTACGGAAACACTCTCGTTCTGTCATGGACATCTGATAATGCTCCGGTCCTCGTTCGATTTCCATGCGTTCCGTGACATAGATTGGTGACGAAAAATTAGTGATCAGATAAATATCTGCTCCGGCATCGTATAATTTTAGTGCTTCTTCCTGCTCAATGACACTCATAGGCTCCTGAAATGCTCCGAAATCTTCATCGGCATAATCCAGATCCTGATCCCTTATCCGTTCCCACATCTGTAATTCCATGCCAAACAGACCTTCATGCGCCTGTATCATTTCTTTACTTGCATACTCTCCCTTGTCGCCATCGCTGCCCAGGCAATAAATTTTAGAACCCATTCTGTGATAATCCAAAGCTGCTTCTTTTCTAAGCGGCACCATGTCTTCTGCTGTATATCCATAATCACGTAATTCCAGCTTACCTATGGTTGGATCTGGTAGGTCCTGAATATCCATTTTTGCATCATCCAGAAGTTCCTCTACTTTATCTCCATCTGCCTGATTGATTGCATCTGTCAGATTTCTTACCAACGTCCTTACTTTCTCTTCCTCGCCAATCAGATTTGCATATTCAAAAATCTGTTCTTTTACATCTGTTGGAAATTCTATGCCTCTACGCTCTGCCTGAGCGATCTGTTCCTGCGTATATTCCTGCATTTTCTTTGTTTCTCTACCTGTTATCCTGTTTCTTGCCATATAAACTCCTCCTGTATTCTGAAAGATGGCATAACCCACAGAACATTCTTTCTGTCAGATTATGCCATCTTCCTTGTTTTCTTATTCCAGACCGAAATCCCGTTTTCTGGTTTCCTTGCCAGTTTCACTTTCCCGCTGGCTCTTTTCTTTATAAATCTGCAGTTTCTCATGGATAGAACCTCGTGCCGGTCTTTCTTCTTTCTCTTTTGATTCCGACTGCTCTGTTTCTGTATCTTCCCGTTCATCCATATTGAGAAGTGCATTTAATTCTGACAGACGCTCCAGTTTTTGGTTCAGCTCCTCTTCTTTTGGAAATGGTTTCCCGACTTCCTCTTTGGCATTTGCCATCTGCTCCTGTACCGTTTCCAGCCGTTGTTCTGCTTCTGCCAATTTCTCCGGATAACTTTCTAAAAGATTATTGATACGAGTGATATTCCCCAAAGCATCTGCTCCCAACCGAACTTTAGCTACCGATTCATGCTTTACAGACAGGATAAACTCTTTGCTCCAACTGTCGAATTGGATTCTCATGTTAAATCCCTGATAGCTTCCAATATCCATAGCTGCATCTACAGACTTAATGTCTTTGCAGACCGCCAGAAGTGCCGCACCTGCCTCTTTCTTTTCTGTGAACACTTTGCCACTGATTTCCATAGAAAACTGCTCTGGATCTGTAATTTTATGCTCAGAAAAATGAGCGATATCTACCTTGTAGCTGGCAATAATCTCCGTCAGTTTTGCAATCTGTTGCGGAAAATTCCTTGCAATATCATCTTCCAGTCGGTATTGGTTATTCATGTGGTTCGCTTTTAAAAGCTTTAATTTCGCCACATCAACATCCAATGCCATCTTCTCTTTTACTGCTGGATTTCCGGTTGCCAGTGCTTTGACCTCCGCATAGGAAAGTGCCGCTTCGTCCACATCTTCGCAGCTTCGGACAGGTGATTTGCTGGTCATGATCTGGGAAATGAACTTCTGCTTGTTCTCGATCAGCTGCCACATATAACTGTCGAATGTGGATTCTGTTACATACCTGAAGATATGAACCTTTTTGTTATGGTTTCCCTGACGGATAATACGACCTTCCCTCTGTTCCAAGTCAGACGGTTTCCAGCCAATATCCAGATGATGCAGGGCAATCAGACGGTCCTGCACATTGGTGCCAGCACCCATTTTTGCTGTTGAGCCAATCAAAAAGCGAACCTGCCCGGATTTCACTTTTCCAAACAGCTCCGTCTTCTTTGCTTCTGTATTTGCATCATGAATAAAAGCAATCTCTTTTTCCGGTACACCTTTCTCCATCAGTTTCTGCTTCAAGTCATCATAAACATTGAAACTGCCATCGCCTTTCGGTGTGCTCAAATCACAGAAAATCAACTGTGCGGATTTCTGTGCTGCTGTATCTTTCCAGATTTCATAGCTTTTCTCTGCACAGACTGCTATTTTGCTTTCCGGATTATCCGGCAATAATTCGTTCACTAAACGCTGATCCAGTGCTAACTTCCTTCCGTCATTGGTAATTTTCAGCATATTATCAACCGAGGCATCTACCCTGCCGTTTCTGACAACTTCTGCACGTTCTCCCAGACTTTCTACGATTTCTTTCTGCTGTTCTGTTGGTTTCAGCACCACTGTTTCATATTCCGCTTCCGGCACAGGAAGCTTTAACTGATCAGAAGTCTTGATATCTGCAATCTCCTTGAACATATTCATCAGTTCCGGAATATTATAAAACCGTGCAAATCTGGACTTTGCACGATATCCTGTTCCTTCCGGTGCAAGTTCAATGCTCGTGACAACTTCTCCAAAAGTGGAAGCCCAGGAATCAAACAATCCAAGTCCCATATTTTGTAATTTGCTGTTCTGCAGATACCGCTGCATAACATATAATTCCGTCATGCTATTGCTGATCGGTGTGCCCGTAGCAAAGGTAATGCCTTTTCCTCCGGTAATCTCATCCAGATACTGACATTTATTGAACATATCCGCCGACTTCTGTGCTTCGTTCTGCGCAATCCCGGCTACATTCCTCATTTTTGTATAGAGAAACGCATTTTTATAACTGTGTGCTTCATCGACATACAAGTGATCCACGCCCAGTTCTTCAAACGTAACTACCTGATCTTTTTTCTCTTTCTGATTCAGTTTTTCCAGTCTTGTCTGCAGGGTTTTTCTGGTCTTTTCAATCTGTTTGACAGTATAACGTCCGCCGTCCTGTTCATACCTTGCACTCTGGATTGCCATTTCCAGATCATCAATCTGCTTCCGCAGCATAGCTTCCTGCCTCTCATCAGAGATTGGAATACGCTCAAACTGGGAATGTCCAATGATAATGGCATCATAATTCCCCATAGCAATTCTGGCACAGAATTTTTTTCGGTTTGCTGGTTCAAAATCTTTCTTGGTTGCAACCAGGATATTGGCTCCCGGATATAACTGTAGGAATTCTGCACCCCACTGCTCCGTCAAATGGTTTGGCACGACAAAGAGATTCTTCTGTGATAATCCCAGTCTTTTACTTTCCATTGCCGCCGCTACCATTTCGTAGGTCTTCCCAGCTCCTACTACATGTGCCAGAAGCACATTGTCTCCGTAAAGCTGGTGTGCAACTGCATTTTTCTGGTGCGGACGAAGTTCTATTTCCGGATTCATTCCTGGGAAAGTCAAATGACTGCCATCATATTCACGGGGACGGATGCTATTAAATCGTTCATTGTACACCTTTACCAGTCGTTCACGCCTCTGCTGATCTTTAAAAATCCAGTCTTTAAATGCTGCTTTCATGGCATCCTGCTTCTGCGATGCCAGCATGGTTTCTTTCTTATTGAGGACACGGATTTCATCACCATTCTCATTGACACTCTTATCATAGATGCGTACATCTTTCAGGTTCAGGGTATCTTCCAGAATCTTATAGGCATTTGCTCTCTCAGTTCCATACGTTGCATAGGCAAACGCATTTCTTTGACTGTCGGCATTCTTTCCTGTAATCCTCCACTCACCATTTACCTCAGAGAATTTTACCTGTATTTCCTTCTGTGCAAGATACCATGGCGTATGAAGCAGTTCTACCATAAAATCCTGATAATCCGAAGGTTCAATCCATGTGGCTCCAACACGTACCTCAATCTCAGATGCTTCCAGATCTCTCGGCTGAACCGCCTCCAATGCACGGACATTCGGTGTAAATTCCGGGTGACTCTCGGCAAAGGTTCTCGCAGTGTTTAATTTATCCCTGACATTTCCAGATAAATACTCATCTCCACTCTCCCACTGGTCTGTCAGTGGATTCTTAAAGATAACTCCAACCAGTTCCTCCGTGATTTTCTCTTCAGTCTTTCCGGTCAGCTCTGCCATATAAGGAAGGTCTACCTTTGCCCTTTCATTCAAAGATAATGCTAACGCCTCTGTCGCTGTTTCTACGCTGGTTACTGCTACTGCCTTTTTGATGGTTCGTTTTGTAAACATATCTGCTTTTCGCTTCAATGTTCCATCTTCGTTCAGATCTTCCAGAGAACACAATAGGCAATAAGAAGAGTCATCAGAAAACGCCCGTTTGTTGGCATTACTTCCAATGACTCCATACTTTACCGTGTAGGTATCATATACCTGATTCAGTTTTTCCTGCTGTTTCTGGATTTCTTCATCTGTGACGTTTTCCTCCATCTGCAAAGCGATCAGCTCTCGGACAGTATCACGGATTGCAACCATCCCTTTTACACGTTCTGCAGTAACGGCAGGCATTTTCACCTGATTCATCAAAGAGTTGACACGGTAATATACCTGATCATCTACCACCGTATAACTGTAATTTCGCACATTTGGATCTGCTGGAATACTCTCTGGCATCTCATCCAGTTCTGTCTCCACATCTACTGCTGGTACCATGCTTCCCTTAATGTGTTTTACAACTTCTTGTAATTGTAATTCCAAATCAGCACCTTCCATTGGAGCACAGGTTGTTTCCATACCATACGGACCTGACACTTCTTTCATCTCACCCAGAATCATTTCCGGATGCTGAACAAAATACTGATTGACTGTAATGCCATTGACATCACTATCGAGATTTATCCATTCCGGCATTTCTTTCGTAAGGCTCTCCCTCTTCTGAAAAAACAGAATATCAGCACTGACTTCTGTTCCTGCATTTGCCTTAAAAGCTGTGTTCGGCAGTCGAATTGCTCCTAGCAGATCTGCCCGCTCCGCCAGATATTTCCGAACTTCCGGTGATGCCTTATCCATGGTTCCCTTTGTTGTGATCAACGCAGCCACGCCACCTGGACGTAACTGATCTATCGTCTTGGCAAGAAAGTAATCATGGATCATGAAATTGTAGCGGTCATACTGATGGTCATTGACCTTGTATGCACCAAATGGCACATTTCCAATCGCCACATCAAAAAAGTCATTAGGATAATCTGTCTTCTCAAAACCTTTAATCTGAATATTGGCATCTGGATAAAGCAACTTTGCAATTCTACCACTGATGCTGTCCAATTCCACACCATAGAGTTTGGACTGGTTTAAATTCTCCGGAAGCATTCCAAAGAAGTTACCAACTCCCATAGACGGCTCCAGAATATTTCCTTTTGTAAATCCCAGATTCTCCAACACCTGATACATACTTTCAATCACAATCGGCTGTGTATAATGAGCATTTAAGGTGGAAGCTCTGGCTGCAGCATATTCCTCTGGTGTAAGAACCGTCTTTAATTCCAAATATTCTGTCTCCCATGCAGCTTTTGTCTCATCAAATGCATCTGCAAGACCTCCCCAGCCAACGTACCTGGATAAGATTTCCTGTTCTTCCGGTGTTGCATTGCGATTCTCATCCTCACATTTCTTTAACAACTGGATAGCCATGATATTGGCACGGAACTTTTCTTTTGCTGTACCCTGTCCAAGCTCATCATCTGTGATGCGGAAGTTCGTTGCTGGAATCGTTTCTGATATTCCGTTAATCTCTTCCAAAGATTCTTTTTCTTCCGATACCTCAACTTCTCCAGATAATTCTTTTTCTTTTTTATCATAATCTGTCCACACACGTTGAGAAATAGCAGTAAAATACGAGGACTCTTCCTCCATAATTTCTTCCCTGATTTCCCGTAATTCATCTAAAGTATCCGCATTTACAGTTTTGTTGTGATAATGATAATAAAGTACTTCTTGTCCGAGTTTTACATCCAGACGTTCCAATTCTTGTGTTGACATTCGATTCCAAATATCATCTTTTTCCGTATGAATCGTGAAACCTTCTCCATCATCATGATATTCTAATGTGTATTGAAGTCGATTCGCTTCTCCCTTAACTTTGCAATCAAAATCGTGGATTTTTGTTCTGGTACCAGACATATATTCTGAATCAACTAATCGCAAATCAGTTATATCTTCCGCTGTCAAAGTATCCTGCTCCAGCTGTTCTCCTAACATCTGCTGTGCTTCTTCCAAATCTGCCAGTCTTTGTGCTTCCTGTCGTTCTTCGTACTTTTCCATTTCTTCCGGTGACAAATAATCATCTGTGCGGATTAACTGGCGAACACGTTCTGCAACCTTGTTCCACTTTAATAAAACTTCTACCTCTGGACTGCCAATTTTCCCTTTTGCAAGTTTTAATCCTTTTGCATCATGGGATGCGTCGGAAGCATCTGCTCCTGGTATTCCGGGTGAGGAACCACCTGTTCCATACTCATTTTTCAGGAACTCAGCTGCATCTTTCATATCATGATGTTCCATGAAATACTCATAGATTCGGTTACGTCCTCCTGCAGTAATGCCGCCTCTTCTTAACACTGCGTCAATTTCATCCTGTGTGATAAAGGATAGTGCCGGACGTTCGACCGTAAATTTCTGGTCTACCCAGGAACGCTCCCTCTGAAGATCCTGAAAGCGTTGGAAATATTCCGGATTATGCTGAATCTCCCAGCGGTGATAATCTCCCGGATTCTCATCCATATATTTCTGCAGCCATTCAAAACGATAGACAATCGCATCTGCTTCCTCTTGATCTGTCCATGCTCCACTCACTACATCCTGCCAGTCTGAATATGATTGTTTCTTTTCCCAGTTTCTGCAAGTATCCCGAAAATGAAGTGCAAGAAGATTGGTCATTTCTTCCTGCTCCTGTTCAATGGCATTATTGGAAATCAAATTATCCACGTAATTTCCATCCTCATACATATCCCGAATTCTGTTCGCTGCTTCTTCCCACGTAACCATGCGGTCAAAGTTTCTTCTGGCAGAGTCCCCTCGCCGGATACGGATACCATCATTGTCATACCAGATACTGATTTTCTGACCATCTATGGTAAATCCTTTGCCACCAGTTCCATATTCATCTTTCAGAAAACTCCGCATTTCTTCATTATCCAGACCTTCAATCAGTCTTGCTGTAATATGAAACAGTGTATTTTTCTGTCCGCTTCCCGTGCGGAGAATATCATTTACCACTTCATCGGAAATAAGAAAAGCGGCTGGCTGTTCCAATGCAGCTGCCGCTTTCCTTATTTCTCCTAACTGTTCCTCTTCTGTTGGGAACAGGCTTAACTGTAAATAATCTCCTGAATCACTAGCTCCTCTGCCTGTGCCTTGATCTGGTTCATGTGTCTGGTCCATGCCATCCCGTCTGCCATTTTGTCCGGTGCCGGATCTTTCTCCAGAAGTTCGTTCATCAGGTTGTCTACTCTCTGCCTTGCCTGACTGTCGATCTCCATCAGATGACTGTCCAGACGGTTCTGCAGTGTCAGAATGTTGAACCTGGCTACTTTGTGATTTCTCAGATACTCTTTCCGCATCATTCCGTACTTGCCGATGGTTCCTCTCGTCTCTTCCAGGCTGATATCCGGAATCTGATACTCTCCGTTCTGGCTGTAACTGATCTCTCTCATAGTCTGTTTCCTCCTTTTTTTCTTCTCTATCTTCTGTGTTATCCATATTACTTTCACGAATTAACGTGCTAAATTCATTATAAGCTACTTCTTTTTCTTTTGCAACCATTTTCAGGTCATTTTCCAGATCATTCATAACATATCGTCCAATCTGCATCAGGACTGGTCTGCTGATCTCGTTGACTGCACTTCCCAGATGTCCTAATACTTTCAGCTGATTGAAGTCCGTTATATGCCGAAAATCCTCTGCATCCAGATATTCCTGTACATCCAGTCCACACCTGTTTAGTAATACATACCAAACACTATTGGTCATCAGTTCCCTGAATTCTACTTCCTGATTCTGTTCGTCCAGTTCTTCCAAAAATGTCCCTGTTACATCCAGTCTCAGTTCTTCCAATTCATCTGGAAGCCATTCCTGCATACTCTCCTTCGCTGCCTGATGCAGACTTTCAGCAAATCCACCTTCTGTATCTTCCAGTGATAACTGCTCCTGCAGATAATCCGCAACCAGCTGTTCTCCTTCCATTGGAAGATTCCATAACTGAGGATCCTTTCCAAGATTACGCACTTTATAAGTGTCCTGCACATCAAATACATACCGAAGTTTTGTTTTCGGTCCGGAAGTATTATCAATCAAGGCAATCCCCTTGGATCCCTTTTTGATCCAGCGGTACATCTTCTGATTCCAGATTTCCATGGATGCTACGGCAGTTGCTTCCGGCCGCTGTGCATAAATTAAAAGCTGTTCTGGAAAAGTATACTTATACAGTCTGGATGCCGTGTTTAGGAACCGCATCCATTCCTGCGGACTGGCAGCTACATCTTTTGCCACCTCTTCCGTCAGCTGTTCCATTGCATATAATTTATTTGCCATGTGCTACTCCTTTTCATAAAATCAGGGACTGCTTAGCACAGTCCCCTTAAAATCATCGTTTTTTCTCTTTATAATGCTGCGACAAGATCTTTTGAGTTATTCTTTGGCACTTTGTCTGCCTCTTTTTCCTTGATTTTTGCCTTAGCTTTCTCCATTCTTCCATGGATTCCACCTTTTACTTCCGCTTTCTCGGCTGCCTTTTCTTTCTCCAAACGAGCTTCCCTGCGCTCAGCATTTTCCATTACTGCGGTCTTTTTATCACAGAACTGAACCTTGTCAGAAAGCTGTTCCTGTCTTTCCACCTGTGTCTCATTGACTTCCTGTACCATCGCATTTAATTCTGGAACCTGAAAAATACCGTTATCAGGAAGAATCAGCACTTCATGAACGGAAGATGGAATGACAAAGAAATCGCTTCCCAGGCATTCCCCAATCTGTTTTCGAATATCTTCCTGCAGTAATAGGGAAGCTCCATTCATCTTTGATTTATTGGTAAGGCAGAACATTGGATTCTCCACGGTTTCCATATCCAGTTTTTCATTCAAAAGGTTCTTCGGTGTTCCTCCAAAAATCATGGATTCGACAATCTGTGTCATATCCACCAGTTGCACACCTCTGTTCTTATCTGCCATCATCGCATCTGCCTGAATCTGTTCGACAGATACTCCCCATTCGTTCATCAGAGAAACAGTTACTGGAATACTGCTGATTCCCTCTCCATTTTCCTCCAGATTTACTGCATAATAAGCTGCAAAATCTCCGTGTTCTGTGACTACTTTATCTGCCAGACGATCGGTATTCCATTCCTTGTCACAGATTCTCACCTGCAGTTTTTCCTTCATTTTTTCATAATCAAAAATGTCAGGTACTCCCATTTTAATAAATTCTGCTTTATCCTGTGCTTCAATATACATATCAACTACATCGCCAACACAAGAATCCACATCTTTTCCAATCACATATTCCAGGTAGAGGGAATCCAGATAGACTGTCGGTACGATTCTCTGATCTCCGTTTGGAATCGTAATACCTGTCAACTTCAAACCGTTGTTTTTTTCTACTTCCTGCAGTTTAATTTCTGCGTCCTTGTAAGACTCTGGCAGATACTCCTTTACATTGTCTTTGACATATTCATAAAATTCTTTTCTGTTCATCATACGCTTTTACCCCTTTCTGATCATGTGATGGTTCATTCTTTTTCTGCTGACCATCTGCTCGGCTTTCTTCTGATAAGCCATCATTCTCTTTAAAGTTTTCTCCTGGTTTTTTCGTGCTTCCTGTCTTTTTTCCATTGCTTTCATCATAGTTTTCTGTTCCTTTCTGTGATTTTTTTGTATGAAAAAGGGAGCCTCACATAGAAGCTCCCAATCATAACCGTTGGTTTCCTTATTTGTTTTTCCTTTTTCTGCAGATATAAAGTCCTGCCATACCTCCTGTGGAGATTACCAGAAGCAGAATCGGCAGCCAAATATTCGTGCTGTCACCTGTTTTTGGTGCATTTGATACTTTTGTCTCTTCATGGGACTGTGGTGTATCCGGTGTGTTCGGTGTTTCTGGAACTTCCGGTTTCTCATTTGTCAGATTGAAAGTAACTTCCACGACTGGTGTACTGTCATTCGCATAAGCAAATGTCACTTCATGCTTTGTCTGATCCAATGTGTATCCATCCAGTGTTTTTGTTTCCACCAGATAATACTTGATTGCTGTATCATATTTACCGTTCTTAAATGTGGCAATCTCATACAGCTTACTTTCTGCATGACCGGCAGCGTCTGTCTTTAAGGTTTCCAGAACCTTTCCTTTGCTGTCACGGAGTTCAAATTCTACCCCTTTCAGTGGTTCTCCCGACGATTTATCTGTCTTATTGAGAATCACTTTTCCCTTGGCAGTATCATCTTTCATAGCCACTTTCTGGATTTCTCCGGTGTCTTTCACCTCAAACGTCACATCGGCTGTCAGAAGATATCCTTTCGGTGCCTGCTCTTCACGTAAGGTATATTTACCAATTGGCAGTTTTTCGATATAGTGTGCTTCCTCTGTGGAAGTCCAGCTCTCTACTACCTGATCATCCTTATCGAGAATCGTCAGTTTCGCACCCGGAATCTCAGTTTCTCCTGTGATATCCGTCTTACTGATCTCTACTTTTGTCACATCATCTTTCATCTCATGTTTCTGAACCTCTGCTGTATTCTCTACTGTAAAGGTAATACTTTCTGCAGTAACATATCCATCTGCCGGTTTTGTCTCTGTCATGGTGTATTCCTTACCAACAACCAGTTCTTTGATCACATGGGATTCTTCCGTAGAAGTCCATTCATCTACTATATTGCCATCTGAATCCGTCACTTTCAGGTGTGCACCTGGAAGTTCTTTACCTGTTGTCAGGTCTGTTTTGGTCAGCTCCACTGTGGTTGGCTGATTTTCAAAAGTAAAATCGTAGCTTACTTCTGTCTGGTCTTCTCCGGCATATTCAAAGGTAAACTCCTGTACTTCTTCTGTTGTAACAAATCCGTCCGGTGCAAAGATCTCTTTCACATAGTATTTTCCGTCTACCGGAAGATCTGCCGTAAAAGTAATCTGTCCTTTTTCATCTGTTACTCGCTGCTCGATCAAACTGTCTTTCTCAAGAAGTACCTCGCCCTTTGCATTTTTGATATCTTCACTGGTATAAAGACCGAAGACACCACCTACAAGAACACGTTCTGTGTCTTTTTCTTTCTTCAGAACCGTAACCTTTACTTTCTGACGGGCATTCTGCCATTTTTCATCATAAGTGATGACTGGTGTATTCTGGTCCCGGTAGGAAAGGTCAACATATCTCGGCTCTCCGTCCAGCACATAACCATGGGCTGTTTTTACTTCCTTCACATAGTATTTTCCAGCCGGGAGATCTCCCATCTGTGCAATGCCATTGGAATCTGTAGTAATAGTTCCCACTTTTTCATCTGCTTTGAAATAATCTTCGCTGACACCATCTGCCGCTTTGATATCTTCCGCAGCAAATACATCGAAAGTTACATCTGTAAGACTTCCGGTTACATATTCAAAGAGATGCTCCACAGTACCTTTTACATGGTCCAAAAGTGTCACTTTATCCAAAAACTCTCCATTTTTATTGATGATCAGAAGTCCTGTCGGAACTTCATCTTTCATCTCTACTTTCTGAATCTCGGCTGTATCTTTCAGCGTGAACTTCACATCCATTGCTTTCAGATATCCATAAGGTGCCATTTCCTCACGAAGGGTGTATTCCTCACCAACTGTCAGTCGTTTGATCACATGTGGCTGATCTTTTACAGAAGTCCACTGATCCACAACATTTCCTTCTTTATCAAGAACGGTGAGTTTTGCCCCATCCAGCTCCACACCTGTTGTTACATCAGATTTCGTGATTTCTACTGTTGTCGGCTGGTTCTTTTTCACTGTTTTCAGTTTTACTGTCTTCACATCCTGTCCCTGGTAAGAAGCATCCAGATTCAGAACTTCATCAGAGGATACAAATCCCGCCGGTGCTTTTAACTCTTTTACATAATACTGTCCAAGTGGCAGATCCAGCGTACATGCTGCAAGACCATCATTATCAGAAGTCATTTCCTGTAAGAGTGTCTCTGCTTTTACGATCACCTTTCCATCTGCCTTGATATCTTCTTTGTTATAGATACCAAAGACAGCTCCAGCTACGGTTGTACCATTTTCTGCATCCTGTTTTTCTACCTGGATCGCAATTTTCTGTCGGTCATCACCAACAGTCACTTCCTGTTCGATCACAGGTGTATCCTGATTGGCATAGACAAATGCGACTTCTGATCTGTCATGGTTCAGAACGAATCCTTCCGGTGCAGTCTTTTCTACCACATAGTAAGAACCAAGCGGCAGATTCTCTGCAACTGCTTTTCCATCTTCCCCGGTCGTAACAGTTGTTACCAGTGCATCCTTCGCATAGATCAGCTGCCTGTTTCCGTTTTCATCTTTCTGATAATCCGGTGTATAGATATTTTCAGCTGCATAGACATTAAATTCCGCACCCTTCAGGTATCTTTCTTCATAAACAAAATCCTTTTTAAATCCGGTCAGCATCTCACCTTTTTTATAGATTGTCAGCTTTCCTTTTACTGGATGGTTCTCGTAATCTACCGTAATAATGGCATCTCCGCTCTCAGAATCCATCTGATATGCTGTGTTTGCATCCACTGCAATCTCTACATAGTTCTTGTTGATTGTGTACCCTTCCGGTGCATTGACTTCCTCAATCCGGTAATGTCCTATTTTCAGATTCTTCGGCATGATCAGATATCCCTGACTGTCCGTAAAATAGGACTTGTGAGTGGTTGTCACTGGGTAAGTTGTTACCTGTTCCACATACTTTTTGTTGTCAAGGTCGTACACTTTAAATTCTGTTCCTGCAATCAGGACGGATTTTTTTGTTTCATCGTCTTTTTTCACGATTTTCAGTTTTGCCTTAAACTCTTCATCCAGAAGCACACGCCAGATCTGCGGCTCATTTGGATGATGCTCTGTGATATTCACTTCAAAATCATCGACCGGCTTGTAATTGTGCGGTGTTGTAGTTTCACGCACGATATAGCTTCCAAATGGTAATGGAATACTGCAGGCATATCCTTTTTCATCTGTGAAAATCTCCGTTGCTCCATTTTCTCCACTCTCTACTGGTTTGGCAGAATCAAAATCATAGCTTCCATCTGCTTTCTTTGTAAGGGAAGATTTCAGATAAACTGTAAATCCAGCTCCGGATAACAGATCTGCATCTGTCTTTCCATTGTTGGCTGCTTTGATGATCTGGAATGGCTGCTTGATGACCTGCTCACTGGAAGTGCACTCTCTTTTTACTTCTGCTGTCATATCTCCTTCATAACTGCACGTAAGATCATGCTCTTCTGCATCTGCCAGGTATCCGGTCGGCGGAGTAATCTCTTTGACATAATATTTGCCAAGATATAAGCCATTTACAGAAGCCTGTCCTTTGTCATCTGTTGTAAGAGAAGCTACCTGCTCTCCTGCTTTATAAATAATTCCCGTTGCTCCATCCGGGTGCACAATATCTTCACGAGCATACAGTCCATAAACTGCACCTTTCAGTGTGGCATCTCCCTGCGATACTGCTTTTCCTGTCTCTTTATCCACTTTATAAAGATTAATCTTTGCTGTCACACGGTCATTGCTGAAGGTATGGGCAAAAGATACGCTTGCTTCTTTATCATTGGTGTAAGAAAACTGGAACGTATACACATCTTCTGTATTTCTTACATAACCTTCCGGTGCCTGATCTTCTTTTACAGAATAGGAATATCCGATTGGCAGGTCTACTGTGAATTTTGCAGTTCCGTCTGCGCCAGTAGTTACTTTCTCAATCAGTGTTCCTTTTTTCACAACAACGCTTCCGTCTGCATTTCTGATATCATTGGATGCATACAGAGCAAAAATACCGCCTTTCAGTGGTTTCTTGGTGTCTTTATCCTGTTTTACTACGGAAACATCTGCTTTCTGTCTCTCGTTGTTAAAAGTCACATCTGCAAATACAACTTCTTTGTTCTGACCAGCATAAGTTAGAGTCACTGACTTTTCTTCGCTGCCGTTATAGAAAGAGTCCGGTGCTTTTGTTTCTTTTACCACGTAGGTTCCAAGATGCAGGTTTTTCAGTGTGACAGAACCATTCTCACCTGTTGTCAGGTTTTCTTTTACAAGGTCACCTTTGCTGTACACTTTTGTGCCATAAGCTGTTACGATATCTGCCCCGGCATACACGTTATACATTGCTTTTTTCTGTCTGCGGTTTTCATACTGAAATACCGTTCCATTTTCACTGACATCTGCTCCGGTCAGAACCTGTCCTTCTTTGTAAATGGTAAGCTCTGCCAGCTGTTCCTTATTTTCCACGGTTACAGCTGAGGTCTTACTTGCTACCAGTTTTACATTTGTTGCCGTTGCATTTACTACATATCCCTGTGGTGCTTTGATCTCTTTCAGATAAACAGTATCCTGTGTCTTGATGATCGTAACAGAAGATTTTCCATTCTTATCTGTTGCCGGCATCTGAGTGATCAGCTTTGTACAAGCCTCATCGCTGTATACACCGAATACTGCACCTGCAAGATTGACATCCGCTGTATCGTCTTTCTTTACGATTTCGATCGTAGCCTGTTCAATCCAGGACACCTTTAAGCTTACATATTTTTCATCAGCGACACCCTCTCCAAACACAAATGCCAGATCCTGAACACTTGCATTCGTAGTCAATTTATATGCTGAATAATCTTTTGTAATACTTCCCTTCATCTTTGTAGAAAAAGAAGCACTTACATCTTTTGTCTGTGTCAGAGGAGCTGAGAGATAAAACGTGGTTCCTCCTCCAATTGTTACGCTTGCACCTGCCGCACTTACATTTCCAGTAGATACATTATGGAGCTTTACTCCCTTTGGTAAGTCCATTGTAATTTTCTGCTGGGAAGATGCGTTGAACTTGATGTTCTCCGTTCTCTGAACATTCCCATCTACATAAGCTTTTACATTCGGTTTGGAAAATGACATCGCTACATCTGGTATTTCCGGCTTATTCACACAATAATTATAGAGTTCTTTTGCCAAAGCCTCGCCTGTAGCATTTGTTCCATAGAATGCATCACTGCTTCCATTGGCATAAGATGCAGCCATGTGAATAATGATGAATCTTTTTCCTTCTGAGAAATCCGTGTGTTTATTAGCGAAAAAACTTTCGCTCCCTGCTGCATCTGTACCGTAATAACACACTTTTGCTAACGCCTGATTGTCCCCAATCTTTGTGATTGTATAATTTCCAGATCCTGGTCCAGGTTTTGCTGGCTGTACACAATACGCAGTTGCTCTGACGCTTCCGTAGCTGATATAGTACGGCTCTGTCAGATAGGTTCCAAGATTATAATCTGCATATCTATACAGAGGTCCTTTTTCGATTGTTACCTGCTGTGTACTTCTTGCTGAATAAGCCGAAACTGCTTCAAATGTTGCAATCTCTCCTTCTTCCATAGCATCAAGATCCACACCTTCGTCTCCTGCCTGTTCCAAAACATCATGAAGCTCTAACCCTGATTCTTCATCATAGGTATCCTGATTCTGTGCCTGCTCTACCAAATCATCAAATTCATCAGCGTCAATATCGGTAATCTCCGAGTCTGATTCTGACTCCTCCGCTTCTTCTGTCTGCTGTTCACTTACAGCTGTTTCGGATTCGGTCACTGCTTCGCTCACTGCCACCTCTGTCTGAGTTTCTGTTGCTTTCTCACGCACAATCAGTTTTCGGCTGATCTGGTACTTCGGATGCTCCTGATTTACCGGTTCCACATAATAGACCGCTTTGTAAGTGTCCACATGATCTGTCGTAAAATCTTCATTCTTATCATTCTTTGCTTCCTCAAATGTGACTTTAACCTTGTTATCATCCTTGATTTCCAGTCCTGTAAAGTCTGATTTCACATCAAATACACTGCCTGTTTCAATTTCATAATCTTTGGCAGTCACCACCTCATCTTCATCCAAAAGGTCTTTCACTTCCTCATAAAGTGGAGGTTTTTCCTCTGGCTGGATCTCCGCTGCATATGCCGTCATCGGAGACAACACTGTACTAAGCATTGTCATGCCTGCCAGCAAGCCAGATACTACTTTTCTAAAATTACCTTTTTTCTTCATGCTAAGGTCCTCTCTTTCATATATTTGTATTAAAAACAGACAGTCCTTAGACTGCCTGCAATACACTACTTATCGTTGTGGGAAAATCAGATTAAACTGTACATTTCCCTCTCCGGGATCGACCATCTCCACAGTTGCTTCATACTGTCTCCCTGTTTTTCTGGATACCAAATCCTTATAATGGATTTTTCCTTTAGACAGGAACTTCTTTGCTGCCACCTTATCCATCTTTTTTCCCTGGCTTGCAAGAAATTTATCATTTTTCCATAAGGTAAAAGCACAGTTCCGGTCAGAACAGTAAAAATTTACTTTTCCTTCCCTGACATCTGCTCCACAGCGGGGACATTTGCCAATGACTTCTCCTTTTGCCTTTCCCTGAAATTGATTTTTCTTCTCTTCTGAAATCCCCTGATACCTGGCAACCAGTTCCTGCATCAGCTCTGTAATCCCATTTAGGAATTCATCTGCTGTCTCTGTATTCTGGGCAATATGATTCAATGCCATTTCCCACTCTGCAGTCATCTTCGGAGATTTAATCTCATCCGGTAGAACCGTAATCAGCACATTTCCATTATCTGTCGGCACCAGATTTTTCTTTTCCCTTTTCACAAAGCCAGACTGAATCAGTTTTTCAATGATTGCTGCCCTTGTTGCAGGAGTACCAAGTCCTTTCTTTTCTGTATCTTCGGTCAGCTCTTCATTCCCTGCACGTTCCATCGCAGAAAGCAGGGTATCTTCTGTGTACTGTTTCGGTGGCTGTGTAAAATGCTCCGATACAAAAGAATCACAGGGTCCATAATGCTTACCTGCCCAGATATCCAGTTCCGGCTCTTCTTTCTCAATCTTTACTCCAAAGAACTGTTTCAATTTATTTTCGATTGCCTTGAATCCTTCCTGCTTTGTTTTCTTTGCTGTGAGATAAAACGTATGATAATTACAGGTAATCTGGCATTTATGGCTCTCATAAATATAAGGATCTGCAGTTGCTGTCAGTACCCTGGCACTGATCAGATACAAAATCTTGCGGTTTTGTTCTTTCAGTTTACTAATATCTGTCTTTGCTACTTCCATGGTTGGGATAATCGCATGGTGATCGGATACTTTCTTTGAATTTAATACCTTACTCACGTCCGGTTGATATCCCAGACCTTCGGCATATGGCATTTTTCCAAGTAACATCTGAATCAGAGTTTCTGTGCTTTCTCCCATCTCATCTGTCAGATACTGGCTGTCTGTTCTCGGATAAGTGACAAGCTTCTGCTCATACATCTCCTGCACGGCATCCAATGTCTGCTGAGCGGTATAGCCAAACATTCTGTTTGCTTCCCTCTGCAGAGTGGTCAGATCATAGAGTTTTGGAGGGCGAACCGTTTTCTCTTTCACATCATCCTTCTCCACTTCGCACATACGCTCCATACAGTCCGCAGCCACTCTATCTGCATCTTCTTTTTTCTGAAAATGCTCTGTGACCGCATCCATATCGTCAAACTTGATATGAGCCATATAATATTTCTCTTTGGTAAATTCCTTGATCTTCTGATTTCGATCCACGATCATGGCAAGCGTTGGTGTCTGTACTCTTCCAACTTTCAGATTCTGGTTATACAGAACGGAAAAAAGACGGCTCGCATTGATTCCCACCAGCCAGTCTGCCTTTGCCCTGCAAAGTGCTGACTGATAGAGACTGTCATAACACGAACCGTCTTTTAATGACGAAAATCCATCTTTAATTGCCTGTTCTTCCATAGAAGAGATCCAGAGCCGCTTCATCGACTTTTTACATCCTGCCTGCTCATACACCAGACGAAAGATTAACTCTCCTTCACGTCCTGCATCGGTAGCACAGATCACTTCATCTACTTTTGAATCTCTCATCAGTTTTTTCAAGATTCCGAACTGCTTCTTTGTGCCCTCCAAAATCTTGTGTTTCCAACATTCCGGCACAATCGGCAGATCTTCATATCTCCATTTTTTATATTTTTCATCGTATTCCGATGCATCACATAATCCAACCAGATGTCCTACGCACCAGGAAACGATATAACCGTTTCCCTCCACGTAGCCATCTTTTCTTGTTCTGGCTCCAAGCACGGAAGCCAGTGCCATCGCAACCGATGGCTTTTCTGCAATCACTAATTTCATTTACTCCTGCTCCTCTTCTTCATCTTCCAGCACATTATCGTCAAAATCTTCATCTCTCAGGATTTCCGGTTCTGTACTTTCTTCCTGCTCATCTGCATCGTCTACTTCCCGCTTTTCAGACTCTGAATCTTCGGATTCATCTTCATCCTCTTCCATCTCATCCTCGTCATCATATTCATGCTTTGGTTTATAGACTTTGAAGTAATATCCTCCTGCCGCAGCTCCGACTGCAACCAGTGCAATCAAAAGATACGTTCCAAATGGACTTTTATCTTCAGGCATCTGAATATCATCCTCTACCTTATCTTTCTCAGCTGTCTCTGTCGTTTCCGGCTTTTCTTCCTCTACTTTTTTCTCTGGTTCTGCATAAACCGTATCTACTTCCGGAAGTGTCACCGAATCAGAAAGTGTAAAGTTCATCAGATCTTTCTCGCTGACTTCTGTAAGAAAATAAACATTATCCTGAGATTTTGAATTGTCAATAATCAGATAGAAAATCTTACCACTCTTAGTTGAAATGGTATAAAACTCTTTTGTGCCTTCCGTAGCTGTTTTGGTAACAGAATCTGCTGTCTCGCCTTCTTTATTAAGCTGTTCCTCAATACCTGTCACTGTCCGATCATCCACAGTTCCTTTTGCATCTGTTGGCTCAGAAGCCTGTGCATCCTGCGGAAGTGGTGAAGTCGTTGTTTTCTCAGTCCCAGTTGCATCTGCACTGGTCGTGGTTGCCATCGCACCATTGCTGTCACTTGAAGTTTTCTGTTTCTCTGCCTGCTTCTTTGCCCATTCATAATAAGGATTCTGCAACACATACTTTTCAGAAGTATTTCCGGCACCATCCGTTACCGTGATTTCAATCTGTTTTGTTGTAAAATCTTTCTGTGTCAGTTGCACTCTCAGCATTCCATCCTTCAGATCTGTATAAGTGGTGCCATTAACTGTCACAGAAGTAATGCCGGAAACGGTATCATTTCCCTGAATCGTCAGTACACCATCTGTCAGAGATGCAGAAAGCGTAGGCTTTTCTGTGTCATAACACTTAATAGAGCGATTCTGCTCATAGACCTTCCCCTCACCATCTGTCACACGCACATACACTGTCTGGTTTCCAGTGATCGTGATACTTCCGCTTCCGGTTACATCCTGCCAGCTCCCATCTTTTCCTGCTTTTGCTTCAATTTTTGCTATTGAGAAACCTTCCGGCATATGGCTAGCATCTACCGTAACAGCAATGGTTGTTTCTCCCTGTTTCCAGCCATCCGGTTTCTCGATCGTAATTGCAGGTGTGGTATTCTCAGCTGCATAAGCAGTCTGTGTCTGGAGCAAAGGTGTTGTCAGGCAAAGAAATGTCGTTGCTGCAAGCAAGCTCTTTTTTACCCTGCATTTAGTAATTGTTCTCTTCTTCTGTTTCATTTTTTCCAGATTCATCATCGGCTTTTGTTTCCTCCTTCTGTATTTCTACCCTGCCGGGCAGTTCATTTTTCATTCTCTTTTTGAAAGCTTCCAATTCCGGAATACTCATATCCATTGCACGGATAATTCTTACAATTTCCAGATTCTCTGCTTCTGTTTTTGCAATCTCCGCAGCCTTGAAACGCTTTAAGTCTGCTTCATATCTGGCTTTGGATGCTTCCATTTTTTCCTTGGCTTTCTCATAATCTGCCGTTGCTTTTTCAAGACTTTTCATCGCTTCTCCTTTCCGGACGGCTGATGCATCCGCCCTTTTTTCTTACCATCGTCCAAATCCATAGAAATGGCTCTGCCAGTATGGAGAGTTGATGGACGTATACTGAACCGGATGCCCACAATGGATCATTTGACCATTGCCCACATAGATTCCGATATGCGTTACTGGTTCTCCTGCATCGTAGGTTCCTGTAAAGAAGATCAGATCTCCCGGCTGTGCCTCTGACTGTGATACAGGTGTACAAATGTTGTACAGTCCCTGTGCTGTCAGCCTTCCAGTATTTCTTACCCCGGAATGAACCAGACAGTAACTGACAAATCCGGAACAATCGAATCCACTTGGGGAATATCCACCCCACACATACGGTGTTCCTAGATATCTCGCTGCTTCGTTCAACAAACGCTGTGCTGCTTCACTGGTGTATTCATTGCCACCAAAAATGGAACCTTCTCCTGTTTCCAGATAAAAGATCGGGTTCAACCGTTCTCCATTTTTTAACAGTTCAATATGAAGATGGCTTCCTGTCGAATTTCCGGTGTTTCCTACCAGACCAATTTCATCTCCTTTGGTAACAGATGCTCCTGCAGATACGCTCCGGCTGCTAAGGTGTGCATAGCGAAGCTCATAACCTTTGCTGTCTTTGATAATGACGTAATTTCCATAGCTGTCGTTATAAGCAGAAGTTGTAACCGTTCCGGTCAGCCCTGCCATTACTTTTGTCCCTTCCGGTGCTCCGATATCCATACCATTATGAAGCTGATTTGCTCCTGATATTGGATGAATCCTGTATCCATAATAGCTGGTCACACTGGAATACCAGTTAAAATCAACCGGTGTTGCAAACATCTGCAAGTTGCCTTTTGTATCGTTGTAGGCACTGAACAGTTCTTTCTGGAAAAATCCCAGCCTGTCCTGACAGATTGACATCAGGTTTCCACTATTTAAGGTGACATTCAACACATCTACATCTCTTGTCCTGGTCACTTCCACTTCATTGCTTCCATTATCATCTGCCAGATAACATTCCCATGTCTGATGTCCATGTGCAGATGCTGCCGCATGACTGTCATAATAGACATCAAACTGTACACCATATCTTGCGAAAGCTCCGGTATCTTCTACGGTATATTCGACACCATTCATAACTACCTTTGTTCCCATTGGTACAAACGGATTGGAAGCATCTACCGCTAAGGTATGATTGGCAGTTGGATATGCTCCACTGGCAGTCGGTCCTCCGCTCCAAATACCACAACAAATTGGGCAATTACAATACCCACTGGTCACAACTTGTCCCAAAGATTCTCCAACTCTTACAGTTGCTGTCTCTGTCACAGTCTCATTGACTGCTTCTGTTTCTAACCGATACTGCAATGCAAAAAGAGCATCCAGTTCTGGCTTTACCTGTTCAAAGGTAAATTCTTCATACTTTGCTGACAAATAACTGATCAGGATAAACGGATCATGCTCAATAGGTCCGATGTTATATCGGTATTCCTCATGTCCCGGTTCTTCCGATTCCATGTTGTTGATCCGCTCCTGCAGATTAGCTTCTAGCTGTGTGTAATACAGTTCCGCTTCCCGGATTGCCTGATCCGATGACAAATAACTGGTTCCTGTGTAAGTAATCACATTTTGTAAGAACACTGCAGAGCATGACGTGACATTCGTTATGATCAGAAACATCAATCCGATCAGAACTGCTACACTGATATACACCTTCCGGTTTTCTTTAAAGAAGTTGGTGACTTTGCCGCCAATCTTCTTGATATAATCAATCGTACCTTTTGTAGCTGTTCCTACTGTCTGTTCACTTCGCTTCGCTTTGGCATAATCCCGTTTTATCTGTTGCTTCTGAATCTGTTTTTTCAGTTTCTTCTGCTCCTGACGGGTTGCCGCCTGTGTCTGTTTCTCTTCCTGTCTTTCAAGTCTGCTTCTTTTTCTGGATGCCCTCTGTTTCCTGCGTCTGGCACTTCTCTGTTCCAGCCGGTAAACACCTTCACCGCTTTCTTCTAATTTATGGGCACCTTCTACCGCCGCATTATCGTCTTCATTTTTGCTAATCTCACGGTGCAATGCTGCGGAAGTTGCACTTCCTGCTTTCTTGGCAACAGAAGTTTTTTCTGTTTTCACAGATTCCCCTTCGCCAAACTTCAGGCGGGATTTCTTCTTTCCAGGAGCTTCTCCATCATTTACTTGATAGACCTGTGCCTTCTTGGAATGTTGCTTTGCTTCCTTCTTCTTTTTTGCTTCCTCATAAGAAAACTTTTTGGCTTTTTCCTTTTGTTTCTGATGTCGGAAATTGACTCCATCCGCATCCATCTGGTTCAATTTCTCCATATCTTTGTCATTTTTCACAGAAGCACCAGTTTCCTCATAAGCAAATTTCAAACGCTGTTTTTGTTTTGGCTTTTTGCTGCCGCCGGTCTGATTTCTCCGGCTGTCTCCTCTGTTTTCTGATAGATCAGCACGTTTTTCTTTCAGTCTCCCTGACTGTCCAGCTTCGGATTTTTCTGCAAGTCTAGATTCTTTTCCGACTTCAGCACGGATTCTTTTTCTATTTTGCGGTTTACTACTCTGTCCAAAATCCTCACTTTGCTTCTCTGTCCGTATCAGTTCCGGTGCATCTCTGGATTTTTGCACAGAGGGACGAATATTTTTCCCACTCCGTTCAGACTGGCGGTGAGACTTATCCACAAGGTTTTCTTCTTTTTCCCCCTGTTTTCTTCCCATCTGCACATCACTGGCACGGTTACTGACACGAACAGAAGATTTATCTGTCAGGTTTTCTTCCACCAGACCATCCTTGGTCATCTTTTGGACTTTCTTGTCCCTGACTTTCATTCTCTGTTCTGCCACTACTTACTCCTCCTTCTTCGGATACCCTTTCCCTGCCTGCAATAAGCAGAGAAAAGCGATGCCGAAAACAGCACCGCCACTAAAAGTTAATACATATGAAATTGCTCGTAACATTGTTTTCTCCTTTGATTTAACCTGCTTCGGAAGTCTCCTCCAAGCGGGTTGTCATGATTTTATAGAGGGAATTCTTCGGAAATCTGTCTACGAATGGGATAATGACATTTCCATAGAACAGAAGTCCTTCCCCCTCATTGCTGTTGGTTACATAGGACAGCTGGGTTGGTGAGATATTCAGCTGTTTTGCCAGAATCTGCCTGTCTCCGGATGCCTGATTGAGCATATAAATAAAATCTGAATTTTCAAAAATATTTTCGATTTCCCTGGAAGACAGCAAATCCTTAATATTCTGGGTGATGCCCGTTGGAATACCACCCCATTTACGGAATCGCTTCCAAATCTCCACGCTGTAGGCTGCAGTCTGCTCTTCTTTTAAGAGAAGATGGAACTCATCCACATAGTATCTGGTGGACTTATGGGCAGAACGGTTCATCGTTACTCTGTTCCAAACCTGATCCTGAATGACAAGCATCCCGATTTTTTTCAACTGCTTACCAAGTTCCTTGATATCAAAGCAGACAATACGGTTATTGATATCCACGTTTGTCTGATGGTTAAACACATTCAAAGAACCTGTAACATAGATTTCCAACGAAGTGGCCAGTCGCTGTGCTTCCGGCTCTTCCTGTTTTCTCAGAAGGTTATATAAATCCTCCAGGATTGGCATCTTCTCCGGTACTGGATCGGCAAGATATTCCTGATATACTAACCGTACACAACGGTCAATGATGGTCTTTTCTACCGGCTCCAGTCCATTCTTTCCTCCAACAATCAACTCACACAAAGACAGAATAAAATCTGCTTTCAGTGACAGTGGATTATCTTCCTCGGAATAGTTCAGGTTCAGATCCATTGGATTGATATACTGGTCAGATACCGGTGAAACCCTCACCACCTGCCCATGCAGTGCCTGCACAAGTGCCGAATATTCGGCTTCCGGATCACAGACAATGATATCATCTTCCGTAATCAGGAAGCAGTTTGTAATTTCCCTCTTTGCTGAGAAGGACTTACCGGAACCTGGTGTACCAAGAATCAGTCCATTCGGGTTCTTCAGACGTTTCCGATCAACCATGATCATGTTGTTGGATAATGCATTCAGTCCATAATAAAGAGCTTCCCCTTCCTGAAACAGTTCCTGTGTCGTAAATGGCACGAAGATCGCTGTTGAAGATGTGGTAAGCCCTCTCTGAATTTCAATTCGATTGACTCCCAGCGGAATACAGGACATAAGTGCTGCTTCCTGCTGATAATCCAGCTGTTTTAAGGAACAGTTATATTTCTGTGCGATTCCCTGTACCTGGAAAATATTATTCTCCAGCTTCTGACGCTTCTTTGCGGTATTCATTACCAGAACTGTTACAAGGAACATTCGCTCATTTCTGGACTGCAGATCTTCCAGCAGATTCTTCGCCTCTTCTCCATAAGTCACAAGGTCCGATGGAAGCACATCCATATCATAACCGGAACGTACAGCCCGTTTTTGCTCCTCAATCTTCATCTTATCCAAATCTGAAATCTTGCTCTTAATCATTTTGATTGCTGAACTCTGATCAATGGACTGGATATGAATGTTGACATTGATGCTGTCATCCACATCCAGGAAGTCTGCAAGCATCCGGTCTGTCAGCTCCGGTGCAAGAATCTGCAGGTAACTCACACTTCCCATCGTTCTTCCCATCAAAAATGTCTGATTCTTGGAAAAGTTAAAGGAAGTCGGTGCAATAAAATCTTTGGTCTTTAATCCTGTTTCCGGAAGCATCTTATACTGGAACTTAAATGGTTCAATCCGATCCTGGTTGAACACATGATACATAATCTCCAGCCTTTCCAGACCATTTAGTGAATGTGCCTGTGCTCCCAGGACCTTAAAGTTGTTTAAGATATCTGTTTCGATTCTTTCAAGCCTTGGTCTTGCCACCTTCAGGCTTTCTGCTTCGATTCCAAAAGTGATATACTTTGTCTTCACCAGACCATTATTTCCTTTTGAAAGCTGATTTTTCAACATAGTACGGTACTCTTCACGAATGGCATTGAAGTCATCGTTCTGATCCGGAATGTCAATGCTTTTCTCAAATTCTGCCACATCCACCTGTTGATTGATAAAGGACAGCTGCACACTGATGGAAAAATCAAAGTAATTTAAGAAATCACAGTAATTTTCAAATATCGTGGTTTTATCCTCATTTAAAGCAAGCTGATAGTTGATGTCATAAAACTGAATTGTCTTAGAGAAAAAGGTCTTTGTCACCTGGCAGATACCATCCTGCAGCATCCGAATATACGGAATACTCTGCTGTGCAGTTGTAGGAATGTTTTTCTGTTTCCTACGGTCCCGTTCCTGCTTCTTCCTACGCTTTTCCTGTTTTCTTTCTTTTCTGTCTTTTTTGTTTCTTCTTTCCTGACGGTTTCTTTTTTCCGCTAGGGACAGACGCTCCTGCTGAGCCTCCTGCTTTGTCTTTTTTGCCATCCGGCATACCCTCCTTTTTTACAAGGGTGGAAATCTCCTGATAAAAATTTTCTGTCTTATATGGTCTTACTGCCGGACAGATAAACTTCTGTCGAATGATATTTGCCACCACTTTTTCAAATGGAAGCCCGTCTTTTTCATACATTGCCATGAAGAAAAATGGAAGCATGATCGTTACCATCAGGATGGCTGCGATACTGGAACCGATTGGTTTTCTCATGAACAGATAAAACGGAATTCCCAAAACTGCGGCAAGTGAAAAGAAAATCAGCTGCCGTTTTGTCAGATTTAACGCTACTTTTGTTTTGACCTTGGTAAGGTCTTTTGGTACTGGTACATACGCCATGGTATGCGCTCCTTTCCTGCCCGTTAGTGGGCATTAAATATCGATTTGCTAAGGCTTCCGGTCTTGAATAATGAAAATGCAAGAATCACGGTATAAGCCGCTACTGAAAACATTGCTGCATGAAGGTCACTGGATATGGTCATTGCATTTACTAAAACTGCATAAATTCCCACACAGACCATCATGAAGAATCCCTGAAATGCCAGTGCGAACAAACCTTTTAAATAGTTGTTTCCGATATTACCCCATTCCTTATTGGTCATGGTGGCAAACGGAATTGGTGCTATGGAAGTATAAAGGTAAATTTCTATCATTCTTCCGTACAAGATTACCGTAATGATAATTGACAGAATGTGCATGGTAACACTGATCAACATCGTTTCCATGGATAGCAGGAACAAATCCCCTAACTCCATATCCTCCAGGGCATCCACAATCCGTGAAATTGCTTCTGTTGCATCCACCGCAGTGTTTCCTGATATCACCCCGGCGGCATTGTTGACCACATGCTGGCCAACATCAAAGACCGCCATCGTGATATTGAACGTATTTGTCACCAGATAAATGGCTACATACGCTTTGAAGATCCAGAGGAAAATGTTATAAGTCTCAAATTCATGGAAATTGTTTTTCTGTGTTACCATCGTGATCAATTCATAGCACAGGACAAAGGTGATGATCAGTCCCGCAATGGGGACAATCACCGTTTGGGATATATTCTGAATCAGATTAAAAATCCCTGCATTCCATCCCTGCGGTGTCTGTCCCACCTGCCCAGCTATGGTTCCCACCTGCTCATTGACAGACGTGAACATGTTATCCAAACTTGACTTAATAAGCCCGATCAGGATATCCTTTATGGCTTCCGTAATTCTCTCGATGATGGTGTTCATCTACCACTCCTCTTAAGAGAACAATGTTGCCAGCTGTGGAATCAGGGTAGTTCCCAGCAGCATGATTCCGGCACCAGCCATCAGCTGTTTGATGCCCTGGCTCTTAGCACCGGGATTGTCATTTCCATATCCTTCCAGAAGGTTTACGACACCCCACACGCCAAGACCTGCGCCGATTGCGACTACAAGAGTTTTTAAAGTTGTAATTGCACTGCTAAAAAATGCCATATTCATTCACCAAAACTGACTTCTTTCAGGTGTTTACGGGAATGAAAAAACACCGACTAAAAAGCCGGCGCACCTAATGTCAGTTATTCCTTTCCTCATTATTTTTCGTTCATTCCCAAGGTTACTCCGACAGCTCCACCTGAATTACCTCCACTTCTTCTTCGGGTTTCGGTGTGTACTGCGGATTTAACTCTTTTTCTACTTTGTATCGGTTTTTCTCATTTTCATCTGCAAGAAACCGATAATTTTTGTGTTTCGTGATATCATATTTGTCCGAGAAAAATGGTCTGGCACCACGAATCTGCAGGATACATTTTCCTCCATCCATGACTGCAATCTCATCTTCTGTCATCAGCTGTTTGCCTGTTTTCTGGTAATTCAATCCAAAGGACTTCTGATTGCTCCTCGTTTCCGAAGTGTTATACAGATCAATGGTTTCCTTACCCAGAAGTTCACTCATTTCCTTTAAGGTAGTTTTCTCTTTTCCACCAAGAAATAGTGTAGTATCACAGTTACCCAGAATGGTATCTGCACTATCCTTATACATTGCCTTTAGCTGACTCTGTGACTGCAAAATAATAGAAGCAGAGATTTCCCTGCTTCGGATAGTTGCAATCAGCTTGTCAAACTGAGGAATTTGCCCGATGTTGGCAAACTCATCCGCGATGACACGTACATGCACCGGAAGTCTTCCACCATATACATCGTCTGCCTTATCACAAAGCAGATTGAAAAGCTGTGACTGCAGCATCGCAATCACAAAGTTGAAGGTTGTATCTGTATCGGACATAATCAGAAACAAGGCTGTTTTCCTGTCACCGATCTTATCCAGTTCCATTTCATCATAAGACATGATCTCACGAAGCTCTGCGATGTCAAATGGGGCAAGTCTGGCTCCACAGGAAATCAAAATCGATTTTGCAGTTTTACCGGCGGCCATTTTGTATTTTTTATACTGTCTGACCGCAAAGTGCTGCGGATCTCTTTCTTCTAGTTCCTGGAACATCATATCCACTGGATTCTGGTAAGTTTCATCCTCTTCACGGGTTTCGCTTTCATTCAAAAGATCCAGAAGGGTATTCAGATTTTTTTCCTCTTCATCACCTTCATACCAGATAAAAGCAATCAGTGCTGTGTAGAGCAATTTCTCTGCTTTCACCCAAAAATCTTCGGAAGCTTTTTCCCCTTCACCTTTGGTATTAACAATGATTGTCGTTACCAGCTTCAGGATATCCTTTTCAGACCGTATATAAGCAAATGGATTGTAATGAAGGGACTTGGAAAAGTTGATAGTATTCAGAACCTTAATCACATATGGTTCGTGTACCACTTTTCCTGATTTATCTTTCATAATATTTCCATTCTTATCTTTCTTAGGTGGTCCCTTTGCTAACATCTTCCCGCACTCCTCGATCAGAGTGCCTTTCGGATCTGTAATGACCATGGAACAGTTCATCTGCATGACCGATGGTTTTACGAAAAAACGTGTCTTACCGGAACCACTGCCGCCGATGACCACTATATTTTTATTTCTTGCATACTTCGGCTGCTTCGGTCTGCTCTCCATGGTCAGTGCTTCTGTTGCTGTCAATGGAATGTTCATCCATGGATCTTCCGACATATAAGGCTTGATATCCTCTGCGGTTCCCCATCTGGCTGAACCATACTCGATGCCTTTCCGTAATTTTTTTGCGTCTGCCTGTTTCTGCCAGACCAACACTTTCAGAACGACTGCAACAACAATACCTGCTAGCAGATCTTTCCAGTTATTGCTTAACACAAAACCAGCAAAAATCCGGTCTGCGTGTTCCATTGTATATAAAAGTTTGTTCCCCATATCTTCTCCCGGACTGTTCCGGTAAAGAAAAAATGCCCGGTCTGCATAGAAAGCAGCCAGAGCATAAGGGATATTTGTAAGAACCAGTTTCTTTTTATCCAGGGCGGACAGCTTACCCCCGATTTTATTCTTCCACTTCTGCATCAGAGTTTTGCCACTTTTCTTTTTCATCGACTCTGCTCCTGATGCCGGTTCTTTACTTTGTCCTTCGTCTTCTTTGGCATCATTGCCCGGTAAGCTGCAAGACGCTTATGAATGGAAGGCTTATTCGCTTTTTGAATCTGTTTCTGGGAAAACTCACGGAAAGCAGCATTTAGGGCATCCTGATCACGTCCCTTGAAGAATACCAGATAAACCGGTGGCTCTTTGCTCTTGTCTTTTTTCAGAGCATAATTAATCCCGTATTTTCTGGCATACCGTTCAAAGGACTTGATATTTTTGTCCGTGATCTCGATATTGACCATCCCAGCATTTTGTTTTGCCAGCTCTTTTACCGTGACCTTTCCCTGTTTCGGCTGATTTTTCTGTGCTTTCTTCTCTACTGATTTCTGCTTCTGATGACGCAGATACGCAACAAGAACCTTTTTCAACAGGTCTGCTGTAATCTTAGTAGCCCGAATACAGAACGTGACCGTTTTCTGAGTTACCTCTTCCTGCATGACTTTTCCCTCCTTTCAGCGATTCAACTGCTGTCCAGATCAATAATCATGGCAATCACCCCCTTTAATGAAAAAAGACAGATTAACCGGTAATCAGGTTCTGCACCTGTACGAGTTTTTCTGTCCCTTCTTCTTTTCTCTTATCTTCTCCACCACAATAGATGGGAACACACATTTCAAGTATTCTACTGTAAATACGCTGATGGGCAGTATCCAAATCTGTGGATTTCATTTCATTCAGTCCCAGATTCGTTGTTACGATCAGCGGAAGCATTTTACAATAACGGCTATCTATCACATTATAGACCTGCTCCAAAGCAAACTCGGAATTTCGTTCTATTCCTAAATCATCAATAATCAGCAGCGGATAATCCACAAGATTTTGTATGATTTCGTTCTTATCTGCCTGATAGCTGGTCATTTCATTTAAAATCCTGGAAAAATTCGTCATCATGACACGTTCTCCCTGTTCCAAAAGTGCATTTGCTATACAGCCTGCAAAAAAACTCTTCCCGGTTCCAACTGGTCCCATCAGAAGCAGTCCTACATTTTTTCTCTTCATATCTGTCCAGTTTTCTACATACTGCCTGGCGATTAGTATCTTCTGGTTGCTTCCATTGTCATTTTCAAATTTCCATTCCCAGAATCTTCTTTCCCGAAGTCCGACGGATTTTCTCTGATAAAGCTGCCGCTGTGCTTCTTCCCGCTGCATCTTCTCATCAAGTTCCTGCCTGGCTTTTACCTCGCATTCACACAAACAGGACACTACATGCTCAAATCCCACCAGACTAACTTTCATCTGTTTTCTTTTTCCACAGATACCACAATGAAGACATCCCTCTTCATCCAGATAATCTGCTGTTACTTTATTTTCCATCACAGGCTTTCTCCTTCCTGAAATTCATATTTGTCCATTCCTGCCCTGGCTCCATCTCGTTCTGCCCAAAGACAAATTGTTGCAAAATGATTCTGATACTCTTTTCCACTGGATTTCATATAAACAGAAAGATGATCAATCCGTTTCTGATAATCCCATGGAAATAACGTCATCAACTCCTGCAGTTCGGCTTCTGACAGGACAACATTTTTAAATCTACCATACTGACTGAATTTTTCTTCCAGAGCGAGAGTATTACCCTTACTCTTATCAGTATGATTCTTTTCAGTCTTATTTATCTTAGTATTACTTCCATCCAGATTCTTGCAGTCCGGACTTCTATTTTTTTGCGTTCCGGACTTCCAGTTTCTTGCAATCCGGATTTCCAATTCCTTGCAGTCCGGATTTCCAGTTTCTGGCGTTCCAGAAGCAAAGTATCTTACTGGCTTTCCTCTAATCCGTTTCACAAAATTTTTCACGTATATGACAGAAGGACGATTATTCCCCTGCCGATACCGTTCAATCAATCCAATCCCATGCACACTGTCAAGCTCATAAAGAAGCTTTGTCACTGTCGTATGCGACATTCGCAAAAGTTCCTGCAATTCTGCGATCGTGTAAATGATATAGACATAACCATCACTATCAATCCATCCATTTTTCTTGGATAGGCTGATTCGATCAAGCAGAATTCCGTAAAGAAGCTTTGCGTCTGTGGACAGGCTTGCAAACTCTTTTTCTGTGAACAGAGCTTTTGGTATCCGAAAAAAAGAAAACTGGTCAGATTCTTCTGCTCTGAAATATTCAAAATCTGCCATAATATTTTCCTACTCTTCTACATCGAAATCACAATTTGCCGCATTGCCCGTACCATGGCACATCTCATCAAACACAAAATTGAATGACTGAATCATTTCGTCCAAATAATAATTTCTAGCCTTCTTGTTGCAAGCATACATATCACCAATAAAGCCTTCATCATTCCCCATCGCATGAACGAGGGTTTCCAGGACCTTCATAAACTTCTTTTTTGAACAGCTTTCATACTGTCTGTTCACATATTTCTGAATATCTAACACACGAGCAGGATTATTTTCATTTTCCTCCAGAATTCCAAATGCAAGATCCATGCCAAACTCATATCCATCAGCCTGAATTTGATCAATATCCATCTCGCCAAGCTCATCCTGATATCCTCTCTCTTCCATTGCAGTTAAAGACGTTTCGTATTCATCAATATATCCCATATCTGCAATTGTTTCCAAAATATCTCTGGATGCTTTCACCATCTTATCCATAATAATTTCTCTTTCAACCAACGGCATATTTGCCATAATAGTATCTAATGTCATCATTGATTTTTCCTCCATCTCATTTTCATAAATATCGCTGATATAAAAGTGGTTCGCTTTTCCATTGTTTGGAATAATTCGCACCAGTTTTCCAGCTTTAACCAGTTCCTGTACTGCCTGATCTACTCCATATCTGGTCGTATTCAAGTCTTTTTTCATTTCACTTTTCGGATAGATTACAAACAAATCCCCATTATGATCTACCCAGCCATTCTGCACCGCAAATTTTAAGCGATCCAGAAATAAGCTGTATAAAATCTTTGCTGTATTTGACAGATTCTTGAATTTATCCATCTGAAACAGCATCTTTGGCACCTGCAGACAATCTACCGGCATATACTCCATCTTACTCATTGATTGTTTCCTCCTTCTGTTTGTACAGCACTTCGGCTGAAGTAATATTGATTTCCAGCATACCCACAAATACCTGATAGTACAGCAGGCATATCTGTTCATCCTCCCTTGCCAGATACAATCCTTCCAGTTCATTGGACGGATGTTTCATTCCATATACTGCCTGACAGATATCATGGATTTTCTCACATTCCACACTTCTCAGATGCATCTCCAAAGTGTGGTTAAATCTCTGCCAGTCCTCCAGTTTCTGATTTACTGACATCATGCACTGGAACAGTTCCGCTGCTTCACATGCTGCTGACAGCACTACATTTTTGTTATTGATACTTCCATCGGCATTTTTCATATGCCCTACCATATACGCCTGATCTACTGAAACCATCTTTTATCCTCCTCTATCTAAACGGCATTTCCTCTTCCATGCCCTCCGGTATCTCTAAGAACCCTTCCGCATCTTCTGGAAACGGTGGTCTGTCAACCATTTTTGCACCAGCAAATTCAATCCGGTTTGCATACACTTCGGTGGTATAAATCTTTTTCCCGGTATCTTTATCTTCATAATTACCCGTGACAATCTCGCCTTCCACCATGACCTTCGTTCCCTGTATCAGATAATCTCTGGCAAATTCTGCTTTCTTTGCAAAAGCCTTTACCGGAATGAAACTAACTTCATCGGAATAATTTCTTCTGACTGCCAGAACAAACTTGGCAATCTTATGAAGTCCTTTTTCATTCTCTACTTCGTTGTATCCGGGATTTCTTACCAATCGCCCGGAAATAACTGTTGTATTCATTGGCTTACCCCTCCTATGCTTTCATTGATTTGTAACAGATACCGATACATGGTCCACATTTTCCATAGGCACATCCGTAACATTCATCTTTTTCCAACTCTTCCTGCCTCATTTCATCGGCAAACATTCCTAGCAGGGTTGTATAAATCTTTTTCATTGCCAGGAACTTTTCTTCTGCTTTTTCCATTTTCTCTTTGTAAAACGGAATCAGTTCACGAAGAACTGGATGGAAACGCTCTTTTTCATCATCCCAGGCACAATTTTTCATCATACATCGTGGTTGTTTCTCATAGCTTCCCAGATAATATGGGCAGAACGTACAACCTCTTTCTTTGATAATCTCAACCGGAATCACTGGCATCTGACTTTTGATTTCTTTTGTTACATGCTTGCTTTCAATTCGCTCTCTCATAATGAAATCCTCCAAAATTTATATTTGCAAAAGGGATTTACCCTGAATTGCCTGTTTTTAGGCACAAAAAAAGAGGCAGATTTGCGATTTTTGTTTTCGCAAGCCTGCCTCTTATCAAACTAATTTTCTACCTTTCAATGATATACCGTATAAAAACGTATATCGCTCTGATCACATACACTGGAATCATGATACTTCCGATCAATGCTCCAATGATGACACTTAATGCAGCCATACCAAGTGTTGCTGTGGTATCCATTCCTCTTGGGATTAGAATCAGCCGCATTTTATGTATCCCAAATGGTAATCCGGCAATAAATATCCACCAGAACCAATCCGTCTGTCCGCTGACTTTCATAATTGTTTTTGTCATCCAAAACCAGAATACCATAAATGTCAGTGGCAGAATTGATTTTTTAATTACATCTCCAATCGTCATTTCTTTTGTCCTCTTATCCAATCTTTTTATCTTCTGTACTTTAGAAATATATGCCTGATATCTTTCCATCTGGCTATCATTATATCTTATTTGCTTATCATATTCCATTCTATCATCCCCTTTGTTCTGTTTGTGCCTTCCACGAATCTAATAACTGAAATATAATTTTTTCAATTTGTTCTTTCTTATAATCTGGTGGAAAATATTTTTGCAGTTGCTTTTCTGAAAAGCTGATTTTCTGGTAATTCACTTTTACTTCTCCTCTAAGAATTTTCTCAATATCTTCTCCAGTCAATTCTTTTTGCTGGCTAAGTTCTTTCAATTTTTTTGCCTGAGATCCATTAGGCATTTTCTTTGTTGTTCCTATGAACGCCAACAGTAACGACTGCTCATTGCTTTTTAAATACGATAGATCTACTGCAACAGTGAATGGCAATTCATTTTTGTCTACAAACTCCAGCAAATAATTCGACAAATAGGTCAATCGTATATATCGTTTGATTGTACTCATTGTTTCCCCGACTTCTGTACCTACCATCTCAGCTGCCCATCTTTTTTTCAACTTTGGTTCAACTTGGACCAAAGTTAAATCTGTTCTTCTGCCTTGACGTTTCAGTGCTTCATACTTCATGCGGTATGCAAATGCTTTCTCACTATACAGCAGGTTTTCTCTTTGAATATTGGAATCGACCATAACTACAGTTGCTTCATCATCAGACATATCTCTGATAATAACCGGCATTGTTTTCAATCCCAATTCTTTGCAAGCATATTTTCTTCTGTGCCCCACTACTAATTCATAATCCTTTTCCCCAGAATTTGAAGGTCTTGCAATTCCTGGCACAAGAACTCCATATTCTGAAATACTTTCAATCATTTCCTCCATTTTGTCATCCCTGAATACTTTAAACGGATGGTTCTTGAATGTATCCAGCTCGTCCAGTGAAATTTCTCGCACACACTCCTGCTCCTCTGACAATCCAAACAGTGCATCTACACCTTTGAATTTTATCTTTGAAGCACTACTCTCTTTCACTGCCATCATCAATCACCTCCTCTACCAGTTTCTTATATGCTTCAGCAACACGTCCTTTGGGATCATGTTTATAAATACTTACTCCCTCAGCACTCGTCTCTGCAGCTCTTATAGAAAACGGAATTGCAGTCTCAAAAATATGGATATATTCTCCATAATTATCATGAAGTAATTCTATAATCTCTTTTGAAAAATTTGTTCTGCGATCCACCATGGTAAGTAAGATTCCGTCAATTTGAAGTTTTCGATTTATCTGCTTCCTGACTTTATATATTGTCTGCATCAACTGTTCGAGACCTTTAACCGGAAGATAATGTGCCATAACCGGGATGATAACCGAATCAGCTGCTGCAAGTGCATTTACAGTGAGCATTCCTAACGATGGCATATTATCAATCAGGATGTAATCATATTCCGGCGAAATTAACTTGATAAACTGTTTTAACACATATTCTCTGCTCATAACATTTACCAGGCTGACTTCTACCCCTGAAAGTTCAATATTTGCCGGAAGAATGTCCAATCCCTCTTCATGGTGAAGAATTCCATAACTTTCTGGTAATTCAAGACCGTTCATCTCACAATGAAGAATTGTTGCTACGGTTATTTCCAATTCATCTGGATTCTGATATCCAAGACTCTCTGTTAAGCTTCCTTGTGGATCGAAATCTATTGCCAGAACTTTATATCCTTTTTTAACGAGTCCAATTCCTAAATTCACACACGAAGTTGACTTTGCGACACCGCCTTTTTGATTGACTATTGCTATAACTTTTGCCATCTCTATTTCCTCCCAATTCGTAATGTATGTTTTGAAACTGCTTTTTCTGCCTTTTCCTGCTTCTCAGCCTGCAATGTTAAATCATGTGTCTTTATCAACAATGCCTCAAATCGTTCTTTTTCTTCTTTCTGTTCGTGTACTGTCAGATTTGTTTCCACATTTGTTTTTTGTGAAACACTCAACTTATTTCTAATATTATATGTGTCATATCTTCTTCTGATGCAATTCGCCTCTACACCAGACAGCGTAACCAGCTCTGACCAGGAAGATACTTTACACCTTCTTGCGATTGTTCCCCATGATGGCGTTTCTGGATTTCTACAAGCATCATATATTTTGGATGTTGCCGGTTGTATTCGTTCAAATTCATTTCTGAATAATTCCAGAAAATCATATTGATCATCAACACATTTTGTTCCATGACGTCCAATCCTTACATATTCGATTTCTCCATAATAATCGTTCAGAAACTCTTTTGCTGTTTTTCCAAAAAGCTTTTCAAAGACCATATGACTTGGCAATTCCTTATGACTGTCACACTCTTTTATTTTCGGCGGGACTCCACCATGCGATTCTGTCCATTCATCCAGTGCTTCATATACACTGGCTACATCCCATCTATCCAATGGGGTGGAGGAATATTTTTTTAATGCCTGTATCACTTCCACAACTTCCTCCGTCTGTGGCAGACATTGTAGTAATTCAATTGCTTTGGGTATGGCTTTTCTTCTTGTCATAATTCTTGCCATAAAAAAACCTCCTTTGAATGCTCATCATCTCATTCAAGAAGGTTTCTATCAGAAACAATTCCGAATTGTTTTCAATATCTTATCTACACTGCTATTTCAACATAAGATATCGAAATGTTTATCTGACAGCACTGATTTTTAATCTAATGCCTTTATCAGAAATCCCTTATTTTAAGGCTATTCCGGTCGTTTCCTTTATCTTACTCTATTGGTACTGCGTATGTAGAAAAGGCAAAGCCCTTACTTTCATCAAATCGCTGCGCTGCCTTTGTCAGCCCAACTGCTCCTATCTGAAACAAATCCTCCCGGTCAACTCCTCTGTTTCTAAAACGTTTCATAACTAAATAAATCAGGTTTATATTTTCTGTGACAAGTCTGTTGATTTTGTCACTCTTCATAGTACTTTTTTCATCTTTACTGTTGTTCCGTGTCCCGTTTCTGATGTAACTGTCAGCGCGTCCATAAATGCTTCCATGAATGAAAAACCCATACCTGATCTGTCAAGCTGTGGTTTGGATGTGTATAACGGTTCCATTGCTTTTGCCACATCCTGTATGCCCACTCCGCTATCTGATATTTCTATGTAAAGCTCCCTGCCTATGTAGCTGCAATTCATATGTACCTGTGGACAACTTTTTTCTTCTGCTGCCTGGTGATCTGCCTGACCGGATGAAATATTGTCATCCCCCATCTCATAGCCATGGATAATTGCGTTTGTCACCGCCTCTGACACTGCTGTCTTTACGTCCTCCACGTCATCTAGTGTGGGGTTTAATTGTGCCATAAACATGGCTGCTGTCATTCTCGCAAATGCCTCATTCTCTGAAATTGCATCAAAGCTAAGCGATATATGATTTGTTTTTGCTGCGTTCATTATGCTCCCTTTCTGTCTGATTATATTTTAATTTAATTCAGTTTTAAAGCTTATGTACAATAGTGTAAATGCCGGCACATTTCAAAAGCTTGTCCACTCTGTCCGACATATTGCAAACTGACACCGAGCTGTCATTAAAGTACTTAAGCTTCTTTGTTCTTCCTATTATCACTCCAATGCCGGAGCTGTCCATAAATTCTGTCTGTTTCATGTCAAATACTATTTTTCTGACACCACAGCCCTCTATAAGTGCATCAAGCTCTGCGATTATCTGCCCGGCGCAGTGGTGATCCACCTCCTTTGGCATAAGGTATGTCACCCGGTCTGCTTCCTTGATATAATTTTCTATCATGTCAAACTCTTCCTTTCCTGCTCATATAAAAAAGACACCGGAGATTATCTGGTGTCTTTCGTAATTCTATATTTAATTATTGCCTCGCAGCAGTTGTTTTACTGCTGTTCCTGTGCTAGATAATTCTTTGATGTTCTGGCCTTCTCAGTGCCTGCGTAGTTGTCTACCACATACTGATAATATGGCTTTGCAGATGCTAAGTCACCTGACTTCCTGAACGACTGCGCCAGGTAATATGCAGCTGAACCATCCCTGTATGCCTCATCCATGCCGACAAGCTTCTGGAATGTAGGGATTGCACTCTGATAATCGCCACTGCTGTATGATGAGTATGCCTGACTGTACAGTGCTTCCTTATATGAATCTGCAATTGAACCATTGAGCGTATTATATGTCTGCTTAGCCGAGTCACTCAGGTAGCTTGTGTTGATATTTTCAAGTGCTTCTCCTGCCTTTATTACATCATTGGATGTATAGTATACATAGGCATTGAGCAAAGCCTCATATGTGGAGATCTGGTCTGATACTCCATCATTTTTCTTCTTCTCGTCCTCAAGCTCCTTCTTTAGCTTGTCTATCTGATCATTAAGTCCACTGATGGTCTGCCCATTTGTGGAAATCGTATCATTGGCCGATAATAGCTGCTTCTTTGCATCTGTTTTCGCCTGGCTTTTTATGCCCGGAACCACAAGGAAGCACGTAACCGCCACTCCGACTACCAGACCGATTATAACATAGAGTATATTTGCCCACATTGAGTTCTCCCTGAATCGCTTTGGCATAATGATTGTTTCGTTACCACTCTGGTAGGAAATTAAATCATCATTTTTCTTTTTCCTCTCAGATCCTTTTTCCTTGAGACGCCTGTTCACTTCTTTTAAGTATCTGAGAGTAGTGGTATTGTCTGTATCTATCTTGCCCGCATCGCGTAAGGCCTTCTTTGCCTTATCCAGATGCCCCTCCTCCAGATATAAAAGAGCCAAAAGCTGATGTCCCTTTACAAGCTTTGGATTTAAGGATAACACCTTTCGAAGCTGTATAACCGCAAGGTCCTTACTGTCCTGCTTGCAATAAGTTAAAGCCTGATTATATTTTTTAATAGTCTGATTGATTGTTTCGAGCTGATTTCTGTTATTATGAATCTGATCTATATACTTCTTTGCCAGATTATCATCAGGCTGATAGTTTGCACTGATGACCCACTCACTTAAGGCGTCAACCATCTCACCCATCTCATAGTATATGAGACCTAACAGATTCCTTGCCTGGATATTGTACTTATAAAACTTAAGACTCTGCCTGAGAGAGATAATCGCTCCAGACAGATTTCTCACCTGTGCCTTTTGTAAACCATCATTGTAGTATGAGTTGGATATTCTAATAGCTCTTTTAAAAAGTGAAAGATCAGCCCCACATACAGGGCATTTATCGTTCCAGCCTGCATCTTGTCCGCATTTATAACAAATCATCTTAATTCACCCTGCCCTTTGTCCTGCTCACGTAATAACTGTGCAATGATATCTGTGACATCTGTCAGATCGTGGCTGTAAATCGCAGATTCAGCCTCCTCTATCTCTAGACTTGGCTCATAGTTCTTTATTTCTTCATCAAAATTTATCATAATCCTGCCTCCATAATTACCTGCTAAATAATCCCATCAAAAAAGGGTCACTATATATTATAATAAAGTAACCCCTTTATGCAAGTATATTTCCATTAAGATTTAATAAAAATATCGCAATTTTTTTATTTCATCGACAGCATCACGACTGCCTTGTCCTGCTCCTTGAACTCAATCTTGTCGAATTTCTCCTCTCTGAAACATGTTTTGTTTTTCCTCTGCTTCACTATACAATACCGTTGTAAAAGCCAATGTCCAAAGTAGGAAAAATTTTAGTAAATTCCGACACTTATTTTATGCAGTTCTATCTTTATGAGATTTCATCAACATCATAATACTTAAAATCCCGGAAGCAGGCACTTCCTCCTGTTTCCTCTGCCGCATAGCAGAACAGACCAAACCGGCAACCAGTAAAATGATCCAGTTTGAAGTACAGCTTATGCACGGTTCCGATGGGTAGCCAGTCTCCCTTATTTACCCGGTAATAGCAGCGTGCTTCATCCTTCATGTTACAGAAATCTGCTTCAAAACGAAAATCCATCTGGTGTGATTCAACAACAGTTCCTTCCGTCATATCCAATATACCATCTTCTTTTTTATCCAGCATAAGGACTTCATATTTTCCATGATGTTTTGTAATGCCAACTGCAGCATAACAGCCCTGAAACGCACACAAACCTGCGACATCGCCCTCTTTCAATGCAGAAGCATCAACAGTAACCTCAGCTGCGCAGGACGGATAACTCATCCTTTGCGTAAGCGTATTTACTGCCTGTGTAAGCTCTGTACAAACTTCCCGTGTTGTAATTGTATAGGTTCCCTGCAATGCATCCAGATGATAGTACCGTGGATCTGGATCATGATTAAACTGCCAGCGCGGAAGCAGCCCATTACAGAAATCATCACTTCCCACTAATGGCTGATAAATATATCCTGGTCTGGTACTGTGAACCTCTATTTCTTCCGGCACATGTCCGTTCTGTCCAAAAACCGGAAAATGATCCTTCCAGGTAACCGGAAGCAGAATAGGAAGCCGTCCAACTGCTCCGGAATCCTGAAACAGCATTGCATACCACTTTCCATCCGGCGTATCCACTATTCCTCCCTGTGCCACGCCCTGTCCACAATATCCACGATCATCACAAAGTACATCTCCACCCGTGAATTCTCCTTCCAGAGAATCACTGTAAAAGCATGCTTCCGTCCGCATCCAGCGGTCTCTCAGGGAATGAATTAGAAAAATATAATAATAGCCGTTTATTTTTTGAATATGAGAACCCTCATAGCCTAGCTCCGGGTTCTTATGATCACTGACTAAAAGACGATGTAATCCGTCCTTCTTTGGTGCAGTCAAATCTTCATTCAATTCTGTAATCCAGATTTCATCATTTCCATATACAATATAGTTTCTGCCATCCTCATCAAATAATAAAGAGCCGTCATGATAAAAGCCTTCTATCAGCTGCTTTTTCCATGGACCATCTATTTTTTCCGAAGTATACAAATAAGTCTTACGGGTATCATTTGCCACAAAGCAGATATAAAATCGGCCTTCATGATAGCGCAGGGAAGCTGCCCACATGCCCTGTCCGTAAATATTCTGACCGCTTTTCAGTTGCTGCGCATCCGTATGATCCAACGTCTCATAGACATAAGTCGCATGCTCCCAGTGCACCAGATCAAAAGACTGCAGAATCTCACAGCCCGGCATAAAGTGCATGGTTGTGGATACCATATAATAGGTGTCTTCTACGCGGATCACGTCCGGATCTGGATAATCCAATCTTGTTATAGGATTTACATTCATTGTTTATTCCTTTCTGTTTTATCTCCATATTCTTTCTTTGTTCTATTCTATTTTTACTATTTTATCTTTGTTTCTTATCCGTCTGCCTTTTCAACTCTTCTCTGCCCCATTTCACTATTGCTAATATCACAATCTCACAGTAAAATATAATAATCGAAAACGATCCTGCACCATGTTATTCATCAGAAATTTCCGGTTTGCACAGATTTACCGGGAATAAACAGAAGGAGACCAGCATGAAGGAAAACCGGAGAGACTATGAAGAAAAGTCTGTAAATAATAATCTTCTATGATAATGATCGAGCTGGAAGCGCTAAATTGGAGCTTCCAGCTCTTGCTATATATATACAACATGATTTCGGGCATGTCAAGAGCAGACGTCAAAACGTCCTTCTCATCATATAGAGGATCGGATATACCTCATCCAGCGGTCGATTTTGCCGGTCTTCGATCTGAGGCATGATTTTATCTGTAACGTCTGAAATAAAGCCTTCTGATGTTTCAAAACCGTAGATATCTTCGATGGTTTCGGATATTTGACGGGTCGTCATCCCTTTTGCATACATGGAAATAATCTTCTGATCGATATCAGAAATATCCTTCTGACGTTTCTTTACAATCTGTGGCTCAAATGTTGATTTACGATCCTGCGGAACATCGATATCCATGCTGCCATAGCTGCTGTTTACACGTTTTGATTTATATAGGCTCACGGGTAGATAGCCGCCATTAGGCTGTTTTGTCTGTGCCGCCATTGCTGATACAGAGAACATTCGACTACTCCCTTGGCTTTCGCATTGTAGTAAAATTATGCCTGCTCCACATCTTCAAGTGTGAGCATAGCAATGTCATCACCACTAATTCCGTAAGCGATTGCAAGTCTGTTAGCCTGATTTACTGCAGCACGCTCGAAAAAGTTCCGTACCTCGCGACCGTTTGCGAAGAAATCATCTCGATGGTTATATTTGTTGGTGAAGTACTCCAAAACATAATGGTCAACAGTGTAATCCGTTGTGTAGCCGGATTTTTTGCACATGCTTTCGAAGATTTCCAGCAATTCAGAGGGCGTGTAATCCTCAAATGTGATATACCGATTGAATCTGGATTTCAAGCCCGGATTGGAATTGATAAACCTTTCCATTAGTCCCGGATATCCAGCCACAATAACTACCAAATCATCACGATGGTCTTCCATCGCCTTCAAGATGGTGTCTATGGCTTCTTGCCCATAGTCATTGAAGCTATTATCTTTTGCTAGTGTATACGCTTCATCGATAAAGAGTACTCCGCCTAATGCTTTTTGGATGACTTCTTGGGTCTTGATTGCAGTTTGCCCAACATATCCTCCTACAAGACCGGAACGGTCAACTTCTACAAGTTGCCCCTTAGACAATACGCCAAGTTCATGGTAAATACTGGCGATAAGGCGTGCCACCGTGGTTTTACCTGTTCCGGGATTGCCAACAAATACGAGGTGACGAGAAAACAGCAAATCGGGCAAGCCATTTTCACGGCGAAGTTTTTGCACTTTAAGCAAATTGATAAGAGATGTAACCTCTTTTTTAACCTGCTGCAAGCCAACCAAACTGTTTAACTCGTCAAGAGCCCCTTCTAAAGTTGTAGTTGTATCCGCTTCTTTTGCACATACCTCTTGGCACGCTATCGCATTTTCAGCGGTACAATTCATCCCCGTATCAACTATATAATCAGGCACAGAATCCGTGCCATGTTCCGGTGCCTTAGTATATTTGGTATTCAATTCGGGAGAATAAACATCTACTGTTTTCTTCTTTTCACCGTAGCTCGCATGAAGTGAAATGCCGTTCCCGCTTTTCATAAGCAAGAAGTTACTACTCAATTCAATAGGCATACGCTTGTCAATGTACAGCCACTGTAAAGCACTTATTCCATTAGTTGTTTGAATTCCCTCCACAAACGACTCCTCATAATACAGCATACCGTTTGAAAAGTCACACCTGCTTGGAACTCTTCCCCTCATTGTGGGATACTCTCGATTAAAGTTTTCCGTTGTGCGCTCTTCAAGCTGCAATATTCTTGCATATTTCGATGATAGCGCATACTCTTTGCTGTTCTGACCAGTTAAGTAATATATAATGCCAATATTGTGAATTATGGAAAGAACAGCACTTTGCTCTTCACTTGTATAATCTTTAGAGCTTGGCGGATTAAATATGTCGTTTTTATCCTCACGACTATCATATTCATTTAAAGCCGCAGTATAGCACTCAATGGCCTTATCCCACTTACCCAACACGATATAGTTTTGCGCCATAATGGTCAACACAAGCGGCTTTAATTCATGACGGTTTACAATTTTACTTGCAATGGTAATTACCATTTTGGCAGCTTGCCATTTGCTTAACTTCAGATTCTTTCAGATGTTCTTCTACAGGTACGCCAAAAGTACCTGCAATATCATCTGGGTAAAATCCCTTTCTGGTATTTGCAGGCTTTGTCTCTTGCGCATTTTTCTGGTCTGTTTCATTTTTTCGCTTCTGGCCTTCATGGAAGATCTCCGGCACAAGCAGGTCAAAAACATACAGAGTTTCCCCTTCAAATGAAATTCTGTATCCAAGCATCTTATACCGGCATTCGGTATCCCAGCCCATTTCCTTATACACCAGTTCTGAAAAAGGCTTGCAGGTCATCTTCCGGCTTTTACGTTTATCTGGCTTGGCGATGCACCAGCGCAGAGCGTCCTTGTCGTTTTCATCACAGCCGCGTACAACAATACGCTTCAAATCACTGTTGAACATGACGTGTACATAAACCACATCTTCCAGCCCGGTGATGCAGGCCGTGTTAAATGTGATGCTGTCCTT